>Ga0209211_10006347_pt1 | contig 17158 bp, 17 predicted proteins | sample RifGroA2_FD_183992 | JGI IMG/M metagenome (GOLD analysis project Ga0209211, IMG submission 183992) | Groundwater microbial communities from Rifle, Colorado, USA - Groundwater A2 (SPAdes) (version 2) | ecosystem: Environmental > Aquatic > Deep subsurface > Groundwater | place: Rifle, Colorado... | reverse complement strand
GCCTCCATTTCTTGTGCTCATACCCTTGTTGTTTGCAAAACTGTTGTCTGTGACACCAGTCAAACTGCAAAAACTCTTTACAATACTTTGTCTTCTCTATGCAGCAGATATTTCTTATTCCTTGATTTCAAACCATTTTTTCGCACGGGAAATATTTCCGCAAATGAACGCATCTCGATGGATTGCGCGTGACGCGCGCGACGGCGGCATTGATCTCAAATCATACGACACTCCCTCAAGGATGCCGACATATCTTGATACCTATCGTTTTCTTCTGTCGATATTTGGAGCAAAGCTCGATCCGAGAGGAACTCGATATGTCATATCACAAGAAGAAAGTATCGTTTTACCAAGTATTGATGTCATGCAACAAACCTTTGGATACGTACGCGTTGTAAAGGAAATATGAGCGCAGATATCACCGGGATCATTTTATATAAATCAGGAATAGACCACCTTACAAAAGCACTACAATCTTTACAGTGGTGTTCGGAACGAATAATTCTTGTTGACGGAGACATTGTTGATACAAAAGTGCAAATGGTGGCAAAAATGCATTTTTCAAATGTTTTTCTTCATTCTCTTGATACATTTGGCGAACAACGAAATATTGCGTTACGTTACGTAAAAACAGATTGGTCTCTATTTTTAGATGCCGATGAAACTGTGTCACCGCAGTTAGCAATTGAAATTCAAGACGCTATTTCCAAAACAGATCACGTGGGGTTTTATATTCATCGACAAGATACATTTATGAATCGAGTACAAAAACATGGGGAAACATCCAAAGTTGCACTGCTTCGTATTGCAAAAACCAAAGCAGGAAAATGGGAAAGACCTGTGCATGAAGTCTGGATTGTTTCTGGGAAAACAAAAACGCTGCGGAATCCAGTTTTTCATACTCCTCACCACTCAATACAGTCTTTTATTGAGAAAATTAACCGTTACACCTCTTTAGAAGCTACTCTGAGAAAGAAACAGGGCAAGAGATTTTCATTCATTGAGCTTATTTTGCACCCTCTGGGAAAATTCATCTATAATTATGTTGTGCTGTTTGGTTTTCTTGATGGATTTCCTGGTCTTGCTCAAGCATGGATGATGAGTTTTCATTCACTTGTACTGAGGGTGAAAATGTATGAACATGTATAAAGAATGGAGAACATATCGGCGAGGTTTTATTCGAGTACTTCTCCTTGTGTTGGCTGGATTAATGGGTTTAGGTCAGCTGCAAAAAATACAGTTAAATGATGTCTCGGCGCTCTATTATCATGATTTTGTCATTGTAGCGGTGGTGATTGTATTGCTCCCATTTCTAAAAAAAACATCGAAATGGGCCATCAAAAAAAAATGGGTACAGTGGTTTATTCGTTTTGTGGCTATTGTCGCAATTTCTCTTTCTGTGGCTTTTATTATCCATCCGTTTCAAACATGGATTGTTGGTTTATTATATTTTGGACGTCTTGTTCTATACAGTTTATTTTGTTTGTCATTGATATCGTTAGTCCGAGAGCGCCTTGTTCAACGGTCTGAGATACTCGGGATGACACTTGCATCTACAACGCTTATTGCGGCTGCGGGTCTTCTTCAATATGTTGTCATACCGGATGTTCGCGGGCTGCGATTTACTGGATGGGACGATCATTACTTTCGAGTAGTGTCCACACTTCTTGATCCATCGTTTACTGGAATTATTCTGCTGATAGGGTTTCTCATATCACTCCAATATCTCATGAAAAAAAAGTCAACTCATATTGTTTTGATTGCGATAGTGCATTTTGCGGCATTGTTACTCACATACTCGCGGGCGAGTTTTATTGCATTGGGAGCTGCGCTTATCTTTCTTGCGTTGCAGTATATTTCATTACGAAAAGGTGTGTTTTATATTTCCTGTCTTGGCGTGATTGGAATTTTCTTACTGCCAAGACCAGCAAGCGAAGGTGCTCGCCTTGAACGACTTTCGAGTGTTAGAGCGAGAGTTGTCAATACAGTGCATGGGATTCAAAAACTATCTCCAACAACACTTCTAATCGGAAACGGTTGGTATCTTACCAATGCCGATCGGCAGTCAAATAATACTATCTCGTTTATATCACATTCATCTTCACCGGATAACAGCTTTTTACACGTGCTTCAGTCAACAGGAATTGGCGGATTGACTGTATTGGGTATTTTTGGATTCGCGCTTTTTCGATCATCAAGATCATTATCTTTGCGGACAACTTTGGTTGCCATTTCAGTTGCTTCATGGATGAACCAAGTGCTTTTCTATCCGTGGATTTTGCTTATCCTCAGCCAACTCATTGCACAAGATGAAGGATTAATCACGTGATCTTTTCGTTTCATATATTCAAGATCATTCAGTTGGCGATGCTCCTAGCGTGGTGTTTTCGATTTAGACCTTCGCTTCGATGGTGTCTTGTTGCCGCTTCAATTCCGACGCTAAGCCTTTTTATTCCGGGAAGTTATGAAAGTGGAGACTTTACCGCACACATCGTTCGAACGATGGATCTGGTAAGTTCGTTAGAACGAGGAATCTTTCCCGTACGATGGGCGTGGTTACTCAACAGTGGATATGGATACCCATTATTTTCCTTTTTCCCCGCACTTCCGTACTATGTTCTTTCGGCAATACATCTTGCTGGAACTTCCTATATTTTTGGCATGAAATTGTACTTGGCACTCGTGTATTTGGTTGCAGTTGGAAGTATGTGGTATTGCGCAGAAGCTCTATTCTCCCATAACAAGCAATCGAAGATTATTGCGACCATCTCAGCAGCGCTGTATGCCTTTACTCCATACATGCTGATTAATCTTGAGTTTCGAGCGGCAATGGGTGAGTTGACCGGTTTTGCGCTTTTTCCTTTACTCGTATTTGCAGTTCTCCGAGAACGACGTGTTCTTTTTTGTTTTGTTCTGAGCGCTCTCATACTTTCTCACCCCGGAGTAACCCTGTTGGGAGTTCCATGGATATTTTTATTGATCGTTCTTCTAAAAAAGGTGCGTATTTTTGCGCTGCCAATTGCTCTTTCGGGGGGGTTGGTAAGCAGTTATCTCATTCCTAGTCTGCTTGAAGCAAAATATACCGAACAAGCAATTACTGCACAAACTGTGTGGTGGAATGCGAAAACCTTTCAACCCATTTCTTGGCTTTTTTGGTCTCCATGGCGATTTGGTTTTCTCTTGCAGGGTCATCAAGGGGAAGTGGCATATGGTCCGGGAATTGCGCAGTGGGGATTTTTTGCGGTTTCTCTCTATCTCCTTATCAAAAAAAAGTTGTCAGGGCATAATACTCGAATTTTCCTTGCACTTGTCATACTCGCCCTTTTGGGAATATTTATGATGCTTCCTTACTCCGCGAATATTTGGAACTTCGTGCCGCTGATTAGAAAGCTTCAATTTCCAACGCGCATCATGTTTTATCCAACCTTTTCACTGGCGCTGATTGGTGGTTATGTGTTGGTGATATTTGGCTTAAAAAAACTGCTTTTTCGCGTAACGTTGTTTTTGTGCCTTGGTTGGACCGTTTTAAATTGGTCGCACAGGGCTTATCGAGTGACTATTGATGACAGCTACCTCCGATCACGCATGAGCACTGAATCATTTCAGTTTGAACATCTTCCCGAGGCTATGCCGGTATTGAAGCAGGGTGAGATTACTCCGAGAACAAGCGCATTTTCTTTGCGTGACAGTGCTATGACAGCAAAAGCAGATATCGTTGAACCAACAAAAAAGAAATATATTATTCATGTTCAACGAGACTCTCTATTTCAGGAAAACACGCTATTCTTCCCAGGTTGGATTGCTTTGGTTGATGGGCGTGAGCGCTTGCTTAACATTGAGCAGGATGGAACAATGGTCGTTTTACTGCAACCAGGAGACACAACACTCGAGTTTATCTTTACAAACACGCCAATTCGAGAATGGTCAAATAGAATAAGCATGATGTCTCTAGGGGTTGTTATCGTCTGGGTGTATCTTCAATTTAAAACTGTCGAAAGAAAAAGGCATGCATGATATGATCTCTACACTGTATGGGATATACGCGAAAAGCATTTTTAGGTTTTTCATGGCTTGGGATACTCAAGGTTTTCATTGAGGGGTTAAGTGTCGCGAAGATCATTGTGCTATCGCGGGTTCTTACTCCAAGAGACTTTGGTATCTTCGGCCTCACTATAGCCGCACTGGCACTTGCGGAGCGACTTACGGAAACTGGAATTAACTCCTTTTTAATCCAAAAGAAGGACTCTCTTTCCGTCTATCTCAACTCTGCTTGGGTGATCGCGTTGATCCGCGGAGTGCTTATCGCAACTCTCTTGATAGCTGTTTCCATTGTGTTGCCAGGATTTTATAACGAGCCATCTCTCGGGTTTTTCCTTATTATTGCGAGCCTTGTTCCTTTGATTAAAGGGGCGATTAATCCTGCAGAGATTACGTTTTGGAAGAACATGGAGTATCACAAAGAGGCAATGTTTCGGGGGTTTTTGACGCTTTTGGAAACGGGGGCAAGCATCTACTTTACCCTTGTATTGCGCTCACCAATTGGATTGATCTATGCGATTTTGTTGTCGGCTATAGTGGAAGTAATCCTTTCTCACGCATTGATTCAACCTCGGCCATCTTTACAAGCAAATATGCAAAGGATTAAAGAAGTGCTTCACGCAAGTAAGTGGTTGAACTTGAGCGTTGTATTTTCATTTTTAGCAAACACTGTTGATAACCTTATTGTGGGAAAGGTTCTTGGCACTGAACAGTTGGGATATTATCAAAATGGGTTTAATGTGGCAAGTTCGACCACGGGTGATTTAGGCGATTTGGCCGCACAAACGGTATTTCCTATCTATACCTCTATTCGTGAAGATAAAAAGCGATTGAGTTTTGCATTTCTGCGTTCGTTTGTATTTTTAGCGCTCATTCTTGCAATTCCACCTGGTATTATTTTGATTAACCCGAGTTGGGCTGTTCAGCTTGTCCTTGGAGCAAAGTGGCTACCCATTGTTCCTCTGTTGCCGGTACTGCTTGCCGCAATGTACATTAAAGCGCTCAACGGTATTATGTACCCGCTCTTTTTGGCTGTCGAACACGCGGAACGGAATGTGATGATCTTGATTGTTCAAGTTATTGCGCTTGTAGCCTTTATTATTCCGTTTGCACAATATGCCGGATTACTGGGTGCGTCATACGCAGTTCTTGGTTCCTATGTTCTTATTCAACCGCTGTTTGCGTACTTTGTGAACAAGACGTTGAAAGAAGCATAAGATGTCATCCCTCCGAATTGCGATGTTTTACGAGCTCGATGGCGGAGGCGCTCTGCGCGCCGCAAATGAATTTGCTCGAGCGTTGCGAAAAATTGGACATACAGTAGAGTTGTTTGTTGTGGACTCGAGCAACCGATTAGATTTGAAGCAATTTTATAACAAGGTTCATCTGTACAAATTCACTCCTGTGGTTTGGACTGGAAAAAACTGGGTTGCGCGTTTATATCGGGATACGGTTGAGTTGCATCACCTCTATAGACTTCACAAAAAGATTGCGCGTGATATTCATCACGGAATGTTTGATTTTGCGTTCGTTCATCCATCAAGATTTACACAAGCGCCATTCCTCTTGCGTCATTTGAAGATTCCAAAAGTGTATTATTGTCCAGAACCACTACGCATGATATATGAGTCAATCTTTGCTATTCCGGCAGATTTGCATCCAATAAAAAAAGCATACGAGTACTGTATTCGAAAGATACGAAAGGGTATTGACAGAAAAAACCTACGAAGTGCGGATACCATCCTAACAAACTCAAAATTTACCAAACGAAACATTGCTCGAGCATATGGGCTTCAGAGCACGGTTTGCCGCGTGGGTGTAGACACCTCAACTTTTTACCGGAGTGTAAAAAAGTCGGTCGATGTATTGTTTATGGGGACAAGAGACCCGCTGGAGGGGTATCCGCTTTTCCGAAATGCGTTAAAAATCATGAAAACGAAACCGACAACGCTTGAGTTGATCCGTGGCGAAAGCAAAGTGGTTAGCGATGATCAATTGCGGAACTATTATTCATCTGCCAGAACTGTGTTATGTTTGAATTACAACGAACCGTTTGGGCTTATTCCTCTGGAAGCGATGGCGTGCGGGGCTACTCCGGTTGCGTTATCGGAGGGAGGATATCTTGAGTCTATAAAAGACGGAGTGACTGGAGTTTTAGTGAAAAAGAACTCCAAAAGTTTGGCGTTAACTCTTGAGAAATTACTCAAAGACCAAGAAAAATTGGAACACATGAGTGTGTCGGCAATTCAAGACATGTGGAAAAACTGGCAATGGAGTGCCGGAGCACAGCAGATTGTTCGGGTATATGAAACTCTTTTACATCAGAGACGAATGAAAAAACATCATTGAATCATGCGAGTACATTGACTTATAGGTACACATCGAGTTAACTCATCACATTACGGAATTGTGCTATGGATGAATCAAAAATTCAGGAAATGTTTGATAAAGAAGATGGATATTGGTGGTTTGCGGCACGTCGTGAGATGGTGCTTGGGTTATTAAAGAAGTATGTGAAAAGAGGAACAACGCTTTTAGATGCTGGTTGTGGAACGGGGCTGTTGACAAAAACTGTTGAAAAAAAATACAAAGTTACTGCAATTGATTTTAGTAAGAAATCTCTCACCTTAACAAGGAAGCGAAAACCCAAAGCAAAAGTCCTGTGGGTAAACCTTGAAAAAAAACTTCCCTTTCCAAAGGGTAGTTTTACGGGAGTCACTCTGCTCGATGTGCTTGAACATGTTGATGATAAAAAATGTTTGCCAAACTTGGCCAGAGTTATGAAACCAGTGGGAGTAATAATCATCACGGTCCCAGCCTACCCTTGGCTTTTCTCCTATTGGGATATACTGCATCAACACAAACGGCGTTATACTAGAACACACCTTGTTCATTTAATGGAACGCTATGGCTTTACCGTGGAACATAGTTCGTACTTTAACACATTGTTTTTCCCTTTAATCCTTCTTGTTCGATTATGTAAGTCATCTTTTCAAGGAACACAGCATGATAGTGATTGTTATGAAATGCCGAAAGGGGTTAATAACTTCTTACTGAAAATCTTCCGAAAAGAAACTTTGCTTGCAACAAAGTTTCGGATACCATTTGGATTATCATTGCTTGTGGTAGCAAGGAAAAAATAGGTTCATCACAAATATGATTAAAAGTGTTCCATCTTCAGTTTATACAAAAGAGTACTATCTTCAAGTGTGCTTGGGTTCGGAACAGTTCAAAAAGAGTCAGGGAAAAATGCTTCATCCGCGTGTTATGTATTTACTCTCAAAAATCCCATTGCCGCCAAACGCCTGTGTGCTTGATGTGGGTTGCGGACGCGGTGATCTTGTTCTGTATCTTGCGAAATTTGTGAAAAAAGCGATCGGCATTGATTATTCAAGCGACGGTATTGCGTTGGCTGAAGGTATCCGGAAAAAAGCACCAAAATCGATCCAGCAAAAAACGGCATTTTACGTTATGAACATAAAAAAGCTTCAGTTCCCGGACAATTCCATTGATGTGGTCATTTGCATAGACGTGCTGGAGCATCTCTATAAACCTGAGGTCGAGATCGCATTGCGGGAAATCTCGCGCGTCCTCAAAAAAGACGGTGTTTTCTTTTTTCATACTGGACCGAATAAAATTTTGGAGGATTTTACCTACCCGTTTTACATTCACCCCGTGAATAAACTTCTCACTAACATTGACCAGTATTTGAAGCGTGTGACCTACGACCCGCTTCCAAATGATCCTCGCACTGAACATCAGAAGGAGCAGCACGTCAATGAACCCACATATTTTTATATACATAATGTCATGAAAAGGCATGGGTTCTTGGGAAAGATTGAAATGGAAGTTGGATTTGTAAAGGAGGGAAGCGGGTTGCGTACTAGGCTCTATAATTTTTTTACGACACTTTATCCGCTTTCGCGGTTTTTCCCACTAAATATCCTGTTTGGTTGGGTATTCGTTGGGGTATTACGAAATCAGAAGGTAGCGTAAACTCTACTACGGTTTAAATGAAACCTTGATTGATTTATCGGTCACATTGCCAGCCTCATCACTAAGGTGAAAATTCAAGGTATTGTCGCCCTCGGTAAGTTGAAACGTTCCTGTAAAATTTCCAAGCGCATCAATAAACAAAAACTTATCATTGAGAAATACCTTGGTCTTGGGATCTGTTTGACCTTTGATTGAGATAACCTGGTCTCTTTTTATCGTCACAATGCTTCCATCAGCTGGTTGTTGAATCGTCAAAGTTGGAGGCGTTGTGTCCAAAGTAATTTTATGCGGGGTAGATAGCGACTCAGTTTTAGCGGAGTTTCGAGAACTCACAATGATTTCATTCTCGCCATCCGAAATAGTAAAGTCCGTGAACGAAAACTTGCCATCAATGGTCGGTTTCACTTCCTGAACACGCGTCCCGTTGTTGTACAACGTCAATGTCGTTTCTGCTTCGCCATAACCGGAGACAGAGAGCTGAGCGCTATTTGTCGCCGAAAGAATCGGGAGTAATACTGGTGTTTGAGGTGGAATACCGTTGTTCACGTTTGTTAGCGGTGTAGAAGTTTTTGAAGGAATGAGCTCAACAATACGAGCGGTGAGCGGCAAAATAATAAAGATAAAAAGAACAAGAAAAGCGATGCTGAAAAACAGCAAAACAAGTGATTGCATAAGAACTTTTCGCTGTTGAAATTTTGAGAGTCTGCTGTAGTTTTGCATAGCGTTATTATAACCCTCTTTTGAGGTGTGTACTTTGGAATGAGCCTCCCCACAGAATCGAACTGTGGTCCGCGGTTTACGATACCGCTGCTTTACCACTAAGCTAGGGAGGCGATCTTTATCTGGAGCGGGAATGACAATTTCGCTCGAATCCGTACTGCCTAATTTCACCTCAACTGATTTTACAACTTGAGGCCTTGAAAAACCATTTGGAAATAAAAAGCTCCGAAAATTACGAATAACTCTACTCGTTGCCAATACGTTTTAATTTCTTTGCATTCTTCTGAGTAATGACGGCTTTACCAGTTTTTGATTCAATTTCTTTTCTAGCATGACCTGCTATAGTTCCTCCTTCTCGAGCAACCTTTTTGTTTTCCGGGAAGTTTTTCGGTTGTTTTGTTTGTGAGATTTCAGTTGTAGCTGTTTCGGCGAGCATGTTTAACACCAACTCCAAGTTCGTCATGTTATCTCGGAGATTCTCTTTCTTTAACCCCTTGAGATTCTTGTATTGTTTTGTGGTGAGTCCAGCCCAAGCCTGGGTTATTTCATTGGTTAAAATTGCGAACTCTAATCCTTCTTTAACTCCTCGTGTTTCCCATTCATCCGTTAATGCTTTGCGAATTTCGATACTTTTTAACCGCTGGTTTATCCATTCTTTGCTATATCCCTTTTGTAGATATGTTTTTAGCGCTCGGTTAATAGCCAGTTCTGGATCAGCAGTTTCTTCTAGACGTTCATAACCCACACGAGCTAACCACAGTTTAAATGGTTCTGCATTGGGGGAAGGAATCGATTGAACAATACGTAACATTACTTCTGTATCGGCTACATCTGTAAGGTAATATTTGCCGTCGGAGGCCAGCATTTTCAGTTGTCCGATTTTCTCGGACAACTGACTTCCCTCATCTTTAAGCTTTCTTTTGAGGTCATCCCAATATTTTCGTGGTCTCTGTGTTTGAGTTAAAACTCCCACCACATCAATCACAGAGAAATACCACAATTCCTTTTCGTTATCCCAATGCCTACGGATTTGTTTTCCTTCGAATAGTGCAATTTTACGGTCAGACATATGACCGATTCTATCAAATATTTTAGGAAATATTGGTGCACTTTATTAAGAGTGGATTTAGTGGTGGAATCTCATTTAAAATGAGCGGGTGAGCGGAATCGGACCGCCGTCTCATCCTTGGGAAGGACGCATTCTACCATTGAACCACACCCGCAATTTCTTCACAAACAAGCTACGGAATTACGAGATTGAGGTCTTTTTCTAATGTATTTGGATCGGGAATCACCTTTTTGTTTGCCTCGTAAATCCGTGTCCATTTGTACCCGTCATTATAATACCTGATCGCGAGTTTCCACAGCGTGTCTGTCGGCAAGGTGCGATGCATTCGCGTTGATGGAGAAGAATCAGACGAAGTTTCGGGCATAGGACTCGCAGAGTTTGTTATTGTTTCATTTACAAATGGCTCTTTATCACTTGAAATTGTCCTCCAAAATAATTGAACTTTGTCTGTGATTGGCGAAAGCGAAATAGCTGGCATCTTGGACACGAGTTTCCATCCTAATACCCCAATCACAAATACAACAACAGTTCCACCTAAAATAAGGCTTCCCATTTCCTCGTGTTGCTTTGTAGTTTTGAGGAGTGATTTGAGAATTTTGCGTTGCATGTTAATACTTTTTGAGGAGGTCTTCAAGTAAGCCTAATTTATAAATAAGATCGGATAAATCGGAAGACTGAAGAAACACACCCGTTTCAACAGGCTTGGATGAAGTCATGAGTTTTTTTATTGAGCTCACAACCTCTGTTACGGAGGTTTTAACCTCGTCTGGCATCAGCTCCGACAGGAGTAGCTCAAAAAGATCCAAATTGAGTTCGAGTGTTAGCGAAATTCTAGTGCTGGAGTCACCATCAACATCTAGAATAAGTTTTCTACCCCCAATTTGAGAAGAAATCTTATCCCAAAGACGAGGCAGCTGTGGGAAAGTTAACATTTGGGCTTTAACCAGAACAAGTCCAACCATTCGTTTTGGTTCACTACTGTCATCAGGTTGCTTATCATGTTTTGGAGGCATATCTCCTTCTTTCTGGCAGGTTAACGTAGTACGAGAACTCTGCGAGTAACTCAAGGTGACTCTCGGATTTTCTGCGAAAATCTTGCGAGTGACTCGGCGGTCACTCGCCACGCTCACTGCGTGACCTTGGCGAGCCCGACCGGATTCGAACCGGTGATCTTCTCCGTGACAGGGAGACATGTTAACCGCTACACCACGGGCCCAATACGCATGCATTGTACCAGGTGTACGTTAACGCGACAACAGGTTGTGATAACACATGTTGTGATACGGCGTATGGCGTCGACACGTCAAGAAATTCGTGCATGCTATACTTTCCGCATGCCATCGCCATATGACCTCTATAAAAACGGCAAAACGATTACTCCAAAACTTCCGGTTTCATCTTTGTTTGACCTTCTCCAGTCTCGTGCAAAAAAACATCCCAACAAAACTGCAATCACCTACGTGGATATTAACCGAGATCTTGAAACGACAACCTCAAATGCAGAACTGCTTCAGATCGTACTGCGCTTAGCCAAGATGTTGAAAACAACCTATCATTTTCAACCAGGCGATGCGATTGCCTTAAACCTTCATAACACGCCAGAAATTCTTTATTTTCACCTCGCCGCGTGGATCTCTGGTTTTATTACCGTTCCATTGGATCTCAAACGAGACGATCTTGATCGAAAAATCTATAAACTGCAGGCAACGCATTGTAAATTATTGGTCAGCGTGGATGATGATGAAAGCGCAAACGATCTTCTTCAACTCAAAAATAAACTTCCCAATCTTCAAATTCTTTCGTTCGCGCCTGAAAAGGGAATTGTAAGCAAACTTCCGCAAGATACTTTGAATGAAAAAGATGTGCTCAAAAACTCCAACCGAACTTCGCTCATTCTATTTACTTCCGGAACAACCGCCTTGCCAAAAGGCGTACAACTTTCTGTGGCAAATATCCTCTATAACGCGGACGGCATTAACGAATGGATGGGGATCACCAAAAACGATGTCTTTCACATTGTCTTGCCACTGCACCACATCAACTCCACAACATTTTCTGTGTCTACACTGCTCGCCGGCGGAAGTATTGTGCTGGTGTCGCGGTACTCGAAATCAAAGTTTTGGGAGGTGATGGCGAAGTATCACTGCACCATGACCTCGATCGTGCCAACGATTTGTTTTGATCAGCTCACGGAACAGGCATCATTTCAAAAACATGCTGCAAATTTAAAACAGGTACGGCGCATTCAAATCGGCTCTGCTCCGGTTCAGCCGACGGACTGCTTGCAATTTGCTCAACAGTTTGACATCCAACTTGTGCAAGGATTTGGATTAACCGAAACAGCGCTCCGCATTTCCGGCTTTTTTGTGGATGATGTGAACAAAAAACAATATCAAAGTCTTGTTGCGCTCAACACCATCGGACATGAGTTAAAGTGGAATAACTTGGCAGTCTTGAAAGCTGATGGTTCAATAGCAAATGAAGAGGAAGAAGGAGAGATCTGTGCGCGTGGGCCGGTGATTACAAAAGGATATCTTGATAACAAAAAAGCAGATGCAGAGGCATTTACTTTTGGTTGGTTTCACACTGGCGATTTGGGATATTGGAAAACGTATGACAACAAACAATACTTTTTTACCAATGGCCGATCAAAAGAAATCATCATTAAAGGCGGGGTTAACATTTCACCCCTCACCATTGAAAATGCGATTCTGAAACAGTTTCCAGAAATTACCTCGTGTTATGCCGTTCCGTATCCAAACAAGCGATACGGAGAGGATGTTGGGGTTGTGGTTACGTTGCGTGACGGGCTGAAAACGATTGACCAGCAAAAAGTAATCGATGCGTTAAAAACAGCTGCAAAAAAAGGGAAAATTCATGGCATCTCTGCGTATGAATCTCCTTCGCATATTCTGCTTGTGCGATTTGATCAACTTCCAAAAACCTCAACGGGAAAGGTTCAACGTGTTGTGATCCGTTCGTATATGCGCGACATGCTCACACCTATCGCTGAAACAGGCACGCATATATTTCGGAAGTTAACTCCGTTTGACGACGCACTCCTTCTGCAGGGTGTTGAAATTCACAATTCACGATGGGGGACAGGTTTAGAAATTGATCTTAAGACTATGACAGCCGCGGCAGAAAATGGCGTCGTATTGGGGGCTATCGAAAAATCTTCTGGAACACTGGTTGGATCTGTGTTTGCCGAGCAAGTTTCTGAAACAGTCATCAAAAAACCGGCACCTTGGATGCAAACATATGCGGAGGCCACAAGCCACCTTATCTTGAAACGACATAATCCCTTAGGCGACGCATTGCTTTTGGTTTCTATCTCAACACAGGGAAAACCGATTGAAAAGCTCAAAGATGCAATAATATCTGATGAGGCCGCGAAAAAGATTCAGCAATACCTAAATCTTCATATTGATCCTGTTCTTTCCTTCCACGAAAAAGCGAAAGGGGGATTATCCAAAGGTGCCGAGATTATCCGCATTCTTGCAAACGCGCGACCGGAAGATGTTGATGCGCTTGGATACAACGTGCTTATGCAATATCCATCACTTACAACTCAACCGACCACGAATACCGAGGCGTCGCTCGGAACTCAACTTGTCGAAGCAAGTTTATTGTTTGCATATCAGCACAAACTCAAAACTGTATATGCCTACTCACGTCCGGCAGGTTTTCGATCCTGGTTGAATAGTGTATAGTTAAATGATGAAATCATTTACTCGCGTCTTTTCCTTCCTTTCGATTTCAGCACTGTTTGTTCTCCTCATTGCTTTACGTCCTCCACAAGCGCAAGCTTTCAATTTCTTTCAGAGTATACAAAATTTATGGAATAAACCCGCAACTCCCAAGCAATCACCAATTTCAACACCGCAAAAAACACCAGATGTACAACAAACTGTTACCCCGTCAACAGGATCAAATACTTCTTTACAAACAACAGCCAATGCTGCTGTGACATTTCGCTACACCAAGCCTAACTTTTTCCTCAAAATTACCGGCGTAAAAAAAGCAACCTATATACTTGAGTACACTCGAACGGCAAAAGGCCAAGATTACGTTGAGGGTTTGCAAGGCGGTGGAAAAGCGCTTAAAAACAATGTGTATAGCAAATCGATTTATGGCGGAACACAGTCTTCAAGATATTTTATTCCGCATACCATTAAGAACGGTCATATCACTGTTTTACTCACGAAACTAGATGGCTCGACTGTTACCTATAAGGCAATTTTTACCATTGTGAAAAACAAGTTGATCATAAGCTCACAGCAGTATCAGTAAATTCTAAGGAGGAAATATGTCACCAACCATTCTTATCGTCGGTCTTATACTACTCGTTGTTGCGTATGTAGTTAGCGTATACAACAGTCTTCAAACGATAAAAACGCGAATCGTTGCGTCGATTCAGGAGATTGGCAACCAGCTCAAAAGACAATCCAACCTCATTCCTAACCTTCAAGAGTCAGCCAAAGCATATCTCAAGCATGAAAAAGAGATCTATTCGATGCTCACGGCAGCACGAACTTCTGTGGATAAAGCAGTAAAGGATAAATCGCTTGCCTCGGCGGACAAAGCTTCCGCGCAGATTCAAAGCCTTTTGCCAAAAATTCAGGTGTTGGTTGAGAGCAATCCGGAACTCAAGGCCGATCAAACCATTCGTCAGTTTATGGATGAACTGCGGGACACCTCGGACAAACTCATGTATAGTCGACGCACACTGATTGACTTGGCTCAAGATTACAATGTTCGGCTTGTAACGTTTCCAAGCAACGTGATCGCAAATATGTTTGGATTTCAACCGGAAAAGGGGCTGGATACACCTATGACCGGCGCGCATGTTGCGGTTTCCGAAGCAGAAACAAAAGATGTGAAAATTTCTCTCTAATAGACTAAAGGGCAGATCATGGTCAATATCTACGAGAACGTTGATTGCAACAAATGGATGAGCGTACTTGTAGTCAGTTGTTTTATCGCGTTTGTGGTAGGTGTGACCTATGTGTTTGCCCGCGGAATGGGATTTGATTTGAGCATTGTAGGTGTTGCGCTGATTTTCTCCGGCATCATGAGTTTTGCGAGTTATTATTTCTCGGACTCAATTATCTTGGGTTTAAGCGGAGCTCGTGAAGCAACTCGAAAACAAAATTTTCAGTTTTATACCGTTGCAGAGAACCTTGCGATGGTCGCCCAACTTCCGATGCCAAAGCTGTATGTTATTGATGACACCGCGATGAACGCTTTTGCAACCGGCCGAGATCCAAAACATGCAGTGATTTGCGCGACAACCGGCTTGTTGGCTAAACTGAATCGAACAGAATTAGAGGGCGTAATTGCGCATGAACTTTCACACGTTCGAAACTATGACATTCGACTGATGTCGATTGTGACCATTTTAGTTGGGTTGGTTGCGCTTCTGGCCGATTGGTTTTTGCGCGCTTCTTTTTGGGGTGGAGGTAAACGGTCGAAAAGCGATGGAGAAGCAGGACAACTTCAAATAATTTTCTTTGCTGCAGGTTTGGTGCTCGCGCTTCTTTCGCCAATTATTTCACAGCTCATTCAACTCGCTATCTCCCGACAAAGAGAGTTTTTGGCAGATGCAAGCAGTGCCGCGTTAACAAAGTATCCAAACGGACTGATTTCTGCTTTGAAAAAGTTGAATGCGGACAAAGAACCTTTGGAGGCTGCCAATAAAGCAACCGCACACTTGTATATAGTAAATCCATTGCGAAACGTGAGCGGCGCACGATCTTGGTTTGCAGGTTTGTTTGACACACATCCAGCAGTTGCAGAAAGAATTGCGGCTCTTTCAGGAGAGAAATAAATAAGGATATGATCTACACATGACCTGGCTCGTTGCAATTCTTCTCAGTGTTTTTTTATACGCAATTTCAGTACTTCTTCAACGAACCGTTTTAAAGGCAGAAAATACAGATCCCACAGCCTTCTCAATTTTTATTCAGGTGTTTATTGCGGTCTTAATCGCAATATACGCCCAACTCACTACAGGTTTACACTTTACCTTTACAAACTCGATGATTATTCCTTTGATTCTCCTTGTCTTCTTATATGGCTTCGGTTCGCTAGCGATTCAACATGCGTTAAAGCTCTCTGACGCTGCAACTTTCACTTTGCTTTTTGCATCTCGCGGTATATTCACTGTGCTTGCGTCGACTTTACTCCTTCACGAAGGATTGAATCTTAAACAAATTATTGGTGGTATTCTCATATTGATAAGTATCGTCTTAGTTACTCTTAAAACTCAATCTATCTCCATACGAAAGGCTGACCGTATCGCACTACTGGCAGCGCTCCTCCTTGGGTTTGCTAATACCAATGACCGTTATTTGCTTGGTCTAATGCAGTTATATCCATTTCTTGTACTCGCGTATTTGCTCCCAGCTCTTTTTTCCGCTGCAATCTTTCCCCGTTCCGCTGTAAAAATGTTTACGATGTTCTCACCCGCAACTTTTGTGAAATCATGCATATTTTGTGTTTTGTATGCTATCAGCGGCGTCACATTCTTTATTGCCCTACAAACTGCACCAAACTCATCACAAGTTGCTGTTATTAGTCTTACGAGCGTGATTCTCATTGTTATATTATCGATGATCTTTTTGAAAGAACGCGAAAACATTAGGGAAAAACTTTTGGCAACGGCGATGAGTTTTGCCGGAGTCTTACTTCTTACGCTGTAGACAATCCGCAATCTGTGCATCTCCCCAAGAATTTGCTAGAATGTCTCGATATGGCAATCAGCATGAATTCTTCTACAGTCCACCATATAGCCCAGCTCGCAAACATTCCCGTCACCGCAGATGAGGAAAAAAAGCTGGCAGATGGGTTTGCTACAACGCTTGCTGTTGTGGATGAACTCAAAAAAGTTGATACGAAAGGTGTTGAACCCACGCATCAGATAAGTGGTCTTACCAATGTTTTTCGCAAAGATATTGTTGATGCGGATCGCATGTTTACGCAAGAGCAAGCCTTAGCAAATGCTCCGCAATCTCACAATGGTTTTTTTGTGGTTGACCAAATTTTGGATCAAGAATAATGAAAACATTGAATACGCTCACTCTCAATCAAACGCTGGAAGGTCTCGCAAAAAAGACTTTTAGTTTAGGCGAACTCAATCGCGATATTGAGACGGCTGTTTTAAAGCAAAATAAAGCACTCAACGTGTATCTCACAATGAATCCACATGCCAAAAAAGACGCTACTGCTCACAAAGATTTTCCACTTGCCGGAATTCCTTTCGCAGTGAAAGATAACTTCTTAACTGTTGGTCTGCGCACAACCGCATCTTCCAAAGTGCTGGATACTTTTATA
>Ga0209211_10006345_pt1 | contig 17163 bp, 15 predicted proteins | sample RifGroA2_FD_183992 | JGI IMG/M metagenome (GOLD analysis project Ga0209211, IMG submission 183992) | Groundwater microbial communities from Rifle, Colorado, USA - Groundwater A2 (SPAdes) (version 2) | ecosystem: Environmental > Aquatic > Deep subsurface > Groundwater | place: Rifle, Colorado... | reverse complement strand
CCTGCGCGAATGCGGCGCGCAGCTCCTCGACGGGCAGGAGCGTGCCGTCCGGCCGGTAGAGCTGGTCGTAGGGCAGGTCGAGGCTGCCGGGGATGTGGCCGGGCCGGAGCCCGGGGCGCGGCTCGGGCTCGGTGCCGACGAAGCGCCCGTGGGAGCGCGCGTCGAGCACCTGCTCGCGCCGCGTCACGAGGTTCTTCCGCATCTGCTCGAACGTGCGCACGAGGCCCGGGCGCAGGCGCGCGCCGAACGCGCGCGGGCGCGGCGCCGGCACGCCGGCCTCGAGGGCGCGGCCCTCGGCGCGCCACGCCGGCAGGCCGCCGTCGAGCACAGCCACCCGGTCGTGGCCGAAGGCGCGGAACGTCCACCAGACGCGCGCGGCGGAGACGACGCCGCGCGTGTCGTAGACGACGACCCGGTCGCGACTGCCGATGCCGAGCGCGCCCACGCGCGCGGCGAAGACGCGGGCGGTCGGCAGCATGTGAGGCAGGGGACTCGCCGTGTCGGCGATCGCGTCGATGTCGAAGAAGACGGCGCCGGGGACGTGGGCCTCCCCGAACTCGGCGCGCGCGTCGCGCTTGAGCTGCGGCATGTGCCACGAGCCGTCCACCACGCGCACGTCGCGCCGCCCGAGCCGCTCGGCGAGCCAGCGGGTCGTGACGAGGGCGTCCATGAGCCGTGATTCTACCTCCGGCGTGACGTATAGTCTCGCCGATGATCTATCTGGTGGTGTGCGGCACCGCGCTGCTCGTCTCCGCGCTCACGCTCTTCTCGGGCTTCGGCCTCGGCACGCTGCTCATGCCCGCCTTCGCCCTCTTCTTCCCCGTCGAGGTGGCCGTGGCCGCGACCGCGGTGGTCCACCTCGCGAACAACGTCTTCAAGGCGTTCCTGCTCGGGCGGCGCGCCGACTGGAAGGTCGTCGCGGTCTTCGGCGTGCCCGGCGCGCTCGCGGCCCTGGCCGGCGCCGGGCTGCTCGACACCCTCGCCGGGCTCCCGCCGCTCGCGACGTGGGCGCTCGCCGGTCGCCCGCGCGAGGTGACGGTGGTGAAGCTGGTGATCGCCGCCCTCATGCTCGCCTTCGCCGTGCTCGACCTCGTGCCCGCGCTCGAGCGCGTGCGGATCGCCCGGCGGTGGCTCGCGCTCGGCGGCCTCCTCTCCGGGTTCTTCGGCGGGCTCTCCGGCCACCAGGGCGCGCTGCGCACGGCGTTCCTCGCGAAGCTCGGGCTCGACGCGCAGGCGTTCGTCGCGACGGGCACCGTCGCCGCCGTGATCGTCGACGCGGCGCGGCTCTCGGCCTACGGGATGGCGTTCGCCGCGGGCAGCCTCGACGCGGTGCTGGCGGAGCGCGGCGGGGTGGCCCTCGTGGCGGCCGCGAGCGCGGCCGCCTTCGCGGGCTCGTTCGCGGGGACGCGCCTGCTGCGCCGGGTGACCATGCGCTCGATCCGCGCGCTCGTCGGCGTCATGCTGGCGCTGGTCGCGCTCGCGCTCGGGACGGGGCTGGTGTGAGCTACGCGCGGGGCAGCAGCTCGTGCGGGCTCCGGCCCTCGCCGTCGAGGTGCTCCTCCCAGGCGAGGTAGCGCTCCATCGCCTCGCGCCCGCGGTCGTACGGCTTCTGGACGACGTCGTCGGGCGTGTCGAGGAGCCGCGTGGCGCCGCGCTCGACGGGCAGGCCCGCCCGCTCCCACGCGCGCGTGCCGCCGTCGAGCGTCCGGGCGCCCGCGTACCCGAGGCGCCGGAGGGTCAGGGCGGCGAGCGTCGAGGCGAGCCCGTCGGCGCACGTCACGATGACCGGGCGGCTCGGGTCGGGGGCCGCGCGCTCGATCGTCAGCTCGAGCCGGCTCCGGCAGAGCCACGCGGCGCCGGGCACGTGGCCGCGGGCGTAGACGTCGCTCGGGTCCACGCAGACGACCGGAGCGTCGCCGAGGTCGCCCGGCGCGACCGCGGGAACCTCCGCGCGCGCGGCCTCGAAGCCCGCGGGCGGGCGGACCGGCCGGCCGCGCTCCACCGCGCCGCCCGCCTCCGCCCACGCGGGGACTCCGCCGGCGAGCACGGCGACGTCCGGGTAGCCCATCCGGGTGAGCCACGCAGCCGTCATGACCGAGCGCACGAGGCCGTCGCACGCGAGCACGATCGTCCCGGCGCGGACGGCGACGTGCTCGTCCGTGGCCTGGACCACTTGGCCGCCGGGGGCCCACGCCGCGCCCGCGACGTGGCCGGCCGCGTACTCCTCGGCGGTGCGCACGTCGAGCACGTACACGTTCTCGCGCGCGGCCCGCGCCTCCCGCCCCCGGAGCGCGTCCGGGGAGACGAAGCGGACGCCGTCCTCGGCGGCCACCCGCTTGGCGGCGAGCGTGCCGAGCGCGCGCCCGCGCGCGGTGACCGGCGGCGCCCAGCGCGCGGCGCCGCGCTCGAGCGCGAGCCCCGCGAGCTCCCAGCCCATCGTGCCGTTCTCGAGCGCGACGACCGGGTTCGGCAGCCGCATGCGCCGGAGCGACTCGGCGCCGAGGTACGAGCGCGTGCGCCCGCCGCAGTGGACGACGATCGTCGTGTCCGGCCGCGTGACCAGCCCGCCGATCCGGAGCACGAGCTCGCCGCCGGGCACGCTGATCGCGCCGGGGACGCACCCGCGGGCGTACTCCTCGGCGGTGCGGGCGTCCACGATCACGAGGTCGTCGCCGCGCGCGATCCGCGCCTGGAGCTCGCGCGGCGCGATCCGCGGCGTGCCGAGCGCGTGGAGCACCCGCTCGCCGAAGACCTTGCTCGGCACGTTGAGGCCCTGGACGACGGGGCGTCCCGCGGCCCGCCAGGCCTCGAGGCCGCCCGCGAGGGCGCGCACGTCCGTGTAGCCCATCGCCTCGAGCGTCGGCCGGGCGAGGGGGGCGAGCGTGCCGTCGGCGTCGTAGACGGCGAGCGGCGTGGCCGGCGCCGGGACCAGCTCGGGCAGGCGGAACTCGAGCAGCCGGCGCGGCAGCGACGTCGCGCGGAAGAGGTGGCCCCGCTCGTAGGCCGCCCGCTCGCGGAGGTCGAGCACCGCGTGGGGCGTGGGCCCCGCCATCAGCGCGGCCAGCTCGCCGGGGGTCAGACGATTCCCCGGTCCCGGAGCGCCTGCTGCTCCTCGGCGCCGTAGCCGAGCTCGGCGAGGATCGCGGCGGTGTCCTGGCCCAGGAGCGGCGCCGGCCGGTCCACGGCGCCGGGCGTGTCCGAGAGCTTGACCGGCACGCCGAGCGCCTTGAGGGGCCCGGCCTTCGGGTGCACGAGGTCCACGACCATCCCGCGCGCCAGCGCGTGCGGATCGGCGAGCGCCTCGGCGTAGCTCGCGATCGGCCCCGAGGGCACGCCCTCGCGCTCGAGCCGCTCGAGCCAGTGGGCGCGCGGCGCTCCGCTCGTCGTGCGCTCGAGCAGGGGGATCAGCGCGCGGCGGTTCGCGAGCCGCTCGACCCGCCCCGCGAAGCGCGGGTCGCGCGGCAGGTCGGGCCGCCCGAGCGCGCGGCAGAGGGCCTCGAAGAGCCGGTCGCTGTTCGTGCCGACGGTGAACCAGCCGTCGCTCGCGCGGAGGGCCTGGTAGGGCGCCGAGAGCCGGTGCGCCGAGCCGAGCGGCCCGGGCGCCCGGCCGGTGGCCCAGTACTCGGTCGACTCCCACACGGTCAGCGCGAGCGCGGCCTCGAGGAGCGAGGTGTCCACGTGCTGGCCCTGGCCCGTGCGCTCGCGGGACTCGAGCGCGACGAGGATCCCGTAGACGCCGAACAGGCCGGCCGCCAGGTCGCTGAGCGGCACGCCCGCCTTCGCCGGCGCGCCGTCCTCGTCGCCCGTGACGCTCAGGATGCCGCTCATGCCCTGCGCGATCAGGTCGTAGCCGCCGCGCGCGGCGTAGGGGCCCGTCGAGCCGAAGCCGCTGATCGTGCAGTAGATCAGCCGCGGATTGACGGCGGCGAGGTCCTCGTACCCGAGGCCGCGGCGCGCGGCGACGCCCGGTCGGTAGTTCTGCACGAACACGTCGGCCGTGCGCGCCAGCTTCCTCACGATCTCGACGCCCTCCGGCCGCTTGAGGTCGGCGGTGAGGCCACGCTTGCCCCGGTTGATCGTCAGGAAGGTCGCGCTCTCGCCGTGCCGCGTGATCGAGCCGCGGCGCGTGGGCTCGCCCTCGCCCGGCGGCTCGACCTTGATGACGTCGGCGCCCAGGTCGGCGAGGTTCATCGTGCAGAACGGCGCCGCCATCGCCTGCGTGAGGTCGATGACCCGAAGGCCCGCGAGCGCCTTCACCGGACGGCCCCCGCCGCGCGCAGGACCTCGAGCGCGTCCGTCGTGTAGCCGGCCTCGCGCAGGACCGCGTCGGTGTCCTCGCCGAGCCGCGGCGCGTTCTTGCGCAAGGTCGCCGGCGACCGGGAGAGCTTCACCGGGTTGCCGAGCGCCTTGACGCGGCCCACCCCGGGATGCTCGATTTCCTGCACCATGCCGCGCGCGAGCGCGTGCGGGTCGCCGAGCGCCTCGGGCACGCTGTAGATCGGCCCGGCGGGGATGCCCGCCTCCTCGCAGAGCGCGAGCCAGTGCGCGCGCGGCGCGCCGGTCGTGACCGCCTCGACCAGCTCCTGCAAGTCGGCGCGGTTCCTGAGCCGCGGCGCCGGCCGCGCGAACCGCGGGTCGGTCACGAGGTGCTCGAGGCCGAGGAGCGCGGCGAAGCGCGGCCAGAGCCGCTCGTTCGCGGCGCCGACGGTGAACCAGCCGTCGCGCGCGCGGAAGGCCTGGTAGGGCGCGTTGAGCCGGTGCGCGGTGCCGAGCGGGCGGGGGTTCTCGCCCGTGTACCAGTACTCGGTCGCCTCCCACGCCGAGAGCGCGAGCCCGGCCTCGAAGAGCGAGGTATCCACGAGCTGGCCGCGGCCCGTCACGCGCCGCGCGCGCAGCGCCGCGAGGATCCCCACCAGGCCGAAGAGCCCGGCGCCGAGATCGGTGATCGGGACGCCGACCTTGACCGGCGGCCCACCCTCCGTCCCCGTCGCGCTCATGATCCCGCTCATGCCCTGGGCGATCAGGTCGAAGCCGCCGCGGCCCGCGTACGGGCCCGTCTGGCCGAAGCCGGAGATCGAGCAGTAGACGAGGCGCGGGTTCTCCGCGGCGAGCGTCGCGTAGTCGACCCCGAGGCGCGCGGCGACGCCGGGCCGATAGTTCTCGACGAGCACGTCGGCCGTCGCGGCGAGCTTCTTCAAGACCGCGACGCCCTCGGGCCGCTTGAGGTCGAGCACGATCCCGCGCTTGTTGCGGTTCACGGCGAGGAACGAGGCCGAGACGCCGGGGGCCAGCTCGAGCTCACCCCCGCGCATGCTCTCGCCGCCGGGCGGCTCGATCTTCACGACGTCGGCGCCCATGTCCGCGAGGAGCATCGTGCAGAAGGGGCCGGCCATGACCTGGGTCTGGTCGAGCACGCGGATGCCGGCGAGCGCCGTCACGGGATCGGCTCCATGGCCAGGCCGAGAGTCTACGCCAAGATCGCCCGCGGGAGTAGGCTCGGGGGGTGACCTTGCCGACCGGGCTCAGGGCGCTCCGCCATCGCGACTTCCGCCTCTTCTGGTCCGGGCAGCTCGTCTCGCTGGTCGGTACCTGGATGCAGTCGGTCGCCCAGGCCTGGCTCGTGCTCCAGCTCACGAACTCGCCCTTCCGGCTCGGCCTGGTCTCGGCGCTCCAGTTCCTGCCGATCCTCCTCTTCTCGCTCGTGACGGGGGCGCTCGCCGACCGCGTCCGGAAGCGCCGCCTGCTGCTCGGCACGCAGGCCGCGCTCGCGCTCCAGGCGCTCACGCTCGCCGCGCTCGTCTTCACCGGCCGCGTCGAGTACTGGCACGTTGCCGGGCTCGCGCTGCTCTACGGGTGCGCCAGCGTGCTCGACATGCCGACCCGCCAGGCGTTCGTGGTCGAGCTGACGGGCCGCGAGGACCTGGTCAACGCGATCGCGCTGAACTCGGCCGCGTTCAACACCGCGCGGATCGTCGGCCCCGCGGTGGCCGGGCTCCTGATCGGCCGCTTCGGCGTGGCGCCGGCCTTCCTCCTGAACGGGCTCTCCTTCCTCGTCGTGCTCGGCGCGCTCGCCGCGGTGCGCGCCGAGGGGCGCCCGCGGCCGCGCGCGCCCGGGACGGTGCTCGCGGAGGTCGGCGCGGGCGTCCGCTACGCGCTCGCGACCCCGCGCGTCGCCATGGTGCTGGGCCTGGTGCTGGCGGTGAGCGTGTGCGTGTTCAACTTCAACGTCTACGTGCCGCTCCTCGCGCGGAACGTGCTCGGCGAGGGGGCGGAGGGCTTCGGCTTCCTCATGTCCGCGGTCGGGTTCGGCGCGGTCACGGGCGCGCTGGCGCTCGCGACCCTCGGGGGCCGCCGGCCGCCGCTCGCCGCGATCCTCACGGCCGCGGTCATCGCGTGCGCCGGCCTGCTCGCGCTGGCCCAGGTCGGGCGCTTCGGCGCCGCCGTGCCGCTCCTGTTCGTGACCGGGTTCGGCGCGATCATCTTCATGGCGAGCTGCAACACGACGCTGCAGCTCAGCGCCCCCGACGAGCTGCGGGGCCGGATCATGGGGCTCTACGCGCTCATGTTCGGGGGCGCCACGCCGATCGGCGCCTTCCTCGTCGGCTCGCTCGCCGAGCTGGCCGGCGTGCGCGTCACGCTCGGCGCCGCGGGCGCCACGGGGCTCGCCGCGCTCGCCGCGATCACGCTCTGGTGGCGGCGCCGCGCCGGGGACCTGCGCTAGCCCGGCGGACGCGCCCGGGGCGCCTCAGACGTAGGCTGGCCCCTCGATGACCGGGTGCCCGGCCAGGAACTCCTCGTCGACCTCGACGCCGAGACCGGGCGCCTCGAGGGGCGCGACGCAGCCGTCCGCGTCCAGGCGGTACGGGGGGCTCGTGAGCGCGTCGCGGAAGAGGTTGCCGCGGGACACGTCGGCCTCGAAGTAGCCGCCGTTGTCGACGGCGGCGAGGAAGTGGATCGTCGCGGCCATGCTGAGGCCGGTCATGGACGTGTGCGGGTGGATCGGCAGCTTCCACGCCCCCGCGAGGGCCGCGATCCGGAGGCCCTCGGTGATGCCGCCGGTCTTCGCGAGGTCGGGCTGGAGGATCGTGATCGCCCGGTCCTCGATCACGCGCGTGAACTCGAAGCGCGTGTAGTGGTTCTCGCCCGCGGCGAGCGGCACCCGGCTCCACGTCGCGGCGAGCGCGTAGCTCCGGTGGTCGTGGGCCGGGAAAGGCTCCTCCAGCCAGCCGACGCCGTGGGCCTCGAGCCCCGGCAGCGCGGTCCGGGCGTCCTGGAGCGAGTAGCCCGTGTTGGCGTCGGTGAGGATGACGAGGTCCGGGCCGAGTGCCTGCCGCACGGCGGCGACGCGCTCGAGGTCGCGCGCGGGCGTGTCGCCGAGGCGGAGCTTCACGGCGCGGAACCCGGCCGCCACGTGGACGCGGGCCTCGTCCACGAGGGCGGCGGGCTCCTGCCAGCCGAGGGAGACGCCGCCGGCGTAGGCGGGAATCGGCCGCGACGAGCCGCCGAGCAGCCGGTAGAGCGGCCAGCCCGTGGCCTTGCCGCGGATGTCCCAGAGCGCCATGTCGATCCCGCTCATCGCGATCGACGTCCCTGCGCCCATGCCGTGGCTGCCGAGCTGCATCCGGTAGATGCGCGCCCAGACGCCGACCACGTCGGCGGCGTCGAGGCCGAGCACGAGCTGGCGGAGCGTCGTGTTGACGAGATGGGCGACGGCGCCCGGGGCGCGCCCGTGGTGCGACTCGCCCCAGCCGACGAGCCCGCCGTCGGTGGTGACCCTGACGACGACGGCGTCGCGCTTGACGGTCCGGCCGATGCCGAGCACGACGCTCGCCTCGGGCGGCACGGGGAACGACGTCGGGTAGGCGCGGACGTCGGCGATCTTCACGCGGTCGAGGTGGCCGCGCGCGTCGGGTCCTCGCCGACCTGGACGAGCAGCTTGCCGAAGTTCCGCCCGTGCAGAAGCCCGATGAACGCCTCGGGCGCCCGCTCGAGGCCGGCGACCACGTCCTCGCGGTACCGGAGCCTTCCCTCCCGGACCCACGGCGTGCACTCGCGCAGGAAGTCGCCGAGCCGGTCCAGGTGGTCCGCGACGATGAAGCCCTGGATCAGGACGCGGTTCACGAGCACGGGGCGCAGGTTCGGGCCGGCCGGCGGCTCCGTCGCGTTGTACTGCGAGATCAGGCCGCAGAGCGGGATGCGCGCGCGCAGGTTGACGAGCCGGAGCGCCGCGGCGAGCACGTCGCCGCCGACGTTGTCGAAGTAGACGTCGATCCCGGCCGGGCACGCCTTCCGGAGCGCCGGCTCGAGCGGCTCCGTCTTGTAGTTCACGCACGCGTCGAAGCCGAGCTCCTCGACGACGTACGCGCACTTGGCCTCGGAGCCGGCCACGCCCACCGCGCGGCAGCCCTTGAGCCTGGCGAGCTGGCCCACGACCGAGCCGACCGCTCCCGCCGCCGCCGAGACCACCACGGTCTCGCCGGGCCGGGGCCGGCCGAGGTCGAGCAGGCCCACGTACGCCGTCAGCCCGGGCATGCCGAGCACGCCGAGGGCGGTCGAGATCGGCGCCACCCGGGGATCGAGCGTCCGGAGGCCCGCGCCGCTCGACCGCGCGTACGCCTGCCAGCCGTTCGCGCCGAGCACGAGGGCGCCTTCCGGGAACGCCGGGTTGCTGGAGGCGACGACCTCGCTGACGGTGCCGCCCACCATGACCGTGCCGAGCGCGGGATTCATCCCGCCCGTGTACGAGCGCCCTTCCTCCATGCGTCCGCGCATGTACGGGTCCAGGGAGAGGTAGATCGTGCGGCAGAGCACCTCGCCCTGGCCGGGCGCCGGCACGGGCGTCTCGACCAGCTCGAAGTCGGCGGGCCGGGGCTCGCCCCGCGGGCGATTCCGGAGGAGCACCTGACGGTTTAAGTTTTGCATGGGGCACAGGCTACACTAGACTGTAGAGGGATGGCGATGCGGATTCTCGCCATGAACCGGTGACGGATTACCTGCCGGACACCCCGTCCGTCGCCCGCGCCTACTGCCCCGGTTGTGAGCCCGATGCCGACCCGAGTCGCGAGATCCTCGACGTGCGCTGGTGCGAGAGCCACTGCCCGGCCCGCGACGGTGCCGACGACGCAGCGGTGAGCGCGGCCGCGTACCTGTCGGGGAGCGCCGAAGCGGGCGGCGACGACAACCGCCGGTGGTGCGAGGCGCTGCACCGGCGATAGCCGACGCGGCTCAGCCCCGGGCCGCGAGCAGCTCGCCGAACGAACGGACGATCCGGTGGGGGACCACTCTGCTGTCGTCCGGCAGCCCCCGGCCGGCCCGATCCACCCACGCGCCGCAGAGGCCCAGCCGCTGCGGCGCCCCGACGTCCCACTCGAGGTGATCGCCCGCCATCCACGCCTCCCGGGCCACCGCGCCGAGGGACGCGAGCGCGTGGCGGTAGACGGCCTCCTCGGGCTTGCCGGCGCCGAACTCGCCCTCGATCACGATCGCGTCGAAGAAGCCCGCCAGGCCGTGGCGCTCGATCTTGTCGCGCTGCTGGCCGGCGTCGCCGTTGGTGACGAGCGCGAGCCCCACGCCGCGCCGGCGCAGCTCGGCGAGGCTCGCCGTCGTGTCGGGGAACAGCCGCATCGCCTGCCGCCGGCGCGCCGCGAAGTCGCGCGCGACCGCCGGGGCGAGCCCGTCGGGTGCCTGGCCCAGGCGCGCGAGGGCGAACTCCACGATGTGGGTCCAGGCGGCGAGCATGTGCACGCGCTCGCGGCGGTGGCGCTCGGGGTCGTCCCAGAACCAGCGCCGGGTCTCCGCGAGGGCCGCGACGAGGCGCGCCGGGTCCACGGGCCCGCCGGGCGCGCAGCAGGCGTGGACCGCGGCCGCCCAGTGCTCGTCCACGCCGCCCGAGTAGTCGAGCAGCGTGTCGTCCAGATCGACCAGCAACGCTCTCACGCCATCATTGTACCGGGTTCCACTCGACGCCGAGGCTGTCGCCGGCTCAGCGGGCGAGCACCGCGAGGATCACCTCGACGGCGCGGAGCATCAGCGGAAAGTCCATGCTCGGCTGCTCGAGCCCGGAGGCCGCGACCATCGCGGGCAGCAGCGGGAAGTGGACGAAGCCCACGCGGGGCGGCCGCGCGAGCTCGCGGACGGCGTGGAGCGTCCGGTAGAGCGTCTGGTTGCAGAGGTAGGTGCCCGCGCTGTTCGAGACGTAAGCCGGGATCCCCTCGGCCGTGAGCGCCCGGCGGAGCTCGTCGAGCGGCAGCGTCGCGAGGTAGGCCGCCGGGCCGCCGGGCACGCACGGCTCGCCTGCGGCCCGGAAGCCCGCGTTGTCCGCGACCTCGTAGTCCATGACGTTCAGCGCGACGCGCTCGAGGCCGACGCGGGCGCGGCCGGCGGCGAGCCCGAGGTGGACCACCGCGGCGGGCGCCGTCGCCTCGAGGACCGGCGCGAGAGCCGCCCACGCCTCGGCGTGGTGGACGGGCAGCACGAGCCCTTGCACCGCGTGCGCGCCGACCCGGCGGCCGTCCACCGCCTTGGCGAGGCCCTCGGAGGGGTTCAGGGTGTGGCCGCCGAACGGCTCGAAGCCGGTCACGAGGATCACGGCGGGACCAGTGTAGCTCAGCGCGCGCCGCGCAGGCGCCCGGCCGCGCGCAGGTGCTCGGCCGCCTCCGCGGGCCGGCCCGCCCGGTCGAGCGCGACCGCGAGGTTCAGGTGCGACTCGGCCGAGTCGGGCGCGATCCGGAGCGCCCCGCGGTAGTGCTCGATCGCCTCCTCCCACTTCCCCTGGCGGGCCAGCGCGATGCCCCAGTTGTTGTGGGCGTACGCGAGGTCCGGGTGGAGGTCGAGGGCCGCGCGGAAGTGGGCGATCGCCTCGTCCGGCCGGCCGGCCTCGTCGCGCAGCACGCCGAGCTTGGCGTGCGCGATCGCGGAGGGGCTCGCCGCGAGCGCCCGCGTCCAGAGCGTCTCCGAGTCGCGCCAGGTCCCGGCCTGCCGCCAGGTCAGCACGCCGAGCGTCAGGAGGAGCGCGCCCGCGATGGCCGCGAGCGCGAGCGCCGCGGGGCGCCCCGGGCGCCGCGCGCGGAGCCCGCGCCAGCCCCGCGCGAGGCCGCCGCCCGCGAGCAGCGCCCACGGCAGGCTCGCGAGATACGTGTAGCGGTCGGCGGCGATCTGCGGGCCCTGGTGCGCGACGCCGACGACGGGCAGGAGGATCACGACGTACGCGGCGCCGACCGCCGCGAGGGCCGGCGCGCGCCGGCGCAGGAGGACGGCGAGCGCGGTGAGCGCGAGGACGGCCGCCGCGCTCGCGAGGAAGCGCGGCGCGAGCGGCTCGAGGCGGAACGGCAGCTCGTAGAGCGGCGCCAGGCCCGTGGGCGCGAGCGTCTTCTCGAGGTAGAAGGCGAGCGCGTAGAGCGAGATCGCCGCGCGGTCGAGCACGCCGAGCTGGCTCGCGCCGCTGAGCCTGCTGCCCGTCGCCATCGCCCAGACCGCGATCGCGCTCGCGGCCGCGCTCAGCAGGATGAGCGCAAGCTTCTCGCGCACGCGAGGCCACGCCTCGCGCAAGCCCGCGAGCCGCCCGAGCGGATACGCGTCGAGGAGCAGCAGGACGGCCGGCAGGCTCACGGCCATCGGCTTCGCCAGGAGCGCCAGCACCGCGGCGCCGAGCGTGGCGCGGCGCAGGCGCCGCCGGCGGTCGCCCGTCGCGTCGAGCGCGCGCACGTAGAGGAGGAGCGTCGCCGCGTAGAGGAGCCCGGAGAGCACGTCGCGGCGCTCGGTCACCCACGCGACCGACTCGACGCGGAGGGGGTGGAGGGCGAAGGCGAGCGCCGCGAACGCGGCGCCGAGCCTGACGGCCGTGTCCCGCGCGCCGGCGCCGAGCGCGGCGGCGAGGAGGCGCAGCGCCACCAGGTACACGACGCCCGCGGTGGCGGCGTGGAGCGCGAGGCTCGTCGCGTGGTAGCCCGCGGGGCGCAGTCCCCAGAGCAGGTAGTCGAGCCCGAGCGTCGCCCACGTGAGCGGCACCCAGAGGCCGAGGTGCGGCGTCGTGAGCATCCAGCCGAGCTGGGCCGGGCCGAGCCCGCGCCAGTGGGGGTTCGTGAGGAAGTTGCGGTCGTCGTCCCACGTCACGAAGCCGTTCGCGAGCGTCGGCAGGAACGCGGCCACCGCGACGAGCGCGACGCCCGCCGCGACCGGCCAGTCAAGCGGTGGGACGGGCGGGGCCGGCTTCGGGCGTCGGCTCACTCGCCTATCCTCGCTGAACGAGCGGGCGGAGTCGAGGCAGCGTGAGCGCCACCGCCAGCGCGACGGCCGTGAGCATGAGCCACGCCGGCGCCCAGGCGCCGGTGACCTCGAGCACGAGGCCGAACAGGAGCGGGCCGACGAGCGTACCGCTCCACGCCGCCGCCGTCGCCGCGCCCGTCAGGAGCCCGGCATGACGCGGGCCGCCGAGCTCGCCGACGAGCGCGAAGTAGAGGCCGACCCAGCCGAAGGCGCCGGCGCCCGCGACCAGGGCGAGCGCCGCCGCCGCGCCGAGCGGCAGCGCGTCGCCGAGCGCCAGGAGCGCGTAGGCGGCGGCGCCGATGAGCGCGCTCGCGACCACGCCGGGCCGCCGCCGGCCGCCGAAGGACCGGTCGCTCACGACGCCCCAGGCGAGCCGGCTCGCCGCGCCGCCGGCCTGCGCGAGCGCGAGGAACCGGCCGGCCGCGACCGCGGAGACTGCGAAGGTCTCCTTCGCGTACAGGACCAGGTAGGCGAGCACCGAGGACTGCGCGATCGAGAGCAGGAAGCCGCAGCCGAAGACGACCAGGATCGGCGGCCGCCGGAGGAAGGTCCCCAGCTCGGCGAGCCGCGGCCCCGCGGCCACCGGCGCCGCGATGGCCCCGGCGGGCCGGCGGTAGAGGAGCGCCACGAGGCCGGCGGAGACGAGCGAAGCGCCGCCGGCGAGCGCGAGCGCGTGGCGCCACGAGAGCGCCAGCGCGAGCGGCGGCAGCCCGAGCGCCGCGGCGAGACCGCCGAGCGTGAGCCCCGTCTGCTTGATCCCCATCGCCATCCCGCGCTGGCGCGGCGGGAACCACTCGATGACCGCCCGGCCCGTGCCCGGGTTCAGCACGCTGAAGCCGAAGCCGCCCGCGACGAGGCAGGCGAGGAGGGCGGGAAGGCCGGGGGCCCAGGCCGCGAGGGTGACCGCCGCGCCGAGCAGGAGCTGGCCCGCCGCGAGCGTCGCGCGGACGCCGAGCCGGTCCACGAGCCAGCCCGCGGGGAGCGACAGCGTGACGCCGCCCAGGTAGACGGCCGGGAGGAAGAAGCCGACCTGGCCCCGCGACAGCCCGAGCGACTCGAGCAGGAACGGCGAGAGGGGCGCGACGGCGAGCGCGGTGACCGCGCCGAGGCCGTGCGAGAGCGTGGCGAGCGCCAGGATGACCCCGCGCGGCATCACGCGCGGCGCAGCAGGGTCTCCGCGGCCTCCATGAGCGTCTCGGACAGGGTCGGGTGCGCGTGGATCGTCGCGGCGAGGTCCTCGACGGTGAGCGCGGCCTCGACCGCGAGCGCGGCCTCGGCGACGAGCTCGCCCGCGCCCGGGCCGACGAGGCCGACGCCGAGCACGCGCCCGCTCTCGGGGTCGGCGACGAGCTTCGTGAGGCCGTCCGCGCGCCCGAGCGTCGCGGCGCGGCCCGACGCCGCCCAGGGGAACCTGGCGATCGTGACGGCCCGCCCCTCGCGCGCGGCCTCGGCCTCGGTGAGCCCGCACCACGCCACCTCGGGATCGGTGAAGACGACGGCGGGGACGGCGGCGTTGTCGAACGCCGACGGCCGGCCGGCGATGACCTCGGCGGCGACCTTGCCCTGGCGCATCGCGCGGTGGGCCAGCATCGGCTCGCCGGTGACGTCGCCGACGGCGAAGACGTAGGGGTCGGCCGTGCGGCAGCGCTCGTCCACGGCGACGACGCCGCGCGCGTCCACGGCCGCGCGCGTGGTCTCGAGCCCGAGCCCCGCGCTCTGCGGGCGCCGGCCCACGGCCACGAGCACCCGGTCCACGACGAGCGTCTCGCCGCTCGAGAGCTGCGCCTCCACGGCGCCGCCCGCCTCGGAGAGCGCGACGACCCGGGTGCCGAGGAGGATGCTCGCGAACTGCTTCTCCGCGCGGCGCGCGAGCGGCTGGACGAGGTCGCGGTCCACGCCGGGCAGGAGCCCGTCGAGCATCTCCACGAGCGTGACCGCGCTCCCGAGCGCCGCGTAGACCTGGCCCAGCTCGAGGCCGATGTAGCCGCCGCCGACGACGAGCAGGCGCCCGGGCACGTCGGCGAGCGCGAGCGCCGCCGTCGAGTCGAGCACGCGGTCGCCCGCGCGCTCGAGCCCGGGCAGCGGGCTCGGCGCGGCGCCGGTGGCGAGGATCGCGTGCTTGAAGCGGATCTTCTGCGGCGTCTCGCCCTCGACCCGGAGCTCGCGCGAGCCCTCGAAGACCGCGCGCCCCGCGACGACCTCGACGCCCTTGGCCTTCGCCACGGAGGCGAGGCCGCGGGCGAGCTTGCCGACGACGCGCTCGGTTTTCCACCGGCGCAGGGGCTCGAGCGCGACCCGCGGGGCGCCGAAGTCCACGCCGAACTCCTTCGCGCGCTCCGCCGCGTCGAGCACCGCGGCGACGTGCAGGAGGGCCTTCGACGGGATGCAACCCTCGAAGAGGCACGCGCCGCCCAGACGGGCGGTCGCGTCCACGACGACGGCCTCGAGGCCGAGCTCGGCGCAGCGGAACGCCGCCGAGTAGCCGCCCGGCCCGCCGCCGACGACGGCCACGTCCACCTCGACCACGAGGTCGCCCATCACCATCGGGGGCGCAGGACCCTCACCACCCGAGCAGGAGCTGCTCGGGCGCCTCGAGGCGGCGCACGATGGCCGCGGCGAAGCGGGCGCCGTCGGCGCCGTCGGCGACTCGGTGGTCGAAGGTCAGCGTGAGGGGCAGGAGCATCCGCGGCTCGATGCGGCCGTCGCGCACGACGGGCTCGAGCCGCGCGCGCGCGACGCCCAGGATCGCGACCTCGGGATAGTTGATGATCGGGATCGCGCCCGTGCCGCCGAGGGCGCCGAGGTTCGTGATCGTGAAGCACCCCCCGTGCAGGTCCTCGAGCGTCGCCTTGCCCTCGCGCACGCGCGCGGCGAGCGCGGTCAGCTCCCGCTGCACCTCGAGCAGCGGCTTCCGGTCCACGTCGCGGAGCACGGGGACGATCAACCCCCGCTCGGTCGCCACGGCCACGCCGAGATGGCAGTAGCGCTTCACGATCAGCTCGCCCGCGGCGGGGTCGAGGCTCGCGTTGAACCGCGGGTGCTCGCCGAGCGCGAGCGCCGCGGCCTTGAGGAGGAACGAGGTCAGCGTGAGCGTGACGCCCCGGGCGCGGCCGGCCTCGAGGCTGCGCTGGATGAGGGCGTCGAGGTCGGTGACGTCCGCCCGGTCGAGGTGCGTGACGTGGGGGATCAGCGTGGCCGCGAGCGTCATGCGCTCGGCGATCGTGCGCCTGAGGTGCGAGAGCGGCTGGCGCTCGACCGGCCCCCACTGCTCGAAGCGCGGGAGCGGCGCCGGCGCGGCACCGACCGTCGCGAGCGGCCTGGCGACCGCCGGGTGCTCGGGCGCGGCCAGGGTCCGGGGCGGGGCGGCCGCGGGAGCGCCGGCGGAGGCGCGCACGTCGTCGTCGGTCACGCGCCCGCCGGGCCCGCTGCCGCGGACGGCGCGCAGGTCCACGCCGAGCTCGCGGGCCAGCCGGCGCGTCGCGGGGGTCGCCGGCACCGGCCCCGCGGCCGGCGGGGCCGGGGCGGCCGCCGAGCGGACGGCCGCGGGCGGCGGCGCCGGACGAGGCGGGGGGGCGTCCCCCGCCCGGGGCGCGGTCGAGGGCGCGCCGGCGTCCTCGAACGTCACGAGCGCCGCGCCGACGCGGACCGTGTCGCCGGGGTGGACGTGGATCGTCGCGACGCGCCCGCTCATCGGCGACGGGATCTCCACCGTCGCCTTGTCGGTCTCGACCTCGAGCAGGGGCGCGTCCTCGGCGACGACGTCGCCCTCGGCGACCAGCACCCGGACGATCTCGGCCTCGGTCAGGCCCTCGCCGAGGTCGGGCAGGGCGAAGGTCCGCGTCATGCTAGAAGGCCAGCGTCTCGCGCGCGGCGGCGACCACGCGCGGGGCGTCGGGCACCGTGGCCTTCTCGCGGGCGAAGCCCACGAACGACACGTCGTACGCGGTCACGCGGCGGACGGGCGCCTCGAGGGACAGGAACGCGCCGTCCATGATCGACGCCGCGATCTCGGCGCCGGGCCCGAAGCTCCGGGGCGCCTCGTGGACGACGACCGCGCGCCCGGTCTTCCCGACCGACGCGACGATCGCCTCGCGGTCGAGCGGCGAGATCGTGAGGAGGTCGAGCACCTCGACGCTCGCGCCGTCCTCGCTCTGGAGCGTGTCGGCCGCCTCGAGGGCCACGCGCAGCATCGCGCCGTAGGCGATCAGCGTGAGGTCGGTCCCCTCGCGCGCGACGCGGGCGCGGCCGAGGGGGAGCGTCTCGCTCTCGTCGGGGACGTCCTCCTTCGCGGCGTGGTAGAGGGCCTTCGCCTCGAAGAAGATCACGGGGTCGGGGTCACGGATGGCGGCGGCTAGGAGCGCGCGGGCGGTGCGGGGCCCGGACGGCACGACCATCGTGAGCCCGGGGATGTGCGCGTAGAACTGCTCCTCCGACTCCGTGTGGTGCTCGAGGGCGCGCACGCCGCCGCCGTACGGCATACGGATCACCATCTGGCAGTGGAAGCGCCCGCGCGAGCGGGCGCGGTAGCGGGCCGCGTGGTTCTCGATCTGGTGGAAGCACTGGAACGCGAAGCCGGAGAACTGGATCTCGCAGACGGGCTTGAGCCCGTAGAGCGCCATGCCGACCGCGGTGCCGATGATGCCGGCTTCGGCGAGGGGGCTGTCGATCACGCGCTGCGAGCCGAACTTGCGCTGCAGGTCGTCGGTCACGCGGAACACGCCGCCGTCCACGCCCACGTCCTCGCCGAGGACGAGCACGTCCGGGTCGCGCGCCATCTCCTCGGAGAGCGCGAGGTTGAGGGCCTTGACCATGTTCAGCTTGGGCATGGCGTCACCGGCGCGTGAGCCGCTGGCCTCGCATCGGCGTCGCGCGGGGCGGCGCGGCGTCCGGGTCGGCGGG
>Ga0209211_10006342_pt1 | contig 17169 bp, 21 predicted proteins | sample RifGroA2_FD_183992 | JGI IMG/M metagenome (GOLD analysis project Ga0209211, IMG submission 183992) | Groundwater microbial communities from Rifle, Colorado, USA - Groundwater A2 (SPAdes) (version 2) | ecosystem: Environmental > Aquatic > Deep subsurface > Groundwater | place: Rifle, Colorado... | reverse complement strand
TGGCGCTCGGAAGTCCGAAGGACGCCCTGCGGATCGCCCGGACCGTGCTCGTGGCGCTGGCCGACCTCCTGCCCGACTCCGAGTCGCGCCGGCGGTTCGCCACCCAGCTCCCCGGCGCCCTCAAGGCCCACGTCGCGAGCCAGTCGCCGCGCTCGCTCCTGATGGACCTGAACGCGTTCCTCCAGCACGTCGGCGCCGGCCTCGGCACGCGCGTGCCGGAGGCGGAGCGCGTGGTGCGCGCCGTGTGGAGCGTCGTCCGCGAGGCGGTGGCCGCGGGCGAGGTCGCCGGCTTCGAGGCGCGCGTCCCGAAGGACATCGCCGCCTGGCTCGGGCGGGCGTGAGAGACTCTCCCGGAGAGGCCGGCGGGCAAGGAGGCGATCGATGGCGCTGTTCACCGTGGGCGAGGAGCCGACCCACCGCGTCGGGGACCCGCAGTGCCCGGAGTGCTGGGAGGAGTATCCCGAGCCGTGCCGGTGCGGCGGGCTGATGCACGCCGCCGCGGGCGATGGCGAGGACCCGGACGGCAACGTCCTGCTCGTCACCGAGTGCGATCAGTGTGGCCGCTCCGAGGACCAGCTCGACGAGGTCTGAGGGGGCGTGGCCCGCGTATCTCGGGCTCCCGCTCGAGGAGATCCGGCGCCGCGCGGCCGAGGCCGTGGCGGCGCTCGCGTCCTGCGCCGCGTGCCCCCGGAACTGCCGGGCGGACCGGCTCCACGGCAAGACCGCCGCGTGCCGGAGCGGTCGGTGGGCCCGCGTCGCGAGCGCCTTCCCGCACTTCGGCGAGGAGGACTGTCTGCGCGGCCGGCGCGGCTCCGGCACGATCTTCTTCTCCTGGTGCAACCTCCGGTGCGTCTTCTGCCAGAACTTCGACGTGAGCCAGCAGGGGGTCGGCGCGGAGGTGCGGCCCGAGGGCTTGGCCGCGATCATGCTCGAGCTCCAGGCGCTGGGCTGCCACAACATCAACCTCGTCACGCCCGAGCACGTGGTGCCGCAAGTCTTGGAGGCGCTGCCGCTCGCGATCGAGGGAGGCCTCGGGCTCCCCCTCGTCTACAACACGGGCGCCTACGACGGGCTCGAGAGCCTGCGCGCCCTCGACGGCATCGTGGACATCTACATGCCCGACGTCAAGGTCTGGGACCCGGCGCTCGCGCTCCGCTACCTGCGCGCGCGCGACTACCCCGAGGTGGCGCGCGCCGCGTTCCGCGAGATGCACCGCCAGGTGGGCGACCTCGTGCTCGGCGCGGACGGCCTCGCCCGGCGCGGCCTGCTCGTCCGCCACCTCGTCATGCCGGGGGGCATCGCGGGCACGGGCGAGATCGTGCGCTTCCTGGCCGGGCTGTCGCCGGACACCTACGTGAACTTCATGGACCAGTACCACCCGGCGGGGCGCGTGTCGCCCGAGCGGTTCCCCGAGATCAACCGGCGCGTGAGCGACGCGGAGCTCGACGCCACACTCGACGCCGCGCGCGCGGCGGGGCTCCACCGCTTCGACCCGCGGCGGGGCCTCGCCCGGCTCGCCGCGCGCTGAGCCCGCTCCGCGGTGCGGGCCGGACTGGACTATACTCGGGCGCGATGCCGAACCAGTCGAGGCCCCGGCGGGCGCCCGTGGACGCGCCGCTCATCGCCGCGCAGGTCCAGGCTCTCTGGGACGTCCCCCACGCGGTCTGGTTCACGCTGATGGGGGTGGGCGGCGGCATCTTCTTGGTGCCGCGGCTCATGGACCTCGAGCTGCGCCTCGGCCTCTGGCTCGGCCTCCCGGTCGTGGACCTCATCAGCTTCGTCGTCATCGGCGTCGGCGGCGTCATCCTGATCCGGCATCTCGGCCGCCCGTTCCGGTTCCCCCGAGCGGTGCTCAAGCCCGGAACGAGCTGGATCAGCCGCGGCGCCATCGCCGACTTCATCTTCGTCGGGGTCGCCGGCCTCCTGATCCTGCCCGGCTTCACCTGGCGCGGCGCGCGGCCGCTGGCGTGGCTCCCGTGGGATCCGGCGGGCGCCGACCTGGCGGGCAAGCTGGGCGAGGTCGTCGCGCTCCTGTGCGCCGCCGTGGTGATCTACTACGCGGGCCAGGTGCTCGCCGACGCGACGGGGATCCCCTACTGGCACTCGCTCGCGGTCCCGATCCAGTTCGTCCTCTCTTCGCTCGCCAGCTCCACGGCCGTCACGATGGTCCTCGAGACGCTGAACGGTGTGCCGATCGGCGCGGGACAGGACGCGTTCCTGGCGGGCGTCCTCGCCCTGCTCCTCGTGGCGATCGTCTGGCACCTCAGGGCGGAGACGACGGCCCCCGGCAAGGCCGAGAGCCTCGCCGCGCTCCTGCGCGGGCGCTTCCGCCGCGCGTTCCTCGGCGGCGTGGTGGGGGCGGGAACGGTCCTGCCGCTCTGCCTGGCGCTGCTCGCGCTCGCCGTGCCGCGGGCGCGCGACGCCGTCGGCGTCCTCGCCCTGCTCGGCACGCTGCCCGCGGGCTACGCCCTGCGCCTGCTCACGCTGCGCGTCGGGATCTACCCGCCCCTGCACGCGACGATCGGCGTCCCGCGGCGCTGAGCCGCCGGGCTCAGCAGACGGGGTGCGCGCCGCGGATCAGCTCCTCGCGGAACGCGGGCAGGCGCGCCAGCTCGTCCGCGACGACCTCGCGCACCGCGGGCTCGACGTCGCCGAGCGCCGCGCCGGGCGCCAGCACCACCTGCACGCTCGTCCACGGGCGGTCCACAGGCTCGCCGATGCGCGCGGCAAGGTGAACGTAGACCTCCTCGAGGGCGGGACAGCGCGCGTGGACGAGCGCCGCCAGGCGGTGACTCAGGATGCTGTAGATCTTGCCGGCGTGGGCGACCGGGTTCTTGCCGGGCGCGGCCTCGCCGCCCGTCGGTCGCGCGAAGGCGATGAGGCCGTTCGGGCGGTTGCCGCGCCCCACCTGCCCCGAGTCGGCGTCCTCGGCCGAGGTGCCCGTGAGCGTGAGGTAGGCGCCCGCCTCGCCCGCCCCCGGGCGGTCGAGGTTGTTCAGGCGCCACTCGAGCGCGAAGGGCGCCCGGGCGAAGCGCCGCGCCAGCGCGGCGAGCGCCTCCTCCTTGCGGGCGACGTACGCGCGCTCGGAGGCGATGGCCGTGCAGCGGAAGGGCATCGCGACGGTCAGCATGACGCGCTCGTCCTCGCGCACGGCGAGCACCTTGACGTCCTCGCCCGTGTCGGGGAACGCGCGCTTGAACCCGGGGCCGTTCAGCCAGCGCTCGACGTCGAGCACCAGCTCTTCGGTGGGCGAGAGCGGCGCGTAGCCCGACGCCCCCGAGGTGTCGTTCGAGAGGACCGCCTCCCCGCGCTCCCGGAAGATGCGCGTCAGCTCCTCCGAGCCCGGCGCGAGCACGGGGCGCGTGACGAGGTCTCGGCCCGGTCTGACGCGCGGCAGGTGCGCCGCGACCCACCCGTCGACCGCCGCGCGCACCGTCTCCTCGACGGGCAGCCGGTGGCCGTCGAGCGCGAACGTCGCGCGGTCGCCGAGCACCAGCTCCATCGGGCGCGTGAGCGCGCCCCCGCCGAACGCCTTCCGGCACTCCCCGGCGGCGAGGAGCGCCTTGTCCACGTTGTAGTGGAGGATCGCGCCGGCGCGCTCCAGGTACATCCGGTTGAGCGCGACCGAGACCGCCTCGACGAGCGAATCGCAGATCGTGTCGGGGTGGCCGAGGCCCTTGCGCTCCACCAGCTCGACCCGGCGCCGGGCGACGGGCGCCTGGGCGAGCGCCTCGACCACGAGGCGCATCACGCGCCGCGCGGCGCGGCCACCTCGTCCCAGACGCCGGCGATCGCCGTGCCGCAGTCCGGGCAGCGGCCGCCCGCCAGGGCGTTCTCGAGGACGGTGAAGCCGCGGCGGCGCACGAGCCAGCGCCCGCACGTCGGGCACGCGGTGCTCTCCCACGGGTCGCCCGGGACGTTGCCCGTGTACACGTAGCGGAGCCCGGCGTCGCGCCCGAGACGCGCCGCGCGGTGGAGCGCGCGCGCGGGCGTGGGCGGCGCGTCGGTCAGCCGGTACGCCGGGGAGAAGGCCGAGACGTGCCAGGGCATCTCGCGGTCCACCGAGGCGAGCCAGTGCGCGAGCGCGCCGAGCTCCTCGTCTCCGTCGTTGCGCCCGGGGATCAGGAGCGTCGTGACCTCCACCCAGACGCCGCGCGCGCGCAGGGCCTCGATGGTCTCGAGCACGGGCCGGAGCGTGGCGCCGCACACGCGCCGGTAGTAGCGGTCCGAGAAGCTCTTGAGGTCCACGTTGGCCGCGTGGAGCGCCCCGCCGATCAGGTCGAGCGCCTCGCGGGTCATGTAACCGTTGGTGACGAAGACGTTCCTGAGCCCCGCCTCGGCGGCGAGCCGGCTGGTCTCGAGCGCCAGCTCGAAGAAGATCGTGGGCTCGGTGTACGTGTAGGCGATCGTGGCCGAGCCCGTGGCGCGCGCCGCCGCGACGATCTCGCGGGGCGTGGTCGGCCGCCCCGGGACCGGCCCGGTGTGCTCCCGCGGCCACTGGGAGATCTGCCAGTTCTGGCAGAAGAGGCAGTGGAGGTTGCAGCCGACGGTCGCGATCGAGTAGGCGAGGCTCCCCGGCAGGAAGTGGAAGAAGGGCTTCTTCTCGATCGGGTCCACGTCGGCGCTCACGACCCGGTCCCGCACGAGCGACACGAGCCGCCCGGCGCGGTTCTCCCGCACGCCGCAGATGCCGCGCAGCCCCGGCCGGATCCGGCAGCGGTGGGCGCAGAGCGCACAGACCACGCTGCCGTCGGGCTCCGCCGTCCAGAGCACCGCCGCGCCGCCGAGCGCCTCGAGGGTCGTGGCCGTCACGGAGGAGGAGGCCAGCAACGCCGGTGCCACGCCCGAGGCCAATGAAAACAGGCCCTCGCGCCTCGGGGCTCAGGGACGGTGAGGCGTCCCCCCCGCCCCGTCGTGGCGGCGCCGCCCCAGTCGCCTAGGCCCCGTCCAGAGACGGGCCGCCGCGGACCTCGGCGCCGAGCGAATAGACCGCCCGGTCCATCAGTCCAACCAGTTGAATTTCCAGTCCATGTTGACCTGGGCGCTCCCCTCCGGCGGGGCGCCCTTTCGATTGGAGAGGCTGTGACGTTCAGGACGACCGATCACGACTTGGACCAAGACATGCTTCAGACTCGGCCCGCGGTCTTTCCCGAGGACGAGGAGCCCACGCCGGAGGCGACCGCCCCCGAGCAGCCGCTCGAGGGCGAGGAGGAGGCCCGGCGGCGGCCCGAGGAGGATCCCGTGCGCCTCTACTTCGGCGAGATGGGTCGGGTGCGCCTGCTCACGGCCCGCCAGGAGGTCGAGATCGGGCGCCGCATCGAGACCGGCCAGATCGAGCTGCGCCAGGCGCTCGGGGCCGTGCCCGCGGCGCTCCGCGCCCTCGGCGAGGTGGGCGACCGGCTCCGGCGAGGTGGGCTCGCCCCGGACGACGTCATCGTCCTGCCCGAAGGGGGCGAGGTCGACCCGGCGAAGCTTCGGCAGGCGCTCAGGGCGTTTGCCCGGCTGCGCCGGCTCGCGAAGGCCCCGGCCACCCGGCGCGAGGCCATCCAGAAGCTCCTCGCCGCGCTGCCCCTCAAGCCCGCGCTCGTCGACGACCTGGTCGGGCGCGTGCGCGAGCTCCCACTCCGCGAGGCCGGGCTCCCCGCGCGGCGCTTCCAGACGCTGCTCGCCCGCATCGAGGCCCACGACGCCGACGTCCGCCAGGCCAAGCGCGAGCTGACCGAGGCGAACCTCCGCCTGGTGGTCTCGATCGCCAAGCGCTACCTCCGGAGCGGGCTGCCGCTGCTCGACCTCGTCCAGGAGGGCAACCTCGGCCTGCTGCGCGCGGTGGACCGCTTCCAGTACCGCCGAGGGTTCAAGTTCTCGACCTACGCGACGTGGTGGATCCGCCAGGCGATCACGCGCGCGATCGCCGACCGCGGGCGGACGATCCGCATGCCCGTCCACCTGATGGAGACGCTCTACAAGGTCTCCCGCGTGAGCCGCGAGCTGACCGGCGAGCTCGGCCGCGAGCCCACGGCCCAGGAGATCGCGCGGCGCACGGGCGTGCCGGCGGCCAAGGTCCGCCTCGTGCTCGACTCCGCGCGGCGCCCCGTGTCGCTCGAGACGCCGATCGGCGAGGACGCGCACCTCGGCGAGCTGATCGAGGACACCTCCTCGCCCTCCCCGGCCGAGGGGCTCCTGGGCGGGGACCGGGCCGCGCAGGTCGCGCGCGCCCTCGCGCACCTGAGCGCGAAGGAGCGCGAGATCGTGCGCCTGCGCTTCGGCCTCGGCGACGACGAGCCGCTGACGCTCGAGGAGATCGGCGACCGCTACGGGCTCACGCGCGAGCGCATCCGCCAGATCGAGATGAAGGCGCTGGCCAAGCTCCGCAACCCCCGCCTCGGCCTCGAGTCCTTCACCGGCTAAGGCCAGCACGCGTCCCCGGCGGTGCACCAGTTTTGGTGCACCTGCCCCAATCTGGGGCAACTCGCGGGCCTGCCCCGTGCCCCCAGCGGAACCTCGTCGAGGGCGACCGCCGGTGCGCGAGCGTCGTCGTGGCGTCCATCGTCGCCAAGGTCACGCGCGACCGGCTCATGCGGAAGCTCGACGCCGAGTACCCCGCCTATGGCTTCGCCCGCCACAAGGGCTACGCGACGCCCAAGCACCTCGCCGCGCTCGACCGCTGGGGCCCCTGCCCGATCCACTGGCGCTCGTTCTCCGGCGATGTCCAAGTGCTTATTCGCGAAATCGGCGAGGATGGTGCTCCGCTGCGCGCGTTGGTCCGCTGGTCGACCCACACTTGGTCGTGGGTGATCTATCCGCTCGGTTACGACTGGCCCAGCGCCGACGCGCGCACACCGTTGCGCAGTGCACACCGGACAGTGACCATCGAGGGCCCCTTCGGCACCGCCCACGACTTGAGGACCCCTCCCAGCTCGAGGCGGAAGTCCCAGTGCAGCCGCGTGGCCTTGTGCTCGTGGACGACGAAGCGACGGCCGGGCTTGCCCGTTCGGGCCATGCCCCTCTACGCAGCAACCGGGATGCCACCAAAAAGGACTCGCAATCAGGTACTTGCGCTCAAGGCCCGAGCGCGAGCCTGGGGCGTGCCCTCCCCGCTGGGTCAGGCGCGCGTCGCCTACTCTCGCCCCAGGCCGGTGGCGCGTCGGACCTGGTACATCACGTTGCCGGCCGTGAGGGCCCGGGCCGGCGCGATCGGCAGCCCCGCGGCACGGAGCGCGCGGGCGGTCCACACGTTGCACGTGGTCAGCAGGTAGCGCTCGCGCCCGAGGTAGAACCGGCTCGCCCTGTACTTGCCGGGTCCGAGCCGGATCGCGCCGCCGCGGTCGTCCCGCGCGTGGGCGTCGGCGACGAACGCCGCGAGCCGCTGGAAGCCGCGGGCCGAGAGCAGGACGGCCACGACATCGCTCCCCGCGAAGAAGCGCTCGGGCGGCTCCGCGAACGCCGCGACGTGCAGCACGCTGTCCGTCGGCCACAGCAGGGCCTTGAGCGCGAGCCACAGCGTGCCCTCGGGCGCCTGGTAGAAGTCCCGGTCGCCCCAGCCCACCTCGAGGTACTCGGCCCCGGGGAAGTCGTCGCGGGCGGGCCAGGCCCCGGCGGCGACGTCCGCGCGGCGGACCACCAGGCCCGTGTGCCAGGTGTGCCTCACCACCCAGACGCTGACGGAGGGCTCGCCGGGCGGCGGCGGGTAGAGGGAGGCGAGCGGCCCGGCGCAGCCCCAGGCGGCCCACGCGATCGCGAGGCACGCGACGACGTGCGCCCGGCGGGTCACGCGCCACCCCCGACGTCCCGTCTTCGTCCCACGTGTGGCGCGCTCGTCCCACGGGTCACCAGCGTCCTCCTCGACTCATCCAGGCTTTTCGCACGGTTGGCGTCCTGGCGCCCCGGCGCGGGTCTTGCTGCGCTCTGGCACGGCAACGAGCGTACCGCCGCCGACGGCCACATTCGACCCTCCGTGACGCGGAGCCAAAGGGAGGGGCCCATGGCGATCAACGACCGACTCAAGCGCTTCCTCGACTCCCAGGGGATCCGGTATCAGGTGGTGCCGCATCGCGAGGTGTTCACCGCCCAGGAGGTCGCCGCCACGAGCGACGTCCCGGGGAGGCAGGTCGCCAAGGTCGTGGTGGTCCGCGGCGGCGACGGCGCCCCGATGCTGGTCGTGCTCCCGGCGCCCTGCCGCGTGAGCCTTCCCGCGCTCGAGCGCGCCACCGGCAGGCGGGGCCTCGCGCTCGCGACCGAGGGCGAGTTCAGGGACCTGTTTCCCGACTGCGAGACCGGCGCGATGCCGCCGTTCGGCAACCTCTGGGGCCTGCCCGTCTACGCGGACGCGTGCTTCCCGCGCGACCGCGCGTTCGTGTTCCAGGGGGGCAACCACCGCGAGGTCGTCGAGATGTCCTACCAGGACTACGATCGGCTCGTGCAGCCGGTCACGGGGGCGTTCTGCCTGAGGGCCGCGGCCGCGGCGTGAGAGCGCCCGGGGTCGCGGCGCCGAGGCTCCTCGGCGGGGCTCAGGCCCCGGTGACGATCTCGGGCTCGAGCCGGATCGGCGTCGCCAGCGAGGCGGAGACCAGGCACGCCTTCTCGGCCTTCTCGAGGACGCGCAGGGCGCGCTCCCGGTCGGCGCCGGGCCCGAGCGTGAGGCGCGGCCGCAGCACGATCCCGGTGAAGCGCAGCGCGCCGTCGGCGCGGTCCACGGTAGCGGCGCCGGCGAGCTCGAGGGCGGTGAACTCGACCCGGGAGGCCTGCGCGACGGCGCGCAGCGTGAAGAGGAAGCACGTCTCGACGGCCGCGAGCAGCAGGTGCTCGGGGCCCCAGGCGTCGCCGGGACCGTCGAAGTCCAGGGGCGGCGCCGCCCGGAGCTCGGGCGCGCCCGCGAGCGCGACGCGCGCGTAGCCCGACGGGCCGCCCGCCAGGCGCACCTCGTAGGTGTGGGGCAACGCTTTCATGCTGACCTCCTCGGGGTCACGTGATGAGCGGCACGGGGCACCGGCCCTCCCGCTTACGTCTCGTGGGCTCGCTGGCAGGTGACGCAGGAGCGCGCGGTCGGCAGCGCCCGGAGCCGCGCCAGGGGGATCGGCTGCGCGCAGTCCTCGCACACGCCGTAGGTCCCCGCCGCGAGGCGGGCCTGGGCCGCGTCGATCTCGTCGAGCGCGTGCTTCTCCTGGCCCTCGAGCCGCGAGAGGATCGCGGAGACCAGCTCGGTGCCGACGTCCTCCCCCGGCGCGCCGGGCTGGTGGGCCTCCAGCGTCGCGAGCTCCTCGTCGGTCCGCGCGACCGTCTTCAGAAGATCCTGCCGGGCCGCCTGCAGGCGCTGCCGGAACTCCTCGACCGCGTCGCGGTTCATGGTCTCGCCCCTCCCGCCCGCGCGGCCCGCGCCCGTCGGCCCGGCTCCGCCCGCCCCCGTCGGGCCCACGCGAGCAGCCTCGGTGCCGGCCACGTGTTCACAACCTCGTCCGGGCCGAGCCACGCGCGGCGCGCCGTCGCGATGCCGAGCTCGATCGTGGCCAGGTGATCGAGCACGTGCGCGTCCGTGTTCACCGCGACGAGGACCCCGAGGTCGCGCGCCCGCCGGGCGTGGACGGCGCCGAGGTCCAGGCGCTGCGGGTGGGCGTTGATCTCGACCGCCGTGCCCTGCCGCTTGGCGGTCCGGAAGACCGGCTCGAGGTCGACGTCGTACGGCTCCCGCTCGCCGATCAGGCGCCCCGTCGGGTGGGCGAGGACGCTCACGTGCGGGTTCGCCGCGGCGGCGCAGAGGCGTTCGGTCATCTGCGCCCGCGGCTGCTTGAACCGCGAATGCACCGCGCCGACCACGAGGTCGAGCCGGGCCAGCACCTCGTCCGGGTAGTCCAGCGAGCCGTCGGGCAGGATGTCGCACTCGCTCCCGGCGAGCACGGCGATGCGCGGGTGCTTCGTCTGGACGGCTCGGATCTTCGCGACGTGAGCGGCCAGCTCCTCCGCGTCGAGGCCGCCGGCGATCCGCGCCGAGGCGCTGTGGTCCGTGACCGCCACGTACTCGTACCCGCGCGCCTCCGCCGCCGCCACGAGCGCCTCGATCGTGTGGTGGCCGTCGGAGGCGTTGGTGTGGCAGTGCAGGTCGCCGCGCACGTCGCCGAGCTCGACGAGCCGCGGGAGCTCGCCCCGCGCGGCGGCCTCGACCTCGCCCGCGTCCTCGCGCAGCTCGGGCGGGATCCACGGCAGGCCGATCGCGGCGTAGACCTCCTCCTCGGTCGCCCCGGCCACGCGCCGGGCGCCCGGCTCGCGGAACACGCCGTACTCGTTGAGCTTGAGCCCGCGCCTGACGGCCATCTCGCGGATGCGGATGTTGTGCTGCTTGGAGCCGGTGAAGTAGACGAGGGCGGCGCCGAAGCTCGCCGGCTCGACGACGCGCAGGTCGACCTGGATCCCCTCGCGGTGCCGGATCGACGCCTTGGTCTCGCCCCGCTCGAGCACGTCGGCGACCTCGGGCAGGCCCGTGAAGGCGCGCATGGCCTCGGCCGGGCGCGACGACGTGACCAGGAGGTCGATGTCGCCCACGGTCTCCTTCCTGCGGCGGAGCGAGCCGGCGAGCGCGACGGTCCGGACGCCCGGGGCCGCCTCGAGGGCCTGCACCAGCGCCTGCCCGAGCGGCAGCGCGCGGCCGAGCGACATCCGCGCCTGCCCGCCCCGGACGAGCGCGATGCCCCGGAGGATGTTCGCCTCGGTCTTCGCCTGGATGCCGTGGCGCCCACGGAGCTTGCCCGCGCGCGCGAGCGTCTCCAGCCGCGCGACCGACGTGACCCGCTCCTTCTCGTAGAGGAGCCTGGCCGTCCTGGGCCCGATGCCCGAGACGCGCAGCAGCGCGACGACGCCGGGCGGGATGCCCTTGCGGGCGGCGTCCAGGTCCTTCATGCGCCCCGTCGCCAGGTACTCGGCGATCCTGTCGGCGAGGTCGCGACCGACGCCGGGGATCTTACCGAGTCGCTTCTCGCGCGCCAGGACCTCGACGTCCTCGGTGAGCGACTCGAGGTTCCGCGCCGCGCGCCGGTAAGCGCGGATCCGGAAGGGGTTCTCGCCCCGGAGCTCCAGGACGTCCGCCATGAGGTCGAAGAGGCGCGCGATCTCGAAGTTCTTCATCGCCAGGCGAACGCCCACCGGTAGGGCGCCGCGAGGACGCCGCGGCCGAGCACGTCCTGGAACGCCCGCAGCACGTCGGTCTCGGTGAGGATGCCGACCACCCGGCCGCCCTCGACGACCGGCAGCGCGCCGATGCGCTGCTCGCGCATGAGCCGCGCGGCCCCGCGGATGTCGGTCTCCGGCCGCACGGTGACGACGCCCCACGTCATGACCTCGCCGACCGTGAGCGTGCCGAGTGTCGCGGCGAGGTCGCCGAGCCGGTCCTGGACCCGCGGATCGAAGACGACCTGCCGCAGGTCGCGGTCGGTCACGATGCCGACGAGCCGGTCGCCGCGGTCCACGACGGGCAGGTGGCGGATCCTCCGCTTCCGCATCATGTCCACCGCGCCCCGGACGAGGGCGTCCGAGTGGATCGTGACCGCGGAGCGCGTCATGCAGTCGCGCACGCGGATCCCGGCCTCCGGCCACACGAGCGCCTCGAGCTCGTCCGCCCCGCGCCCGGGGTGCACGGGCTTGCGCGTCCGGATCGCGCGCGGGATCGAGCGCTTCGGATGCCGCGGGCTCATGCCGCGATCAGGGACTTGAACCGCTCCCACGGCACGGCCGTCCACGTCTCGGTCTGCGCGTGGCCGAAGGAGCGGATGAGCATCACGACCTTCGCCGCCACGCTCTCGTCGGGCGCCTCGAACAGGTCGAGGTAGTCGCAGGGGCCGAGGATCGCGTAGTTGGCGAGCCACTTCACCTGCGGGCACTCCTTCCGGATGCGCTCGCTCACGGCCCGCTCCAGCCGCGCGAGGTCGGCCGGAGACTTCACGCTCTCGGGGGTCAGCCGCGTGAGCACCACGTACGTCGCCATCGCTCCACCTCCACCCGGGGGTCCGGGCGCCTACCAGAGGAACGTATCGGGATCGAGCCCCCGCACCGGGGGCATCTCCATCAGCAGCGCCTTGAGCACGTCCCGCTCCGTGAGCATCGCCACGAGCCGGCCCTCCTCGCACACGGGCAGGCTTCCCACCCGCCGCTCGAGCATGACCGCCGCGGCGTGGGCGAGCGTCGCCTCGGGGACGGTCGTGACCACGCCCCAGGTCATCGCGTCCCGCACGCGCAGGCTCTCGAGGGTGGCGCCGATCCCGTGCAGGCGGCGCCGGGCGCCACGCGACAGGTGCTCGGCCAGCGCGGGCGCGACCGCCGCGCTCCGGAGGTCGCGGTCGCTGAGGACGCCGAGCAGCCGGCCCGCGCCGTCCACGACCGGCAGGTGACGGATCTCCTTCTGCCGCATCACGGCCATCGCGGTCGCGACCGGCGCATCCGGATCGATCGTGAAGGGGTCGCGCGTCATGACGTCCCGCACCCGGAGCCTCATCACCGGCCTCCTCAGGGGCGCACCAGGGCCTCGAGCCAGAGCTCCTTGAGGGCCTTCGGGAGCTGGGCGAAGACGTCGCCCGCCTCGCCCGGCGAGAGCTGCTCCTTGAGCGCGGCGAAGACCGCGAGCGTCATCCAGCGGGCCTCCCGCGGGGAGGGCAGCCCGGCCTCGCGCTGCACCCGCTCGTAGAACTCCTCGCGGCCGAGCCTGAGCGGCACGCGCTCCGCGCGCTCGCCCTCGGCCCAGATCTCCTTCAGCTCGAGCGGCAGCTGGGCCTGCGCCTGGTCGGCCTCCTCCACCGTCAGGCGGTCGCGGAGCGCGTGCAGGACCGCCGCGGTGGCGCGCCGCATGCGCTCGCGGTCGCGCTCGCCGCTCGCGGCCATCACCGTCCTGTAGAACGTCGCCGTCGTCATGGGTGGCTCCTCGCGCGCGGCGCGGGCGTCGGCTCGCGCCGGTACGGCACGGGGACGAACTGCACCGACGGCCGCGCCTGGCGCGGCTGCGGGTAGAGGTCCATCAGCGAGTAGACCTCGGGCGGGAGCTCGTCGCGCACGGGGAGCCCCAGGGCCTGCGCCTGGGCGCACGTGATCGGGTAGTCGTGCGTCCAGCGTCCCTCGGTGAGCGAGACGATCAGCTCGCGGACCTGGTCGGCGGCGAGCCGGTCCGCGACCAGCTCGCCGATGAAGCGCTGGATCTGGGCGAGCGCCGTGCGGGCGACGTCGGCCAGGATCAGCGTCTCGTCGTCCGTCTCGTTCTTGTCCTTCTCGGCGGTCACGCGCAGCAGCGAGACGGCCGGGTACTGGGCGACCTGGGGGTCCACGGGCCCGAGCGCGGCATTCCGGTCCATCAGGATCTCGTCGGCCGAGAGCGCGAGCAGCGTGCCCCCCGACATCGCGTGGTGCGGGACCATCACGGTGACCTTCGCCGCGTGGTTGCGGAGCGCGCCCGCGATCTGCTGGGTCGCCAGCACGAGCCCGCCGGGCGTGTGCAGGATGAGGTCGATCGGCATGTCCGGCGGCGTGAGGCGGATCGCCCGGAGGATCTGCTCCGAGTCGTCGATGTCGATGTACCGGGCCACCGGGATGCCGAGGATGCTCCGCGACTCCTGCCGGTGGATCAGCGTGATCACCCGCGACCCGCGCTGGCGCTCGAGCCGCCGCAGGAAGCGCAGGCGCGCCAGCTCGATGAGCCGCGCCTGGATCATCGGCATGACCGCCGAGACGATCAGGAAGAGCCAGAGCAGGTTCCACAGGTTGTCCATCGCCTAGCCCTTGATGTTGCCGATGGGCCTGAGGGAGACGACCTTGCGCGAGACGTCGAGCCGCTGGATCACCTCGACGACCTCGGCGAGGTCCTTGTAGGCGAACCCCGCCTCCTCGGCGACGCCCGACGTGGAGGCGGCGCGGACCACGATGCCCCGCGCGCGCAGGTCCTCGATGAGCCGCTCGCCCCTGACGCGCTTCCTGGCCTGCGCGCGCGACATCGTGCGGCCGGCTCCGTGGGCGGTCGAGCCGAACGTCTCCGTCATCGCATGCGCGGTGCCGACGAGGAGGGCCGAGCCCGTCTCCATCGAGCCGCCGATGATGACCGGCTGCCCGACGTCGCGGTACGCGGCGGGCACGTCCGGGGCCCCCGGCCCGAACGCCCGGGTCGCCCCCTTGCGGTGGACCACGAGGTCGACCGGCGTGCCGTCCACCACGTGGCGCTCGAGCTTCGCGGTGTTGTGGCACACGTCGTAGACGACCTCGAGCCCGAGTTCGCGCGGATCGCGGCCGAAGACCCGCCCCAGCACCTCCCGCACGCGGTGCGTGATCACCTGACGGTTGGCGAACGCGGTGTTGGCGGCCGCGGTCATCGCGCCGAAGTACGCCTGGCCCTCCGGCGAGCGGAACGGCGCGCAGGCGAGCTCGCGGTCGGGGACGGTGATGCCGTACGCGCCCATCGCCTGGTCGAAGCGCCGGAGGTAGTCGGTGCCCACCTGATGGCCGAAGCCGCGCGAGCCGCAGTGCACCATCACGAGCACCTGACCCGGCCCGGTCACCCCGAAGGCGCGCGCGACCGCCGGGTCGTGGATGCCGTCCGGCGGGACTACCTGGATCTCGAGGTAGTGGTTGCCCGAGCCGAGCGTCCCGAGCTGGCCGATGCCGCGCGCGAGCGCGCGCGCGCTCACCTGCTCCGGGTCGGCGCCCGGCAGGCAGCCGCCCCCCTCGGTGGCGGCGAGGTCCTCGGGCCAGCCCAGGCCGCGCCGCACGCACCAGCCCGAGCCCTCGCGCATCACCTCGCGGAACTCGTCCTCGCCGAGGCGCACGAAGCCGTGCGCGCCGACGCCCGAGGGGACGGCGGCGAAGAGGGCGTCGACGAGCGCGCGGAGCTTCGGCCGGACCTCGGCTTCCGTCAGGCGCGTGCGCAGCACGCGCATCCCGCAGTTGATGTCGAAGCCGATCCCGCCCGGCGAGATGACGCCGGTGTCCGCCCGGAACGCCGCGACGCCCCCGATCGGGAAGCCGTAGCCCCAGTGGCCGTCGGGCATGCAGAGGGCGGCCCGCACGATCCCCGGCAGGCACGCGACGTTGGTCACCTGCTCGAAGACGCCCTGATCCATCTGGGCGAGCAGCGCCTGGGACGCGTAGATGCGCGCCGGCACGCGCATGCCGGGCTTCTCGCTCTGCGGGATCTCCCACACGCAGTCGGCGATCGGCACCGTCTTCATGGCGCGCCCGTCAGATGTCGATGACCACCCGCGCGCGCCAGCCGCCGTCGCGCGGCTCGAGCGCGAACAGGTGAAACGTCACGGCCTTGGGGTCGGCGCGGAGCGTCGTGCGCGTGCGGTCGAGGGCCTCGCCCCGGAGCCGCGCGGCGAGCCGGCACGGCGCCTCGCCGCTCACGCGCACCTCCACGTCGGGAAAGACGAGCTGCTCGGAATCCTTGAGGAAGATCAGCTCGGAGAGCCAGTCGAAGAGCAGCAGGTCCAGCGAGGGGGCGGCGAGCTGGACATCGCGCTCGATCGAGCACCGGACCGTGGTCGGGTCCACCATGAGCTCGGCCACGGCCCGGGCCGCGGTCGCGAAGAGGTCGTCGAGGTCCTCGCCCTCGACCTCCATCGCGCAGTCGGCGACGGCGATCGAATCGAGGAACACGTATCGGCCCACCACCCCCTCCGCCGTTCCACGCGGGCCTACTCGGCCTTCACCGGGATCGTGGTGCCCTTCGCGGTCGGCGCCTTCGGCAGCGTCACCGTGAGGACCCCGTGCTTGAAGGTCGCGCTCACCTTCGCCCCCTCGACGGCGGCGGGCAGCCGGAGCGCCCGCGAGAAGGCGCCCCAGGAGCGCTCCATCCGGTGGAACCTCTCGCCCTTCTCCTCCTTCTCCTGGTGCTTTTCGCCCTTGAGCGTGAGCACCTGGTCCTGGAGCTCGACGCTGATGTCCTTCTGCTCCATCCCGGGCAGCTCGGCCTTCACCACGACGGCGTCCTTCGTCTCCGCGACGTCGATCTTCGGGGTCCACTCGCCCACCAGCTCGAGCTCGTCCCAGCGGGGCTCGAAGAAGCGGTCGAACAGCCGGTCCATCTCCCGCCGGAACACCTCCGTCCCTGTCCACGGGCTCAGCGCACGCATGCTCATCGTCCTCCTTCCGTGGCCCGGATGCTACTCGTACCCCGCGGTGACCGTCACCTTCTCCGCCAGCAGGCCCCGGTCCGCCCTCCCGGCGCGCACGGTGACGAAATCACCCTGCCTCACCGCCCACGGGTCGAGCGGCAGCTCCACGAGCTCGCCGATCCAGCCGGACGGTCCCGCCTCGCGGCTGCGCCTGACGGCCACGAACCTGGTCGAGGGCGCGACGGTGATCGTCCGCTCGGTGATCAGGGTCTTCCCCTCCCGGACCTGCCAGGGCCCGAGCTCGCCGATGACGAGCGTCCCCGCGGTCGCGTCGACCGAGACCACCGTTCCCGAATGATCCGACGCTCCGGCGGTCGCGACGCCCAGCGCGAGCCCGAGGCCGGCGATCGCGACGACGCGGAGCACTCCCAAGACGCGCATGGCCGTGCACCTCCCTTCAGCGGTCCGCCGTCGTGATTTGTGGAAGCAACGCGGGTGCCACCGGGATTTGCGCCAAGCGCCTGAAATCGCGTGGCTCTTCGGCGCGCGGCCAGTCGCCTCGTGGGGCGTGTGCGCCCCACTGAGGCGCCGACGCGCCCGGACCGGCTCAGGCCGGCCCGAGGTGGCGCTGGAGCCAGGCGGCCATCACGGCGGCGGCCCGCGCGAGAGCGGCCGGATCCTCGAACAGGTGGTCGCCGGCAGCGACGATCTCGAGCCTCCGCACCCCGCCGAAGCGGGAGAGCAGCGGCTCGCACGCCTGGCGGCCGGGCGCGTCGAGCTCCCCGATCACGAGGAGCGTCGGCGCCGTCACGCGCGGCACCGCGTCCTCGGCGCCCGCCGGGTTCGGCGAGCGCAGCGCGAGGGCGCGGATGCGCGGGTCGCGGGCCGCGGCGAGGAGCGCGGCGGCGGCGCCGGAGCTCGCGCCGGCCACGCCCACGCGCGCCGCGTCGATCTCGTCGAGCCCCTGGATCGCGTCGAGCGCGGCGCCGAGGTCGTCCGCCTGCTGGGCGAGCGTGCTGTCGGCCTCGGCGCCCTCGCTCTCGCCGTGCCCCGTGAAGTCGAACAGGAAGGCCGCGAACCCGAGGGCGCGCAGCGCCTC
>Ga0209211_10006340_pt1 | contig 17176 bp, 15 predicted proteins | sample RifGroA2_FD_183992 | JGI IMG/M metagenome (GOLD analysis project Ga0209211, IMG submission 183992) | Groundwater microbial communities from Rifle, Colorado, USA - Groundwater A2 (SPAdes) (version 2) | ecosystem: Environmental > Aquatic > Deep subsurface > Groundwater | place: Rifle, Colorado... | reverse complement strand
AAACAGATCCATGCGGGTTATGGCACGTCTGGCATCCCTCGCGCATAACATCGTGTTCAAACACAAACGGCCCCTTCATCTCCTTATGGCATTTAAAACAGGTCTGATCGGATTTCTGCATCGAGACTGTATTCATCGTTTCAAGTTCTGTCCCATGAGGGCTGTGGCAGTCTGTACACTTCATGCGTCCCTCAACCACGGGATGATGGTTCTGCAACAGGAATTCACCTCTTTTGTCCATATGGCAATTAAAACAATTTTCCGGCGCGTATCGAACAATGTCTTTTTTGCTCATGCTCTCGGCATGCAAACTTCCCGCCCCATGGCAAGACTCACACCCTCCCCCCAACACCTCATCTTTTTCCATCACCACCTTGTAATGGGAAGTCAGTTTAAACCGATTCCCCTGTTCCTCGTGGCAGGAAATACATGTCTCGGTACCCACATATTCTGCCCCTTGAACAGCATCCGGGGCACTGCCTGCCTGCGCGTTAAGGCTGACAATAACGATAAAACCAAGGAGAGCAAAAGTGCGCCACAGTGCTGTTAAAAAATTGAACGTTTTGCCTTTTTGTGTCATATTGACCTCCCATTAAAATAACGAACCCGGACTTATGGTTGTGTCTGTTGCGCCTCAAAATCCTCGAATGTCCCCACCTGTTTGTACGTGTCCGCCGTGATCTCCGCCGCTTCCCTGACTTTTTTGCCGTAGGCGCTGGGCTCATGCATCCCCTCATCCTTTTTAGGAAGCTTGTCGACATGACAAAAAGCGCATTTGGGCTTGGCATCCGGAAAGGCGGCCTTGTAAAGCTTGATCTGCTCCACGTCGGCCATGGCGAACGTATGTCCCAACATCACGAAAGCGAAAACAAATCCGCGGATTAATCCCATTTTCTTTAACTGATCCATCGAACAAAACATTTTTTCTCCCCTTTCAAATAATATTACAAATTTTATGAAACGAGGGATAAATACCTCAAATCATTCCTTTTTGTACCTTTCCTGAAACGCCTTCTGGGCCGCTTCGCGTTCGGCCGCTTCCTGCGGATCCATCTTGTTGATGTACCACTGATGGTCCTTGGAATTAAGCACTTCCTCTATTTTTGCCTTTAATTTGCTGACCTGTTCTTTCTTGACCGCATCGCCCGAATGGAGGTTTTGTTCGGCAATCTCCTGCAGTTCAGGAATAAACTCAGCGTAAAAGTTCTTCGCAACCTCGTACATCCCGTGCCACTGTGTGTAATCCGGCCCCATCATCGATGCCCCGTGCCTGGCGCGGCGGCCTTCATGATGCCAGATCTCATACCAGATAAAATCAATTTTATTAGCAAACTCAACGGGGCTTATCAGCGGTTTGACCAGGGCCATTAGCTCCTGCCCCGGCTTGGCAAATTTCTCATGATACAGGGCAATCAGGCTGTCGTATTGAGTATAAAAATTATCCACATAATTTTCCGCGTGGCAGTTGAGGCAGACATCCTTCATGTTCTGGCGCCGCTTCTTCCAGTCCACATTTTTTCCGGAAAGCCCCATTTTTTCGTCGGCAATCTCAGGGCGGATAGATATTGCCGGACGGTTGTTCCAGCTGATGCGCATGCCCACATCATGCGTAACACCCTGCGTGGGTGTAGCGCTCATGTGGCAAGTTGCGCACGTCGGCGCAGCATTGTAATCCTCGCCTAAAATCCACTTTTCATTATCCAGATTCATCTTGTGCTTGTTGGCGGTAAAGGCGATCCCGTGCTTGGACTCCTCATAAATTTCCAATTGCGGATGGTCGGGCCCCATGTGGCACTTGCCGCAGTTCTCGGGGTTACGCGCCTGCTCCACAGAAAATTTATGCCGTGAGTGGCAGGCCGAACAGGACCCATCAGACCCGTCGGGATTGATGCGCCCGATCCCCGTATTAGGCCATGTGGCCGGGTCTAATTTCCCGCCTTCCAAGACCTTGACCTCTGAGCCGTGGCACTGCCAGCAGCCGTTGACTACCGCGGCCGATACCCCTTCCGGAAAACCAGGGGTCACCATCATACGGTTGCCTTCGATCACCTCGGCAAGGCGGTTATCCAGCGATCCTAAAATACGCGCGCCCTTAGAATGGTGTGAAGCCTGAAACTCAGAAACTTCTTTTTCATGGCACCGCGCGCAGTCCTTAGGCGTCACAATGATCGCGATATTGTGCCCGTAATGGTCAAAGGCGTCCGTGTCTTTCTCACCGGCCTGGTGGCACTCAAAACAGCCGACATTGGCCCGGTAATGTTTACTGGCCCCCCATTGCTGGTTAATGACAGGAGCCACATCCTTGTGGCATTCCACACATTCACGGGTCTGCTCAGAAATCGCCTTCGGGCCAAACACAGCGCCCGCCGGAGACGCCCAAACCGCCGCCGTTAAACTGAAGATTAAAATTACCAGAAATCGTATGCGCCTTTCTCCTTTCACCATTCCCTTCCCTCATCTTATCTTAAATTAAATATTCACGCGGCCGCGGCCCTGGACCGGCCGGCGGCCTTTACTTCACCGCTCCTGGCGATCTTGCCATAAAATTCATCCACTTTCTGATTAATAATGCCGTCGATCTGGCTGAGCGCGCCCGAGCGCCGTTCTACGGTTTCAGCTACGATATCTCCCAGGTCATCCACAGTAATAAGGGAAACCCCCGCCACCTGCCCCACAGCCGGATCGATATTGCGCGGGATGGAAATATCCACGCAGACCAGCGGTTTCTCCGGCCGGCCGGCCATGATCTTTTGCACAACGTCTTTTTCCACGAGATAATGCGGCGCCGCGGACGAACAAATACAAACATCCACGCGGCCCAGGATCTCTTTCATGTCCCAAAATGATACGCTGACGCCGCCAAACTTCTCAGCCAGACCCTCCGCGTTGTCTTGGGACCTGTTCATGATATAAAGCTCCCCGAGGGCTTTATTGGTCAACTGGTTCGCGGCCAGGTTGGCCATCTTCCCCGCGCCGACAATCAGGACCGACCGGCCTTTGAGCGTCCCGGCCAGCCGTTGCGCCGCGTTAACGGCGGCCCAGCTGACCGAAACCCCGCCCGAACCGACCGCGGTTTCATGCCGCGCTTTCTTTCCCGCCCGGATCGCGGCCGCCGAAAGGATGTTAAAAGTCTTGCCAAGCATCCCTTCTTCCCGCGCGGAATCAACCGCCGTTTTGACCTGCCCCAGAATCTGGTTTTCACCCAGCACCACCGATTCCAGGCCGCTGGCCACCCTCAAGAGATGAGAAACCGCGTCGCGGTCTTTACGGGTATAAAAATATTTGGTCAATCCCTCCGCCGCGGCGGAGGAAAAAGAAATAGATTTGACTTTAAAGAGGGACTGAAGAAGGGTCCCCACGGCATCAGGGACGATGGTGTGCGCGTAGACTTCGGTGCGGTTGCAGGTGGATAAAACGATTGCCTCAACGACGGCCGGGTTGTTCTTCAATTCGCTCAAAAGAAGCCGGCGCCTGGTTTCGTCAAGATAGAACTTCTCTCTGATATCGATGGGTGCTGTCTTGTGGCTGATGCCGATGGCGGTGATATGCATGTACCTTCTTTCCCTAGCTCAAGTTTGGTTCTACTATAAATAATTTAGAAGGGCTAGTAAATGTTTTTTTTCTTATTTTATCCATAAGATTTTCTTATGGATAAATGCCGTTTCCCGTGATATCCTAATGGCGAATTTGAAAGGGGTTTTCCATGGTCGATTTGTTTTATCTCAAAACTTTTGTGGCCGTGACCAGGACGCGGTCGTTCCGCGTCGCGGCCGAACGCAATTTCGTCACCCAGCCGGCTGTCTCCCAGCATATCCGCGTCCTCGAGAAAAAACTCGGCGCGGCCCTTTTCGAACGCCGCGGCAAAAGCGTCGTCCCCACCCGTGCCGGAGAAACGTTCCTGCCTTACGCGGAAAACATCCTCAAACAGTATGAAGACGCCCAGGCGCACATCAGGGAACTGGAAAATAAATTTGGCGGAACGATCCGCGTGGCGACGATCTACAGCATCGGATTATACGAACTAAAACCGGTCGTTCAGGAATTTCTCAAAAAATATCCGCAGGTCAACCTCCACCTCGAATACCAGAAAAGCTCCACGATCTATGAAATGGTTGCCAACCGGACGGTGGATTTCGGCATGGTCGCCTTTCCAAAAAAAAGAAGCGGCGTGGTGGCGCGGACGTTGGGGGAAGACGACCTGGTCCTGGCGCAATCGCCGCAGCAACGGCTCATCCCGCGCAAAACGATCGCGCTTAAAGACCTGGAAGGCGTAAAATTGATCGGGTTTGCCGCGGGCACCGCCACCGGCAAAGTCATCCAGCATTTCTTCGCCGCGCGGAAGATCCGGCCGGACATCCGCCACGAATACGACAACATAGAACTGATCAAAAGCGCCGTCGTGCTGGGCCTCGGCTGCGCCCTGCTGCCGCGCAAGACCATCCTGCGTGAACTTAAAGAAAAAACCCTCGAGACCGTAGAGGTAAAAGGTCTGGCCATCAAGCGCCCCATCGGCGTCCTTTATCCCGGAGATAAGATCTTTACCAAAACCACCCGCACCTTCTACGAAATGTTGACCCAGCCATAGAAACGATGCGCGCTCCCCCCGCGGAACCGGAATGTTCCAGCAGGCAGTTCAATAAAACCGTCGCTTTTCGTCAGGGAAACAAAATCACCGGAGTTCCGCGGAAAAACGGGTGCGGCATTCAAGCGACCATCCTTGGCGGAAGTGACGGCAACGGGCAAGAAATGCGTTAACGCGGTCTTAACCTCTACGGGTTCACTCAAAGCGACATAATGTTCCGGATACGGCGGCAACCCGATCGCTTTGTTTAAATACGGCAGGACATAACGGTACAGGCATATCTGGGTGGAAACCGGATTGCCGGGCAGGCCAAAAACGGGTTTTCCGTCGGAGGTCTTGCCGAACAACAGCGGCCCGCCCGGACGCTGCCGGAGTTGGTGGAACAGGACCGTCACTCCCAGCTCTTCTAAAATCCGCGGAACGAAATCCAGTTTTCCCTTCGAGACCCCGCCGCTTAAAATAACGACGTCATATCTCTGCAAAATCTTTTTCAACCCCCCGCGCAATTTCTTTTGATCGTCCTGGATGTGGAAGCGTTTGGCGTCAGTGTAACCGTTTAACATAAGCCCCGCGGCTAAAGCGTAGGTGTTCGACCGGCGGATCTCAAAGGGCTTGACCGGCTGGTCGATTTCCACAAGCTCATCACCCGTTCCAACAACGGCGATCGCGGGCGTTTTCGAGACGAGGATTTTGGATTTCCCGACGGCGGCCGCCACGGCGATCCGCGCGGGTAAAAGCCGGCACCCCGCGGCCAGGAGGATATCCCCTTTGCGGGCGTCGGAGCCTTTGCGGTGAACATTAATATCCGGCCCGGCCTGAAATTCATCACGCACTTTTACCGCGCGGCCGTCCATCTCAACGTATTCGACAGGGACCACACAGTCACAACCCTTTGGCATGACCGCGCCGGTCGTGATCTCCAGACAACCGTTGCGGCTTCTTAAAAGAAGCGCCGGACTGCCCGCTTTTTGCAACCCTTCAACAGGGAAGTTTCGAAAACCCCTTAGAAAAGACGCGCTGTTGACGGCGATGCCGTCCATGGTGGCGCGGTCAAAGGGCGGAAGATCGCGGTCGGCCGTCACATGTTCGCGCAACACGCATCCGGCCGCGGATCCCAGGGGGACGCGTGCCGCGGGACAAGAAACAGGATTTTTCTCAAGGATAGAATCGGCTTGCGGGACGGTGAGCATAACTTTTGCGGGTTTATGGTTACGGCTACGATGCCCGTTTCGACTTTAGGCAATGGTTACGTTTTTGCCGTAACCTGGCGACGTAACCGATACGGGCTTCGTTACCATAACCATTACTTGTTTATCACGTTTTTTTACTCGCCAGCGGTACGCAAATCGCCAAGAAGGCGATCTCCCCAAGGACATACGCCAGCAGTCCCGTCGCGATACCCGAGGTAAACCCGTACGAATGAAGCCCGACGCTCAAAAGGTTCACGCCGAGCCACGCCCATATGACCACGATAATGCCTAAAACGCTGCCGGCCGCGACACCCAGCGGCCCGATGAAACGCCCGATTTTAGCGTGGAAAAGGATCGCGCACCACAGCACGATCAAAAGCGCGCCGTTTTCCTTCGGGTCCCAGCCCCAGAAACGGCCCCACGACTCGTCCGCCCAGATGCCGCCGAGCATGGTCCCAAGAAAACTCATCATCAGCCCGAACCCCAGCGCGCCGACCATATTGCGGTAGGTCGATTCCAGGGCGGCCTTGTCCTTCGGATACCGGATGCGCTGCAGGATGTACAGATGCCCGACAAGCCCGGCCACGCACACCCCCGCGTAGCCGACAGTGATGGAAAGGACGTGCGTGCCCAGCCAGAAGTTAGAATTAAGGACCGCGACCAGCATCTGCATGGTATCGCCTTCGGCGGCGAATTTCCCGGCGATCATCAGGAACACGAACCCTCCCACGCTTGCCACCAGATTCCCGACCCAGCGCTTGTTGACCAGCTCGATGATGATCCCGGCGATCACCGTCACCATGCCGACGAAAACGAACGTCTCATAGAGATTGCTGACCGGCGGCCTGGCCATGATAATGGTCCGCAGCACAAGGGCCAGCACATGCGGCAGGGATCCCGCGATAATAAGGAAAAACGCCGCCGGGCGCAGCCAGGAGCGCGTCAGGAAGAACGACAACAAGAACGCGGCAAAGGCCAGCGCGTAAAATAACTTCGCCCAAAGGAACAGGCTCGCCCTGTTATAGAACAATTCCAGCGGGATCTTGCGGATATTTTTCTGCGTGGCGGCGTCGACGCGGCCCAGAACGGAATGGCCCAACGACCGCGCGGCAAAATCGAAAGGTATCTGTTCCCCGTTCCAGTAATGCACCACCATCGCGCGCGTGTATCCGATCTCCTCGCGCGCCTTGGGATCGGAGAATTCCCGGCTGATCGCGTCCATCGGGCTCAACCAGCCTTGCCCGTCAGCCTCGAGGCTGGGCACGACGGTAAAGGGAAGGTCGCTATAAGACATCGACCAATGGAACAGATTGTTCATCAGGCCGGACAACTCCTTGTCCTTCGCCGACCAGGTATCGGGCTTATTCAATTCCAGCCCTTTGGTCTGTTCCCGCAGAAGCTCCGCCCGGGAGGCGATATCATAAAAACTAAACATTCTTTGTTTCTCGGGAAGATCGAGCGCTTTGACGACCGCGGGGTCGGTGATCTGGAATTCGGCGGACGGAAGCGCGAAATGGAACGCGCGGGAATGCCGGTCGTAGAGAAAAACGTTCTGGTAGACCCGCAAGACCTCCTGTTCCACGACAGAGCGTTCTTTGGGTTCGATCTTGTCGGCCGTCCGCGCGAGCTCTTCAAGTTTGGCGACACCAGGCTCCAGCCGGGAAAAGCTGTACCGCCGGTTTGGCTCGGGCTCAACGCCTAACGCCGTCGCTATTTCCGGATTATTAATAAGGAAGACCTTGTCCTCGAAGGTGGTGGCCGGGGCGAACAAAAGCCGCGCCAGCCATTGGGCGGCGGACTGACGGCCAAAAGAGGTCTTTCCGGAAAGCTGCAACAAAAGCGTGCGGGCGTAAGTATCCACCGGCTTGACGCGTCCGTCGTTAAGGACCGCCAGCGCGGCGAATTTGTCCAGGGAAACCGCCGCCCGGGGCTTGACGGAAGAGTCCAGCGGGCAGATGGGCTGGGCTGTCGCCGACGTCGCGACAACCCCTGCGAGACAAAAGAAAAGTAATAATTTTTTAAGCATCTTAATGTGCCTTGGGAAATAATCTGTTAATCGGGTACGGTGACGATGCCCGTTTCGTCTTTGGGTAACGGTTACGTTTGTGCCGTAACCGACAGACCTGAAACGATACGGGCTTCGTTACCTTAACCCCTTGACTTAGTCCTAAATGCCATCAACAAAAAATGCAGCGCCAGCCCACCGAAGGTCAGGAAACTCGCGAAATATGGTAACAACCGTCCGGAATTCCTGACAACGGCGAGCGTGGAAGATTCTCTCCCCGCTTTATCCACCGCATACGACGACTGATACAGCGTAAAATTCTTGTACCGTAACGGTTTGTTCATCGAGATCAGGACCTCGCGCGATGCCCCTGTCCCGCCGGGTGGAATGACTTCAACGAGGCTCTTGTAACTGCGCGCGACCTCGGTATTGGGATACCATTCGACCGTGAAATCCTTCAGCCGCAGCAAAAAAGGCAGCGGAAAATTCTTGCGGCGCAGCTGCAAAAAATAATCCGTTCCGCCCTTGGTGATCCTTAAAGGACCGTCTTCACCACCGTAGAGGATCAGGGGCGCGGCGTCCTGGTCGGCACCTTTGAGCGTCAGCACACATCCCGGAAGATTTTTTTCAGGTTCCTTGTTGAGCGCCACCGCCTTAAGGGTCTGGATCCCCGAGGCATTGAGGACAGCGTCCGTAACTTGCCCTCCGGAATAGGCCTCGCTGTTGGGATAATACTGCCCGACCGTCAGGATCATTCCGTATTCCAGAAATTCCAGCTGCCGCCCCGGGCGCAGACCCTTCGCGCCATAGGCGACAACGTCTTTTCCGCCGTCCTTACCCTTCCAGAGCGCTATTTCCCAATCGTGGTACGCACTGGACACGTTGGCCGCCTCGCCTTCCATCAAGGTCAAACGCGATTCCTCCACGCCATGCAGCGTGACAAACGCGGCGACGAAAAATAACAAAAGGCCAAAATGGGTGACAATGATCCCGGCTTGGTCCCGTTTATAAACCAGCCGCGTGAGCGCCGTGCAAACCAGGTTAATAAACAACACCCAGAGCACAAGCTGCGCGCCGGGAAACGGGATAAACCCGGCGGAGAGAAAAAAGAACGAATTGAAGAACCGCTCCTGGGCCAGATAAAGCCCGTTGTAGACCTGGTCGACGGTGCCCCAGAACGTGAGGATAAACAGCAGGACCAGACACGTCAGCGTGATCTTCAGCGAAGCGCAGAACCTGATGACCGGATTGCGTTGCAGGTTTTTGCGGAATGAATTCATTTTTTCGTATCTCGTCGCTCGTATCCCGCCGCTCGTATCTCGAGGAATGTTTTACGAGATACGAAATACGAGATATGATTTAGTTCAACTTCAAAGATTCGCACAACGTTTCAAATTGATCCCGGTTCTTGAGGACGGCCCCGCGGCTGCCGGTCATCTTCACGAACACGGTCATCTCCGGCAGCGTGATAACGGCCGCCGCCATCGACGGGCTTTCAAGGTCGTCTTTGGGTTGCAATTGGGTCAGGTCGAGGATTGCGGCGTCAAAACCGCCCCGGGTCTTGATCTTCTTTTGCGCGGCGAGGAATTTTTCCATGGCCGGCGCGTCCGGCACGGCGATGTTGACCTGCTGCATCCAGCGCGCCGCGTTGGACTCAAGCCCGCCGGCATCGCCGGCAAGCGAGATCAGCGCGCATTCCATGGGATCCCCGGTGTCCGCCGATCTGAAGGTCGCCAGGCGCATGCCGCTTCCCGGCAACTCCTGCCACCCTTCCGGCGTGGCCCACGACAACGGCGGCCGCGCCACCGAGGCCTCGAGCATCTTCTGCGTTTGGGGGTCAACAACACCTGTCATGGCCATCGGCCCCGGCATGCCCCCTTGCCCTTCGCGCAGGAAGGCGTGGATATCATCGTCGGGGATCGCGGAGGTATCCGTTTCTCCGGACATCGGCATCGCCGGATGTGATGGCTGTGATGGCACGCTCTGGACAATTTCCTGATACGTCCGCTTGCCTGACCGCCGGTCGCATCCGCCGCCGGCCAGGGCGACTGATAAGACCACCGCTAAAGAAATGTAAACGCCGTAATGAGGTCGCATAAGTATGGGGTGTATTCTAATCAATCCTGGGGGAAATACAAGTCCTTTGTCATTTGCTCGTCATTTGTTCATTTTTGCGGGACACTAACTCCCGTATCTTCGCAGCGGATCGCTCTCAAGGGTGTCGAGCCGGCGCACCCATGCCGGGATCCTGAACTTTCTGACGGATTCCTTTTTCGTGTAAGGTTTGACGTCGAGGACCGGCGTGCCGTCCCATGCATCCAGGCCTTCCACCAGCAGCCGCGCGCCGCGCCGCCCGAGGAGCTTCACCACGGTCATGCCGACCGGGTTGGGCCGGTGCGGCGTCCGCGTTGCCAGGAAGCCGATCCTGGGCAGCTCCTTCAAACCCCTGGGATGGATCCTCATCCGCGGCTTCCCGGCCTCATGCAGCCAGAAGAGGACAATGACGTGGGAAAACCCCTCGATCCCCGCGAGCCCTTTTGCCCAGCGCTTGTGGATGTGGACCGCGTTGCCGCGCACCCTGCCGATCGGATGAAGTACGATCCCTTGCCTCCTCATCAGAATGTCACCGCCTTCACCTGTCTTCTTCAAAAATATCACGGAATTCCGCCAAAAACTGCGCGGGCGTGACGACAGGGTTTTTTAAATATTGGCGCGCCCTGGGAGTATGAAAATGCCGCATGTCCAAGCTGACCAGATAATGGACATCCACTTTCTTAGCCGCGGCCAAAATAAGCGCGTCGCCTTTATCAATAACGCTTCCGGCCTCGCGGATTTCCGGCGCCGTTGGGTCCGCGGTCACAACCGGCGCGAGGTTCCTGATAAATTCCCTGAACTCTCCGATCAGGCCGGGAAATTTCTTCTCGAAGACCCTGTCGGTCTCAACCAGGACACCTTTGCTAAGGACAATGATGATCTCCCCGGCTTCACCCAAGTCGAGAATGGCCGATGAGGCCCCGGTCTGTGAAATAATACCGGCGACAAGCACGCTCGAATCCAGAAAGACACGCCATGATTTAACGTCCATGGACCTCTTTGGCGTATTGACGGCGCCCGTTTTTCAGGTCTTTAAGGAGGTCATCCAAGCTGATCTTCTTGTCACGCATTTGTTTTTGGACCTTCTTGGCCAAAGCGCGGCGCAGCAAAGGCTTGGGCGTCATCACCAGACACCGGCCAACGGCAAAAACGTTAAGTTTCGTTTCTTTGTCCAGACGAAGAGCCTCCCGCATGTCCTTGGGGATCGTTAACTGGCCGCTTCCCCAGAGCTTGACCGACTTCGGCGCGAACGTTACCATGGCAAACCTCCTGTGTAAAAACTTCATAACCAGTCAGAATTCAGAATTATTCTGAATTCTGACTAAAGTATACCACCGGAAGCGATATGTGTCAAAGCAGGTTTTCGGGTTTTCGGGGTTTTTGGGGGAGACCGCGGGGACATCCTGCTCGCCGAAGGCGGGCATCAATGATATTACTTTTATCCTGACCGAAATACCAGATAACGCCAATTATTTCTTCTTGGTCTGCGTAACTTTGTAATATTCGTTTCTGGCTTTCCTGTAGATCTCTTCCTCTTTGACCATCTTTACCCTGTACTCATTCATGGCCTTTTGGGAACACTCGTTCTTTTGAACCTGCATCGCTCTGGAGAGCTGTTCCCTTCGTTGACGATAATTCCAATCTTCTTTGGCAAGCCTTGCCTTGTACTCATTCATGGTCTTTGAGTAATTAACCTTGCTTTGGCCCTGGCCACGCAGGGCATTGGCAAGCCGATCCCTGATTTCACGGTAACTATATTCTTCTTTAAGAAGCTTTGCCTGATATGCATTCATAATCTTTCCAAATCCTTCCTGCTTCTGGTTCTGCAGGGCATTGGAATGCTCAACCTTGGCTTTTTCATAATTATCTTTCGCTTTAATGTAGTTATCTTCAGCTTTGTTTTTCTCCAGATTCTCTTCAACACAAGCCCCCACTGTGTCACCATGCCCCAGATGCGCCTTAAGGGCATCCGCACTGATCTTGATCGTGTGGGCGTTCTCAGGATTCCCTAGCGGCCTATGACATACCGCAATTCCCGCTTCAACAAAAGTGCATAAAGACGAACAGGTTTGCCCATTGTTGATTCCTGCGGATCCATCGCACTGCTCATTGTTATTTACGATACCATCTCCGCAATAGGGAAGGTTAACCAAAGTGCAGCTCTGTGAACACTCCTGATGAAGGCCGACTCCAGCCGAACCATCACACTGTTCTGTTCCATTTTTAACCCCATCCCCGCAATACGGTAAATTAATCAAGGTGCAACCACTGGAACATTGCTGATGATTACCTACACCGGTGGTTCCGTCACATTGCTCACCACCATTAACCATCCCGTCGCCACAATAAGGAAGGTTAATTAACGTACATGTGCTCGAGCAAGCCTGATGCGCGCCGAGGCCGGCTGTGCCATCACATTGTTCAGTTCCATTGAGGATGCCGTCACCGCAGTACAGGCGCTTCGCCACACGCATCGTCACCATTTCTGAACTATACAGTTTTCCATCGGAAACCTCGAATAACACGAAATGATCCCCCGCCTGACTGGCGGTCGGCGTCCAATTGAACGTTCCTTCGAGACGACCAGCCTGATTTAGGGTCGTATTGAAACCGGCTCCTGGCGGAAGGTCTTGGGCCAACGGATGCGTAAAGGACAAGGAGTCATTGTCCGTATCCGTGCCCGAAACCTGGAATTGCAGCAACGTACCGTCATCAGCAGTTTTATTGCCGATGGAAGCAAGGATAGGTGGATTATTCGGCATCTTAAACTCATAAAGCCGGACCAATAGTGTATTATTGACATTAACTTCTCTCCACACCACTCTGTTGCCGGAAACCATAGGCATATGCTGAGACGCAGGTTCAGTGGTCACGCGAAGGATTTCGCCCGTTTCCAGATTATAGTGATATATGTCGGCATTATTAGAGTAACTTTGGCCAGGATCATTGCGCAAATCATCGCGATAAACGATCCGTTTGCCTGACATGCTTGGACTCGACGGGGCAAAGAGGGTTGTCTTGCCCATCGTCGTATCAACTTCCTGCATGGCACAGACATTTGGGGTGCCCTGCGGGGCGTATTCACAATGGACCAGGACCCTTTCCCATCTCTGCAGCGCCGTATTGTATTTTTGTTTGGCCCAAAAAATTTTATTGCCATCCAATGCGGGCATATTATTTACCTCATTATCCCCTTTATCAAGATCATAATTATTACTTGTTACAAAGTCATGAAGAAAAAGATGCTCGGTTAAAATCCCGCCGTCATAATTCGTTCGATCCTCCCAGAGAAGAAGGTTTCCCTCCAGATTCGGTCTTGAAACACTGTCCCCTTCCGCGACCAACTGTTTGGGACAACGGCCGGCGAAGTCATAATCACAGGCGTATATTTTGCGATAAGGAAAGGCCGGGGAACTTTCGACCCATACGATCCTGTTGGCATCAATTTCTATCCAATATTTATAATTAGCGTCCTCCGAGATTTTCACTTCAGGACAACTGCCGTCTGCAGGATTATATTCGCAAAGATAAATACCATAAAGGCCATTGCGCGCGCTTTTATATACGACGAGCTTTGACTCTCCGTCAACGGCCGGTGAAGCATTCTCGAAATTATTATTTGTGATCTGGATCTCCCGGCCGGTCGCCAGATCATAGAGCATGATATGGCGGGCGATCCCCATGATCACAGGCTTCGCGCCCCAGACAACCAGGTTCCCTGAAATATAGGGAGCTTCATCGTTATAAGTGTAAAGATGGGACAGCTGCTTAAAGTTCTCAGGTTGTATTGTTTCAGCCCCAGATGCAGGAAAATATCCCAATAGAATAAATAATAAAATAAAAAGAAAAAACCTATTCCCCCTAATGGGAGAACAGGTGCGATGGGCAAATAAATTCTCATTGATTCGGCAACTGGCTAGGCTCTTCATCTCGGGCCTCCTGTAGTTTTGCGACCCCGGATTACTCCTCCCTAAAAGGGAGCCTTTCGGCGGGTGTGCCTTTGTCGTCAAGTACTCTCAATTGTCAAAATTCTTAAAAAAAAGCCGAAAAAAGGATATTTTCCTTACTTCCGGCGTTCGTCTTTTCGGCAGTTCAGCCACCATATTGTCTTACGACAACTTAGGTCTGGAACTTCGCGTCCCCGGGTTTCCCCGAGTTTGCCCTTGTCACTAGATCTTGTCAATACAAAATATAGCACATTTTTTAAATAATGCAAGGGCTGGGCTATAACATACTGAAACTAATTAAGTTGTGCAATAAATTCTTACGGTTTTAAAAACTCGCCCGTTGCGCCGATTGGTAGGCGTTCTCGACGCAATCGTTGAGGGAAACGCCTTTGCGGTAATTGGCGACGAGATACAGCCCCGGCCACCGGTTGAGTTCCTCCGCTATTTTTGCCTCGGCGGCCACGCAGGCGCGGTCATATTGGGGGATCGCTTTGGGCCACTGGGCGAAAAATGTCTCCACAGGCGCGGCGTCCGTCTTGAGCGTTGTCCGGATTTCCTTTAATGCCAGGGCGATTAATTCCTCACGGGACCTCGACAGAATATCCAGATGGCGCGCGCCGCCGGCCATGATCCTCAGCAAGATCTCTCCTTCCCCGCAACGGCCCGGGAAAATATTGCTTTCGAACAAAACACCCAGCACTTCTTTGCCCTCGCTGGATGGGATCAGATATCCGAACCCCGCCGGGGGACGCTGGAACGCTTTGCGCGGGAAAACCATCCCGATCACCGCCATCGGCGAGTAACGGACCTTTTCCAACTCGCCCGCCAGTGCAGGACTCATTTCCTTAATTATAGTCGCGGCCTGATGCGCCGGCGCGCAGACGAAAACTTCGTCCGCTTCATAGCGCGCCGCGGCGGTCACGACGGCAAAACACCCCGAGGAGCGCGTGACACTTCTGACCTCCTCGTTGAAACGGATATCAGTTTGATAACGGCGCGCCAAGGCGTCGGTCAATTGCGCCTGCCCGCGATGAAACGACGTCAACGTTCCCTTCGGCATTCCCCCTTTACGCAGTCTCATCATGGCCTTGAACAACGAACCGTACCGCTGTTCCAGCTCATGGATCCTGCCGAAGGCGGCTTTCAAGACCGTCTCGCGCGCGTCGCCGCCGTAGATGCCGCTGACCATCGGGTCCAGGAATAACCGCGAAAATTTCTCGCCCAGGCGCCGCGCGCCGAAACCGTAAACGCTCTCCCCGGGGTCCGTGCCGCGCGCCACAAACGGCTCCGCGAAAACGCGCAGTTTCTCGCGCAGGCGCATCGGACGAAAGCCGAATAACCCGCCCGGGCTCATCGGGAAAGGGTGCAAGACGTTATTCAAACAGATGTAACGGACCTGGGCATCGCGCCCGGCCTTGACCAGCTCGCCGACTAGGCCGAGTTCAGCGACAAGCTCCAGCGTGCGCGGTTTGCCGTTAGGCTCCCTTTGGCCGTTAGGTCCCTCCCGAAGGGAGCCTATCGGCCGGAGGGGAGAGGAATCCAGAAATCCATTGGGGCCGGTCTCGAACAGACAGCCGTTGCGGACGACGGAGCGGACCGTCCCCCCGGCCGCCGCGTCCTTCTCCAGGAGAAGGACCTCGACGTCCGGCCGGCCGGCGTATTTTTGTTTGAGGTAATGCAGGACGGCCAGGCCGCTGATGCCGCCGCCAATAATAAGGATGGATTTAGACATTGTAGTATTAAAAAGCACAGATGCAAGAGGCAAAGATGCAGAGAAAATGGAAAAAATATAAAACTAAAAAAAAGGAATTCATTATGAACATAAATTTTGAACTGACTGGCTCTGCTTTTTTATTTTAGTCCTTTTCCTGCTTTCCCGTTTTTTCAGCAACAGTGACCTCAAACAACAGGGTTAATTAACTTTAGGCGGTCATACGCCTAAAAAATAGTATAATGCCCAAAGGAGGCCACCATTGGAAACTATCATGAACACAAACTCAAAAAAAGAACGCTTAAAACTCACCCCCGAGCAGCTTTTCAACCTGTATCTGGAATGCAACGCGCCGGGTGCCCCGGTGAAAACAATACTGGAGCGCTACGGGTTAAGGCCCTGGGACCTGGTTGCCATACGCAAGAAGGTCAAGGCCGCGGCGATGGAAGCCCTTGCCCATCCCGGGAAACAGGGACGAAAACAGCAGGTCATACCCATGGAGCAATATCACCAAGTGTCCAAAGAACTCGACGAAACCAAAGACGCGCTCGCAGCCGTGGGGCACGAGCTGTCCTTGTTAAAAAAAAGGACGAGTTAGGGCTTGAAGGGCCGCTATGCGGTCATTTTAAACAAGAGGTCAAAAGAGCCGTGGTTACTGTCATAAACAATGCCGTCGCTCAAGGCCTTACCCAGAAACGCGCCTGCGGGATATTTGGAATTCCTTCCCGAAAGTTCCGCCGGTGGGAAAACCCCAAGCCGGTAAAACAGCGAACCGCATGGAACAAGACGCTGGCGCACGAACGAGACGCGATTGAAGCCGCCGCCTGGACCCCGGAACTTATCGGCAAGCCGCTAAGCCATATCTTCGTTTATGGGCATAAGACGGGCGCGTTCTTTGCTTCGCTCTCGACGGTATACCGGACGCTGAAAGCAAAAAACCTGGTTCAGCCTCTTAACCGCAAGCCAAGAACAGCCCCCTACGTCAGCGCTCACGCGCTTTTAGACGAAGGCTTTTCGCTCCTCTGCTACGACGGCACGGAGTTTAAAACAGATTCCGGCATCATCGCATGGGCTATTCCGGTGATGATCCTGCCCCAGAGATACCTGCTGCATATCGGGCATTCCATAAACGGGATATCCGCAGGCGATTTGACACGGGCCGTTAAAGAAGCCTACGCCCTGCTGCCAGAACACCTGACGATAAAACTCATTGCCCACTGCGATAGAGGCTCCGCGATGAAAGCATCGTCGACAAAACAGATTATCAAAGAACTTTTAGGCGCGCCTGTCCACTTCGGACGGCCTCATACGCCGGATGATCAGTCATGGATTGAAGCGTTCATCAAAACACTCAAATATCACAGGGATGCTCCGCGGTCTTTCAATCTGGTCGACGATATTCGGCAATGGCTTAACCGCTTCCCCGATATCTATAACAACGATCCTCACAGTTCCTTAAGCTACGTTACCCCGCTTCAGGCGCTGTCAGGCCAAAAGGAGGTGATATTAAATCAACGAAAACAAAATCTTGCAACAGCTCGGATGCTGCGCTACACTGCTTGGAAAGCAGGTTGTTCTTCGCTGCTTCCAGCGGCTTCAGAAGTAATCATGCAGCCGGCATGAGGTCAAACTCGCTGAAAGATTCCG
>Ga0209211_10006337_pt1 | contig 17180 bp, 19 predicted proteins | sample RifGroA2_FD_183992 | JGI IMG/M metagenome (GOLD analysis project Ga0209211, IMG submission 183992) | Groundwater microbial communities from Rifle, Colorado, USA - Groundwater A2 (SPAdes) (version 2) | ecosystem: Environmental > Aquatic > Deep subsurface > Groundwater | place: Rifle, Colorado... | reverse complement strand
TTCCGGCCTAAATTCCCGGCCCCGCGCAGTAGCGCGGGGCTCGTACAAGCTGTCTTCTGCTTCCAACGCTTAATTTACCCACATTTTACTTGTCCCTCAAGCCGCTTTAACAGGCAAATCCTATCATCTCCTCGAACCTAGGAGGTGAACCATGTTTGAAAAAGACCTGATGATCGCCGGCTTGAAAAGGCAGTTCCGGCTTCTGGAAGACCTGATGACGCAGCTTGAGGAAAAGTCCCGTCTCGATATGAGCGATTGCCTGATCTATAGCGACAGGACTAAGACCGTGGCCGGGAACTTGAGAAAACTGCGCAAAATCAAAAACAATTATTGCCAGTACCAGGATTTCGATGCTCTCAGACAATAACCTTCCCAAAAAAGGAGGTCTTTATGTTCACGCATGAAACCATTTCCGGAAGAGCGATCGCGTATGAAGACATCCAAAGCATCGCCGCGCGTTTTGAGGCCGGTGAGCAAATCCGGCAGGCCAGAATTCAGCCTTCGCGCAAGCGGGCCGAAGTCCTTTCGGGGCAGAAAGAATGGGAGCTTTGGATGATACGGACCGGCATATCCCCGGAATCAGGCCTGGGATTCCACCGGATCGGAATTTACACGGATTTTACATGAAACTTAACCGCCTTTAACACGGCGGGCCTATGATTCGCACGTCTCAGGAGGGTGTTCATGCTTAATAAAGAACTCATGATCTCAGGGTTAAGGAAACAAAGAAACATGCTCGCCGAACTGTCAAGGCAGATGGAGACAAAGGAAATGCTGGACCTTGAAGATTGCGAGCGTTACGACCGGACAACCCGAGAGGTTGAACGGAACCTGAAAGCCCTGAGAGGGCTGGTGGCAGACGAGCTCTCCAGGATTTCAAGACTGCAATAATCAACATCAATAGGAGGAGAACATGAAACAGCAACGAGGCATTAAACTTTTCAGTATTTTAACCGCGGTCATGCTGGCCGCATCGCCCGCCGCAAGGGCTGATGAAGAATCCCTGACCCAGATGGTCAAGGACCTTCAGAAGCAGATGGCGAATATGCAGAGTACCATTGATCAGCAGAACCATAAGATCAGGCAGCTCGAAAACCGTCCGATGTCCGTGACTCAGACCGTTGAGCCGGCGGCGCAGAATTCCGCTCCGGTGGCCATGACCGACTCGGATTTCACGGGTTTGCTTAATACCACGACGGGCGGAGCGGACAAATGGCTCAAGGATTTGAAGTTCAAAGGTGATTTGCGTCTCCGTTATGAGGGGGCACACCACTCCAAAGGAAATCCGGCCCATTCCGGGAATTTGAACCGTTTCCGGTTCCGTCTCCGTTATGGATTTGAAAAGCTATTCGGCCCCGAGATGAAAATCGGGTTCAGGCTTGCCTCCGGGTCGACGGGAGATCCCACCAGCACGAACCAGACCTTCACGGGAAATTTTGTGGATAAAACGCACGTGATTGATCAAGCTTACGCGATTTATACGCCGAATTGGGCGAAAATTGGACCTATCAAAAAGCTTGAATTGGGCGGCGGTAAATTCAACAACCCGTTCACGCGCGGTTCCTCGGACCTTATCTGGGATGGCGACGTGAATCCCGAAGGCGCTTATGAAATGATTGACGCGACTTTTGTGGACACGGAAGATTTCGCCCTGAAAGGCTTTTTGACCATGGGGCAAATGATCCTGCAGCAAGCAGCCCATACGGCCGCGAACCAGAATTCCGAATTGTACGCCTTTCAATTGGGCGTTAACCCTGAAGTCAAGGTAGGCGACATGCCCCTCAAGTTTTTGAGTGCCGCCTCCTATTACAACTACAGCGATTTCGCGCACGGCGGTAACTTCGGAGCTCTTGCCGGAGGCAACCCCAACGTGGATTCGGAAGCCGGCACTCTGGATGCCAATCAATTCAAGGTTCTGTCTTTCATGCAGTCGGTTGAATTGAAGCCCGTTGATTTCTTGCCCGTCATGAAACCCTGGTTTGAATACGCGTTCAACACGGACGCCAACACCAAAATCGACGCTTCCGCGGCCGGAGAAAACACGGCTTGGGGCGCGGGTCTCAAATTGGGCAAAACCAAGGCAAAAGGCGACTGGGAATTGTCTTATGCCTACAAGTTCATTCAGGCCAATTCTGTGGTTGGGGCCTTCAATGACAGCGATTTTGGGCACTCGGGCAGGCGCGGAAACGTGATTTCCTTTCAATATAAGCTGACGGATAACCTGACGACGGGTATCACGGCCTTTCTCGTCAACAACCTGAACCATGACACGCTTACCCGTGACCAGGAAGAGAAGCGTGCATTCGCCGATTTGGTTTGGAGTTTCTAATATAAACACTAACTTGAAATTAAAGGAGAATACAATGAAGAAATCGAATCCGTTTGCGAAACTGGCCGTGGGGCTGGCGGTGTTCAGCCTTGTTGCGGGACCGGCGTTGGCTGAACGCGCCCTGCTGATTAACGGCGCGGGGGCTACGTTCCCGTATCCCATATATTCAAAATGGTTTTCCGAGTACGCGAAAGTTAACCCGTCCGTGAACTTCAATTATCAGTCCATCGGATCGGGAGGCGGCATTAAGCAGATTTCCTCCCAGACCGTGGATTTTGGAGCGTCGGACGCTTATTTGACTCCGGAATTGCTCCGGAACGCGCCCGGCAAATTGCTTCATATCCCGATGGTCGCGGGAGCGGTTGTGGTCACGTACAATATTCCTGGATTTACCGAACAGTTAAAAATGACGCCGGACACGATTGCCGGAATTTTTCTCGGCAAAATCACGAAATGGGACGACCCTAAAATTGCCGAGTCAAATCCCGGGGTCACTCTTTCTCCGGCCAACATTGTGGTCGTGCACCGCTCTGACGGCAGCGGCACCACCAATATTTTCACCGATTATCTTTCCTCCGTTTCCCCCGCGTGGGAGGGAAAAGTCGGAAAGGGAACGGCCGTGAATTGGCCGGTAGGATTGGGCGGCAAAGGAAATGAAGGGGTTGCCGGCACTTTGAAACAAACGCCCAATTCCATAGGTTATGTGGAATTGGCCTATGCGGAAAAGAACGGTTTGCTATACGCCTCGGTCCAGAACAAGAGCGGTAATTTCATTGTTCCTAGCCTTGAAACCACGACTAAAGCCATTGAAGGAAAACTCGATACCATGCCTGATGACTTTCGCGTTTCTCTGGTCAACCCTGATGGTGCGGAGGCTTACCCCATCTCAGGATTTACCTGGATTCTGGTTTATGAGAAGCAAAAAGATGCCCAAAAGGGGCAGGAAGTGGTGAAATTTCTAAGATGGGCCATTCGTGACGGTCAGAGCTACGTGAAGGATTTGCTGTACGCGCCGCTTCCTCCGTCCATGGTTGAGAAAATCGAAAAGAAGTTGGACACGATTCAGATCGGTTAATTAACAGTAAACATGTTTCCAAGAGCAAACAGGCCGTGGCTGTACCAGAAACGTCAAACCACTCCCTCCATTTGGTTGATGTTTCGCGGCCTGTTTGTTCTTGGAGATAACTCACGGGAGCGCTCGGGATGAAAATGACAAAGTGGATTGACCCGCTGTTCAAGGCCGGGACGGGTGCTTTGGCTTGGCTTTTCGTCGCTCTGTCTGCTCTCCTGCTGATGATTCTCGTTGAGGCCGCTCTCCCCAGCATTAGGGCTTTTGGCTGGTCCTTTCTCTGGACTTCTCATTGGGACGCCGTCAGAGACCAGTTTGGGGCCTTGCCTATTATTTACGGAACTCTGGTGTCAGCCCTTGTGGCTTTACTGATTGCTGTTCCTCTTTCATTGGGCATCGCTTTGTATCTCGCGGAACTCGGACCTCTTTGGATCCGGGAGCCTTTGAATATGCTGATAGAGCTTTTGGCCGCGATTCCCAGCGTGATTTACGGGCTGTGGGGTCTTCTTGTCCTGGTCCCCCTTTTGAGAGACTCGGTAGAGCCTTTCCTGGCCAAGTATTTCGGATTCCTTCCTTTTTTTCAAGGCCCTGCGTACGGCGTGGGAATGCTGGCCGCGGGCATTATTCTCAGCATCATGATTATCCCAACCATTTCCTCCATTTCACGGGAGGTTTTCACGACAGTTTCGAATTCCCAAAAGGAAGGGGCCCTTGCTCTCGGGGCCACGCGTTGGGAAATGGTGCGGATGGCGATTCTCCCTGCCAGCAGAACGGGGGTTCTCGGGGCCGTTCTTCTGGGATTGGGCCGCGCATTGGGCGAAACCATGGCCGTCACCATGGTAATCGGAAACCGCCCCGACATTTCGCTTTCTTTGTTTAATCCTTCTTACACCATGGCCGCGTTGATCGCCAATGAGTTCACCGAAGCGACGACGCCGATTCACACTTCGGCTTTGATGGAAGTAGGTCTCGTGCTTTTAGCCATCACCTTGCTTCTGAATGTTTTTGCACGGATGCTGGTAATGTCCATGACCCGAAAAACAGGTTCAAAAAAATCATGAGCAATCTTGGCCGTAAAATCATAAGCCAGACCATGATTTGGGGCGCGTTGGCTTGCGCCATGATAGCCATTGTCCCGCTTATCAGCATCTTAGCTTATGTGGTGTCGCAGGGAATCGGCAGCATCAACTGGGAATTCTTCACGCATCTGCCTAAGCCTGTGGGGGAGGACGGAGGGGGCATGGCAAACGCAATCGTCGGGACGCTTGTTCTTGTCGCTCTTTCCTGTGTTTGGGCCGTACCCGTAGGCGTGTTCGGGGGCGTCTATTTGGCGGAATACGGGGACGGCAAGGCCGCCTCCATTATCCGGTTCACGGCGGATGTCCTTACCGGTGTGCCCTCCATTGTCATCGGACTTTTCGCCTACGTGATCCTGGTTTTGCCCATGAAAAGTTTTTCTGCTTTGAGCGGGGCCTTGGCCCTTGGATTTATGCTCATCCCGACGGTGCTCCGGACAACCGAAGAAATGGTGAGGCTTGTTCCCATGACCTTAAGAGAAGCGGCCCTCGCGCTGGGAATCAGCCGTTTCCGGGCGACTTTAAATATCGTGATAGCAACGGCCAAGTCGGGCATCCTGACGGGCATTCTTTTGTCGGTAGCACGCATTGCCGGTGAAACCGCGCCGCTGCTTTTCACGGCATTCGGCAACCGGGTCTGGAGCCATGACGCGTTTGAGCCCATAGCCGCTTTGCCTTTGCAGATTTTTGTATACGCGATTTCTCCGTTTGACGACTGGCACCGGCAGGCTTGGGCGGGGGCTCTTGTCTTGATCGTGCTTGTTATGTCTTTAACCATTGTCAGCCGTTTATGGACAAAAAGAACCTATCAGGTCCACTGAAAAAAATGGAAAACATAAAAACCGAGTCACTGAAACGGATAAACAGGGAGGATGAGATTAATACTCAACTATTATTGCAGCAGCCGAAAATTGAAGTAAAACAACTGAGTGCTTATTTTGGCGCCAATCAAGTCCTTAAGCAGATCAATTTCAATGTCCGGCCCAAAGAGGCCACGGCCATCATAGGCCCTTCGGGATGCGGCAAATCCACCTTTATACGCTGCCTTAACAGGATGCACGAGGTCGTGCCCAATGCCAAAATCGAAGGCAATATCCTGCTCGACGGACGCGATATCTATAAAAACACGGATATTATCGATCTCAGGCGAAGAGTGGGCATGGTCTTTCAGCGGCCCAACCCTTTTCCGACCTTTTCGATTTACGATAATGTGGCCGCGGGTTTAAAGCTGACCGGCAGACGGAAGAAGAAAGATCTTGATGCGGCCGTGGAACAATCGCTTGTCAAAGCCGCATTGTGGGATGAGGTGAAAGACAAACTCAAGCAATCAGGCGTTAGTTTATCGGGAGGCCAGCAGCAGCGGCTTTGCATCGCGCGCGCGCTGGCGGTTAAACCGGATGTGCTGCTTTTTGACGAGCCATGTTCCGCGCTGGACCCCATTTCAACCGCCAAGATTGAAGAACTGATTCAAGATTTAAAAAACAACTACACCATCGTGATCGTGACGCACAATATGCAGCAGGCCGCGCGCGTTTCTGATTACACTGGTTTTTTTCTGCTCGGAGAGCTGATTGAATTCGACAAAACCGAAAAAATTTTTGAAGTGCCAAAAGACAAGAGAACCGAAGATTACATCACCGGACGTTTTGGATAAGGGGAGCCCATGGAAAGACATTTTGACGAGGAGCTGAAGGACCTAAAGGAAAAATTGCTGCACATGGCGTCGCTGGCCGAAGAATCCATTGTGAAAGCGGTCAAGTCGCTGGTTGACAGGGAAAAAGAGCTGGCCGAAGACGTGATTCAGTCCGACGCGGCCATTAATTTTCTGGAAATCGAAGTGGACGAAATCTGTCTCAAATTGCTGGCCACCAGGCAGCCTATTGCCAATGATCTCCGGTTTATCACGTCAGCCTTGAAAATCAACAGTGATCTGGAAAGAATCGGCGACCTTTCAGTGAATATAGCCGAGAGAACGCTTGAGCTTATCAAACAGCCCATTCTCAAGCCTCTTCTCGATATTCCCCGCATGGCGCAATACGCGCAGAAAATGGTCAAAGACAGCCTTGACGCTTTCGTCAACCGCGAACCCAATTTGGCCCGTGACGTTTGCCGCCGGGATGACGAAGTGGACATGCTCAATGATCAGATTTTCCGCGAACTCCTCACGTACATGATTGAAAACCCTAAGACCATCACGCGGTCCGTGGACCTCATCCTGGTGGCCCGGCATCTGGAGAGAATAGCGGACCACGCCACCAACATCGGCGAGGATGTGGTGTTCATGGTTGAAGGAAAAACAATCAAGCACCATATCGAGGACCAGGTGCGGGGAACGGACTAGCCCTTTCTTTTCCTCGTTTTTTTTGCTATCCTGTTAACCTGAACCCCACGAGCTCTTTACACCATTCCGGAGGAATCCATGAAAAAAGAGCGTTCTCCCAGAAAGCAATACATCATCGGCATTGACCTCGGCGGCACCAAAATGCTGACCGCGCTTATCGGCAAAGAAAATAAGGTCATTTCAGAAGCCAAAACCAAGACCCGCGTGGACAAAGGGAAAAAGTATTTCATCGGGTCTATCCTTGACTCCATACGGCATGTCCTGCGTGAAGCTAGAACTTCCATCAATGCCGTTGAAGGCATCGGAATCGGCTGCCCCGGTATTATCGACGCTCAAGACGGGAAAGTTATCTATTCTCCCAATATCCCTTTTCTTAAAAAATTTCCTCTGGCTGAAAGTTTATCCAGGGTTTTACACACTTCGGTGGCCGTTGAAAATGACGTGAATGCCGGGCTTTACGGGGAATTTTGCTTCGGCGCGGCGAGAAAAGCACGGAACGCCGTGGGTATTTTTATAGGGACCGGCATAGGCGGCGCGCTTTTGTTTGACGGAAAGATTTACCGGGGCGCTACGGGCGCCGCCGGAGAAGTGGGCCATATGGCTGTGGATCCGGACGGGCCTCTATGCGGATGCGGCCGCAAAGGATGTTTTGAAGCTTTGGCCAGCCGCTCAGCGATAGCGGCGGAGGCCGCGCTGCTCGCCGGCCGGCAGCAGGCCCCGCATCTTTTTTCCCTGTCCGGAACGGATATTTCTAAAATCAAAAGCGGCGCCCTCGCCAAATCGGTAAAAGCCGGAGACAGCGAGCTCAAAAGGCTGATTGTTCATAAATCAAAAATCATGGGCAGGGTCATGGCCAATCTAGTGAATCTTTTAAGCCCGGACACGATTGTCCTGGGCGGAGGACTGGTTGAGGCCATGCCGGATTTGATTGTGAAAGAGGCCTCGCGCACCATGCATGCCTTGGCCATGCCGCAGCTTGCGAAAAGAGTCAAGGTCAAGCCCTCGGAGCTGGGGGATTACGCCATCGTCATGGGCGCGGCCCAGTTAGTCAAAGAGAATGGCAGAAAAAATGTCTGAACCAGGCCAGCAGAAACAACCTGTTGCGGTGCTTGATATCGGATCAAGCGCTATCCGTATGGTCATTGCCGAAATAGGGCCTAAAGGTGAAATATCGTATCTTGAAAATCTGCAGCGGCCCGTTTCTTTCGGAGGAGATGTCTTCACCAACGGCCGGATCAGCAACCGTGTCGTGCAGGAAGGCGTGAGAATCCTGAGGGATTATAAAGACCTCATCAATACCTACGGCGTGACCAAAGTACACGCCATCGCTACCAGCGCGGTGCGGGAAGCTTCCAACCGTGACACCTTTATCGACAGGGTTTTCGTGCGCACGGGTATCGACATTGAAATCATAGAAGGCGCGGAACAAAACCGGCTGGATCTCGTGGCCGTTGAATACGCGCTCCGCGACAGATTTGATTTTGACAAAAAAACTGCCTGATTATTGAGGTGGGTTCGGGCAGCACGGAAATGACCATTCTCAACAACGGTGAAGTGGAGCTGACCAGGGTGCTGTCGCTGGGGTCCGTCCGCCTGCCGGAGCAGGTCTCGTCCGGAAAAAAGTCGAATGAGTCCGTGCAGCGCGTGCTTCGGAGAAGCATTCATGAAATCGCCGAGTACGCGGCCCGGGAGCACAGCCTGTGTGACATCGATACCTTTATAGCCCTGGGCGCCGACGTGCGTTTTGCGGCCCGTAATCTTCTTGAGGAAAAAATCGAGGGCAACGCGGCCCAGCTTTCCAAGGGCGCTTTCTTAAAATTTATCGACAAACTGGCCAAAATGTCCGCCGAAGAAACGGCCTCGCAGTTCGGCCTGACTTACGCCGAGGCGGAGACCCTTTTCCCGGCGCTGCTTTTTTACGCCAATTTTTTAAACGAAACCAAGGCCGAAAACCTTCTCGTGCCGATGGTCAGCATACGTGACGGCCTTCTTCTGGAAATGGCCCAGATGCTTTCCGGCTACAAGCGCACGGATATTTCAAGGCAGGTGATTCATTCCGCCAAGCGCCTCGGGAGAAAATACAAATATGACGAGGCGCATTCCCTTTGCGTGGCGCAGCTGGCCGTCAAACTTTTTGATCTGCTGAAAGAGGAGCACGGTCTGGGCACGAGGGAGCGTCTTTTGCTTGAAACCTCCGCCGTGCTTCATGACATCGGGATGTACATTTCCGCGGTGAGCCATCACAAACATTCGAGCTATCTCGTGGATGCGGCTGAGATTTTCGGTTTGAGAAAAGCCGATAAAGGCATTGTCTCGAACGTGGTCCGGTATCACCGCAGATCAAGTCCCATGCCGAGCCACGTGCCGTATATGTCCCTTCCGCGGCTTGAAAGGGCCGTTGTCTCCAAATTGGCCGCCATGCTGCGCGTCGCGGATTGCCTTGATAAAAGCCATCAGCAGAAAATACGCAATTTCACGCTGGAGAAGGAGAGGGACAATTGCATCCTCTGGATCCAGGAAGAAGGGGATTTTTCGCTTGAGCGTGAAGGACTCGTCAAAAAAGGCGGCATGTTCGCCGATGTCTTCGGATTCACGGTGGTTCTTAAACAGGGAGCGCCTGCCAAATCATGACGGAGCCGGACGGCAAATTCATAGCCCGGGAGTCTTCCTGGCTGCAATTCAACCGCCGCGTCCTGGCCGAGGCCATGGACCCGTCTCTTCCCCTGCTTGAGCGCCTCAAATTCATAGGCATTGTCAGCTCGAATCTTGACGAGTTTTTTATGGTGCGCGTCGCGAGCCTGCTTGAATATCCCGAGGAAATGCGCGCTGCCAGCCGCGAAGCTTTTGAGCTTATTGAGAGCCAAACCCGGTATTTTTCCGAGGGCCTTGTCCCCGAAATGCAGAAAGCAGGCATTGAAAGGGTTTTTCCCCAAGGGCTGACGGACCGCGAAAGGCAGCATGTGACATTTTTTTTCCGGCATGAATTGTTTCCGGTCCTGACACCGATCGCTATTTATCCCGATAAACCGGTCCCCGTGTTGAGCAATCTCAACCTGTACCTCGGAGTGTCGCTGAAAGAGGCCTCGGCAGGGAAGGATGATTTACTGCACGCCGTCATTGAAGTCCCGCGCATTTTTCCGAGAATGATCGTTCTTCCTAAGGAAACTTCTTACCGGTTTCTGCTCATTGAAGACGTCATCAAGATGTTCGTGGAAGAGTTCTTCCCCGGGTTTGAGGCGGTTGAAACGGGCCTTTTGCGCATCACCCGGGCCGCGGAAATGACCATTGACGAGGAAAAAGACGAAGACTTTGCCGAGGTAATGACCGAAGTTTTAAGGCGCCGCCAGCAAAACAGTATTGTCAGGCTGGAAATAAGCGCTTCGGACGCCCAAGTGTCTTATTGGAGCGAAAGGCTGGGGATGGATATTTTTTCCGTTTGGAACAATCCGTCGTGGATGGATTTAAAGTCCATTTCTCAGCTGGCTTTTCAGCCCGTTTTTTTTGATCTCAAGAGGCCTTCGTGGGTCCCGAAGCCTCTGCCGCAATTCGACAAAGCCCAGGATATTTGGACGGCCATCCGTGAAAAAGATGTTTTGGTCCATCATCCCTACGATTCTTTTGACGCAGTGAGCCGATTTGTGCATACGGCGGCCGAAGACCCGGATGTTCTGGCCATCAAGCAGACCCTTTACCGGGCCGGCCCGCAATCGTCCGTGATTTCGGCACTTGAAAAAGCGGGAGAAAACGGCAAGAACGTCACAGCCTTGATCGAACTCAAGGCGCGTTTTGACGAAGACAGCAATATCCACTGGGCCAGGCGGCTGGAAATGGCCGGGGTCAATGTTCTTTACGGCGTTTCCGGATTTAAAACCCACGCCAAGGCCTGCCTGGTGATACGGCGTGAAGCGGACGGGATACGTAAGTACGTGCACCTGTCCACGGGCAATTACAATGAGAAAACAGCCGCCCTTTACTCCGATATCGGTCTTTTCACTTGCCAGGAAGAAATAGCTCAGGACATTTCTTCTTTCTTTAACATGGTCACCGGTTATTCCCAGCCCGCGGCCTGGAGAAAAATTGAAGTAGCGCCTTTCGGCCTGCGGCGCAGGATTATCCGCCTCATAGGCCGTGAGGTGATGAGAAGCACGCGCGAAAAACCGGGCCTGATCCGGGCCAAAATGAATTCGCTGGCAGACCCTGAAGTGATAGAGGCCCTTTACCGCGCCTCTCAAAAAGGCGTCCGCATTGAGTTGAATGTCAGAGGTATTTGCGGCCTCCGTCCGGGGATGACGGGGGTGAGCGAAAACATTTCGGTGATCAGCGTGGTCGACATGTTTCTCGAACACAGCCGTATTTTCTATTTTCAAAACGGCGGCGACGAGGAGGTCTACCTTTCCAGCTCGGATTGGATGCCGCGCAATTTTGACCGCCGCATTGAAATCATGTTTCCGGTAGAGGCGCAGGCCACCAAAAAGGAAGTCATTGATATCTTGGGCAGGTATTTTTTGGACAATACCAAGGCCTGGCGCCTGCTGGAGGGCGGCGGTTACGAGAAGCTGTCTCCCAAGGATCCGGCGGAAGCTTTCCGGGCGCAGGAATATTTTTGCAAAAAAGCCCAGGACCGCGAGAAACAAATGCAGAAGGCCGCGATCAAGGAATTGAAGCCGCAAAAACCGGGCGCCTCCCGGACGGAGTGAAATATGGAAATTTTTTGTTTGCGTCACGGCCAGGCGGTTGAAAGGGGCAATCCTTCCTATCCCGACGACAGCGCGAGGCCTCTCACCGTGGAAGGTAAATGCGAAATGCAGCGTGTGGCCAAGGGCATGAAAACCTTGGAAACCGGTTTTGACGTGATTCTTTCCAGCCCTTATTGCCGCGCTTTGGAAACAGCGGAGGCCGTGGCCAAAGCTTACCGAGCCGGCCGGCGCCTTAAAACAACGCCGCTGCTTGCCGCGGATGCTGATCCCCGTAAGTTGTTAACCCATCTTCAAAAAAAATATGGGCCATCGCTCAAAATTCTGTTGGTGGGGCATGAGCCGTTTCTCAGCCGTTTTGTCTCTTTGCTGATAAACGGAAATTTCCGGACCACTCTCAGGTTAAAAAAGGCGGGCTTATGCAAACTTTCTGCGGATCCTTTGCGGAAAAGGGCGCGCGCCAGCCTTGATTGGCTTCTGACGCCGCGTCAGCTTAAAGGATTTTTGGGCGGTTTATCGTAGGGCGGCGGCCAGTCTGTTCGTGAAATTCGTGAAATTCCGGCCGGAAATGCGTTTTTTGCGCGCGCTTTTTTTGAAAGTGAAAAAGGCCGCGGCGGTCGCGATTTTGGATTTTTTTTGCGGTTTGAGCCCCGAGGTGAGGGTCAAGGCGCCGGTGAATTGTTTAAAAGCCGCCAAATCGCCGTTCAAAAATTCGAATTCTATCTCTTTCATTTTGATTTTTTTACGGCCCCTTGAGATGGTCACGCGGTCAAAGCACGCCTCGGCCTTCGCGTGGCCGGGAAGTTTGTAACGGCACAAAGACCTCAGGTTTCTGACTTCAAACAAAGCTAGCAGAGGCCCGTCGAGAAGGACCCCTTCTAGCCGTCCGGTAACATAACGCAAAGCGGCTGTTCTTGATTTGAAAGAGGGAAGTTTGATCTCCCGTTCCATCCTCTCGGCCATTCCTTTTTTCCGTCGCCCGAAACTTTTGAGGGTCACCTGCCATTTATCACCGGAGTGGCGCAGCCGGCATTTCAGCCCGGCGGTTGCGAATTCCCCGCCGGCCGTATCAAGGTACAAGTCCCTGATGTGTAATGTCTGCAGGTGATAGGCGCCGGCGCCCAAGGCTTTGGCGTGCCGGCGGAAATGTTCATAGTCGGTTTTCGAGTGCGCTTGCCATTTGAATTCGATTTCATGGGAAGAATTGTGCTTCATCATAATATTTTGCTTTGTTTTTGAAAGATTGTAAACTGAAACCATGTTTTGGCCCATCCTTATTATGCTGGCAACCTTTCTCGTCGCCTACGCGAACGGCGCCAATGACAATTTTAAAGGCGTGGCCACGTTGTTCGGAAGCGGCACAACGGATTACAAAAAAGCCCTGCTGTGGGCCACCCTCACGACGGGGGCCGGTTCTTTGGCCGCCTTTTTTTTCGCCGGGAAATTGATAGCGGCTTTCAGCGGCAAAGGGCTTGTGCCCGACGCCCTGCTTGCCGACCCCTCATTTCTCGTTGCCGTCATTTTAGGCGCCGGGCTCACGGTTCTTATCGCGGCCCGGTTCGGCATCCCTGTTTCCACGACGCATGGCCTTACCGGCGCGCTTGTCGGCGCTGGGCTGGTGGCCGCGGGCACGCGTTTGGGCTGGCTGGTTTTGACCCTAAACTTTTTAATCCCTCTTCTCGTCAGTCCGGTCATGGCCATGGGCGTCACGCTGTTCGTTTATCCCGCGGCGCGTTCCGTGAGCAAATTATTGGGGATTTGCAAAAACACCTGTCTCTGTGTCGGTGAAAGGAGAATTCCGCTGGGCGCGGCCTCCTTGGATTTTTCAGGCGTTTTGTCTGTGGCGCAGCTTTCCTCGCTGGATATTATTCTCGATGAAACGGAAATTTGCGATGCCCGCGCCGTTCAGGTTTATGAGGGCCGGATGTTCGGGATTGAAGCGCAGAAGATTTTGGATTTTCTTCATTTTTTAAGCGCGGGCGCCGTGAGTTTCGCCCGCGGGCTGAATGATACCCCGAAAATCGTGGCCATTTCCGTTGCCGCCGGCATATTGGGGCTGCATTGGAATATTGCCGGCGTGGTTTTGATGATGGCGCTAGGCGGGTTTTTAAGTGCCCGGCGCGTAGCCGAAACCATGTCGCATAAAATCACGGCCATGAGCCACGGCCAGGGATTTTCCGCGAATTTGATTACGTCCCTGCTGGTGATTTTTGCTTCCCAGGCCGGATTGCCGGTTTCCACCACGCATGTTTCCTGCGGGGCTTTGTTCGGCATCGGGCTGGCCAACGGAAAAACGCGGTGGAAGGTGATTAGCGGTATTGTCGGGGCTTGGGTTCTGACCCTGCCCGTCGCGGCAGGAACCGCCGCAACGGTATTTCTATTGCTCAGTCGTATCTTTCAAAAATAACTTTTTCTTTCGGAAACCCCACCTTGAGGCAGGCGTCCAGCACGGCCTGAATCATGTCGTTCAGCCCGCAAATATAAACCTGTTTGCCCGCCGCGTCCGGAAAGAATTTTTCTATCTTGGTCTGAACATAACCGGTTTCGCCTTTCCATTCGGAACTCGGCCGGCTGATGGTGGGAATGTAGGTGAAATTCGCGTATTGTTTTTCAAGGGCGAGCCATTCCTCGTGATAGGGAATGGCGTTGTCGTAGCGCACCCCGAATATCAGCGATATCTTTTTTTTGAATCCGGCCGGCAGCAGGGTTTGAATCATGCTCCTGAAAGGGGCCAGGCCCGTTCCTGTCGCCACGAAAACAATATCAAAATCAATCGTGTCCGGGAGAACGAATTTCCCGAGAGGGCCTTGCACCTTGAATTTTTCACCCTCATTGAAATTCCAGAACCAGGGCGTTACGGTGCCGGTAGGAATCAGCTTGAGGCAAAGGTCAAAGTGGTTTTTGACATTGGGCGAAGAGGCTATGGAATAAGCCCGCCGCACGATCTTGCCTCCGGGGTGGGGATAATAGACGCTTACGAATTGACCCGGAATAAAATCCATGGTCTTTCCGGGATCATAGAAAAGCTCAAAATGTTTTGTCTCATTTCCGAGATCGCGGATATTGTGCACCGTGACCTCGAAATTCTGAGGCGCTATCTTGACCGTCATGGGATTAGAAAACGTTTTAAACCGAAGTTCCCACTTTGGACGACACGCTGATCGAGTGCCAGATAGCAATGGAGCCCAGCGCGGCCGCGACCACAAGCGTCAGCGGATTCGCGGCGCCGTAATGGGCCGGCGCGAGCATCCCGAAAAGCATGGGGCCGGAAAGATAGGTGTTCACCCGGGAAAAGAAACCGGCTTTTTTCCGCGCGGCGGCGATTTGGTCCGCCGGAACCTGGCCTGAGAGAAGTCTCTTTTGAGTCGGCCAAATAATCATCCACACATTGAACCACATGATGAAGCCGAGAAGCATGCCGAAAAGAATCCACACGGCCCGGCCCGTAATCCCTTCCGCGTCACGAAAAAGCATGTTGGAACCAAAGCCCTGCCCCGGGGTGTACATATAGGTCATCGTGAACAAAATGAGTCCGGCCAGAAAGGTGATCATGGCACCCCAGCGGAACCACCAAAGCGCGCGGGGCATGAGTTTTGGGTTGACGGCCTTTTTGGTCGCGTCATCCAAAACCCCTTGCAGGGGCACATTTACGAAATTAAAGAAATAAAGATGGCCTATCCAGATAATGCCGGCAATGACGTGAAGCCAGCGCACCAGCAGTTGAATATTTGTGTATAAATCGCCCAGAGCCATGATGTCCTCCTAGTTTTAACCGAGTTAACTAGTCAGCATTTTAGCATTTTGTGGCAGGACGTTTCAACCCTTTATCACGCAGAAGGGTTTGAGCCGCGCCACTTTTTTTCCGATGCCGGCCTCATGCACCACGTTCACCACATCCGTCACATCTTTGTAAGCCTCGGGCATTTCTTCGGCAAGGGTGTCATACCCGTCCGCCATGATGCGTATGCCCTGGGATTCAAGCTCCTTAACGATGGACCTTCCGCGCGCGTTTTTTTTGGCCTGGTGCCGGCTCATCACGCGGCCCGCGCCGTGGCAGGAAGTCCCGAAGGTTTCTTCATATCCGCGCGGCGTGCCGAGCAAAACGTAAGAGTAGCGGCCCATGTCTCCGGGAACCAGCACGGGCTGGCCGAGCTCCCGGTAAGCTTCGGGCAGGGAAGCGTGGCCCGGAGGAAAAGCGCGCGTGGCGCCTTTCCGGTGAACGCAGAGCTTTGTTTCTCTGCCGTCAACCGTGTGGGTTTCGATTTTCGCGATATTGTGGCAAACGTCATAAATGGTATTCAGCCCGTGATCGGCCGGGCCGAGGTTAAACGTTTTCTCGAAAGTTTCGCGCACCCAATGCGTGATGATTTGGCGGTTATTGAAGGCAAAGTTGGCGCCGCAGGCCATGGCGCCCAGGTATTTTTTGCCCTCAGGAGAATCGAGCGGCGCGCAGGCCAGCTGGCGGTCGGGAAGCTCAAGGCCGTATTTGCGTACGGCCCCGTCCATCACCCGCAGATAATCGTCGCAGATTTGATACCCAAACCCGCGGGAGCCCGTGTGCACAATCACGGTCACGTGATTTTTCCATAACCCAAGGGCCTCCGCGGCTTGGTCGTCGTATATTTCATCGACGAATCCCACCTCCACAAAATGATTTCCCGAACCGAGAGTGCCCAATTGATCGCGGCCCCGCTCATAAGCGCGCTGGCTCACCTGCTCGGGATCTGCCTGCGCGATTTGCCCGTTTTCTTCGATGTGGCCGAGGTCCGAGGCCGTTCCGAACCCTTGCGAGATTGCCCACTTTGCCCCGTCGCGGCACATTTTTTTCATTTGGTCGAAATTCAGCCGGAGGTCTTTGCGGTGCGAGCCTACGCCGGTCGGAATGTTTTGGAAAAGCGCGGTCACGAGTTCTTTGGATTTGTCGCGTGCCCGGTCAAGGGGGATATTGGAGCGGAGAAGCCGGACGCCGCAATTGATGTCATAGCCCACGCCGCCCGGTGAAACAACGCCGTCTTCGAGCCGGAAAGCCGCCACGCCGCCTATGGGAAAGCCGTAGCCCCAATGAATGTCCGGCATGGCAATGGAATGTTTCACGATGCCGGGAAGGTGAGCGACATTGGCTAATTGCTGGAGGCATTGGTCGCCGCCCAGATTTTTGAGGAGTTTTTCACTGGCGTAGACAATTCCGTCTACGCGCATGCCGCCCTGCTTCGGGATGCGCCACTTAAAATCCGAAATCTTCTCAATCGCCAATGTCATTGTGTCCATAAACGCGCCTGAGCCACTTTGGCGTGTTGCCTCCGCTCAGTACGCCCTGCGGGCGCAATTCGCTGCGGCAATCACGCCAAAGCGCTCAACTATGCTTTCGGGTTAAATGTCAAAAATGACGATGGTGGAATAGAGCGAGCGTTTATTTTCGATTTTGAGGCCGTGATAGGTGACGGCCTTGATTTGCGTTTTGAGCTGGTGTTTTTTGGGGTTAAAAAGTTCCCCGCGCGCCACGGCGCGGATTTGGGTTTCGCTGAATTCCTCGATTTCAATCACGTTAAAGAGAAGCTGTTTGGTGTCGAAAAGATAGAGAAGTTCCGAAAGCCAGGTCACCAGAAGCTGTTCCGGGTCTCCGGCTGTGACAAAGATTTTTTCTTCCAGCCGGGGTTCGACTTTTCCTTTG
>Ga0209211_10006335_pt1 | contig 17182 bp, 18 predicted proteins | sample RifGroA2_FD_183992 | JGI IMG/M metagenome (GOLD analysis project Ga0209211, IMG submission 183992) | Groundwater microbial communities from Rifle, Colorado, USA - Groundwater A2 (SPAdes) (version 2) | ecosystem: Environmental > Aquatic > Deep subsurface > Groundwater | place: Rifle, Colorado... | reverse complement strand
AGGGCTGGCCGCGCAAGGGGCTTAAGCATTAAAGGGCAGGAACGCCTGAGACTTTGGGAAAAACACTTGAAAGATTTCAAAAAAAGAGAAGAGCTGTCAAAATTTTTTTCTATAGCCAATATTGGCAATGCCTTGGAGCGCCCAGAAGAGCTTGATAGGGTGTTAGACCAGATAGAAAATTTAATTTCCAAAGATATCGTTGTCATAGATGCTGAGGAAAAGCTGGAGAATGAAATATTGCGCGATTTAGCCAGGCTTGCTGGAAGGGACAGCCAAGCGGAAACATCTATGCTTAATCGTGCAATTATGGATGAGGCTCAAAAGCAAGATAATCTCAAGAAGCTCTTTAAGAAAATATTGGACGTGTTGACTCTGGAGCTCCATCTTATAAGAAAAATTCGCCAAAGATCCAGCAATATGCGCGCCTTTCTTTCCGGGCTTTTCAGGCTGATTTTCATCGAAGAAGCAAAATTGTATGAATTGTTTCTGGGTGAGCGCATTTTGTCTGATGACAGAGACATGTTTGGCGCCATACAAAAAATCTCAAGAGCGATTATTCTTGAGGAAAAATTTGATGAGGACGCCGTTTCTGCTGAGACTGAGTTTATCAATTCAATGATTGACCAGATGGGACCAGAGTCTAGGCATAGTTTCCGAAAACTTGGAGAAAGGATTTTCCACGAACTCATAAATTTGGCAAAGGGTAGGATGGGGGAAAATTATGATCCTGAAAATTTGATTGAGGTAATGGAAAGTATACTGGAAAATGACGCAGTGATGCTTCAGATTATTACTAAGAAAAAAGGACGCTTGCAGCTTTCAGTAGAGCAAATCCGATGGACTTTGAACGCGTTTAAGAAAGCCTACACTGCTGAGCATTTTAGTGATATCCGTCTCCATTAAAATTTTTTTCTTTTATCTCTTTTTTTACCGAATCTAAAATCTTTCCTATCAAAAATCCGTCAGCTTCTTCTCGGAATTATGCCTTACAATTGTCGTATTCCCTTCAGAGCCTCCAGCAGTCTTTTCAACTGTGATGAATTTATTCTTCTCCAGCCTGTCAATCTTCCTCTGGAATGACTTGTAAACTTGCTTGCCTCCTTTTTCCTGGTAAATTTTGAACAGGTCGCCGATTTTCCTGTTGGAATTATTCTTTATGATATCAAGAATCATCTGCTCCTCTGTTGCAAGATCACCTTGGTTTTTGATGGTAAACTCCTCAACTTTCTGCAATGCAATCTGCGCATGCTCCATCAGAATTTTTCTTGATGATTTTGATTCTGCCATTAAACCAGCTTCTTTCATCATGTGCAGCCCTGTCCTTATGTCCTGCAGCTCAAATGTATTTTTTGCAATCAGCTGGAATGCATCGTCGCTTAAGACTCCGGGATAAAATGCATATTCTGCCCTTTGCTTCAGGATTCCTTTTGTCTCCTCAAGATTGTAAGGCCTGAACTCAACAATTTCCGGCATCAGGCGAGACTTAACTCTGTCTTCAATGTCCAAAAGCCAGTCCTTGTAATTCGTTATCATAATGACAGATTTCCTTTCAACCTCTTCCAGAACCGTGTAAATGAAATCTAAATCCTCAAGCTTGTCAACTTCATCAAGCACAAACACAGCCGCTTTCTTGTTCAGCGCCTGCTTTATCATCCTGAAAAGCTCTTCTGTCCTCTTGTTCTGGATGAATTTGAAGTTCATCGATTCACATATCTCAGCTGCAATCTTGAAAGTGGTATTCCTTTGCCAGCAGTTGATGTAAAGTGGAATGATGTCATCGCTTTCCTCTCCCAGTTCTGCAAGCACTTTTTTCAATGCGACTGTCTTCCCGACTCCGGGCTGGCCGTACACAAAAGCATTCTTTCCTGTTCGCTCATCAAACAAAGGCTTGATGCAGGATGCAATGATTCTTTGCTCTTTCTCCCTATAAGGGACAATTTTCGGCATGAAGGAATAATCTAACGGGACATCTGACTTGAACAATGATTCGCTGCTGTTGAGGATGTCCTTGAAAAGGGTCGGCATAGCTTAAGTGTTTTTTTGATGTTTATATAATTTGTTGTTTAAGTTTTGATTTGGCCAACTTCCTCTGCGAAGGAACAAACTAAGAGTTAATAGCCTCCAGAAATAGCACCTTCCTCTCCGAAAGGACAAGCCAGCCTAAGAGGCTTTTGAAAATAAAAATAAGGGGCTCCCTTCAAAATGCTTCGCTTCAAAGGGGACCCGCCACATCTAGGTTTGGTATAGTAAGATTATTTTAGCACAATATTGTCTGGAGAAGAAGTGCAGGAAACAATTGCGAGGTGTGAATTGCCACCGAGCTAAGAGGTTGACATGAGCGATGGCTGCGAGGGCTGTGAATTGGCCCGAGCGTAAACATTCCCTCGCTCCAAGCGAGGCCATAAAGATTTAAACAATAAAATTCAATTCATTTCCCGAAGGGACGTAATTAATATTTAAGAGATCAAAAGATGATCAATTTATTTCAACTGGTGGCAACGTAATGTGTCCTTTAAAATTTCCAGAAGTTCCTTTAAAGTCAAATAATGAAATATTGTTGCATTTCCTGGTTAGCATTCTGTTATTCTTGGAATTGTAAAGTATTAAAGGTTTTCTCTGCTTTTGTTCAGAATGCCAAGAAATTCTTTTGGGGCCAATATCCTTATTGAGCGGAACTCTTTGAGCTTCAAAAGATGTTTATTGTACGAAATGATGTATTTCGCATTGCATGCAACTGCGCACTCAAGTATTCTGTCATCATCAGGATCGTCTTTAATCACTTCTATTCTTTCTTTTGGTGTGGTATGGTTAGTAAATTGGTGGATGGAATTTACAATATCATCAATTTCCTGTTCATTAAGACCAAAGTCCCTTGCTAAGACCCTCTTGATTTCATCTGTTATGTGATTTGATCGATAAGCGGTAATTTCTTGGTTGATTGCTTTTGATACAATGATATAAGCTCCGCTATCCCAAAATATGGATGAAATGTAAATATTCGAGTCCAAAACCACAATCAATTTCAAGTTTGCTCAACTGTTGATTTTCTTTATGAAATTTTCCTCTTTCCAGTCTTTTTTCTTTGCCAATTGAGTTCCCCATTTGTGGATTTTTTCAAATACTGCCTCTGCTTTTGGCACATCTATCTTTTTCAGAATCAATGTGCCATCTTTTCCAAATATTACAAAATTCGTACCTGAATCTATCTTCAGCTCTTCTCGTAATTCTTTTGGTACGACGATTTGGCCTTTTGAAGACATAGTTACAATTTCACTCATTGCTATCACCAGTTGGAAAGTAAGCATAACTTACTTATAAACCTTTCTATCCAATTTTGAATTTTATAGCTATAGGTGATGATTCAGAAGATATATTCAAATATTTCTTTTTTGTAGGGTTACTGCAGGAAAACTGTGAAAAACCATTCAGTTAAGTTTTTAAAACACTCATCCTTATCGGCAATAATGGAAAGGAAACTTAGAATTTTGGCTGCAGGAGACATCCATGGAGACACATCACAAGCCAGGAAACTTGCAGACCAGGCAGAAAAAGACAATGTTGATTTGGTTGTATTATGTGGTGACCTGACTTATGCAGAGCAGTCAACTGAAGGCATCATAGGGCCTTTTGTCAAGAAGAACAAGAAAGTAATTTTAATTCCAGGCAATCATGAGACAGTAGCAACTGCAGATTTTCTTGCTGAATTGTATGGAGCGACAAATTTGCATGGCTACTCGATAAAATACAAGGATGTCGGATTATTTGGCTGCGGAGGGGCAAATATCGGCCTTTTCCAGCTTGGAGAAGATGAGATTTTTGACCTTATCAAGAAAGGCTACGAAAGGATAAAGGACGCAAAAAAGAAGATTTTGGTAACTCATGTACATCCATCCGGCTCATTGATGGAGAAATTCACGAACATTTTCCCTGGAAGCGATGGAGTGAAAAAAGCAATCGACATTTTCAAGCCTGATTTTCTTTTGTGCAGCCATGTGCACGAGGCAGAAGGGATAGAAGAGCTTGTCGGAAAGACAAAAGTCATAAATGTCGGCAAGAAAGGTAAGATAATTGAGATTTAAGCATTGAAAAATTCCAATATTTTTTCCCTTCTTCCAGGGTAAACTTATAAAAGGTTTATTTCTCTAAAGTGTATACAAAATGACAACAATAAAGGCAAAAGGGCACGAATTCGGCACATTTAATGTAATGACCTCTTTTAACAGGAGAGTAGCGCAGTTCAGCCAGAATATCATAAACTCATTGAAAAAGCTGGGCCTTACAGAGGATAACATAGACATCCCCCTGGAAACAAATGGGATAAAAAAAGCGCCAGCATCCGCGTCATGGTGGATTGACGGCTACTTTTTGTATTACAGCTATGCGTCCTGCGGAAAATTTGTTGAAAATCTTTATGTTGTCTCAAAGGTGATTGAGCTTGAGGTCAATGCCCTTTTAAACGAGGAGAAAACCGCAGAAGAGTTCATTCATGAATTTACAGAAGACGCGGATATAGAGAAAAAGCGCAAAGAAGCAAGAAATGTTTTAGGCCTGCACCATGATGCCATGGACATGGGCCTAATCAATAAAAAATACAAGGTGTTAGCAAAAGAGCACCATCCTGATATGCCAATGGGCAGCACAGAGAAGTTCAAGGAGATAAATAACGCCCACAAAACATTAAAGAGGGAATTAGAATGAAATCATTTAGCGAATTGCCATTGATAGAGCCATTGCAAAGGGCAGTAAAGGATGAAGGATACATAATTCCGACACCAATCCAAATACAAAGCATTCCGCATCTTCTGGAAGGGAAAGACCTTTTAGGCTGCGCGCAGACAGGAACAGGAAAGACTGCAGCATTTACCTTGCCAATCCTGCAAAGTTTATGGCTTCACAAGAAAGTTGCGCCGAGAGGAACACCAAGAGCCCTTATCCTCGCACCGACAAGAGAGCTGGCTGCGCAGATTTTGCAGAGCATCCGCACATACGGCAAGCATCTAAGGCTCACAAGCAATGTAATTTTTGGCGGGGTCGGGCAGCATCACCAGGTTAATGCGCTTAATCGCGGCATCGACATATTGGTCGCAACGCCGGGCAGATTGCTCGATTTAATGAACCAGGGGTTTGTAAATTTAGGCCAGGTAGAAATCTTTGTTCTTGATGAAGCAGACAGGATGCTTGACATGGGATTTATCCATGACATAAAAAAAATTCTTCTAAAGCTCCCGGCAAAGCGGCAATCGATTTTCCTCTCAGCAACACTTGAGCCTAATGTTGTTGCCCTTGCAAGGACAATGGTCCGCAATCCAGTGCATGTTTCAATAGAGCCTGAAAAAATGACAGTCGACAGGATTGAGCAGCGCGTCTATTTTGTGAACAAGGAGCGCAAGGATGCACTATTGACAGAGCTTTTGGCTGATCCTGCAATAAAGCGCGTCATTGTCTTTACGCAGATGAAGCACGTCGCAAACAATGTGGCAAAGATGCTCAACCAGGCAGGAATACATGCAGACGCAATCCACGGCAACAAAAGCCAGAGCAATCGCACACAAGCCATGAATTCTTTTCGCAGGGGAACGACAAGAGTTCTTGTTGCAACAGATATCGCTGCAAGAGGAATTGACATTGATGATATTACCCATATCATAAACTATGAATTGCCAAATGAGCCGGAAACTTATGTGCACAGGATTGGCAGGACTGCCCGCGCCAGCGCAAATGGCGACGCAATCTCATTCTGCAGCGCCGCTGAAAGGGATTACCTAAGGGCAATAGAAAGATTTATTCGCAGGCCAATCAAGGCTGTGCTTGAGCATGCCCATCATTCAAATGCTGCAATGAATGCTGTTGGAGATAACGCGCGCCCGCCGCCAAAAGGAAACAGAGGCTGGGGAAGAAACAGGACGCACGGCAGTTCCACTTCACATGGGCCTTTTCACGGGCATAGAGGACACAGCAGCTCTTCACGAGGAGGTTCTCGTTATTCACAGGGGCAGAGAAGGTAAGTTAATGCGCCACTGCTGGGATGAAATAAAAAATATAGTATTTTGGGAATATTCTTAAGAATTTTAATTCTTCACAATGATTTCTTATCGTAAGGTAATCAGTATTTACTTTTGTTTCAAGCTCCCTCATTGAGCACTCCTTTTTTTTGAGATTATTCAAAATTTGTTTTTTGATCTCTAATCCCATCACTAAATTGCAAATATACATAAATCCCACAATCTGCCGATAACTGAAGAGTATCTGAATTATGGGACAAGCTGCCTGGATTACCAAAGAACAGAAAATTTTATATATTTTAGGAATTAAAATTAATTATGATAATTTACTGGTTTCTCCCTATGATTTTGTTTTTAGGCATTGTCACTTCTTATGAAGATAAAAAATACGGGAAAATAAGGAACAAGTGGGTTATTTTAGCCCTGATTTACAGTGCCTTCGTCAATATCTTCCTATATCTTTTGGGTTACATAAATTTCGCGCATATAGGGCAACTTTCAATAAACGGATTGATTTCTTTGGTGTTTGGATTTTTAATATGGCGCGTGAATTTGTGGTCTGCAGGAGATGCAAAGCTCTTTTTTGTATATTCCTTGCTGTTGCCTTTGGAATTGTACAGGTTCAATAGTTCAAAATTATTTCCGTCAGGAAATATACTGGCTAACACTTTTATTCCTGCGGCATTGCTATTGATAATCTCTATGCTTACGAAAACTTACAGAGAAAAAACTTTCCCATTCTTGACAAATTTTTTTAAGTTCAGAGGTATAGGAAAACTGGCTTTGTTCTTGTTTGCGTTTGCATGGCCTGTTAATTCCATGCTATTTTTTCTTGGAATGAATGACACTTATATCAGATTCTTTCTAATATTCCTGCTGTTCTCATTGTTTGAAAGAATCAATAATTCCAACACATTCTCACTTCTGGTTATTTTGTCTGCGGCTAGGATTTTATTTGACAAAGAAATGTTTTCTAAACAATCATGGACAAATTTTGCATATTTCTTGATAATCTTTGTGGTTTTAAGATTCTTCCTGTTGAACCTCTCATTTAATTTGTTTACAAAAGAAGTGAAAATCAAGGATTTGAAGCAAGGAATGATTCCTGCAGAAATGGTATTAAGAAAAGAAACTTTCTTTAGAAAAATCAAATTAATTGGCTTTTTTCCAGCCAAGATAAAAAACAAAAATGAGAAATATCTCTTCAAGGGCAGACCTGAAGGGCTGGCGCAATCGGATATAACCAGAATAGCCAAATTTAGATTACCTTTCAAAACTATAAAAATTTACCAGACAATGGGATTTGCATCATTTATTTTTTTAGGCGTTTTATTGACAATTATTTTTCAAGGTAACCTAATACTATCGGTAAAATTCTTATTGTCCGGGTAAAATTTTTATGCCCTTGAGCTTGCAGCAAAATTTATAAACTGCACCAAATCATTTTTGCATAATGGAAAATTATGAAATTGACAGCAAAAACGGGATAGTTATTGTGTCAATAAATCCAAAAATATATTCTCTTGACATAGTCTATTCTGCGGCTTACATATTTACTGAAAAATGCTATGTGCTTCTAGATGGAGATCCGCTTCAAGAGATCATTGCGGAGCTTAGGCCAAAATCAAAAGACGAGGATTTGAAGAAAATAGGCATGGAATTCAACAATGAACTGATAAACTACGCAAACTATGATTCACAGTCAAGAAAAAATGTCAGATTAAGGGAGATTCTTTTGCAGAGGGCTATGCTTACAAACCTTGCCCCTTCTAAAGATGCCAATCAGCCAATCCCCATGCAGAATGCAGAATATCTTGAAAAAGAAGCAAAACCATGGAAATCGAGCAAGGAAACTAAAGATGAAGAGAATAATAATAGAAAGGAAGAAGAACCAAGTGCAACTTTCGTTTAATCCTTTGTTTTACAAAAGCTATTTCATAGATGCAGCAATCCAGGATTTCAGCAAAATTTGCGATGCCAAGAAGATGGATGATATGCTGCTGCTTGAGCCTAAAACAGATATTGATGTTGAAACTTTAGGATATGAGTTTTATAATTACGTTCTCTGTTTAAGCAAGAATTGATAAATCAAATGGCCATAACTTATTTTGATGAAATTAGCGAGTATGTTACCAACCATTTTAGATTGAAGCACTTTAAAGATGGATTTTTGCTTACCACAGACCATGGCTCGTGGGTGTTTCTCTCCAAGGAGGAATATACCTCTTTTATATCCGGCAAATCCCATGAGGATCCGCAGTTGTTTAATCTTCTGAATGAAAAAGGATTTGTTATTACAAACAATAATATTGACAGAATAACTGATTCCTACAAGCAAAGGTACAGTTTTTTGTCCAATGGGGCATATTTGCATACCATTCTCGTTAAAGATGGTAATGCTGTTATGAATTCCAGATTAGCAGAACAAACCACAGATTTTATTTTTCAGAGCCCTTCAAAGAGATTGGAAATTGAATTTAAAGATGATTTGCTGTCAGATTTTGGCATTATAAGGCATATTGTGGATTATTCCAAGAAATTAGCAATGAAGCTTGACAAGAAGATTATTTTCAGGTTGGTTTCAAATTTAAAGGGGATGAACAACAAAATATTTGAATATATGATAGGGGAGAATTTCCATATAACCACGTTTCTTGACGGGCCTAAAGAAATACACGAGCAAAATAAAAAATATGTAGAAGGAAATAACTATGATGCGCTTTCCAGCTGGATTGACAAAATAAGGAAAAGATATAGGATATATTTGGTTCCGCGCATTACAAAGTTCTCATTAGGAAATCCAAAAGAAATTATTGATGAGTACATTCGCCTTAATCAAAACCAAATCCCAATCATGCCGCTGAGCATTGCAAGATTTGATGAAAAGTGGAATGAGCTTGGATACAAAGCTGATGAATTCGTTGAATTTTGGAAAAAGGCAGTTGAATATTTAATTCAAATAAACAGCTCAAGGGAATTTAAGGAGGAATTAGCTGCCGTAATGCTCAGAAATATCCTTCAAAAACAAGGAACACATCATCGCGATTTCACGAGCCCCCATGGAGCTGTAATATCAAATCTCGCATACATGCCTGACGGCAGTGTTTTTCCCCTTGATGAAGCTGCAAAATTTGAAGTGTTCAAGCTCGGAACCGTCTTTGAGAAATACTCGGATGTTGTGGTAAGCCTGCAGTCAGCTGCGCTCATAAGGGCTTCAATGAATGATTACTCAATAATTGATTCAAATGCCTACAAGCCATACCTCAGCACCTGCAGTGCCTGCAGCTATGCTAAAGGCAGGAATATAATCCCAAGGCTGCCAGACTTCAGATATAATGTTCAAGTTGGAATTCTTGATTATTTGTTTGAGAAAATAATATTTGATGAAAATTATAGAAAAATCTTCTTGAAGTGGGCGAAATGAATTTAAAGAACCCCAAATTGAAAATCTCCTTGAGGTAATATTTTCAGTATTTCAAAAGTTTTGATGAAAAAACTTGAAGCTCGGCGGAAGTGTTTTTAAATGTGCGGCATATGCGGTATTTATGGCATTTCGGACAAAAATATAATCAAAGTCATGACTGATTCTTTGATTCATAGGGGGCCGGAGGATGGAAGCTATTTTTTTGATTATTTTTTATAGAAAAATAAATTTCCCTCTGTTGAAAGAGGGAACTCATAATTTTATAGAGGGAGGGTTTCTGTAGAACTCAAGAAAGAATAATTTTAAGTACTAGAATAAATTCATCAAATAAAATTATGAATTCCATAAAAACAAAAAAAAATATCAGAAATCAATTTTATATAGACATGTCGTTAATCTTTTTTTATATCGTTCTATTTTTTCTGACATCCTTTTACAGATTTAATTTTTTGATTTTCTTTGTAAATGTTCCATTGATAATCTTGATTTATTTGAAGCCATTGAGAAGAGTGATCCTAATTTCTTTATTCTCATCAGCATTAGCAGCCAGTATCTCTTTAAACTGGGTAATCAAATACAGCTTTAGTGCATACTTTGTATCAGTAGCAATATTTTCAAGTTTTATATTTATTTTTGCAATTGCATTCAATTTGCTGTCAAAGAGAGTTACTAATTACTTAAAAATATTCATTGCACCGTTTTTACATTTGGTTCTGATGTTTATTTATGATTTTAGCCTGATAAACAGCTACTGGGCTGACTGGTCAATGTTTCAACCAACTATGGCACCTGTAATATGGTTTGTTGGAAGTTATGGGGTCACTTTCCTTATAGTGCTGATTCAGTCCATTATTGCATTTTTTGTTATAGAAAAAAATAGAAAAGTGTTAATGACAGGAATTATAATAATAATTTTTGTATCAATGAATTTAATATACAGCTATAATGCGAAACCTCAAGGACAAAAAATAAAAGTGGCTTTATTGCAGGGAAATATTAATGAAAGTTGGAACTGGCGCAAGGTCAATTCTAAAGGGATTATATTAGATACTTATGAAAATTTATCAATAGAAGCTTCAAAGAATAATCCCGGCATAATATTATGGCCTGAATATGCCCTAGTGGAAGATGTAGTTTCAGATGATAAATTATTCCAAAGAGTATCCAATATTGCCAAAAAAACAAAATCTTATTTGGTGGTTGGTTCATTAAAGTGGCATCCAACTTTTTACAAAAATGAAAGAGAATTAAATGATGTAGCTTTGATTTTTAATCCAGATGGGCAATTAATAGGCGATTATATAGCATTAAAACCATTACCATTCGAAAAACGGGTATTGCCTGGAAACGAAGCTAAGGTATTCAATACAACACTTGGCAAATTTGGAATTGCCTTGTGTTATGAAGAAACACAAAAAATTGCAAAAGAGTTTACGCTGCAAGGGGCAAATTTCTTAATTTCTTTAGCTAATAATCAAAAACTTAAGGATACTCAGGGTTTTTATTTAGCAAATTTATATTCTAATTTAAGGGCAGCTGAAAATGGAAAGTATTTAATTAGGGTTACCAATAATGGTATAACCAAGGTTGTTAATCCTTATGGAAAAACTGAAATTCAATTAAAACCTTATAAAAAAGGAATTTTAATAGCAGATATCTACACCAATAATAAGGTTACATTTTACGCAAATCATGGAAATTTGATTGTGTATGGAATTCTCATAATATTATCTGCCCTACTTTTTGCTAGAATTCTAGATTTTCAAAAATAATTCGATTATCTTCCTGATTTATTTTAAATTCGGATTCATTATTGGATGTGTTAAAACTACAGGTACTTGCGAACCTGGATCAGTCATTTTTCTGAAGCCTTCAACAAATCTTTGATAAGTGCCATCATTGAAATATTTTGTGTTATCCCTCAACATTTTGCTAACTTCAGAAGGCCAAAGAATGCTTTTTTCAAAATAAGGCTTTAACGCTGCAGGCACATCGTCAACTTTTTTTTCCTCTAAAACTTTCTGCACGAGGCTTTTATAATAAATTCTTTGCTCTTTAGGAACTTTATCTGAAATATCTTTACCTGTATACAGTTTAAGCCTACTGTTATTTTCTCCCAATGTGTTTGGGTCAATCCACAATGTAGCTTTGATTCCAGGCCTGATATCCTCGCCACTAAAAAGCCTGCCAAATCCATAATGGACCTTCCCTCCTCCTACAGGACCGTTCTCAGCTAAATGTTGCCCTCTTTTTACATATTGCCCGTGCTTTACAGCAATTTCACGCAAGTTTGAATAAAATGATACAAATGCATCTCCATGCTCTTGAAAAATTGACAATCCTCCGATTTCTCTGTTTTGAATATCCAGTATTGTTCCGTCAGCACCTGCAACTACTTTTGTACCTAGAGGCACATCATAAACTATTCCCAAAAATTTAAATTTTTGTCCAGTTGTCTGTCTTTCGCGTTCCTGGTCTTGAAAATTAGAATTGATGGGCGGACCATATACAGGGTCAAAAGAGGATTGGGCATATCCTAAATCTCCGGAAGCGAGCAACAAGCCCGCTATTGTGCTTATCTGAAGAAATTCTCGCCTAGGAATATCGCTTTTAGGTCTTTCATTAATAGTTCCACTATTTTTTTGCTTTCCATCTTTAACCAAAAGTTCGAGTTTTTGCATATTCTCACTTACAATCAAGGCATAATTTCCAGTATATGAATTGCGGAAAAATCCTTTTAAGCATAATTTGCCAAATTATTTGAGTCCTTAACTATGGAGTGTAATCTTAGGATTTGCTTCCTGATATAGTGGCTTCAATGGCGGAAAGATGAAAGGAAGCATTGCAGTGAAATCATGCCTTGAAGTCCTATTATGCAGTTCCAGCATTAAGGAGTACATCAAAGAGCCCGGCATGAACTCATATTTTGGCTTTCCGTCAGGTGCAGATGGTTTTTTCATCAATACTTTTTCTCCAAGATAATCCCTTAATTCCGTTGGCTTATTCTTTCTGGTTTTGATTTCATCAATTGTTTTATTGTCCAAGCCACTTTCTTTCAATCTTGAATCTAAAGTATCCAAGGATTGCTGCAGTAATTCATCCGTTCCTCTTCCAAAGATTACTTCAGTTTTACCGTCCCAATAAACAGGCCTGCCACCATAGCTCAGTCTAAACTGATCTAAGCCGCCAACAGGATTTTTCTGGTCGATACCCAGCTTAAACGGATCAATGCCGAGCGGATTTCTTGGGCTATCAATTGCAAAATGCACATGTGGAGGCTGATATCCATTAGGCCCTTCTCCAGTATTGCCAGAAAATGCTATAATCTGCAATTTACTAAATTTGGAAATAGTAGGTGCATAATTGCTTAAATGTAAATGTAAGCTCTTAAATCCAAAATTGTGATACAGTGCTAATACATTGCCCCCGGTTCTGTCTGAAGTTGTCCACTTAGAATAAGCATCCGCAGTTGCCACAACTGGAGTCCCAATTGGCACATCATAATCCACTGCACCTCTGCCATTATTCACTGGTCTTTGTTTGTGGTGTTCAAAATCACTCGGTATACCAGTTGCAGAATGTATCAATAATGGAGGACCCCTTATTAAGTCTTGACTTAGAAGATATGATTCCCATCCACTGTAGGTTTTTCCACCATATTGCACAGGGGTTGCACATCCGGAAGCAAGTTTGCCGCTTGCTGCAAGACCTGCAAGCACTGCAGCATGTTTAAGAAATTGTCTCCTATCAGGTTCAAAAGTAGGCGAATTACTATCAAATTTCTTCAATCTGGCAATTCCTTTGTCAACCAGCTTAGCGTCTTTAACAACGTCCTCAATTGCGCCGACATTCAAATCTTCCTTTGCCATCGTTTTCAAGATTATTTGTTATATTATTGTTAAGCTGGATTTGATTGATTTATAAACTTTTCTATTTTTATCTACTTGTAAGTAATGATATTATTTAAGACAAGCGAGGGAAAATATTATATACTTGTTGTCAAACAATTAAATAGTGATTGCCAAATGAAGATTATACCTAAGATTAAGAAGACAATATGCAGCTTTTTGACAAGCGAAGAAGGAAAGATTTCTAAGAAATCCATTCTCTTGTTAGGAACTTTGGCAAGCGCAGCAGTGATTTCTTCAAATTCGGCCTATGCGCAATGTTCTTGCGGTGGAGGCGGAGGCGGAGGCGGATGTAGTGGAGGTGGTGCAAGTGCACCTTCAGCAGTAGGTATAGGTTGTAATGCTTGTGTTGGTGCTGCAGTTGGAGCTGTCGATGCTAATGGAAATGCCGTTGGCAATGTCGGTGAAAGTGGAGGCGGTGGAGGCGCATGTTTCACTAGCAAATCTCTTGTGTTAACACAAGAAGGATTTCAGAAAATAAATGAAATTAAGATAGGTTCAAAAGTGATTTCTTATGATGAAAACACAAATACTTTTACAACTTCAGTAGTAGGAAGTTTGATTGTCCATGATGGATATACCTCTTTCGTGAATGATTTCCGCAGGAATCCTTTAGTTAAACTGTATGTTAATATCAATGGAAAGATAGTTGTTACAGAAGTAACTAATAACCATCGCTACTTTGATGCTATTAATAATACATATAAACCGCTAAAAGATTTCAAAATCAGTGATAGGATTAAGACTTTAGAAGGTGACGGAATTATTGTAGGATTTTCCAATATTATAGATGAAAACAGTTCAGGAGAAGATATGGAGATAGTTTATAATTTAGAGATGAAAGAAGGCCCTCCAAATTACGTTATTAACGGAGCTGTGGTGCATAATGGCTGCGGCAAATAAATAGTTCATTCCAACGTTTTATAACTCCTGACTACTTTTGGCATAATTCAACATTAAACACAATGCCAAGTTCTCCATCGTTTTTAGTTATTGCCTCTTTGTTTATAGTATAATCATTCTTATCAGTTTTTAAAGTAACTTGGTCTGCATTAGAAATAATTTTATTTATATTATCTCTAGCTTCTTGTAAGTCATTCCCAAATTTAACTGGTTTACCATTTACACTTAATATAACCTCGCCTGTGCTTATTCCAAGACTTGAAGCTAAAGAATTATCTTTGACTGCAACTATCACTAGACCGCAGGGTGTTACTTCAACATTCTTTTTTATTGTTATATTTCCAAGTAAAGATCCACCATATGAATAAATCCATCTTTTTTCCTGCATATCAAACATACCAATTTTAAAATAATATATATCTGGTTTTAGATAAGGTATTTTAAAGAAGTGATTTTCCAAATATGTATAATTTGTTCTTCTTAAATTAGTTGGATAATTATTTTTCATAAAAAAATAAGATATTATATTTCTCCCTTTATCATCCACAAACACCAATATCATGCCATAATCCTTTCTCACTTCTTCCTGCGACTTCCAGATTGTAGTTAAGTTTACCAGCTCATTTTGTTTAGCTTCAGGCGGCAATCTCCATTCCATGAGGAGTATCTGCTTGGTTGATTGCGAAAACTTCTCTTTTGGTTGCTCATCATAAAAAACCAAATTATCTTCCTCAGAGCTGGAAAAGCTAAATCCACTACCATTTTTCGAGCTATAATTTGAGACTGCAAAATAACCGAGTATTATGACTGCAATCAAAGAAACCAACAATGTATATTTTAGCTGTTTTTCCCTCCCAACAGAAGTAATATTCTTATCTACAATACTCATGTCATAGCCCGCTTTCAGCAAAGAATTCTTAATCTGCTCTTTAGAATAGCCCTGCTTTTGGACCTTCCTGATATAATCCCTTACTTTCTTGTCCAGTTTTTCTGCCATTTTCTCTCTTTTTGAGATTTTTACATTGACAAGCTGCAATGCATCCCTTTTTTTGTATATTTGCATTGATGTTTATTAATTTTCTCTTTTTTGGATTTCTGCTGGCATAAAATCTCAAAATACTCATATAATTGGTCCCTATCCCGCAAAAACTTGACTTTCGGGCCCTTTTTATTGACAGGGCTTCCAAATTCTACAGAGCCTTCATTGATTCTGAACATTCCTATGCCGTCCTTAAAGTTAGTTGGAAGATTAAATTTCCGGGCTATGCTGTAATAGTCCGAATCAAATAAGCACATAGGCAATGGTCTATCAACTTTAAAGGGTATTCCTTTATCTTTTAGCGAATTTAAGAAACCTAAAACACTTGCTTTAGTTTTTTTATTGAAGCCTTCTTCAAAATTTAATGACAAAAGCAGAAAATCCGGCTTGATGTCGGGCATTTCATTGCTTAACCTGTCCAAGTTAGCAGCATCAAGCTCAAGATAAATGTTTTTTTGATTTTTAACTTCATTCTTGCATAATGAAATCTCGATTTTTTTTCCGTTGTTGAAATAGCATTTACCATCTGCAATTTCAAGATGTTTGCCTAAATCGTTCTTTAAATTGCTTGGAACCGATATATTGTCCCAGAATTCAGGCTCCATTTTGTCAGCTAAAATTCCTGTCTTTTCTGCATCTTCCCTTATCTCTTCCGGAGTTGGTAATTCTTTGAACGCTTTCCAGCATTGAGGATCGGTTGCAAAAGTATTTCCGCAGTAGCCATAAGTTACGCACATGCTTCCAGTTGTGCATTTGTCAAAAAATTCGCAAGCGCCGCATTTTGAATTTCTATAATAGCTCTTGTCTCTTAACTTCCACATATAATCGTTGCCATACCATATGTCAAAAAGCGACTGCTCTTTTAAGTCTCCTACCTTCACAGCCAATCTCCTGCACGGATAAACTATCCCATCCGGCATTATTGTCATGCCGGTTGTTCCAACAACGTCGCAAGCGTACATTTTATTTGGTCCGTTTTTGCAGTCGCAGTCTGCCATGAAATATAGCGTCCTGTTCAAAGGAACTTTGGTTTTGTTGTTATTCTGCAATAGCCCTTTGGAAATTCCCGCAATATTTTCATAGTGTGTTTTCAGTTCCAAAGGGGCAAGCATCTGCTCTTTCATTTGAGAGCCAACGCCCCAGGGCACAAGCCTGTCGCTCCACACGGTATTTACTCCAATTTCATTTCCGACGTCAACAAGCTCCCTGAATTCGTGCGAGTTTGCCTTGCTTGAAGTGAAAGAAATAGTTGTATTCAGCCCTTCTTCAACAAGAATATTGGAAGCTTCAGTTATTTTATCATAAGAGCCAACGCCCCTTATAAAATCATTTGCCGTTTTTTTGCCCTCTAAAGAAACCTGGAAAAATCCAATTTCAAGCTCTTTGAGTTTTCTTGCTATTTCCCTTGTCACATAAAATCCATTGCTCATAATCCCATAAAACAGCTTGTTCTTGTGTTCATGACACTTTTCCAGCAAGCCAAACAATTCTTTTTCCCTTATGAATGGCTCTCCGCCAGTTATTTGGATCCTTCCATTTATTCCCCACAAATCAATCAGTTCAATGTATTGGTCAAATATGTCAGCAAGCTTATCATAACTAAGCTCTGGCGTATTGTAAGAAGTTTGATAGCAGTGCTTGCACCTAAGGTTGCATCTTTCAGTTATATGCCACTGTATGAAAGAGTATTTTGGCTTAGGAAGATATTTAAGCATTCAATAGCAGTTCTTCTGTTTTATTTAAGATTTTCTTTTTGGACGCGTTCAAAATATGCAAGTGCGGAATACTCCATTCAGATTAAAAAAGTATTTATAATATCAAAAATCCTTTCTGTTTCATGAAAATCTGCATAATAAGCAAATACCCCCCAATTCAGGGAGGGGTGTCTTCAGCAGCCTATTGGCTT
>Ga0209211_10006333_pt1 | contig 17184 bp, 17 predicted proteins | sample RifGroA2_FD_183992 | JGI IMG/M metagenome (GOLD analysis project Ga0209211, IMG submission 183992) | Groundwater microbial communities from Rifle, Colorado, USA - Groundwater A2 (SPAdes) (version 2) | ecosystem: Environmental > Aquatic > Deep subsurface > Groundwater | place: Rifle, Colorado... | reverse complement strand
ACACCCTAGAGCACGAGCGTACCCGGGTTGCGCAAATAAAATAGCGCTTGCGATAAAAATGCCCAGAAGATATATGAAGACCGATATAAGACGTTGTTGCTTAGATGAAGAAAACATACGTTACATTGGCGAGCCCGGCAATGATAAACGTTCCTCCGGAAAGGATCCGTGGATATCGATCGTGCGTGCGAGAAGAGAAGCGCGTCATATTGTTAGTGTACAAGTACGCGGACGATGCCGGTTTTTCCTTTGTCTGCGTTGTTCTGGAAAGCCCACGTGCCGCTTTCTTGAAAAGTGAATTCCCAGAACTCATTGGGCGCGAGGGTCGTGCAGGTGTCGAAGAAGGAGGCGCCGCAATCGCCGAGGCCAGGGTACCGAGGGTTCTCGTCGTCTCCCACGGCGGCGACCCAGAGGACGCCCGAAGAGTTGTTGGTGAAGCGTACTGATTGTCCTCTCTCTATGACCGCTTCCCCGGGCTCGAATCCTTGGTCGGTGTAGGAAACGAGGAACTCGAAGCCGCTACTCTGCTCGAGCTGCGCGACGACCTCCGGTGAAGGTGGCCCGGGGACGAAGTCAGCAATCTCCGCTCCGCCGCTTCTCTCACCCTGCGCGGGTATCCCGAGCAGGACAAAGGCCAGGTATGCGGCGAAAAGCGCCGCGACCAAAAAGGCGAGGAGGGCCGGGGGGCCCCTGAGCTCCGACGTGTTCATCCAAAAAGTATCGCACATCGCGAAGGGATTCGGGGCGGAGCATGTTGATAGAGCGCGTGTGCATGGCGTACCTCTCCACATGTTTTCAACGCAGAGCGGGAAGCGAACGGGTCATCCCGTACAATGACAAGCAAGTGAAGTCGGTTATCTTTTTATCTCGCGGAGACCGTTTTTTTGCCGCGCGCACGACGACCATTTCATTCTTTACCTCAACATGCACCTGATCTCCGATATGCACGCCGAGTTGCTACAAAGAGTATTTGGGAAGGGTTACTGCTGCAGACGTGCCAACTTTGAGAATTTTTTGAATCACGACGCCATTATAATGCCATTATAATGACCGCCAAGGATGTGTGGAGCTCCTAATATCCCTGCTCCAGGTTCTTATTGTGAGATTATTTTGAAATAATGTAGTGCTCCTACGCGACGTATTATTACATACGCGGAAAAGAACGCGCGCTGAAAATGGAGCAGGACTTAAGAAAACATAGTCGCTTTCGCTTCTTGTTTTCTACAGCATCTTCACGTCTATTGAAACACCCGAAGGCAAATCAATATTGGTGAGGGCTTCGATAACCTTGGGCTCCGGGTTGAGGATGTCTACCATGCGCTTGTGAATACGCATTTCGAATTGTTCGCGGGAGTCTTTATCTATGAACGCGGCGCGGTTCACCGTATATTTTCTTATATCAATGGGGAGCGGCACGGGACCGATTATTTCTGCGTTGTAGCGAGCGGCAGTGTCAATTATCTGCTTTACGGAGTTGTCCAAAACGCCGTGCTCATATGCGCGCACGCGAATACGGAGACGATGTACCGCCGCTGGCTTTGCCGTCTTTTTCGCACGCGGTGAGCGCGACGACTTCTTTGTCGCAGTAGCGTTCGCTGCAGATTTTTTTGCCATAAGGAACCCGCAGAGTATGCACTATACCCCCCGAAAATGCAACATTTCCGCCTCGCAGCGGTTTCTTGAACAATCAAACACTGTTTTAGATTTCTTCTACATCTAATTTTTCTCCATATTCCTCTTTCCACTCTGCATCGAGTAATTAGAGTCATTTCCTATAATTCATCCTATAATTCATAATTGATCAGTGCATCCATATCGTAATTATGAAAGGTCAGTTTATGAACATATGTTCATAAACTGACCTTTCATACCCTTTGAGATTCTTGAGATTCCAGAGTTTCTCGGACACCGTGTGGGATTGAGCATTCCACGCGGGGAAGATTCGTTTATTCAAAAGCCCGATAAAGAGAAAACCTAGGAGTGAATAATTCAATCCAGTTCACAATCTGCCATTTCATGTACTCAGCGTACCGTCCCTAACTGTTTGCCCGTTTTAACTCTACGGCTTGAGAGAATCTTCGTGCAAAAAGATTCCTAACCACTCTCACGGCAAAAGAAAATCCCGCCTCCGTCAGGCCGGAAGGCGGGATTTTCTCTAATGGACCCTTGTTCAGTAATTATGCGACTATCTTGGTGACCACTCCGGCACCTACCGTCTTGCCGCCTTCGCGGATGGCGAAACGCATTTGATCTTCTATAGCGATAGGGCTCACGAGCTTCACCTTGAAGGTGACCGTGTCGCCCGGCATAACCATTTCCACGCCCTCTTTGAGCGTAACCTCGCCGGTAACATCAGTGGTGCGAATGTAGAATTGTGGTTTGTAACCGGTAAAGAATGGGGTATGGCGGCCTCCTTCCTCCTTAGTGAGAATGTAGACCTCGGATTCAAATTCGGAGTGCGGCTTGACCGAACCCGGTTTTGCCAGGATTTGGCCGCGATGCACATCTTCCTTCTTGGTGCCGCGCAAGAGCACGCCTGCGTTGTCGCCCGCCTGGCCCTGCTGGAGTGATTTGTTGAACATTTCGACACCGGTAACCGTCGTTTTGCTCGTGTCTTTAATGCCAACAATCTCGACTTCCTCGCCCACCTTGACGACACCGCGATCGATACGACCCGTAACAACGGTGCCACGGCCTTCGATGGAAAATACGTCTTCGATTGCCATTAGGAACGGTTTGTCGAGTTCTCGAACGGGCTCGGGAATGTATTCATCGAGTGCCTTCACGAGTTCCAGTATCTTGTCGGACCATTCATTTCCCAGCTCCGGATTCTCAAGAGCCTTGAGACCCGAACCGCGAATAATTGGGGCGCCCTTACCGTCGAAACTTTGCTTATCAAGCAGTTCGCGCACCTCCTCTTCGACGAGATCGATAAGGTCTTTGTCGTCTACCTGATCGACTTTGTTGAGAAAGACAACAATCTTAGGGACGCCTACCTGTCGCGCGAGAAGAATGTGCTCACGCGTCTGAGGCATGACACCGTCAGAAGCAGCAACCACAAGAATTGCGCCATCCATCTGTGCGGCGCCAGTTATCATGTTCTTGATGTAGTCGGCGTGGCCGGGAGCGTCCACGTGCGCATAGTGGCGTTTGGGTGTCTCATACTCAGAGTGCGAGAGCGATATAGTAATACCGCGCGCCTTTTCCTCCGGTGCCTTGTCTATATCTTCGACACCTTTGGCACTCGCGGTATAACCATCACCCGCCTTCGACAATACAGAGAGTATTGCGGCCGTGAGCGTCGTCTTGCCGTGGTCCACGTGGCCGATAGTGCCGACATTGATATGCGGCTTGCTTCGATCAAATTCTGCTACCATACGTAATCTTATTTATTGCTAATAACTATTAATTACTGCTGTAAGACGCAAAAAGAAAACCGCCCTTGCGTTCAGACAATAGTAGCAGAAGGCGCAGACTCGTCAAGTTAATGCACAAGTCCAGCACATTTGAAACTCTTTCCTAACCTGCAAAAGGATATGGTTATTGTTTGGATCCGTCTCTCAAAAATCCTTGCTGTAAATTGGCTCATTCCGACTCTACAGGACGTTTACCCTGCGGGTCGGAATACACTCCCTGCGCACAAGCGCGAGTGCTTTCCGCCAATTTCTGACTCCCTGCCCCCTTCGGTGGGCAGGGCTGGGCTCGGAAATGCAAAAGAGTACTTTTGCATTTCGCTCGCCCTACGTCGCCAGTAGATTCACTTTCTTGCAACGATAATATCGTCTTGGACGTTCCTAGGTACTACCGCGTAATGTGAAAACTCAAGGTTTGGTACAGCGCGGCCTTCTGTGAGAGAACGTAATTGGGTTGTATAACCGAATAGTTCCGACAAAGGTACCTTCGCGGTGACTACCTTCGCTTGCCCACGGTCGCTCATGGATTCTATTTGTCCGCGTTTTGCGTTGATGGAACCCGTCACGTCACCCATAAATTTTTCGGGAGTTATCACTTCCAGTTTCATTATTGGTTCCAAAAGTACCGGCTTTGATTTCTGCAACGCTTCCTGCATCGCGTTGATAGCCGCAAGTTTGAAAGCTATCTCAGAAGAGTCCACGTCGTGATACGAGCCGTCGTAAAGATCCACGGATACATCGACTACAGGGTATCCGGCAAGGACACCGCGCTCTAGCGCCTCTTTGAGACCTTTTCTGATCGGCTGAATGTATTCCTGCGGAATAACTCCTCCTTTGATGTTATTAATGAATTCAAAGTGATCTTCACGCTCGATATTGTTCTTTACTTTCTTGCCTTCCACCACCGGCGCGAGCGGCTTCACGTGTATTTTCACGTGCCCATATTGGCCGCGACCGCCAGTCTGCTTGATATGTTTGTACTCCACATCCGCAGTGCCTTGAATCGTTTCGCGATAAGCGACCTGTGGTTTTCCTGTCGTAGCTACGACACCAAATTCGCGCTTCATACGCTCTACGAGAATCTCTAAGTGCAACTCTCCCATACCGGAGATTATAGTCTCGAGAGTTTCAGGATCGGTCATAACGCGGAATGTCGGATCTTCGTCGGAAAGACGCGATAGAGCAATGCCGAGTTTCTCCTGATCAGCTTTTGTTTTCGGTTCGACACGCATGGAAATTACCGGCTCGGGAAAGACGATGGATTCCAGCGCTATCGGATGTTCGGGGTTACAAAGCGTGTGTCCAATTTTTACTTCCTTCAAGCCGACAGCCGCCACGATTTCGCCTGCGTACGCGATTTTCACATCTTCGCGCTTGTCGGCCTGTAAGCGAACGATGCGTCCGAGTCGTTCCTTCTTGTTGTTCGCGGAGTTGTAAACGAAAGTACCTGCTTCAATCGAGCCAGAGTACACGCGGAAGAATGCCAAAGAGCCCACAAACGGATCCACCTGCAGTTTGAAAACGAGAGCGGCAAAAGGCGCTTCGTCAGACGCCAGCCGAGTTTCCTCCTCACCTGTGTCGGTGTTGTGACCTTTGGCCGGCGGCACATCTAAAGGAGAGGGCAGATAATCCACGACGGCATCCAGGATTAGCTGAACACCCTTATTCTTCAATGATGTACCCGTAAGGACGGGGAAGATCTCATTCGCACAAACTGCCTTTCGGAGCAATTTTTTCAAGTCTTCAACGGAAACTTCCTTCCCTTCCAGGTAGTCGTTCATCAACTTTTCGTCGTGCTCAACGATACGTTCGATAAGTTCACCGTGGTATTTTTCCGCTTCTGTCTTCACGCCCTCCGGAATATCATACGCGACCACATTCGCCCCCATTTCTCCTTCAAACTTGTACGCCTTCATCGCAAGAAGGTCGACTACGCCGTCGAAATTCCCTTCCTCGCCTATCGGTATCTGCAGACGAACGGCTTTTTTTGAGAGGCGATCTAAAATGCTCGCATATGATTTTTCAAACGACGCGCCGGTGCGGTCGAGTTTGTTGATGTAGCAGATGCGGGGCACGTTGGCCTCTTCCGCATAGCGCCAGTTGGTTTCGCTTTGCGGCTCAACACCCGCAACACCGTCAAAGACGACGACCGCGCCATCCAAAACGCGCATGGAACGCTTCACTTCACTAGTAAAGTCGATGTGTCCGGGAGTATCAATGATGTTGAAGCGGTGCTTGTTGGAAGTATCAGTCCCCATGTATGTTGGGTTCCAGAAGCACGTAATCGCGGCGGCGGTGATAGTGATGCCGCGCTCGCGCTCCTGCTCCATCCAATCAGTTACCGTGTCGCCCTCATGCACCTCGCCTATTCTATGGCTCTCGCCGGTGTAAAAGAGTATTCGTTCCGACGTGGTTGTTTTACCCGCGTCAATGTGTGCGATAATCCCAAAATTTCGTACCTTTTCCAATGGGTAATCTCTTGCCATACGAATAGTTTACAGTTGGCGGTAAAAACAAAACGCCCGGAGGCGTCTCAACAATGTAGCGGAAAATTGGGAAAATGCAAAGTGTCGGCTGTACTAGTTCTTTCAAAAACGAAGAGTCCCAACTGTCACTTGCGCAACCGTCGAGACTCAAACTTCATGTAAACCGGTGCACCGGTTTCTGGCTCCTCGGCTCGGAAATGCAAATGAGTACATTTTCATTTCACTCGCCCTATGTCGCCAGTAAGGAGGTCGGACCATGGAGCCGTATCTCTACCCGATGTTATACCCGAGGTTAAACCTCGGGACACAAGAGCCAGACAGCAACCCTAAAAGGGCTTTGCTACGCGAGTGGCTTTACCCTTCGACTCCCTTCGATAAACTCAGGATAAATCGCTCAGGGTAATTTTGCTAACGCAAAATTACCAGGCAAAATGGGCAAACGCCTTGTTGGCTTCTGCCATCTTGTGAGTAGTTTCCTTTTTAGCGACTGCGACACCTTCGCCTTTGTGTGCGGCGCGAATTTCCGCGAGGAGCGATTCGTGCATCGGCTTTCCCTTGGTGCCTTCTGCCGCTTCAACTATCCAACGAAAGCCGAGCGCAAGCCGACGTTCCGGCCGCACTTCGCGCGGCACTTGGTAGTTTGCGCCTCCTACGCGACGACTTCTAACTTCCACCGACGGAGACGCTTTGTCCAATGCTTCGTCCAGTATTATGACAGGGTCACCGTCTTTTTTTAGCTCATTCATCACCTTGTAGACAATTTTCCGTGCGGTGTCTTTCTTGCCGCGCTCCATCACGTAGTTAATGAGCTTCGCGACTTTCACCGAGCCGTACACGTCGTCCGGCGGAGGTTGTTTTCTGTTTTTTACTGCGCGTCTCATATAGATTTCAAATTCGAAACACTAAACAAATACCAAATGACAAATCAGAAATTTCAAACAACGCGCTTTCGTTTGTGATTTGTGATTTCATACTTTCGAATTTGTTTAGAATTTCTTGCTTCGGATTTAGGATTTTGGTTTTTTGGCTCCGTAGAGAGAACGGCCGCGGCGACGCTTATCAACGCCTGTTGCATCCAACTTACCGCGAACGATAGTGTAACGAACACCGATGTCCTTTACACGTCCGCCACGCACCAAGACCACTGAGTGCTCTTGCAGGTTGTGTCCCTCGCCGGGGATATATGCGGTAATTTCCTGACCGTTGGTGAGTCGTACACGAGCTATCTTTCGAATAGCCGAGTTCGGCTTACGCGGAGTTTTCGTCGTCACACGCGTACATACACCGCGCTTGAAAGGCGCAGGGTAGAAAGAAGGGCGGTTTTTGAGCGTGTTGAAACCGCGGGCAAGCGCCACAGTCTTCGAGCGCCACGTTTTCTTGGTGCGGCCTTTACGCGTTAGTTGATTTATTGTTGACATGTTTGGGTAGCTTTCAGCTGTCAGGTTTCAGTTTTCAGCAAAATGCCGAAACTAAAAAGCGCCGAAAGTGCTAGAGAAATGTACTATGTATGCTCTGCAATTGCAAGATTTCCGCGAAATTCAGATTCCTGCAATCGCGTGTGCGAGAGACTGAATGAATCCGAAGAAAGTCCCCCCAGCAAGAATGATAAAAAGAATTACAAGACCGAATCCTAAAAAAGGATTTCCTTCAAGGTACGAACGGAAACGATCATACGAGAAAGCAAGTCCGCGCGGCAAAACAGAAGAGAGTATCTTCGAGCCGTCTAAAGGTGGGATGGGGATCAAATTGAAAAGAAAAAGGATGATATTTATGAATATAATAAGAAACAAGATATCGGCCATACCTGTAGGAAAAAATCCAAGGCGAATGATGAGTCCGCCTATAAGTGCAATGACGAGATTGGAGAGAGGTCCTGCCCCAGCTACAATTGCTTCACTGAAACGCCCCGGCCGCAAATTATATGGATTGTACGGTACGGGTTTTGCCCAGCCGAAAAGAATTGGTGCATTAGTGAGCACGAGAACAAGCGGCAAAATAATGCTTCCCATGGGGTCAAGATGAGATATGGGATTTAGTGTTATTCGTCCCTGCAAGCGCGCCGTCGGGTCGCCAAGCCGCTCCGCGGCAACGCCGTGCATCACCTCATGGATTACCGCAGACATCATGATGACTGCGACGACAAAAATTCCATCAATTAACGACATCGAACCATCGTACCACACCTATAAATCACGTCCTCATTCTCCGGCCTCTTCGAGCTTTACTGTATACGAGATTTTCTCTCGCGACGGACTCTCTTCAAACGCAAAAGATATTTGTGGGAATTTCTCCGTTATGCGCAGAGCTGTCTGTCGCAGATCTTCCACCGTCGCGAAATCTTCTTTAGTACGGATCTTGCTCAAAAGGTCAGGAGTTTGTTGGTGATACGCTCGGTCTTCCACATGGCCTTCGGGCGTGACTGGATATGTCTTACTAAACGTGCCTCCATGGTCTTTAAGATAGAGAAGAAAATGTTCAAACTCAAAATTAGGTTCTAGTACAAAGCCAGATTCGCTCATGCCTTTCATAACGTCGAAAAGCGAGCCAAGGTCTTCTTCTCCAGCTTTTAAGGCGCGCTCTCGTCGTAGCTGTTGGACTTTTTCTAGTCCGAGCTTCTTCTCCGCCTCATCGCCATATGCCCATGGACTTTTACCTTTCTCGACAGTCATGTCAGGAATTATATATCAGTTGCGAATACTATGCAGTGCGTGTACTATGCGCGACACATGGCAAAAGAGTGTGACATAACCACAGTTAGATAGTCTTCCAGACATCTCACGGGGCAGGCAGGAAATAAATAGTTTAAACAAGCGTATGGCAAAAACATGTGTAATAACAAGTAAGAGAAGTCGCGTGGGAGGTGGGTATTCCAACCGCACGCGCGCAACTAAATTTAATCCGACTGGTTCTCGTCGGCGCCAGGTGAACATCCAGAAGAAAACACTTTTTATCCCAGAACTTGGGAAAAAAGTCACCGTCAACGTATCGGCCAAAGGACTCAAAACAATGAGGAAAAGAGGGTCATTCCAGGTACTAAAGAAGGCAGGCCTCATTTGAGAGAGCGCGGGGAAAAAGTCGCGAAAACGCGACTTTTTTCATGATATGCTAATTCTATGATTCAATACGAACCAAAAACATTTTCTCTTCCCGCCCTTAACGGCATTTCTGCGGAATCCGTGAAGCAACACATCGGCCTTTATGAGGGTTATGTAAAGAATTTCAATGCGATGACGCAGGAAGCGATGACATTGATGAATGACCCGCAGAAGAACATGCACGCGATATCCGAGATATGGCGTCGACGATCTTTTGAATTCGACGGCATGCGGCTCCACGAACACTACTTCGCGCAGTTTGAGGGCGGTGCCCGTTCGCTCGACCCTTCGAGCGCGTTCGCGAAGAAAGTGGCGAAAGAGTTTTCAATGGGAGGCGAAGGACAGCCCGAGTTGCTTTTGAAGAACATCTCTTCGATGCGCGGACCCGGTTGGGCAATCCTTTATTGGGATCCCGTTGGCGGCTGTTTCCAAAGCGGCTTCACCGGTGAACAGCATCAGGGACATTTTGTGACACTTCCTATAATTCTTGCACTCGACGTGTGGGAGCACGCCTATATCCTCGACTACGGTGCCGCTGGCAAAGGCAAATACGTAGACGCGTTCTTCAAAAATCTGAATTGGGGTGTCATAGAAAAGCGGTTCGCGGCTTTTCAATAAAAAAAACGACCTCCGGCGCGCGTTGCGTCGGAGGTCTTTGCGGGGCGATGCGGGTTGGCCTACGCCGCTGCCTCGGCGGGGCCCGTCTCGAGATAGACGAACTCGGCGATCCCGCGGCCGAAATCGGCCGTAATGGAAGCGTGGCAGGAAAGATAGTTCACCTTCACTAAGATTTCCTTCTTTGTGGGCTGTGGGTTTTTCTCCCAAGCCCTAACGAGGGCGGCCAAATCTGCCTTTGAGATCTCGAGGTCGAATCCGCCAATCGACTTGACGCCTGCCGGCAGCGTGGTCTCGAACGTCACCTGTGCTGTGACGGTCGTTCCGTTTGAATCTTTGATGCGCCTCGCGCGGCGCCCTTTGAGATAAGCATCGGCGGCTTTTTTGGCGACATCGAGGTAAAAAATCTCGGATCTTGCCGCCGCCAGTCGCATCTTACTCATCGTCTTTCCTTTTCTTGACGATTACGCTGTGGTCTTTTTTACGCATTACCCCTTGCCACAGCGGAAAATCCCGAGCAGAGTCGAGGGACTTTCCGCTGTGGCGAAACCGTGTGTTAAAGAACAAAAGAGCGCGGAGATATAGTATACCTACGCGTTCCCTTTGCAATCTTATTGTGGGAACTTACTTCTCCAACAAATCGTGCGGAACAGAGATGTAAAGTTATCCATCTGTGGCACTCTGAACTAACTCTCCGCCTATTTGGTTACAAGCTCTCCGAACTCTCTTTGTGAGTAACGCCATCATCTTCATCGTCGTCTTCGGGATTCTTGTTAGAATACATTTCGTTTGCGCCAAGAGCCGCGAGCATTTCTTTAGGCGTACCTTCTCGTAAAATCTCCTCTCTCTGTTTATCCAAACCTTTAGGAAGCGCCGAATCGGCTTCTGGTTTTCCAAGTCCCTTCCCTTCGGAGTTTTCTTTCATAGTGCAGATAAGTTTAACACATAAGTCTCATTCCTTCTTCTTATCAAGTTTGTCCAATTTGAGTACTTTGAAGATAAGGTAGACCGTGATCGCCAGGATGAAAAAATCAAGGAGGGTCGCAAGAAATTTACCCAGAGCAATTGATCCTATAGTAATATCGCCGAGTCGTCCGGTGCCGCCAAATAAATACGTAAGCGTAGGATTTACGATATCTGTTGAGAATGACGTTGTGACCTTAGAAACTGCACCTCCCAAAACGAAACCGATAGCAAGACCTACAACGCCGCGCTCACGCACGAAATCTATGAATCCGACAAATTGTCCCTTTAATTGTTCGCGAACCATATCTTATAGGTTATTAACGAGTGAAGCGAGTTTAACACATTTTAGACCCGCATAAAATTTCGCAAAGCAAAATTTGTGCGGGTGAAGCACGGCATAGTCGCTACGCCTACTCACATTGCTTCATCTATCGCCTCCTTCACTAATGCGTCTGCCTCTTTATTCCTCTCACGCGGAATGTGTGTGAAATTAACATCAGGAAAATGTGCGACGAGAAGATTATGCACTTTCATGTACTGCGGCCAGAGCGTCTCTTCTTTGATCTGATATTTATTCTCCATCTGTCTCACAATTAGTTCGGAGTCCATGCGCACCTCTATCGTACGCCCAGCAAACCCGCGCTTTTTCGCCTCCTGAAGCGCGAGAATAAGCGCCTCATATTCCGCCCAATTATTCGTCTGCTTTTCACCGAGGAATCTTTTTAATTCCGCTATTTTGCGAGTGCCGTCATACATAACGACACCGGCCCCGGCGGGTCCTGGATTGCCGCGCGAGCCGCCATCAGTGTAAATAGTGATACTCATGCAACTACAGGCGGCATTTGAGCGTTTCCCCGACAAATAAAACGCACTCGGAGACGGAGAGTTTCTGCATGTATTGAGAAGTGTACTGTATTTAATCGGCGTGAAAACTACAAAACCAGCCAAGCTGTGAACAATAGCATGGTCAGTTTATGAACATATGTTCATAAACTGACCTCTTGCCGCTACACTGAAACAACGTCAACTATTCGGAGCGCAAGACCGCCGCGATACGAATCGCGCCCGATTGTAGCAAGCACTCTCACCTTCGTCCCTGCCACAGGTGTTAACGTGAACTCTTCTGGCGCACGGAAGAAATCGAAGGCACGCATACGCGCTCCCGATCGACGACATTCAAGTCGAAGCTCCACATGCGCACTGTCACGTCCGAAACGCCTCACGTCGGTAACAACCGTGTCGCACACACTGAGTACCGGTTTTGGATTCCCAATCCCAAACGGCGCCAGTAGAGAAACGTCGGCAAAAAACGCTGACGAAAGTTCGGGGAGAGAGAGAAAGGCGTCAGGTGTAGAGTCATTTTTATCAGTATCCGATACTGTACTGCGCAGGGATGAAGCCGCGCGAGTAAGTTCCTCCGAAAGAGTGTGAACATTCTCGTGTGAAACGGAAAATCCGCCGGAATTCGCATGCCCGCCCGCTTCATCAAAAACGTCTCCTGCGTTCGCGAAAAGTTCCGCTATCGAGATATTTCCGTCAGAGCGGCACGAGCCCTTAAGATTCCCGTTCGCGTCGCGGCCCCATAAACACACAACACCGCCGCGCTCCGCCATTATCGAATTCGCCGCGAGCCCTAAGAGCGCCGGTTTCCACGCGGGAGAACCAACGACAACGACACGCTCTTCTGATGAAAATCGCGCGAGTACATGCTTCCGTGCTTCTTTCACGATGCCTGCGACGACCCCCTTGCGCGAAGCATTGAGGAGCTCGAGTTGTGCGGCAAGCGCGTGCGCCTCGCTCGCATCCTCGGTCGTGAGGAGCTTCAGCGCGAGGTCGGGCTCATCCATGCGTGAGGCTGCATTGATGCGGGGAGCGATGGAAAAGCCGATGTCATCCTCCGTGAGCTCTGCCTGGCGCAAGCGCAACTTCGCGATGAGCGCACGCAACCCCTGGCGCGGTGACTTACGCAGCACTTTGAGACCCCAGTGTGTGAGGACGCGGTTCTCCCCAACGAGCGGTACCATATCGGCGACGGTCGCTATGGCGACGAGGTCCAGAAGCCATTTCTCCCAGCCATCTGCAATATCCTTGAATGCGGCGAGGTCGCGGCGTTTGCCTTCGATGAGAATTGCGTGTGCGAGCTTGAAGGCGACTGCCGCGCCGCATAGATCCGGGAAAGGATACCCCTCAATTTTTGGATTCAATACCGCAAGCGCGTTCGGAAGCGTGGCCGGTATTTCATGATGGTCGGTCACGATAACGTCAATGCCTTTTGCTTTCGCGAAATCGACCGCGTCGACTGACGTCGTCCCGACATCAACCGTAATGATGAGTGAGACATTGTTTGACGCCAATTGCGCTATCGCTTCTTTGTGAAAGCCGTAGCCCTCTCTGTCACGATGGGGTAAATACACTTCGAAATTTTTGTAACCTATTTTGCGAAAAAAGTCCGATAGAACTACGGCGCCGGGAATACCGTCGCAATCAAAATCGGCGTATACGGCAATGCGCTCGCCCTGTGTAATAGCCGACAGTAGACGTGAGACTGCTCGTTTCATTCCCGCGAGAAGAAAGGGATCGTGCGTATCACGCTCGTAATCAGGATCAAGAAATAGTGCGATATGTTCGTCGGATTCGATACCACGCCTCGCAAGAAGTGAACGAACGAATGCGGAGATTTCCATAAAAACGATTGTAGCACCGCGATCGGGCAGGTTATACTAAAGTTATGACCGACTGTATCTTTTGCAAGATAATCAGCGGGGAACTGCCTTCGTTTAAGGTGTATGAAGACGAACGCGTGATCGCGTTCCTCGACATTCGTCCTGTAAACGCGGGTCATACTCTCGTAGTCCCGAAAGCACATTCACAAAATATTTTCGACATAAAACCTGAAGATTGGGACGCTGTTGCTGGGGTCACGCGCGTACTTGCGATCGCTATAGAGAAAGGTACTGGTGCCGACGGCGTAAATATCGCGATGAATAACCGCGAGCACGCAGGCCAAGTCGTGCATCATCCGCACGTGCACATAATCCCCCGCTTCAAGGGAGACGGTATCAAACTTATGCCGCAGAGGACGTATCAGGATAAAGAGGCCGAAACGACAGCGGAAAAGATCCGCAGCTGCCTGAATTAGTAACCAGTGGGAATCATGTCCATGCACGAACCTCCACGAAGAAAGGTTGCGCCGGCGGCATTCATCGCGCAGCGGTTGGAGTACGTTCTCTCTTCTCGCCAGCCCATTCCCGAACATGATGCTGGAGGAGGATCAGTATAGAAGCAGGAGTCCGGCGTTCGCCCACACACCGGCGCATATTCCGCGGTGCATGCGACAGGTATGGAAGCGGCGCAACGCCAATTTTGGCAACCTTGATCAGTAGTGTACAGCTGCCAAATACCTTGAATATTGTCCGTCGTGGTGCAGGTGGTGCCCGAGGGGGCCGCAACTGCAGGGCAAACACCAGCTCCAACCCGCACCGTGCTTGAGGTTTTCGCCGTGGCCCCTTCTTTATAGTTGCTGTAGTCGTCATTGAATACCTGAATTGTCACGGTATAGGTGCCCGCATTTGAATATGCGTGAGTAAATGTCGTTGTTTGAGTAAATGCTCGTTCTGGAGCAGCACTCACTAGTCCATAGGGCGAAACCATCGCCTCATCTCCCCATGTGATTTGATAGCGGAGTGAACCATTATTAGGGTCACTCGCTTTGATTGCCCACGTGCCCGTTTGATTCACGTTCAAGGTCGTCGGGCCGGAGAAAGAAGAGATGGTCGGTGGTTTGTTGCTAGAGTCGCTGAAGTATTCTCTGCAATATGGTTTCGGTGGTCCCTGACCTTCTGGATATCCCAGAATGCAGGCCCTCAGTGTGCATATAGCGGTTCCACCCGGAGTATTGCGTGAACAAGTATTACAGCCATCGAACCACAATTTGCACTGTGGATCGTTCGCGGGATCGCCCGTGTCTACACGGCACTGCCCTTGGTAAAGAAACTTTGCGCTATCCGCTTCCATGGAGCAACGATTAGAGTAGGTGGTGTCGACGTTGCAATTCCCAGTGGTGCACGAAGCTAATATTTTTCGGCCGCACACAGGATTATACTCCGTCGTGCAAGATGTCACCGATCCCACATAAATCTTAATCCTCCCGACAATCTCTCGTTTGACAGGTGCAAGACATTGTGGGTTGCCTCCGCAAAAATCTTGTGTGTGGATAAGCGTTGCTATATACGTACCGTCTGATGTGTATGTATGCTTGTTTTGTCCCGGGCTCAGGCACTTGTCAAAGGGAGCATCGCAGTTCGCGGCAAGTTCGCTCGCACCGTCGCCAAAATCTATTGTGTAGCTGTCACCGACTGGCCTGTTTCCAGCAACCCACGTGCTGAACGCAACGGAAAGCGGAGCTCCGCCTCTTTCTGGAGTTGCGCTAAAGCGTTGTCCGGGTATACCGCCTTGGTCGGGCAGACCGCACTTCGCTTTAATACGCGCGCGCGTTATCGGCCCTGCGATCCCAACGTTCTCAATACCTTGAGACTCCTGCCAATGCGCGAGAGCTTTGGCTGTGATAGGCCCGAAATAACCGGTCACATTTGCCGTGAATTGTCCTTCATCACGAAGAAACTCCTGAAGACCGGAGACATCCTCCCCCGAAGCGCCGTGCGAAAGACTGCGACGGAGCAGATTGCAAACGCGTGGCAATGGTTTGTTATCCGGCTGGAAAGCTGATCTGATTTGAGCGTCAGAGGATTCATCGCCTGAAGAAGTTCCCTCCCCTGTGTTACTCGAGGACATACCGGCAATAAGCAGGTTCAATTGCGCACGGAGTTCGGCTATGCGCGCGGAAAGTTGCTGTATCTGGGCACGGACATCCCCTACAGTTTGCGCAGAGGCCATAGGAGCATTGAATGCTCCCATAACACCAACGACTGCAACAATGGAAAGCACGACAAAACTCCGCTTCATATTCATAAGTAAGTATATGTGAGACGAACGCAGTTGCTTTTTATTACAGGGGATAACTCTGCACGACACCCTTTTCGGCTAAGCCGGCTATTTGAGCACCTCTATGCCCGGCAGTGTGCCCGTGATGTAGGACCATATAATCTCAATGAGCGAGGATTCGCGAGCTGTTGAAGCGCCGAGAACGGTTCCATCCACCATAACGAATACGGAAGCGATGCTCATAGGCGGCATATTCACAGAAAGGCCGCGTTTGTTAGGTCCTGAAAGGGTCCCTGTCTTCACTGTCGGGTTTGTTTGGGTACTTTCGGTAATCATGTTGAGTGTATACGGGGCGTTTGCGACCGCATCGGGGATATAAATCCAATGATTTACTTCATTGGTACTCCAGTTCACCACAAGTATACGTGCTTCCTTGCCGCCGTTTTTATTCACAATACCTGCGCTTATGTCAGGGTTATCGGTCTGCACCATCTGGATGCCGGCAGGGAGCGTAGCGACGACAAACTTGAGCATGTAGTATTGTGGTTTGAGTTGAAGATTGCCTTTTGGTGTGAACCATGCGAGACGCGGTCCAGGGCTCCATAAGTACCACCATTTCATGCGGAGGTTATCCAAGTATGTGACGATTTTATACGCATTGCGTACGGCAGTTTGCCACGTATTGCCCGCGCCGCTATCGCGCGCGGCACTCCCCCAATCGTCTTCATTGACCTCTATGTCTTTCCCATACGTATCAGCAATGGCACGCAAATCGCTATCTCCTCTTCCAATATATGCCGCATACCCATGGGCGCCGACAATGCCGATACTGGCGAATGCCGAGGCCGGATACTCCTTTATGCTCTCCCATGAAGAACGTGGGCTCGGCTCGTTCGACGCTACCGTCGGCGTGGTCATAAGCCCCTGCACATCAAGCGCTTGGCGGAGCTTTTGCATAAGTACTGACTGGCGTTGCTGGCCATTGTATACCGCCGGCAAGTAGTCGTTGGGGCCGTAATCAAGGAGAGCTGTGCCGTCTCCTTTTTGTTGTGGCGGAGACGTAGACTCCTCGAACGCCGACACGGACGAGAGCGGGTAGCCGGCATCGGTAAGCCGCTTGGCAACGCCGGCGATGAAGTCGGCATAGTCTTGATAACGCACCGGGTCGAGGTTGGGGAGCGCACCATTTCCGGCCGCATTTTTTGACACGGTCATCCACCAGGGCGCGCCCTGTGCGCGAAGCGCGAACACGTTGGCGCCTCTAGTCTTTGCTGCAGCTAGCAGCTCCATTTCTAAGGGTGCTGGATTAGGTTTCCATGTGCCGTCCTCATTCATCCATCCCTCCGGGAAGTGCCAGTAGTTAGGCGTTCGCTCGCCCGTCGGGTCCACGTAGGTCGCCAGTATCGCGGGGTTCTGTCCCGGGCTCGCAAAAGCGCGCACGCCGTTGAAGCCGACGCCAATATTTTTATCAAAGAGGTAATCGAAGAGCGTGTTTTTCACTGCGCTGAATTTCGCTTGGATGTCGGGATTTTGATCATGAAGCATTTGCAGGTTCCACAAGAGTGCCAAGGTATTTATCCCCCACGCCTCAAATACCTGCGTCTTTTTGCTAATAGAAATTGTCGACGAGGTCGCCATAACAATGCCGTTCTCCACCGTCACACTCAT
>Ga0209211_10006330_pt1 | contig 17192 bp, 19 predicted proteins | sample RifGroA2_FD_183992 | JGI IMG/M metagenome (GOLD analysis project Ga0209211, IMG submission 183992) | Groundwater microbial communities from Rifle, Colorado, USA - Groundwater A2 (SPAdes) (version 2) | ecosystem: Environmental > Aquatic > Deep subsurface > Groundwater | place: Rifle, Colorado... | reverse complement strand
GCGAAATCTACGGCCTGATCGGCCCGAATGGCGCCGGCAAGACGACCTTTTTCAACTGCATGACCGGACTCTACATTCCGGACGGTGGCGGGTTCACCTTCGCCGGCACGCCGCTCATCGCAGATGCGCCGGACAAGGCGGCGGCGCGTGGCATTGCTCGCACTTTCCAGAACATCCGGCTGTTCGGCAACATGACGGCGTTGGAAAACGTCATGGTTGGCCGCCATGTGCGGACCAAGGCAGGTGTCCTCGGCGCGATGTTCCAGAATGCCGCGACGAAGGCCGAAGAAGCGGCGATTCGGCAAAAGGCCATCGACCTGCTGCACTACGTGCGCATCGAGGAACGGGCCGACGACCTCGCCCGCAACCTGTCCTACGGCGACCAGCGCCGCCTTGAAATCGCCCGCGCCCTGGCCACCGAACCGAAACTGCTTTGCCTCGACGAGCCTGCCGCCGGCATGAACGCCACCGAAACCGAACAACTGCGTGAGCTGATCGACGGCATCCGCCGTGACGGTACGACGATTTTGCTCATCGAGCACGACGTCAAGCTGGTCATGGGCCTCTGCGACCGCGTTGCCGTGCTCGACTACGGCGCGCTGGTCATCGAGGATGTGCCGGCCGTCGTGCAAAAAGATCAACGCGTCATCGAGGCATATCTAGGTGCTTGAAGTAACCGGACTCCACGTCGCCTACGGCGGCATCCAGGCGGTGCGCAGCATCACCTTTCACGTCAACGAAGGCGAAACCGTGGCGCTGATCGGCGCCAACGGTGCCGGCAAGACGAGCACGCTCAAGGCGATTGCGCGGGTACTCGATGCGGTCGGCGGCGACGTCCACTTCTGCGGCGAAGACATCACCCGCATCGCCCCGCACCACATCATCCGCAAGGGGATTGCGCTGGTCCCCGAAGGGCGCGGCGTCTTTCCCCGGCTGACCGTGCTCGAAAACCTGCAAATGGGCGCCTACATCCACAATGCTGCGGTCGACGTCGAAAACGACCTCAAAATGGTTTACGGCTATTTCCCGCGCCTCAAGGAACGGGAAAGCCAGCTGGCCGGCACGCTGTCCGGCGGCGAACAGCAGATGCTGGCTATCGGCCGCGCCCTGATGAGCAGGCCGAAAATGCTGCTGCTCGACGAGCCGTCGATGGGACTGGCGCCGATCATGGTCCAGAAGATCTTCGAAGTCGTCCGCGCCGTCGCCGCCGATGGCATGACCATCCTGCTCATCGAGCAGAACGCCCGGCTGGCGCTGCAATCCAGCCAGCGCGGCTATGTCATGGAAAGCGGCGAAATCACGCTGAACGGCGAATCGGCGATGCTGCTCGACGATCCCAAAGTCCGCGCCGCCTATCTTGGCGAGTAAGTCGTGAGCATCGTTCCGTTTCAGGCGCTGGCGTGCCCGCTCGATGGGACGCCGCTGCATTGTCACGGCTCAACTTGGCGTTGCCCTTCCGGCCACAGTTTCGACATTGCCAGCCAGGGTTACGCGAATCTGTTGCCCGTCCAGCAAAAGCGCTCGCGCGATCCGGGCGACAGCAAGGAAATGGTCGCTGCCCGCCGGCGTTTCCTCAATGCCGGCCACTACGAGCCGATTGCCGCGGCAGTCAGCCGGGCCGTGCTCGGCCTCGACATCTCGAAGTGGGCGGTTCTTTCCGCCGCCAAGCAGGACAAGCGGCCGAACTGGATCGTCGGCAGCAACGCCAATCTGCCAGTGCTGCCGGCGACGCTCGACCTTGTTTTGTGCATGTTCGGTTTCCCGGTCTATGGCGAGTTTGCCCGCGTCCTCAAGCCGGGCGGCGTGCTGTTGCAGGTCGATGCCGGGCCGGATCACCTGCGTGAACTGCGCGAAATCATCTACCCAACGCTGAAACCTGAGCGGCTCGTCGATAGCCAGGTGCCAGCCGGCTTCCGCAGCCTGTCCACGGAAACCGTCCGCTTCCCGCTGGCCATCGACGGCGCCGAGCAGATCGCCGACCTGCTCGCCATGACGCCGCATCTCTACCGGGCCAGCGCCGAGGGGCGGGCGCGGGCGGCGGCACTGAGCGCGCTGGCGGTGACCGTGGATGTCCGCCTGGCGCGTTTCGGGCGGGACGCCTGATCGTCAGCGCTTTTTCAGTTGCATCAAACGATTTGCCGGGCGGACGGGTGACAATGCCCGACATTGCCTTTCACCGGATTGCCCTCCATGAACTTTCGCCATTCTCTCGCCGCGCTGGCCACCCTGTTGCTCTCCGCCGCCCTACAGGCCGACGAGGCCAAGCCCGTTGATGCCACGCCGAAAATGGCTTACGGCCTGATGATGCAGCAGGGCGAGCGGCTGATTTTTTCGCCCTGCCGCGACCGCAGCTACGCCAATGTCGAGGACGTTTCGGCCGATGGCAGCGTGACCAGGGCGCTCAACAGCGTCGGCCTCGCTGCCGGCAAGCGGCTCTACGTTGAACTGCTCGGCGTGCTCGACAACGGGACCTTGAAGGCGTCGGCCTTCAATATGGCGCGCGTCGAAGGGCGCTGCCAGATGCCGGGCGGCAAGGAAGAAGCATGGCGCGCCGCCGGCAACGATCCGGCCTGGGCGCTGGTCGCCGGCGGCGAGCATGTCCGCCTGCAGCGCTACGGCAAGCCCGAAGTCGTGCTGCCGTACACGGAGTTCCGGAGCGAAGGGAATGTCAGCCGCTACGATGGCGCCAGCGATCACAGCAGGCTGGCTGTTCGCCTCGACAAGACCATTTGCCGCGATGCTCAGGCCAATGGCGCGTTCGCGTGGACGGCCTCGGTCGAATTGAACGGCCAGGTACTCAAGGGCTGCGCCTGGCAGCGTTGATTCGGGTGGATTTCCGCTTGCCACGGTCAACCGGAAATAACGGCCAAAATTCAAGTCGTCGAAAACGTGAAAGCGTCGGCGAAAAACTCTTCTTCCGGCATGCCTTGCGCGACGAAATCACGCTTTGCCGCCTCGATCATGAGCGGCGATCCGCAGGCATAGACCTGGAAGCCCGAAAGGTCGGGAAAGTCAGCCAGTACGGCCTGGTGCACGAAGCCGGTACGACCGGCCCACTCGTCGCCGCTCGCCGGCTCCGAGAGCACCGGGATGTAGCGGAGATGCGCGTGGTCGGCCGCCCATTTTTCGGGCAACGCGTTCTGGTACAGATCGACGCGCGCCTTGGCGCCCCAGTAGATGAACATCGGTCGGGTGATGCCCTTGGCGATGGCGTGTTCGACGATGGACTTGACCGGGGCGAAACCCGTGCCGCCGGCGAGCAGAATCATCGGCTTGGACGAATCTTCGCGCAGGTAGAAGCTGCCATGCGGGCCATTGAAACGCAGGATGTCACGGACCTTCATGGTCGAGAAAACCTGCTCGGTAAACAGGCCGCCGGGAACGTGGCGGATATGCAGTTCCAGCATGTTTTCATCGCGTGGCGCGCTGGCCAGCGAGTAACTGCGCTTCTTGCCGTCCTTGAGCAGAACGTCGATGTACTGACCGGCGAGAAACTCAAACCGTTCGTTGGCCGGCAGGCGCAGATGCATTTCGATGACATCCGGTGCCAGTTTGTCGAGCTTCTCGATGCGCGAAGGCAGTGTCTTGACGGGGATGTCGCTGGCCAGGGCCAGTTGCTTGCATTCGATGACCAGATCGGTCTGGGCGCTGGCGCAGCAAAACAAGGTCATGCCGGCGGCCTTTTCATCGTCGGTCAGCGCGTGTGGTTGCGACTTGCCGTGGTCAACCGTGCCGCTGACGACCTTGCCCTTGCAGGCGCCGCAGGCACCATCCTTGCAGCCGTAAGGCAGAATCAGGCCCTGGCGCAGCCCGGCGTCGAGCAGGGTCTCGCCGGCTTCGGCGCTGAAGGCGCGGCCGCTCGGCTGGACTGTGATCTGGTAGCTCATAATTTCCCCTTGGTCGTCGGCTACAATGCCGGCGTGCAAAAAATCCTGATTGTCGGCAGCGGGGACGTTGCCCGCCGCATCCTCTCCCGCATTGTCCCTAATGCTCGCGTCTATGCCCTGCTGCGCAATGCCAGCCGGGCGGCCGAATGGCGCGAAGCGGGGGCGCTGCCGGTGCTGGCCGATCTCGACGACCGGGGCAGCCTGCAGCGCATTGCCGGACTGGCCGACTACGTCTTGCATCTGGCGCCACCGCCCGGCGAAGGCCGTCACGACACGCGTACCCGCAACCTGGTGGCCGCCTTGGGCAAGAGCAAAAGTCTACCACGGCGTCTGGTTTACGTAAGCACGACAGGGGTTTATGGCGACTGTGGCGGGGCGCAGATTGACGAAACGCGCCGCCTGAATCCGGAGAGTTCCCGGGCCGGCCGGCGGGTTGATGCCGAAAACTGTCTGCGCCAATGGGGCAAGCGGACCGGCGTCAAAGTCTCCATCCTGCGCGCCCCGGGCATCTACGCCGCCGACCGCCTGCCCATCGAGCGCCTGAACAAGTCCCTTCCGGCGCTGTGCGCGGCCGATGACGGCTACACCAACCACATCCATGCCAATGACCTCGCGGCTGCCTGTGTCGCCGCGTTGCGTCATGGCGGCGCCAACCGCGTCTACAATGTCGTCGATGATTCCGACCTGAAGATGGCCGAGTACTTCGACCGGGTCGCCGATGCCTTCGCGCTACCGCGCCCGCCGCGCATTTCGCGGGAGGAAGCGGCGAGAACGCTGTCGCCGGTGCAGATGTCCTTCATGCGTGAATCGCGGCGTATTGGCAACAAGCGCCTGAAAACAGAATTAAAACTGCGTCTCGCATATCCGACGGTTGATGTCGGGATCGCCGAGGCGAAAGCAGCCAAGCTGGCTGCCAACTAGGAGAAACGCATGCTCGTCGTAAAGACCCTGCATATCTGGATGGTCATTTCGTGGTTTGCCGGCCTGTTCTACCTGCCGCGCATTTTTGTCAATCTGGCCATGGTGCCGGCCGACAGCGTCGCCGAGCGCGACCGCCTGCTGCTGATGGCCGGCAAGCTGTACAAGTTCATGACGCCGCTCGGCGTATTCGCTGTGCTGACCGGCTTGTGGCTGTGGTTCGGCTACGGCTTTTCGGGCGGTTGGCTGCATGCGAAGACCACGCTGGTCGCCGGGCTCGCCATTTACCACTGGCATTGCGGCCGGGTGCTCAAGCAGTTCCAGGGCGGCGGCAACAAGAAAACCCACATCTGGTACCGGTTTTATAACGAACTGCCGGTTATCGTCCTGTTGATCGTCCTCTTCCTCGTCGTCCTCAAACCCTTCTGACATGAATACCTATTTCGCAATCTGCCCGCGCGGGCTGGAAGAACATCTGCTCGAGGAACTTCGTGGCATCGGCGGCGAGGATTTGCGGACGACTCACGGTGGCGTATTTTTCACCGGCGACTGGTCGGTCTGCTATCGCGCCAACCTAGAATCGCGCATCGCCACCCGCATCCTCTGGCACATCGTCAAGGGGCCGTACCAGAAGGAAGAGGATATCTACCGGCTGGCCGTCCGCCAGCTATGGCCGAACCATTTCGACGTGACGCGCACCATGCGCGTGGTGACAACGGCGATCAAGTGCCCGCTCAAGTCGCTCGATTTCGTCACGCTGCGCGTCAAGGATGCCGTCTGCGACCGCTTCCGTGAGGACCGCGGCGACCGGCCGAACATCGAGACGCGTCACCCGGATGTCAGCATCCATGTCTTCCTGTCCGAAAACGAGTGCACGCTGTATCTCGATACCTCAGGCCAGCCGCTGTGGCAGCGCGGTTTCCGCAAGGCCAGTGTCGATGCGCCGCTCAAGGAAAACCTGGCGGCCGGCATTCTCAAGATCACTGGCTGGCAGCCCGGCACGCCGCTGGTTGATCCGATGTGCGGTAGCGGCACCTTCCTGCTCGAAGCCGTGCAAATGGCGCTTGACCGCGCGCCCGGTCTGGATCGCGGTTTCGCCTTCGAGATGCTGCGCAATTTCGAGGCGCTCATCTGGGCGAACATCCGTCAGGCCGCCGAAGCCCGCGTCAAGCCGGCCGAGCCGATGGACATCCGCGCCTACGACATCGACGACAAGGCTGTGCGCGCCACCCGGCGCAACCTGCAGGAAGCCGGTTTTGGCAATGTTGTCACGGTCGACCAAGGCGATCTCCTCCAAACGCAACCGCTGACCGATCACGGCATCCTCGTCACCAACCCACCCTACGGCGAGCGGATCGGTGAGCAGGATGAGCTGGCTGCTTTTTACCCGGAGCTCGGTTCCGCCCTGAAAAAACACTGGGCCGGCTGGAACTGTTTCTTCTTCACAGCCGACCTCCGTTTGCCTAAACTGGTCGGGCTCAAGCCGAGCCGCAAGACGCCGCTGTTCAACGGTCCGCTCGAGTGCCGCCTGTTTGAAATTCGCATGGTTGCCGGAAGCAATCGCAAGGCGTAGGCACACCGCGATTGCTGCAATGGAATACGCATGGGGTTTTGATCCCGGTCAGCTTATAGGTCTGAGCGCCATGCGAGGATTAACGTTTTGCAATAATAATTTCAGGAGATAGCGCATGTCCGTCCAGACCCTCTACCAACAAAAACGCATGTCTGCCGCCGATGCCATTCGCGTCGTCAAAAATGGCGACACCATCGTCGTTCCGACCGCCGTCGGTGAACCGCCCAGTCTGCTGGCCGCGTTGTCGGAAGCGCGTCGCGACTTCCGCGATGTGCAGGTTTCGCAGATTCTGGCCGTGCGCAAGTTTGGTTATCTGGACCCGGATACAGTCGAGCATGTCCGTCATACCGCCTACTTCTACAGCGGCGCGACCCGCCCGGGCGGCAAGGATGGCTGGGTCGATTTCATCCCGGCCTACTTCTCGGAAATGCCGTCGCTGCTCAACCGTGGCCTGATGCCGGCCGATGTCGTGTTTACCATGGCTTCGCTGATGGACGAGCATGGTTTCTTCTCGCTGTCACTGGCTGCCGATTACACGATGGCCGCCATCGACCGGGCGCGTGTTGTCGTCCTCGAAGTCAATCCAAACGTGCCCTTCGCCAACGGCGATTGCCACATTCATATTTCGCAGGTTGCCGCGCTGTGCGAGAGCGATGAACCGATTCTCGAAGTCGGCCTGCCGAAGATCGGCCCGGTCCAGGAAGCCATCGGCAAGTACGTCGCCGACATGATTCCGGATGGCGCTACCTTGCAGATCGGCTACGGCGGCATTCCCGATGCGGTGGTCATGCAGTTGACCGACAAGCACGATCTCGGCATTCATACCGAAATGGTCGGCGACGGCATCATGTCGCTCGTTGAGGCCGGTGTCGTGACCAATCGCAAGAAAAACTACCACCACGGCAAGATGCTGGCGACCTTCGCGCTTGGCTCGAAGAAGCTCTACCAGTTCATGCATCGCAACCCGGCGCTCGAAATGCACCCGGTCGATTTCACCAACGACCCCTATCTGGCGGGCCAGAACGACAACCTGCACGCCATCAACGCGACGATGCAGATCGATTTCCTCGGCCAGTGCGGCTCAGAAAGCCTGGGCCCGATTCCCTACTCGGGGACCGGCGGCCAGTCCGACTTCGTCCGTGCCGCCAATCGCTCGAATGGCGGCAAGGCCTTCATCGTGCTGCCGTCGACGGCCAAGGACGACACCATTTCGCGCATCGTGCCGACCCTGTCGCCGGGCACCCATGTATCGACCAGCAAGAACGACATCAACTATGTCGTTACTGAATTCGGCGTCGCCCAACTGCGCGGCAAGACGGCCAAGCAGCGCACTGAAGCGCTGATCGGCATCGCTCACCCGAATTTCCGGGGCGAGCTGCGCGACGCCGCGAAACGCCTGAAGCTGCTCTAAAGGAGCGATGATGATTCTGCAAAAGCAATTTACCGATCAGGAGTTGTCGCAGATCATCGAGGAAGGTGCGATCTACATGTGCGCCTGCCCGGCGCAGGTGGCGGTGCAGTTGCGTAGCTTGCGCGAACTGCACCGTTATCAGAACGCCTGCGAAGTCGACCCGGGCAACGATCATCGCGTTCATAAGGCCATCGCCGAGGCGACCATGCGGGCGCACGCGTTGATGGAGGTGTGCATGGTGGACATTCTTGCGCTTGAGGGCTGGGACCGGACGACGCTCAAAATGCCGGAGGGCCTGCGCCGCCGACGCGATGAAGTAATCGCCCGGGACGACTGAGCTTGTCTCGTATTTCGCTTACAACTTGTAGCAAATTTAGTCGCTCGTCCGGCCTAAAATTGACTATCGTGTAATTGAGGTCAAGGAAGGTTGGAGGTCCCCATGAAAGCGGCAAAAATACTGATGGTCGTGTTGGCTGTAGTGATGGCCGGGATGGCGACGACCGCCTCGGCACATGGTTCGCGGGGTCGTGTTGGGGTGTACATTGGTGGCCCGGTGTTGTGGGGGCCGATGTGGTATCCGTCGCCTTACTACTATCCGCCCCAGGTGGTTGTCGTGCCGGCGCCGCAACCCCCGGTCTATATCGAACAGACCCAGGAGTCGGCACCGGCCCCCGACGCTGGCCAGCAATACTGGTATTACTGCAAGAGCGCTCAGGGCTATTACCCTTACGTCAAGGAATGTCCTGGCGGCTGGCAGAAGGTTCTGCCGCAACCGGAGAAATGAATCATGGCTGAAATGAAAAGACTTCTCCCGCGATTGAGCTTGCTCGGCGGCGCCTTGTTTCTCGGCGCCTGTACGGTGTTGCCGACCGGGCCGAGCGTCATGGTTTTGCCGGGTACAGGGCAGAGCATCGAGCGTTTTCGTGAAGACGACCAGTATTGCCGGCAGTTTGCCCACATCCAGATTGGCGGCAAGACCGCCGGCGAGGCTGCCCGTGAATCTGCGGTGACCAGCGCTGCTGTCGGTGCTGCCGTTGGTGCTGTGGCCGGCGCGGCGATTGGTGGTGACGGTCGCGGTGCGGCGACCGGCGCTGGCGTTGGTTTGCTGCTCGGCAGCGCAACCGGCGCCGATACGGCTCGCGCCTCGGGTGTCGGCACCCAGCGTCAATACGACAATGCCTACATCCAGTGCATGTACAGCAAGGGGCACCGCGTGCCCGTGCCAGCCAGCATGGCTTATCCGCGCGCCGTGCGTTCCGGTGATGCAGGCCTTCCGCCACCGCCACCGGGCGCCCCTCCGCCACCCCCGCCCGGCGTGCAATAAGCCTTTGGCCATGAAAAATGCCCGGCATCACCTGCCGGGCATTTTGTTTTTGGACGTTTTTTGCGGTTGACCGTGGAAGTCTTCCTGTCGGTTGGGGTTCAGGCGACGCCGGCGCTGTGTGCCTGCTCGTCAGCCCAGTAGCTGGAACGGACCATCGGCGCGCAGGCGGCGCCGGTGAAGCCCATTTTCTTGGCCTCTTCCTCGTACATCTTGAAGATGTCGGGATGGACGTAGCGCGTCACCGGCAGGTGGTGGCCGGACGGCGCCAGATACTGGCCGATGGTCAGCATTTCGACATCGTGGGCGCGCAGGTCGCGCATCACTTCAAGGATTTCCTCGTCGGTTTCGCCGAGGCCGACCATCAGGCCGGATTTGGTCTTGACGTTCGGGTAGTGCGCCTTGAACTGCTTGAGGAATTCGAGCGAGTGCTGGTAGTCGGCGCCCGGGCGGGCCTGCTTGTAGAGGCGGGGTACGGTTTCCATGTTGTGGTTGAGGACGTCGGGCAGGGCGCCGCCGAGAACGTCGAGGGCGACATCCATGCGGCCGCGGAAGTCGGGAACCAGTGTTTCGATGGTGGTGGCTGGCGACAGCTCGCGGGTGTTGCGGATGACGTCGACGAAGTGCTGGGCACCGCCGTCGCGCAGGTCGTCGCGGTCGACGCTGGTGATCACGACATATTTGAGCTTGAGGGCGGCGACCGACTCGGCTAGTTCGCGCGGTTCGTCCGGGTTGGGCGGCAGCGGCTGGCCGTGGCCGACGTCGCAGAACGGACAGCGCCGGGTGCAGATGTCGCCGAGGATCATGAAGGTCGCCGTGCCGCGGCCGAAGCATTCGCCGATGTTCGGGCAGGTGGCTTCTTCGCAGACGGTGTGCAGCTTCTTTTCACGCAGCATGGACTTGATTTCGCCGAAGCGGCCGGCGCTGTTGCCGGCCTTGACGCGTATCCACTCGGGTTTGCGCAACGGGGTGTCGACCGGCACGATCTTGATGGGAATGCGTGCGGTTTTCAGTTCGCCTTTTTGCTTGACGCCTTTTTCAGCCATTTCTATTTGTCCAGTTGCTGTAGCAAGTGTTGAGAGAGTTGCTCACCAGCCTCGTGAGCGGTGAGCGGAATATTGAAGTCCGTGGTCTGGATGACCTTCAGGCCAGCATAGCCGCAGGGATTGATCGCCGCAAAGGGGGAAAGATCCATATCGACATTGAGCGAGACGCCGTGGTAGCTGCAGCCGTTGCGGATGCGCAGGCCGAGCGCGGCGATCTTGGCTTCGCCGACGTAGACGCCGGGGGCGCCATCGCGGCGTTCGGCCGTCACGCCGTATTTGGCCAGCAGGTCGATGACGGCCTGTTCGATGGCGGTGACCAGTTCGCGCACCTTGATTTTCAGGCGAGCGAGATCGAGCAGCAGGTAGAGCACGACCTGACCAGGGCCGTGGTAAGTGACTTGGCCGCCGCGGTCGATCTTGACGACGGGGATGCCAACGTCCTTGAGGATGTGTTCCGGCTTGCCGGCCTGGCCCAACGTGTATACGGGGGGGTGTTCGACAATCCAGATTTCGTCAGGGGTTTCGGCCGTGCGGCAGGCCGTGAAATCCTGCATGGCCTGGAAGGTGGGTTGGTAATCGACCCGCCCCAGGCGCTTGACGACAGGAAACACTTACAGCACGACCTTGATCATCGGGTGACCGCTGAGGTCGGTGTATAGCGCATCGAGTTGCGGCTTGGATGTGGCGATGACGGTGCACGTCAGGCTGACGTAGTTGCCACCCGAGCTGGCGCGCATTTCCATGCTGGCGCCGTCGAAATCAGGGGCGTGCACGGTGACGATGTCGAGGACGACCTGAGCCAGGCTGTCGTCAGCCTTGCCCATGATCTTGAGCGGAAATTCACAGGGGAATTCGAGGAGGGTGTCCTTGTACGAAGCCATTTCAGCCTTTGCGCATTACGGTGTTCTTGAAGTCCTGGTACCACTGCCACATCTGTCCGGCCAGCGGGCCGGGCTGGCCGGTGCCGATTGGTTGGCCGTCGAGTGTGGTGATCGCCAGGATTTCTTTTGTCGATGAGGTCATCCAGACCTCGTCGGCGGCACGAAGTTCAGTTTCTTCAATTTCGGCGATTTTTACCGGTTGACCGTGGGATTCGGCCAATTCGAGGATCACGTCGTAGGTAATGCCCGGTAGCATCAGGTGGGTCTTGGGCGGGGCGCACAGCACGCCGTCCTTGACGATGAAAATGTTTGAGGCCGCGCCTTCCTTCATGAAGCCGTCGCGAATCAGCAGCGCTTCGGCGCAGCCTTGCTCGACGGCCTGCTGGCGGGCCAGCACGTTGGCGAGCAGCGAGATGACCTTGAGGTCGCAGCGCGACCAGCGCAGGTCGGGCACGGTGATCGCCGCGACGCCCTTGGCGCGGATGTCGGCCGGCGTGGTGACCAGCGGCGAAGAAAAGGCGAAAGCCGTCGGCGGCACACTGGCCGGCGGGAAAGCGTGGTCGCGTTTGTCGTCGGCGCCGCGCGTGACTTGCAGGTAGATCGACTGGTCTTCCCACGGGGCGGTTTCGATCAGCTTGAGGACGACGGCCTTCCAGCCGTCAGCCGTCAGCGGATTGGCCAGCTTGATGCCGTCCAGCGTCGCCTGCAGGCGTTTCAGATGTTCATCGACACGAAATCCCCGGCGCGAATAGACGGGGATTACTTCATAGACGCCGTCGCCGTACAGAAAGCCGCGGTCGAGCGGCGAAATGCCCGCTTCGGCCAGCGGCTTGAACTGGCCGTTCAGGTAAACGGGATCGGCGACGTAGGGCGTCATGGGTTTAGTTGAACCAGAGTCGGATGGTGTCGAGGATACGAATGAAGATGTTGCCGAGCGGCACATTTTCAAGAGCGACGACCGGATATTCGCCATAAACCTTGCCGTCGATACTGACTTTAAGCACGCCCAGTTTCTGGCCAACCTCGATCGGGGCGATCAGGCGTGGTTCGGCGACGAAATCGCTCTTGACCTTGTCGGCGTAACTCTTGGGCACGGCGATTGACAGGTCGTTGGCAAAGCCGGCCTTGACCTCGCTCTGTGCGCCCTTCCAGGCACGTAGCGTGGCAACCGCCTGATCCTTGGCGAAAAGGGTCACGGAGTCGTAGGAGATATAGCCCCAGTTGAGTAGTTTCTGCGACTCGCTGGCCCGGGCACTGTCCGAAGACGTGCCAAGGACGACCGAGAGCAGACGGCGCTTGTCGCGCAGGGCGGAGGAAATCAGGCAGTAGCCGGCGGCTTCGGTATGGCCGGTCTTGACGCCATCGACGGTGGGGTCGATGTAGAGCAGGCGGTTGCGGTTGGGCTGGGTGATGCCGTTATAGGTGTATTCCTTCATTGAGTAATACTTCTTGTATTCCTCGGGGAAGTCGCGGATCAGGGCGCTGGCCAGTAACGAAAGGTCGCGTGCCGTGGTGTAGTGCTCCGGATCGGGCAGGCCGGTCGAGTTGCGGAAGCTTGAGGCATTCATGCCCAGGCGTTGCGCCTCGCGGTTCATCATCTGCGCGAAGTTTTCCTCGCTGCCGGCAATACCTTCGGCCAGCGTGACGCAAGCGTCGTTGCCCGACTGGACGATCATGCCCTTGATCAGGTCTTCCACCGGTACTTGCGTGTCGACGCGGACGAACATCTTCGAGCCGCCGGTGCGCCAAGCTTTTTCGGAGACCGGCAGCGGCTGTTCTAGTGCCAGCGTTTTCTTGTGCAGGGCGGCGAAAGTCAGGTACGCGGTCATCAGCTTGGTCAGCGAAGCCGGTTCAAGGCGCTCGTCGGATTTTTCTGCGGTCAACACCTGATTCGATCCCATTTCCAGCAGCAGCCACGATTTGGCGGCCAGAGACGGGGGAACGGGCAATTGCTGGGCCAGCGCCTGGGCGGCGAAAGCGAAACTCAGGGCGAGAAGGGTGGTCTTGCGGAACAGCGACATTGGTTTTGGACTTTGTTTTGCGTTGGGGGGTGGAAATTATACCCTTGGCTCAATCACGACTTGCGGCGCGGCGGCGCAAAGCGCCTCGACGGCCGGGTGGCGGATGCGCCGCTCGTTGGAGATGGCGTAAATGTGCTCGCTGACCCCGCTCATGGCGCCGAGCGGCACGGCTTGCAACTGGCTGGCCACTTGCTCGGCGAGCGCCAGCGGAGCCGGGAAAATGCCCAGACCGCCGCGCCCGAAGGTCGTCAGCAAGGCACTGTCCTCGAATTCGCCAACGATTTTCGGATGGATGTTCGAATTCTCCAGCCAACGGTCGATGCGGCCACGCAGCGCATTGTGGCGGGTGGGCAGGAGCAGTGGCGCGCCGTCCAGACTTTTCGGGAAATTTTCGCGGTACTGCTCGGCCAGCCCTTGCGTCGCGAACAGTCCGGTAGCGAAATCACCGAGTGGCGTGCTGAACACCTTGAGATTGGCGCTGACCGGGGCTGCCCGGTCGGTCAGCACGACATCGAGTCGGTGCAGGGCGAGGTCGGCGAGCAAGGTATCGAATTCGCCTTCGTCGCAAATCAGCCGGACATCGGCCGGCATGCTGGTCACAGTCGAAAGCAGGCGGTAAGCCAGAAGTTTGGGAATTCCGTCGGAAATGCCAGCGCGCAAGCGAAGTGTGGACTCGCTACCGCTGTTCTCGACGGCCTCGGTCAGCGCCTCGCCAAGCTGGAAAATCTGGTCGGCGTAGCCCTGCGCCACTCGCCCGGCCTCACTGAGGACCAGGCCGCGGCCCTGGCTGTGGAACAAGGCTTTGCCGAGTTGCCTTTCAAGTAGCGAGAGCTGGCCGCTGATTGTCTGGACGGCTACGCCCAGGCGTTCGGCCGCCCGGGTAATGCTGCCTTCCTGAGCGACGACCCAGAAATAATGAAGATGTTTATAGTTAAGTGGCGTCATGAGTTCTGCAGAAAAAATCGAAGAGTATTTCCATTTTGCTCTCGTTTTTTAGTTTGTTGCAATGCAATAACATCCGCCTGTTTCTCTTTCGAGGAGTTGATAATGAAACGCATCGTGCTTTTTCTCGCCACCAACCTCGCCGTCATGCTGGTTCTCAGCGTGGCGACCAGCGTGCTGGGCGTCAATAAATTCCTGACGGCCAACGGTCTCAATGTCGGCATGCTGTTCGTCTTCGCCGCCGTAATCGGCTTCGGTGGCGCCTTCATTTCGCTGCTCATGTCGAAGACCATGGCCAAGTGGAGCACTGGCGCCCGGGTCATTGAGGCGCCGAGTTCGTCGACGGAGATGTGGCTGGTCGACACTGTCGCCAAACTGGCCAAGCGCGCCAACCTGCCGATGCCGGAAGTTGCCATCTACGACGGCGAGCCGAATGCCTTCGCTACCGGCGCCACCAAAAACAGTTCGCTGGTCGCGGTGTCGACCGGCCTGTTGCAGGGCATGACGCGTGACGAAGCCGAAGCTGTTCTGGCCCACGAAGTTGCTCACATCGCCAATGGCGACATGGTCACGCTGACGCTGATCCAGGGCGTGGTGAATACCTTCGTCGTCTTCCTGTCGCGCATCGTCGGCTACGTAGTCGATGGCTTCCTGCGCCGCGGCGACAGCGAAAACACTGGCCCGGGCATAGGCTACATGGTGACGAGCATGATCTGTGAAGTCGTCTTCGGCCTGCTCGCCAGCATCATCGTCGCCTGGTTCTCGCGTCAGCGCGAATTCCGCGCCGACGCCGGGGCAGCTGGCCTGATGGGCTCGCCGGTGCCGATGCAAAACGCGCTGCGTCGCTTGGGCAACCTGCATACCGAGCCGTTGCCACAGAACATGGCCGCGTCGGGCATCGCTGGTGGTAGCAGCTGGATGGCCTTGTTCTCGACGCATCCGCCGCTTGAAGAACGTATTGCTGCCTTGGGAGGTCGTTGACCGTAGCCAGCCAATGGCACGCGGTTTGCTAAGTAAATTTTATGATGCATTGCACAAAAATACTCACCTTCGCTTTGGGCATGAGCGCGACGCTAGCTATCGCGCAGCCCGAATTCGATCTGCCGAAACTAGAGGCGCTGGCGCTGTCGTCCAGCCGAGCCGTACTGTCGGCACGCGACCAGATCACTGCGGCACGCTACGCGGTCGATAGCGCCGGCGCCTTTCCCAACCCCGAACTGGAATATCTTGGCGGGACATCGCGCAGCCGCGGGGTGGGTGGCAATACCGGTGATGCCCGCAGCGTTACGCTAACCCAGCCGCTTGATATGCCGTGGCGGCGGTCAGCGCGGATTGGCGCGGCAGAGGCCGGGCTGGAATCGACGACGGCAGCGGTCAGGGCCTTTGAGGCGGATACGGTGGCCCGCCTGCGTCTGAGTTATTTCGAGGTCTTGCGGCGTGATGTTGAACTGAGCAATACGCGTGAAGATTTGGCAGCCATGGAGAGTGTGCGCTCACGTATCGCGCTGCGGGTGGAAACCGGCGAGGCGCCGCGTTTCGAGTTGATCAAGGCCGATGCCGAGTTGCTGAATGTTCAGAAAACGGCCCAGGCGGCTGGATTTCGCGGTGAGCAGGCACGCTCGCAATTGCGCCAGAGTGTGGGAGGCGCGTTGCCTGCCGACTTTGCCCTGCGCGGCCTGTTGCGAGACGTTCCGGAACTACCGCCGCTCGACAGCTTGCTCAAGCAATTGGCTCAAACCAGCCCGGATTTGGCGCGCGCACGCTCCGAAATGGTGCGCGCCCAGCATCAACTCGATCTCGAACGACGCCAGCGCTGGCCGAATGTGGCGCTGAAGGCTGGCATGGAAGAAGATCCCGATATGCGCGCCAACAAGCTTGGTGTTGTCGTGTCGATTCCCTTGTGGGACCGCCGTAGCGGCCCGGTGGGCGAAGCCTCGGCACAGTTGTCGCGGGCTCGTCATGAGTTGGCCGCGCAGGAGTTTTCGCTGGCCCAGCAGCTTGAAATCGCCTTCCAGCAATATGAGATTGCCCAGGCTCAGGTTGTCGCGCTGGAGTCCGGCATTCTCAAGCAGGCCGAAGCAGCCGTGAAGGTGGCTGAAGCGGCCTATCGTTTTGGCGAACGTGGTTTTCTTGAAGTGCTCGATGCGCGAAGGGTTTTCCGCGCCGCGCGCGCCGAATTGATTACTGCACGTTACGAACTGGCTTCGGCCTGGGTAGAAATTGAACGACTACGGGCGATCCCCGGAGGAAAAGAATAATGAAAAAAGCCCTATTTTTGCTGTTGACCGTGGCAACACTGGCCGGCTGTAATCAGGAGAATGACAAATCGGCCGCGCAGCAGGTGCGCGACCCCTTGAGCGTTACGCCCTCGCCGGAGTTGCTCGATCAGCTTAAATTGAGCGACGTCAGCACCCAGCCCGTGGCTGAAACACTGCGCGTCAGCGGGCGTATCGATTTTGACGAACAGCGTCTGGCCCGCATTGGTGCGACGGTAACCGGCCGGGTGACGGATATCGACGCCCTGCTTGGTCAGAGTGTCAAAAAGGGTGAAATTCTCGCCAAGTTGAACAGCAGTGAGTTGTCCAGCCAGCAACTGGCTTATCTCAAGGCACGTGCCGAGCTGGAGCTGAATCGGCGCAATGCCGAACGCGCCAAGGCCTTGTTTGAGGCAGACGTGATCGGTGCGGCCGAGTTGCAGCGTCGGGAAAGCGAATACCAGATTTCGAAGGCTGAAACGCGGGCGGCCAGCGATCAATTGCAGTTGCTGGGCGTCGGTCCGGCGGCCATTGACCGCTTGGGCAAGCAGGGCGAGGTCAATTCCGTGACGCCGGTCGTGGCGACCTTGAATGGCGTTGTCGTTGAACGCAAGCTGGCGCAGGGGCAGGTTGTGCAACCCGCCGATTCCCTGTTTGTCGTCGCCGATCTGTCGCGCCTGTGGGCCGTTGCGCAGGTGCCTGAGCAGCAGGTCAGCCAGGTCAAGACCGGGCAGTCGGTGAGCATCGAAGTGCCGGCGCTGGGCCATGAAAAGCTGGTCGGCAAGCTGATTTTTGTCGGTCAGACCATCGACCCGGAGACGCGCACGGTCTTGGTTCGTACCGAACTGGATAACCGCGATGGCCGCCTCAAACCGGCCATGCTGGCTTCAATGCTGATTGAAGCCAAGCCGGTGAATCGCCTGGTCATACCGGCCGG
>Ga0209211_10006324_pt1 | contig 17212 bp, 19 predicted proteins | sample RifGroA2_FD_183992 | JGI IMG/M metagenome (GOLD analysis project Ga0209211, IMG submission 183992) | Groundwater microbial communities from Rifle, Colorado, USA - Groundwater A2 (SPAdes) (version 2) | ecosystem: Environmental > Aquatic > Deep subsurface > Groundwater | place: Rifle, Colorado... | reverse complement strand
ATTAATGGGCGGATTATAAAATGCGGCAGCATGATAATATTTCTCTAGGGTGTCGGTTGGAAACCATTGGCCATCATGGATATACGCTTGAATTTTCCTCAGGGGAGCTAATTTTTCAAAACAGTCCTTTTCAATGGAAGATTTCCCTTCCGGCAGCATTTCCAAGCAGTCAGGAGTAATAATGAACGCACCAGCGTTAATCAAATTAGAAGGCGCTTCTTCCCGCCGGGGCTTTTCGATGAATGTAATGATGTTATTTCCTTCCAGCGCGGCTACTCCAAAATGTTCTACATCTTCCCGAGGGGTGAGCGCCATGGTGACTCCTTCCTGATGTTCCTGATACGCCTGATGCATCTCCCGCAGGTTTATGTCGGTAAGATTATCCCCCCAGAGCAGAAAGAATGGCTCTTTGAATTTAGCCGCTGCTCCTTTGATTGATCCTCCTGTTCCTAAGGGTTCTTTTTCTACAGCATACTGGATCTGCACTCCTAAGGAACTTCCATCGCCAAAGTAATCGACAACCTGCTGTGCCCGATAGCCAATGGAAAGAAGGAATGTTCTTACTCCGTACCTTTTAGCGTTTTCGATGATATGAAGTAAAATTGGTTTTCCTCGCAAGAGCAGGAGTGGTTTGGGGATAGTCTCAGTAAGCGGGCGCAGTCTCGTTCCTAAGCCTCCAGCTAAAATGACAGCAGTGCCTATCACAGTCGGAAGCTTTCTTCCTCTTTTTAAATAATTATGAAAAATGAATCCTTTCCTAAAATCGTCTTCCACAACCCTTTTAAACCTTCTTTAAACCATTCTTTTCTGATGAAAGCGCTGATATTAGCGGCGGGATATGCGACTCGTCTTTATCCTTTGACGGAGAACCAGGCCAAGCCACTCTTAAAAGTAGGAAACAAGACCATCATTGAACATATCCTGGAGAAAATAAAAAAAGTAGACACTATATCTCAAATAAGCATCATCACCAATCATCGCTTTTATCCCCAATTTGTGCAATGGGGAAAAAATTATTCCTCTCCACAACCAATCCACATCATTGATGATGGGACTTGCACTAATCAAGACCGGCTCGGTGCGGTCGGCGATCTCCATTTTTTCCTGCGTCAGGAAGGCCTGGACGATGATCTTTTGGTCATTGCTGGGGATAATCTGTTTGGATTTTCACTACAGGAATTCATTTCATTTTATGAAAAAAATAAAAAATCAGTGGTTGCCTTCCACGATCTCAAAGATAAAAATAAAGTAAAAAGCCGGTATGGGGCGGGTATTCTCCAAGGGACCAAAGTCGTTGATTTTGAAGAAAAGCCCTTAGATCCTCGTAGTAGTTTAGCTAGTACGGCATGTTATATTTTTACATCGCAGGATTTGCATTTGGTTGAACAATCAATCCAGCAAGGTCAAGCGGATAACCCTGGTGATTTAATCAAATATTTAGTTTGCCATTCCACACTTCATGGTTTTATCTTTGATCACTATTGGTTTGATGTAGGAAGCGTTGAATCCTTGCGGGATGCAGAAGAGGTGCTCGCTGATGAAAATTAGTATTTTTGGGACGGGCTATGTGGGTTTAGTAACCGGGGCATCCTTAGCTAATCTCGGCCATGAAGTGGTAGGCATTGATATAGATCCTCAAAAGGTTAAAGTGCTCCAGCAAGGGGAAATACCTTTCTATGAACCGGGGCTGAAAGAGTTGGTCCAGAGCAATCAGCACCAGGGCCGATTGCGGTTTACGACTGACTTTCAACAAGGGATTCTCTCGGCTGAAGCTATCTTTAACTGCGTCGGCACTCCCAGTAATGTAGATGGATCAGCAGATCTGCGTTTTGTATTAGAGGTTACCAGCACTATTGCCAAGTATAGCACTAGTTACCAGGTTCTTATCAATAAGAGCACTGTTCCGCCTGGCACCGCCCGCCGGTGTACTGCACTTATTCGACAATTAAACCCTTCTTCTCAAGTAGAGGTCGTCTCCAACCCGGAGTTTCTGAAACAGGGAAACGCAGTCTATGATTTTAATCATCCGGATAAAATTGTCGTTGGGGCTCAGTCGGAAAAAGCGTTTCAGGTGATGCAGAAGGTGTATCATGGGTTGGTTAAAACATACATTCCTCTGATTGAAACGATCTGGGAAACGGCGGAGATGATTAAATATGCCAACAACTCTTTCCTGGCTACTAAGATTAGTTTTATCAATGAAATTGCCAATATCTGCGATGCGGTTCATGCTGATGTTAAAATCGTGGCTAAAGCGATGGGAATGGATCAGCGCATCGGCCCGAAATTCCTTAATGCCGGGATAGGATACGGCGGAAGCTGTTTTCCGAAAGATGTCTGTGCTCTCTATAGCACCGCCCACCAAAATGGCTATCAGGCCAGCTTTTTAGAGGAAGTGGATGCTTTTAATGAACGGCAGAAATCTATTTTAGTACCGAGGATTCTGAAAGCGGTCCGAGCAGTTAATGGCGATACTGTTACCGTGTGGGGGCTAAGCTTTAAGCCGAAAACCAGTGATGTGCGAGGAGCTCCCTCTTTGTTGTTGGTTCCTCAATTGAAAGAAGCTGGGCTTTCCGTTAAAGTATATGACCCAGTGGCACAGGAAGAAGCCAGGAAGATACTTGGTGAGGGGGTAACCTACTGTTCCTCCATTACCGAGTCCGTTATTAATAGCGATGCCATAATTTTAGTTACCGAATGGGATGAATTCCGAAACGTTGACTTCACTGAGATGGGGCTGAAAATGAAAAATAGGATCATTTTTGATGGAAGGAATATCTATGAGCCAGACCAGCTCCGCCAGGGTGGTTTTGAATATTATGGGATAGGAAGAGGATCATTCTGACATGAAAGTTTCCATCATTATCATTTGCGACCAAATCAGGCAGGAAAAGTTAGATCGGCTGCTGGCTTCTTTAAAGACTCAACTCAATCCTTCTGTGGAGGTTCTTCTCATCCATGAGTCCAATGCGTCTCAGGAAATTCCTACTCTGGCGGTTCCGGTCCGCTATATTACCATACCGGAAAAACAAGGCATCCCCTACAACCGGAATCAAGGGATCGCCAATGCTCAGGGTGATATAGTGGTGTTCATCGATGATGATTGCTGGGTGTCAGGAAACTGGCTGGAGTCCCTCCTTCATCCTTTGTTAGAGGATAAAGAGATATTGGCGGTAACGAGCGGAACTAAAATACCTCCCTCTAATTTCTTGGGAGACTGCATTTCTGCCTTGGGTTTTCCGGGTGGGGGATCGCTGGGTTTTGAAAAGGTGTGGAAAGTGTCTGGAGAAGGGTTTACGAATCATTTGGCGGTGGGAAACTGTGCGTTACGAAGAGAAGTGTTTGATAAGATAGGGGTATTTGATGAGGAGATGAAATTTGGCGCAGAAGACGCGGAATTTTCTGTGCGGCTGGAAAAAGCGGGAATTCCTATCAGATACGTTCCCGAGGCTTATGCCTTTCATGAGGCCAGAACGACGTGGAAGAGTTTTGTCCAATGGCAGCTGCGGCGTGGAAAAGCTAATTATTATTTTAAGAAGAAAGTGGGAAAAGTGGGTGGGTTTGTGAAGTTGAGGATGTGGAGCGCGAAGAATGTGATGAAGCATAATCTTTTTAAGGTCCAGCTTCCGGTGATTGTTTTTATCATGATATCTAGTTTTGTACTCCAGCAGTGGGGGTATTGGAAAGAAAAAAAGGTCAATAAATGATAAGACCAATGCAAACCATGGAAGAACTTCGTGAACTCTGCAAAAAAGAATATTACAGTAAAATCCAGAGATGGATGCACTATTTGATGCTGTATGTTACCCGTCCCTTACTGCGTACCAATATAACCCCAAATCAAATCACTGCTTTTTGGCTGATTCTGCAGCTCATCGGCTCCGGGATGATGATATTTGGAGTTTATTGGATGAATGTCTTAGGGGTAGTGCTATATACAATGGCCATGCTCTTAGATTACGTTGATGGGCAGATTGCCCGTATCAAGAAGATTTCGACATATAAAGGCATTTATCTAGAAGAATTAGGCATTTACTTTGGCTCGCCGATATTTTTTCTCTGTTTGTCAATCGGAGTAGCCCGATGGACGGGAGATTATCGGTATTTTTTATTAGGCGTTACTTCTGCGCTAGCAATTTTGTTCAGCAAGCTGGTGCAGATTAATCCGCTGTCATATTCCATTGAGAAAAGAGAAATATTGCTCGCGTTACGGAAGAGCGTAAGTACGAGACCGAAAAATAAGCATATTGGTTACCTCGCTTTTCTTATCCGAAGGAGTAATCCGTTAAATCTCCTTTTCTTAGGCATTCTCTTTAATGTCCCGCACTGGATGTTATTAGTTTATACCCCATTATATGTATTAGAACTATGCCGCAAACTATTCATACAATTACGGGAGTTACACCGGCTGGATAAACAAAAACCTGAGCTGAACCGATGAAACTTAACCTTGGTTGTGGGAAAGAATTATTGAATAACTATCTTAATGTAGATAAGTACCCGATGAATGACCAAGTTAAGAAGGTAGATGTGACCAAATTCCCCCTGCCGTTCAAAGATAACCAATTTTCTTATGTGCGAATGGGGAATATTCTTGAACATATCCCTCTCGACTTACAGCTTAGATTAATTGACGAACTTTATAGGATTACGAGTAGCGGAGGGCGCATCTGGATTCGTGTTCCTTACGGCTCTCACTGGACGCGGCGCATTGATCACTATCGTGGTTACACCTATGCGACTTTCCAGCATATAGACAGTTACTGGTTTGGCAAAGGAAAAAGATTTAAAATTACATCCTGGTCTGATCACCCCACAAAATTTGGGCAGTTATTGGTATCAAAATACGTGCGAAGGTTCTTTGATTGGGCCGCTTCTGGAGAATGGTTTATAACAGACATTGTCGTAGAATTAGAGGTTTTAAAGTAACTGTAATCTCATTCTCTTTTTCATAATCCTTTTAAATCTAGTGTGACGTAAACTCATCGATGAAAGCGGTGGTGTTGGCAGCAGGTGTGCCTCATAAGTTAAGTGGAAATATTCCTATCAGCCTCTGCGAAGTTCGCGGGAAGAAAATCATTGATTATCAACTGGAGGCCTTAGAACAGTGCGGCATCAAAGATGTTTTGGTCGTGGTCGGATATAAAGCGGCAGCGATTCGGGAGTACCTGGGCTCACGCGTGGAATACGCAGAAAATACGGAATACGAAACTACAGGGAGCGCTTTTTCCCTGTGGCTGGCACGCGAGCATCTTCCGGAAGATTTTGTGTATATTAATGGTGATTTGATTTTTGAATTGGAGGTATTAAAACGAGTTCTGGAATCAAAATACGAAAATGCTTTTGGCTTTGACCGGAAGTATGATTTTACCAGCGATATGCAGAAAATGGTGATGATTGGAGAGAGAATAGTTCATCATGACAAGAGAATTAGTGATGATCTGGCTCACGGTGAAGCGGTAGGGCCGGTGAAAGTGTCAGTAACATTGGCGCAAGAGATGTTTAAGGTTATCGAAAGCAGGATTGCGCAGGGAAACAGAAAGGGATGGGTTTATTCTATTTTAAATGAGATTACAAAATATCTTCCTATCTACGGTGTCAACATCACGGGATTGAAATGGGGTGAAATCGATACTGCGGAAGATCTACGTAAAGCCGAACTGGTATTTGGGCCCCGTAAACCGTTCATGATTCTTATGTTTGGCAATCCGGCGACGGGAAAAACCCATACTTCTCGTGCTTTACAGGAGCATTGTTCTGCCTTTCATCGCACAGCATTGTTATCGACGTTTAATATCCGGGAAGAATTAGGATTGGTTGATTTATATTCTAATGAGGAACGGGAGGCGATATACGAGGAAATGATGAATCGGGTCCATTCAGTGATGAAGTGGGGAACGTCGAATGTGATATTAGATGGAAATTTTAATAAGTTTAATCGCCGTAAAGCAATCTATGATATGGCTGCACAATATGGGTACCAGATTTTCGTAGTGCATTGTGATGTGAGTAACGAACAGATTATCCAGCAGAGGTTAGAACAGCGCAAAAAGATGCCCAAAAGTTTAGAGCATGCGGCGGCTACCATGGATCTATATTATCTTATTAAGCAGACGACGGAGCCTTTAGAGCAGGATCTTAAGAATGGTGTTCTAGCAAATGTGGTGAAAGTTAATTCTGAATTAGAGACCGTTTCATTAGGATCTATAGCGGAGCAGGACGTTTCGTATAACCTCGAGATGATTCAGAATGGGATAAAGTTTGGGTTTGGGAAGATATAAGTTCTTACCGGTCTAACGTTGGCTTAGAGCCGCCTAGATATTTTCGGAATTTATCCATCCACCACCCAAAAGGCCTTCCCGATAAGATGCCCAGGATAATACCGGCAGGAAGTGCTTTTTTAATCTCAGATTCATTAGCACCAGCCACTAAAAGTGTAGCCGTGTACACTGGTATCTGGTACATCATAAATCCAGTAGTATCAACGATCCATTTTTTAAATTTGGAACTGGTATAGTCTGCTTTCCAGATATCCGCCCACCATTGGCGAAGCGGAGCGTATATTAATCTGGTTGTCGTTGCTTGTAATGTTATTGCCATCAATCTTGATTTTAATACTTCTTCTCCATTTAAGCCCGCCCAACAATATTCCATTAGGGCAAAAGGGGGATTATAGAAAGACCACACCGCAAGTGTATCCACGACGTAATTTCTTCGTATTGAGCCCTGAGGTAGGAGTTGATTTACATAATTTTGAAGAGAAGAAGTGGAAGAATGTTCTGTGCCATTTACTTTGTCATCGATGCTCATGTTTGAGAAATTTGACGGGTAAACATTTCCAGCAGATCTGTATGAATTTTTCCATTAGAGGCCAATAAATTCTTGGTGTCTCTGCCCCAGGGAGTACCGTCAAAACCAGTGACTTTTCCCCCCGCTTCTTCGACCATCAACGATCCTGCTGCATAATCCCAATAGCCTTTTGGATACACTTTAACAGCAGCATCATAGGAACCTTTTGCCAGCAGGCATAATTCCAGTAGTGCAGAGCCTTGGAATCGAAATTGTGCTTTCTGTTCCGTAATCCTGGCGATACATTGTGCACCAAGCCTGGAAGAATCTGGATGGCTATGGTCTCCCGTCAAATAGGCAAACAGAAATTTTTGGAGGTTATCTTGCGATGATACTGATATTCTCTGATCATTAACATAAGCACCATTACCTCTTTCCGTGAAGAAAAATTCTCTAGTCTTGGGGCTGTATACGGAGGCAATAACCACATTTTCATCTTTCTCTACGGCAATGCCGGTACAGAACGAAGGCAATCCCGCTTTAAAATTTCTCGTTCCATCCAGAGGATCAATGATCCATCGATATCCAGACGTTCCAGAAGATTTCCCGTACTCTTCACCTTCGATAGCATCGTGTGGAAAATAGTGGTCTATCGATGCTCGTATCTCCGTTTCAGCATCTTGGTCTACTTGCAGAGTGAAATCTCCTCGCGATACACCTTTATAGATGGGATCTCCTGAATTAGAAACATAGGAAGCTATTTTCTGTCCAATATTGGTTGCCAGTTGACGGGCTAATTCTCCTCGGTCCATGCCTATTTTTGGCGGGATGATGGTTTATAAAATAAATGGAACTAAGGGCTTGCCACAAAATAAAATAGCAAATTTTGGAGTGAGATGGGAGGACAATTTATCTAAAACTTATCAATTTATTTTGTAGCGGGCCCTAAGCATCATGGAGTATCATAATCTTTTTAAAGTGACTTGAGAACAAGAAGAATAAAAATAGTACAGGGGTTATATACATGAAAGCCTTGATCTTAGCCGCGGGCATTGGCAGCCGCCTTGGCGCTATCACTACAGATTTTCCTAAATGTTTAGTTCCCATCTGCGGAAAACCAATCTTAGAATATCAATTAGATGCCTTGCTGGCAAACGGCATTACCGACGTCGCTCTGGTGCTGGGATATAAGAAAGAAAAAATCCTAGCTTTTTTAGAGTCGAAGGAGAAGTATAGAATGATGAACTTCACCTTTGCTTTAAATCCTGAATATGCCACAACCAACAGTAGCTATTCCTACTGGCAGGCGAGAAGTTTAATTGGCAGTGAACCTTACATTCATCTCAATTGCGACATTGTGCTCTTTCCATCGTTGATTAAACGATTGAAAGAGAGTCCTTTTGACAACGCCATTCTTGTTGACAGGAAAGTGAAATTAGATGCTTCCATGGAGCAGGTTATTTTAGACGGCGATCGAGTTGTTAAGATGGATAAAGCCAATTTGCCCGGTGCGATGGGCCGAGGTAGCGGCATGGCCAAGTTATCTCCTGCTGCAGTTGCGGTGATGAAGGAGAGAGTGGAAGGCTTTGTCCGTAATGGAGATAAGAACCAGCACTGTCATGGCCTGATGCGGTATGCCTTGACGAAAGTTCCGTTTTACGCGTTAGATGCGAGTGATTTAGTATTTCGAGAGATTAACAATAAGGAAGAATTAAAAGAGGCAGAGGAGACAATACGGAGGCAGGCACCATGATTGAATTGGAAGCTTTTTTGCGAGGACAACAACAAGTATATGATAAGTTTAGGGCTGCCCGGGATGCTATCCGAGCAGAGGGAACGACACCTCCTAAGACTGTAGAGAACAGGGATGGATATCTGGTCATCATGAAGCATCCCGAGGAGATTGTCGAGCGCTCCACTGCTCTGTCCCGAAGAATTGCTGCAATAGTGCCTGCGATGACGTATGAAGGAATTGCAGTTCATACCACCATCGGTGTCGTAGGAATGCAGTATCGATCTCCGGAACAGCAGGGCGTCGATCGAAACGCGGTGGCCTTGCTGGAAGATGCCCTGAACGTGGCGTCGAGAGATTTCGCGGCATTGACTATCCCGTACGAAAGGTGGCTGTATAATCGGGATACGACCATCGCACAGGGTATTGCAGGCAAAGCCTTTGTTCACCTCGCCGATCTCGTGCATGAATCTCTTCAAAAGCATAATGCTGCTGAAAGAATTGGCAAAGTACAGCAGCCGTGGGGAGGGCACATCACTATTTCCAGATTCTTGGAACATACTCCTGCTGCGCAATTGCAGGATTTTTTTAATGTGGTAGAAGCAGAGCCTTCTTTGCCGCCAAGCACTCCCGAAGCCGTATGCTTAGGATATGTGTCGGTAAAAAATGGGGTTGTAGGCATTGAGATACTGGAAAAGTTTGAATTGAAACATGATTAAAGCTTTTATCTTCGATGTTGGCGGGACTTTAGTGAAGACTGATGCGGCTATTCTCGAAGCGTTGACGAGAGCATTGGGTGAACATGGCATTGAGTTTAAGAATAAGGAAAAAGTGATTAACGTATTTGGGCAGGGGCAGCTGAAGAACGTACAGACAGCAGTGGATGTTTCTTACGCCGAACCTGATCGGGAAGAAAAAATACAAAAATGCTATGCTTCTTTTCGAAGGATTTTTCCTCTTCAGGTGATTTCGTATTTTGAAGTGATTCTCCATGTTCTGGAAGGATTACAGTATTTACAGGGGAGAAGGATGAAATTAGCAGTGCTCACTGGCTTTAACCGGGAGGAAACAAAATTCTTTCTCCATAAAATGAGATTGAAAGAGTATTTTAATTTGGTACTGTCAGCAGAAGATATCGTCAAACATCGTCCGGAACCTTATGGGTTACTGTTGGCTGTCGAAAAATTGGGGCTGCAGAAAGAAGAATGCCTTTACGTGGGAGACGCTTGGGTGGATATTTTGTTTGCCAGAAATGCAGGTGTGAAAGTTACTTGTGTGAAGACCGGTGCGCAGGATAATAGTCTTTTGGAAAAAGAGAAGCCGGATTATTTAGTTGAAGATTTCAGAGAAATGATTACGGTGCTCTCTCCATCATTTTAAGAATACTCTTTCTTCCTAAACACCCGTTCATCATGCCCCGGCAAGATGCGATGCGTCGCTCCAGCAATAGTGATAATCTTCTCAATCACCTGCTGCGTTTCTGCACTGTCTTTATGCCGTCCAGGCAGAACATAATCCTGCTGAGTGGAAGGAAGCAAATTATCATAACATAATACCGCATCTCCAGCAATGACATATTTTGTACCGGGAGCTGTTTCTACCACTACAATCTGATGCCCTGGTGAATGCCCCGGCGTAAGCATGGCAGTAATTCCTGGCAGGACTTCCCAATCGCCATCCACAACTTCGAGAGGATAGGTCTCAAACTCAGGTGTTAATCCGATACTGGGATGATCATAGGAGCGGAAATATGTTCCCGCAGGATTACGGGCAAAGTCTAATTCTTTTTTCTGCACATAGAATTTTGCCTTAGGGAGAAGTAATCCATTCTGGCAGTGATCCCAATGCAAGTGAGTGAAGATTACTTTGGTAATTTCTTCTGGCAGTACTCCCTGTATCTTGAGGACCTGTTCAATTCGTTCTCCAGGCAACTGGTAGGAGCCAGGATAGTGTTTAGAATGGGATGTTTCGGTATCGGGCATTCCAGTATCTACCAGAATTTTTTCAGTAGGAGTTTTGATTAACCATGAAACGCTGGGAATATACATCATCTTACCGTTATCAACGCCCTGAGTGAGAGTTTTTCCTTTGTCACAGTAGATAGTGCCGACGCGCAATGGAGTGATGGTGATCATGGATGAAAGTGGTTTCTATAAAGCTTATAAAGGTTATTTATTGCAGTTCTATGATGATTAAAGCTATTGTGTTTGATTATAACGGCGTATTGACTCAGGAAGGGCACTTTGAACCATTTTTGAGCAGGTATGCCCATAAACAGGGAAAAGATGAAAGGTATTTGCAAAGACTGGTGCGAGAAGAATGGGATCTGGCGCGGGAAGGACAGAATGATGGAACAGAAGTATGGAATAAAGCGGCGGCGTATTTGGGAGTTCCGCTAGAGGAGTTCAGAAAGGGATGGGAAGATAATTTTCCACTACGTTCGGAGATGCTTGGTCTGGTTCGTGTACTTCGCCCGCATTATAAAACTGCAGTGATGACCAACATGATCCAATGCTGGTGGGAAGATGTGCGCCGGGAATATCTACTTCCAGATTATTTTGGTGATGTATTTACGTCGTATGAGATTGGTGCTGCGAAACCAGATACTCGTATTTTTGAATATGCGTTGGAGCGATTGGAATTGAAAGCGGAGGAATGTTTGTTCATTGATGATCAGACGAAAAATACTGCTGTTGCTCAACGATTAGGGTTTGAAGTTATTCTCTTTGCATCTCCAGGTAAATTAAGACTAGAATTAAATGGACGCAGGATTATTATTTAGATCTCTCATAAATTTCAAACAAAGTCTGTAACGCCGGCAAAGTGCTTTCACCACTTATTATCGGCTCCTTATTTTCTAAAATGGACTGTATGAAATCTTCAATGACTTCTTCATGGCAATGGTCGTAATAGGCAGGCACGAAATCACGATTAATTTTTTCATCGGCTAAAGGCGTCGGAACTCCTGGGACATTCCATTCCAGCACTTTCTCTGAATCGAGTACCACCGAGCTTTTACTTCCTTTAATAGAAATCTTTCCACTCCATACCATGGGCGAATTGGCACTTGCAGTTATATACCCTGGAATGTTGCCAGGGAATTGCAGCACTGCCTGAGCTTCATCTTCAACGTCAATATAATTTCGGGTTGTTTTTATCATCGACGACATTATAGTTGGTGTGCCAAAGCAGTGGACGATTCTATCTAGGTCATGCAATCCCTGACAGAGCAATACTCCTCCCCCTGCTAATTCTTTTTTTCCCCGCCAGCCTTGATAATAGTCTTTGGTCTTATTGACGTTTAAATCGTAGTGAATGCCGGCGATGTCACCCAAATCCTTGCTCTCAATAATTTTTTTTAGCGCAGTAGTATTGTGAAAGAATCTTCGCTGCAGCATGACGGCTAATTTCACCCCTGCTTTTTTACACTTGGCAACTGCTGCAGCTGCTTCCGGCAGGTTTATAGCCAGCGGCTTCTCACAGAGGATATGAATGCCTTTTTCTGCGCAATCCAAAATCTGTTGATAATGGAGATAATGCGGGCTGGCGATGGTGACCGCATCTATTTTTTCTTTTTCTAACATTTCGCGGTAATCCTGGTACACCGGCACTCCTGCATCCTGAAACTCTTTTGGGATGTTTGGAGTAGGATCGCAGAGTGCTACAATCTTAACTGCGGGGTTCGTTTTTAGATAATGAAGATGTACTTTGGCAGCAACACCACAACCGATAATGCCGTAACGAAGCATAGTCTTCTGCTTGAAAAAGTGGTTATAAAGATTACGAATCTAAAATCTAACCGACAAAAAGATTGTTAGTAAAAATCGGAAGAGAATTCCAGCAATTTTATAAAGGCTTGTTGAGGAAAGTAAGTAATGACTCAATCGGTAAGCACTGGAATGGCTTATCTGATGGCATCAGAATTCTCCTTTATTCTGTCTAATTATCTTCTTCACATTTTAGTGGCACGTTCTTTAGGACCAGTTAAATATGGTATTTATGGCATTTTAATGTCTTTATATCTTATCAATCGCGCTTTTTTAAATACCGGTTTTCCCAGGGCCGTTTCTAAGGTTATAGCAGAATATTCTAACTTCTCAGGTGTGATTATGAAAGTATCTCTTCAGCTTCAAGTGATTATAGTAATTTTTTTTACAGCTGGCTATTTTTTTCTGGCACGTTTTCTTGCTACAAATTTCCTAAATGATCCTTCTTTAAGTTATTATATTATTACTCTGGGATTTCTAATTTTTCCCTTAAGTTTGATGTCTTTATATTCAACTGGTTATATGGGCGGGTTACGCCTGTTCAAAGAACAGGCCTTCATTAAATTTCTTTTTCCACTATTAAGGGTTATCTTTGTGCTTTTCTTTATCATTTTAGGGTTTGAGATATTTGGTACATTAATAGGGACTTTCTTGGCATCACTGGTTAGTCTCTTTATCTGCTTGAGGATAGTAAGAGGTGTTCATATTTTTCCAGTGAAGATAAATAAGGAGAGCAAATATTTTGCTAAAAGAATGATCTCTTTTGGTATTCCAGTATCAATTAGTGCCATAGTTGGAGCATCAGTGCGCAATGTCAATGTTCTTTTTGTTAAATATTTCTTAGGTGAAAATGTTGCAGTAGGCATCTATACGGCTGCAGCAACATTATCTAACATTCCCTATATGGTTTTTACAGTTCTTCCCCTAATACTGGTTCCTTCTATCTCAAAAGCTCTGGCCTCACAAAATCGTCTCTTGGCACAAAAATATCTCTACCAGTCACTACGTTATAGCCTCCTAATATTGGGTCCTATTACTATCTTACTTTCAGCAACAGCATCTGATGTTATGGGTATATTGTATGGACAAACATATATTTCTGGTGCAATTGCGCTTCAGGTTTTACTGTTTAGCGCCCTGCTTTTGTCGATTATAGTAATATTAGGTTCTGCTTTGGCCGCCAACGGAAAACCGTATTTTGAAACACTATCAATCTTAATTGTTCTCGGTATAATGGTTCTTTTAAATTTCTATTATATTCCTAAATATGGTATTTATGGTGCAGCTTTAAGTTCGTTGTTTTCAACACTCTTTGGCTTAATTTTAGTCATATTTTTAATTCGTTACTATCTCCAGCAGATCTTTCATTTCCTCTCATTTTTGCGCATCGGATTGGTGTGCGGGATAATTTATTTCTTGGCCTACTACTGGCATTATAATGGGTTCTTTGTTTTCTTCACCTACTCTCTTTTGGGATTTTTATATTTGCTTTTACTGTATCTATTTGGAGAAATAAGTTCTGAGGATATTACTATCCTGAAGAAAGTTATTAGAGGGGAATGATTAAAATTTTTTTCATCCAATCTGTGACCACCGGTAGGCGCTCGTAACGTTTTTACATATTCACATCCCGTTTTCTCTCTCAGAGTGATAGATGCGATAAAACTGAAGCCACAATTTCCTGAGAAATTCCAATAAGACAAAAATAGCATAAAAGAGTAAAGTTATTTCTGGGATTTGGAACAACACACCAAAGAACATGACGTTAAATGGATTATCCATTAGCAGTAAATCATGAACAATGGCAATAAATCTATTTTTTTCTTCTTTCAGTGACAAGTTATTCTCATAGATTATCTTTTCTATTTTTTTCTGTTCTTCAGGTGACTTGTACCACATTGGGTTTATGGTAAGGGCTTTAGATGCTAGAAAAATAAAAGTGGCAATAGCCCCCAAGATTAAGTAGCTGCTGTTGGCTGTTTGTCGGTAGGCTATGATAGACAGCGCAATAAGTAATAGTGAATTGCAGATATAATGCCCAAACAGATCAATATAAGTTCCATTCAGTGAAAATTTCTTCCGAAATCTGGCTACGATCCCATCGGAACCATCTAAAATTGATGCTAGTTGAAATACCAGTAAAGAAACAATAATGGTAAGGTGGTTTCCAAATGCTATAAATGGAAGCATGGCAAGTTTAATTAACACCCAAAGGATAGTAATTTGATTTGGGGTCAGTGGGGTATACAATAATAGTTTTGCTGGATAAAATGCCAGAAAATCACACATAGGGATTAAAATCCCTTTCGTAGTCTTCTTCGTACAAGTCTTCCTAAGTTCTGTAATACTAGGTACCTGGTGCATATAAAATATAAACAGCGGTTAGCTTATAAAGTTTATGACCATATCACAATTTATTTAAAACTATAGCTATTTACTTTCAAAATGCCCATAGCAATATTTGGATATGTCAGCAGAGATGTTGTTATCACGCGACACAACAATCAGAGTATCGAAAAAATTGGGGGGAAAGCTTATTATAGTGGTGTTTGCCTAGCTAATTTAGGAGAGGACACTTCTATTTTTATCCCGCTTGAAGAACAGTCGCAAGACTTATGGGATAAAATTAAGGTGAAAAATATGAAGATTTGGTCTTTTGAATCGTCTACCCCTAGATATGAAAATGAATTTTTAGATTCATCGCTTAATACTAGGATTTTCAGAGCAAAGATAGATCCTAATTTTTCTTTTACTTCTTCTTTATTAACAAAAAATATGAAGAAAGAACTACAATTATGTGATCATATACACTTGGCACCAAGCAACCCGCAACAAATTCCACTTCCGTTTATCCAATATCTTCAGTGTGAATATCACGCAAAATTATCAGCTGACCTTGACTTCTTTATCAAAAGCGTTGATGAAAATGGAAAGGTTTCACTAGTAGAAAGAGATTATTTGTTCTCTGTTCTACGCTGTTTAGATGTGGTACTTCTTTCTAAAGAGGATCTCTCCTATTTTAGATTAGTAGAGAATGAAGCGCTCTCTGTAATTAGCCAAGCAGGCCCATCGGAAGTTATCCTCACTAAAGGATCTGAGGGGGCAATTATTTTTTCTAAAAATGAGAAAAAAATATATACTATCCCCGCGATAAAACCAAAGAAGATTGTTGATGTTACAGGTGCTGGAGACACTTATATTGCAGCTTACTTATTTCGTAGAAAGTTAAATAATATATATGAATCTGCTCTCTTTGCGGCAAGGATAACATCATTAAAGCTGGAATCTAGTAGTGCGTTTTCAGGCTTTAACTCAGTTCCATAACACTATTAAATGTTAAAAAAGCAGTTTTAAAAATGCTAAAAGAAATTTATTGCCCTCAGACTTTTCGAGTCAATAAAGAATATCCTATTTATCTTGGTAGAAATATTTTAGAGCAACTTGTTGATAAAATTAAGCCGTTTAAACCTAATAAAGTTTTTCTCGTTTCAGATACTAATGTTTCCGCGCTGTATGGCAGTAAAGTGATGGGGATACTGAGCCAAAATTTTGAGACATTTATGTTTACAGTCCCTGCTGGCGAGGGGAACAAAACTTTTCAGCAATATATATCCCTTTGTAATAAACTTATTTCTAGTGGAATTACCAAGCGAAGTTTTATCATTATTATGGGTGGTGGAGTTGTTGGCAACCTTGCTGGTTTTGCAGCCTCAACGATTATGCGCGGCATAGATTTTGCTCATCTTCCTACTACTGTTATGGCTCAGGTCGACAGCACTACGGGAGGCAAACAGGCAGTGAATATGCCTCAAGGAAAAAACCTGTTAGGACTTTTCAATGATCCGAAATTTATTCTTATTGATACTTATTTTTTGCACACTCTTCCACAACGAGAATTTAGCTGTGGATTTGCCGAATGCATCAAACATGCCCTCTGTCAAGATGAAGATTTTGTGAACGAACTTTTTCTTAAGTTCAACAAAGAACATCGGTATTCAGAAAGTGACCTCCTTTCGATAGTGGAAAGAACAATTAAACTTAAGATCGACCTTTTGAAGATGGATCCAAAAGAAATAAATGAGGGCAAGATTTTAGTGTACGGCCATACAATTGGTCATGCTGTAGAGACACTCTCTCATGGAAAGCTCAACCATGGTGAATCAATAAGTATTGGTATGATATTTGCTGCTAAAGCTTCAGTTGCGTTAGGCTTTGCTGATAAGTCACTCATTTTAGTGCATGAAAAAGTCTTGACTAAAGCTGGACTACCTATTAGAATACCTGATTACATTCAAAGTGATAATATTGTTACACAGCTTAGTTATGATAAAAAATTGTCTCCACAAATAGAGCTGATATTATTGCGGCAAATTGGCGAACCACAGGCACATGAAGGTCGTATAGGGTACCCGTTTAATAAAGAGAGGGTATTAGAATTACTTTTAGATCAAAATACGTGGGATAAAGAACTTTACTTACCGCATTAACTTTGCCATTTTCTATTAAATTGGCTTTACTTTATCATTGTTACGTAAAATTTTTAAAAGAATTGATTTAAAGATAATGATATGACTGAAAAGAAGCGCTACCGTGTGGTGTATGATCGAAATAATTGCATTGGTATAGGGAGTTGTGCTCTTCTTCAGCCGGAACGCTGGGTGATGATTCGCAATGGAAATGATAATCGGGCTGACCTCATAGGTGGTATCGCACAAAAAGATGGCATCCTAGTGGCGGAGTTTACGGAAGAAGAATTTGTCCAGTTTAAATCCGCAGCTGAAAGCTGTCCTGTTAATGTAATTCATATTATTGATCTTCAAACCAATGAGAAAATTATATAATTCCGTATTTCCATCCCGGTCTTTGACCGGTGGCGTAAATCTTTAGTAGTTTAACGTATTTCTCAGAAAAGAAGACAAGAAAC
>Ga0209211_10006323_pt1 | contig 17213 bp, 16 predicted proteins | sample RifGroA2_FD_183992 | JGI IMG/M metagenome (GOLD analysis project Ga0209211, IMG submission 183992) | Groundwater microbial communities from Rifle, Colorado, USA - Groundwater A2 (SPAdes) (version 2) | ecosystem: Environmental > Aquatic > Deep subsurface > Groundwater | place: Rifle, Colorado... | reverse complement strand
AGACAAATACAAGAAAATAAGAGAGAATACTTCCATATTTGTGAGAGCTGTAAAGGAAAAGAAAAAAGAGCTTGAGGGATTTATTTCTGATGTGGACATTAAGAAGAAGGATCTGGAAGCTATTCAAAAAGAAATTTACGGGCTTGAAGAAAAAATTAAAGATATTAGCCCTAAGCTGGAGCAGGCAGCAGCAAAAGTTAAGGATAAAAGGCAAAATGCCGTTATTTTTGAGGATAAAATCAAAGATTTGAATAAAATAAAGAATGAGTTTAGCGTTCTGGAATCAGAGCTTAACAGCTTTTTGAGAGAGCACAACAGGATTAACCAGGAAATTCCAAGATTAAATGCCCAGATAGAATTATTGCAGAAGGAGATGGGGGCAGGGGCAGAAGAGCTGGCTAAAGAGGCGGATATTAAATCAAAAGCAGACTTAATGGACAAGTCCTTTAGGAATTTACGGGAAGAAATTGACAAAATAAGGCAGAAGATAAGCGAGTCAAGAATAAACAAAATAAGGTCGGAAGAAGTCCTTAAAAAAATAATTAGCATGGATAAATGCCCCTTATGCCTGCAAAATGTGCAGCATGAGCACAAGGATTCTATAAAAGAAAGGGAAACTAAAATTATTGCTGAGTCAGAAGCTGTTGTAGCTGCTTATTCTGAAAAAGAGAAAGCAGCCAAGGCTGAATTGGAATCTATTGAGAAAGAGATAAATGAATTAAGGAAGCTGGGAGGCAAAATAGAGCTGGCCCGGCTTAAAATGAGGCATTTAGAAGAGAAAACGAAAGATAAGAATAAGCTTGAGCAGAATAAGGGGCAAATAAAGGAAAAAATAGAAAAAACGAACAGCAAAAAAATTGAGCTTAGCCAGAAAATAGAAGCTCTAAAGGATATAGAATCTGGCTACAAAACAGCCAGGCAGGAGCTGGACATTGCTTTGGATGAAGAAAGAAAGATTTATGCTGAAAAAATCGGCCTTGAAAAGGAAAATCAGTCTTTGAATAGGATGTCTAAAGGCCTTGTGGAAGAGATAGCCAAAAAAGCAATGGCAAAGGAAAAGCTTTCTTCCTTTTCGGATATACAGAACTGGCTGGAAAATTATTTCGCCAATCTCATGGACACTATGGAAAAGCATGTAATGCTGCAGGTTTACAGGCAGTTTAATGAGGTGTTCAAGGCTTGGTTCAACCTGCTCATAGAAGATGAAACCATATCAGTAAGGCTTGATGGCGAATTCACCCCGATAATAGAGCAGAACGGCTATGAGACATTTATAGATAACTTAAGCGGCGGTGAAAAGACAGCTGTCGCTTTGTCTTACAGGCTTGCACTGAACAAGGTGATTTATGACGTTTCCGACAGCATAAAAACGAAAGATCTGCTAATGCTGGACGAGCCTACAGATGGCTTTAGCTCAGAGCAGCTTGATCGGATACGCGATGTCCTTGAGCAGCTTGATATGGGGCAGGTAATTATAGTAAGCCATGAGTCAAAGATAGAGAGCTTTGTCCAGAATGTAGTCAGAATAGGCAAGGAAGATCATATCAGCAGAGTTTTTTGAGCAAGGCAAAATCTACTCTATAAACCCCCTTACTCGACTATCAGCTTGCCGTTCATACCCCCATGGCCTTGGCCGCATGGCACTGAGCAGAAAAACACATATTCGCCTTTTTTATCAGCTACAAACTCCACCCTTGTAGTTTCCCCCGGCAGAATCTTTTCATTCACATCAAACTCAAAAATTGCAAATCCATGCGCAACATCCTCGCTCTTAATATTAATGATTACTTTATCGCCCTCTTTGACGGTTATTGTTGATGGCTCAAATGCCCATTTCCTTGCGGTCATATCGAATTCCTTCACATTCGAATCAGGGGCTGCTGTTTTTCCTTCCGCATTTCCTGGCTTGTCGGAAGCAGAAGAGTCTGCAGCTGCCGGAGAGCTTTCCGCAATTTTTTCCACAGGAGCGATGACTTTTAGCCCAGGTGCATCTGGTGCAGCTGGAGGCTCTGCCTGCTGGGGCTGCTGAGAGCACGAACTAATCAGGAAGATAGAAAGAACAGCTAACATAAGCATATAATTTTTCATATTTTTCACCCCTCTCCCCCGCTCTTTTGGTTAGATTTCTTTTAGTCAGATTAAAAGAATTGCTAATTGAAACATGCCGCTTATTTAAAAAGTTTTTGTCAAATAAACAAAAGGATAAAGGTCTTTAAGCTTGAAATACGCCTCTCTTGCAGGGTAAATGCTGTCAAACACGCCAATAATTGTAGGGCCTGAGCCTGACATGACATTGCTCAATGAGCCGAATTTTTTAAGGTTTGTCTTAATCTCCTTCAATATTTTATGCTTTTTTTCTATCATTGGCTCGAAATCATTATGCAGGCTATGGGCTACTTTTTTCAGCTCCCTCTTCCCAATCAATTTTACAATATCTTGGATGCTTTTTTTGGTTTTGGGCTGTTCTTTAAGCGTGTCAAAATGCTTGTATGCCCATGATGTTGAAACCTTTATGCCCGGGTTTACAAGGACAAGGTTTATGGAAAGTGGCTTTTTCAAAGGCTTTATTTTGTCTCCAACGCCGCTAACAGCAGCCTGTTTTCCGGCAATAAAGAAAGGCACATCAGAGCCTATCTCCGCCCCCAGGCTTATAAGCTTTTTTTCCGTCAGCTTTAAGCCCCAAATCTTGTTGGCCATAACCAGCACATTTGCTGCATTCGAGCTCCCGCCGCCTAGCCCGGCAGACATTGGCACATTTTTTTCAATATGAACCTTAATGCCTTCTTTTACCTTAAATTTTTCTTTTAACAGCAAAGCCGCCTTGTAGGCCAGATTCTCTTCCCCTTCAAGGTCAGGATTGTTGCTTTCAACTATGATGCTGTCTTCAGAAATCTTTTCAATATGCATATTGTCATGCAGCTGTATAGGCATCATTAAGGATTCTACGCTATGGTAGCCGCTTCTCAGCTTTTTCCCTACTTTAAGGAAAAGGTTTACTTTCGCGTATGAACTTAACTGCATGATGCTTTTGTGCAATACCTAATATATTAATGTTCTGTTTTAATTTTGATTTTCAAGAACAAGGCAAAAACATAGTCAGCCCTTAACAGGATATTCCATAAGGACATTATACCCTGCGGAATCTTTATCAGCCGGCCTGCTTCCATGCAAATAAGGCTTCCCGCCCCTTAATAAAGGCGCCAATGTAGCGCCAAGATGCGTATGTGCGCTGACGCCATCTTCACGCACTACTAAACCCCCTTCAGTTACTTGCCTTAAGTAATCTTCCATAGATGCCGGCTCTTGCAATGAAAGCCCATTTTCCTGTGCAAAAGAGCTAAATCCATTTGGCCGGGTAAAAACGAATAGCCGCAAGCCTAGTGTTCTTGCCAGCTCTGCCTGCGCTTCTACAAGAGCCCTAAAACCCCCCCTCACCCCAGGATCTGTCTGCACCGCATAGCAAATTAACGAATCCCCTGAAGGCGTATGTGTTGAGCCGTATCCCCTGCCGGTCAGGGCTTCCCAGCTTGCAATCCTTGCCAATTGGTCAGAATTAACAGCAATAGAATAAATTGTGCCGGCTAAGCTTCCATCTCCATCAACCGCCGCCCTTTGCCCCTCTGGAAAAATAATACACCTATTAGATTGCTGCATTAACGCAAGGGTATAAAGCCCCTCGCCATTTAAGCCCCATTCTTGGCCCAGTATACCCTGCCAACGGGCAATGTACAGTCCAGCGGCAGTTTGAGTATTAACCCGGGGGTCATTATGCATTACTGCCTCAAGGCCGCTCATTTTTCCTGGAAGTATCATTTAATATTTAAAATTTGTTAAGCTGGCTGCCGCAAAGCACTGCATGCCTTTTCCTTTCCCGAACTCTGTAAGCCCTTCCCCTGAAGTTGCGGCAATGCCGATGTTTTCTTCCCTGACTTTCAATAATTTCGACAACGAGCTTTTAATTTTATCGGCATACCCGTCTATTCTTGGCTTTTTGCCTTCCAGCATTATTGCAACATTGCCGATTGTATAGCCTCTTTTTTTTATCTTATTAAGTATAAATTCTATGTACTTCTTGCTGTCCTTAATTCCCACCTTGCACATCTTATCCGCATAAAACCCCAGTGATTTCTCCCCTATGGCTGTGCTTATCGCATTAAACAATGCATGAAGTATGACATCCCCATCTGAGTTTGCCTCAAAGCCAGCCTCATTTTTTATTTCTAAGCCGCCCAATGCTAATTTTTTATTTTTATCATCGGAAAACTTATGCGAGTCTTGGCCAATCCCAATCTTAGAGGCATTAGCCATTTTATTGGCGTAAGCTAAATCATAAGGCTCTGTTATCTTTATGTTTTCCCTTGGGCAATAAACAGCTTTTACGCTGCCCCCAAGCCTTTCAACCAGGCTTGCATCATCGGTTCCATAGAATTTGTCCGCATATGCCCCTTCAAACGCCTTTTTAGCGAGAAAATACTTCATCGCCTGCGGAGTCTGAGCCTGCCAGAGCAGCCTGCGGTCAATGGTCTGCTTTACAAATCCATCTTCAACAAATTTAATGGTGTCTTTTGCAGGAAATCCGACAGCTGCCGCGCCGTATTTTTTTGCTGCGGAAATGCAATTATTTATCGTGGCTTCATCAACAAAAGGATTTGCCGCATTATGGATTAGAATAATATCTTCATTGCCTGCATTTTTTATTGCTTTTATACCATTGTAAGCCGAATCCTGCCGTTCAACTCCGCCGTCAGCAACTTTTATTATTTTATTAAGCTTATTGGATTTTATTATTAATTCGAGCTTGTTCCTGTCATCAGGATGAGCAACAAGGATAATTTTATTGATGCTTTTGCAGTTTTGGAATTTTTTTAATGTATGGAATATTATTGGCTCCTTGTTTAATAGTAAGAACAGTTTGTTTATCCTTGTGCGCATCCTTTTTCCCTTTCCGCCTGCAACAATGATTGCATAGTTCATTTTTTCTCAATAATGCTTTTTGTTTTTTTCTTTACATCCCAGTCAACTTTTAAAATTTCTTTAAGGCTTGGGTTTTTTATTGCTTTATGCTCAAGCATCGCTTTATTTATGAGTTTTGGAATATCTAAAAACTTGATTTTGCCTTCTAAAAAAGCGTATACTGCGGCTTCATTTGCAGCGTTTAAGGCAGCAGGCATAGTTCCCCCGGCAATGCCAGACTCATAGGCATATTTCAGGCAGGGAAACAATTCAAAATTCGGCTTTTCAAAATTGATATTTTTAATTTCTGCAAGATTAAGCTTTTTTGCATTTAAGTGCAGCCTTTTTGGATAGCTTAGTGCGTATTGGATTGGAATTTTCATGTTTGGCAATGATAGCTGTGCCAGGGTTGAATTATCCTTAAACTCAACCAACGAGTGTATTATGCTCTGCGGATGCACAACAACTTCAATATTCCTATAATCAATGCCGTACAAATAATGCGCTTCAATAGCCTCAAAGCCCTTGTTCATTAAAGTAGCAGAATCAATTGTTATCTTATTGCCCATGTTCCAGGTCGGGTGCTTTAGCGCATCTTTGGCCGTAGCATTCTCCAGTTGTTTTTTAGAATAATCCCTAAAAGGCCCTCCCGAGCAGGTTATTATCATCTTGGTTACATCATTAATATTTTCCCCGTTGAGGCACTGGAATATCGCGCTGTGCTCAGAATCTATCGGCATTAGATTGACATTATTTCTCCTAACTTCTTCCATCACGATTTGGCCTGCAGTGACTAAAGTTTCCTTGTTTGCCAAAGCAATATTTTTTTTATTTTTTATAGCTTCGATTGTAGGCCTTACGCCAATTGATCCTACAAGCGAATTGACAACGGTATCTGCATTGCTTAACTTCGCAATTTTTATTATGCCTTCAATTCCGGAATAAATATCAATGCTAATATCCTCTTTTTTTAATAAGTCGTTTAATAAGCCTGCCTTTTCATTTTCCATTACTGCAGCCGCCTCAGGCTTGAATTCTAATATCTGTTTTTTTAATAGCCCTATATTGTTGTTTGCAGTAAGGCCTATTATTTTGAATTCTTTTGGATTGCTTCTTGCTATTTCAAGCGCCTGGGTTCCAATAGAGCCAGTGCTGCCCAATATTGATAGGTTTTTCATATTCGCCCCATAAAATAAGTTATCATATGCCATTTATAAGAATTTTGATGGTTTGGCGCTGTTAGATTTAAACTAATCTTCCTTTGCCTAAATGCTGATTTAAGAAGGTTATAACTCTATAAGTTACTGCCGGCATTTTGCCGCTTTCAAAGGAATACTCTTCCAGGTATTTGCCATGTTCGCTGAACTCCTTGTTGAGGTTATGCCCCATGTTAGGAAGCCTCATAATATCAGTTTCTCCAAAATCCCTGTAATGCTGCTCTATCTCAGGCATATTGTTTTTCTTCCAGGGCTCGATATAATAATCAAAAAGCCCGTAAACAAATAATTTTGGCGTTCTTCTGATAATATTCCAATAGTATCTAATAAACTCCATCTTATTATCCGGGCTTTCAACAATTTTGCAAAATTCGATTATAGCATTAATAAAATCAAAAGGATTCTTAACTTTCTGTATATAATCAAAGGCATCATGGACATCTTTGATATAGGTTGCATGCAGCTACACCCCTTTGTCTCCAACCCACCTTTCATAAATCCTTGCGCCTTCGCCTTCATATTTTCTTATTGCTTTATTTGTTTTTTTGGTAACAGATTTCAGCATAAAGCGTGAAAATCCCGTCTTTCTCCCGAACCATGATTTAAGGAGGCCTGCCTGCCATGGCGGCATGGCATATTGCATGGTTTTAATTGGCGCAAGCAGAACAGCAGCATCTATCCTGCTTGCGCCTTCATATGTCTCTTTTAAAGCATTAAGCAAAATAATCTTTAGCTCCTTGTACTTCTCGCTTAGCCTGATAGCGTTAAAAACCAATCGCTTATACGAATCTTCATCGTATTTTTTAACTATTCCAAGGTCATCAGTTATGATTTTAAGCCTTTTTGTTACCTCAGTCATTGCCGCATAAAACTCAGCCTCAACCTTGGTGTTATAGCCAGCCATTGCAAACAATGCGCACATTGCCCCAGTGCTGTGCCCCACCACCCCTACATTTCTTATTCCTTCTGACCTTAGCTGCCTTACTGCCAATAAAATAAACTCGCTTATCCTTCCCAGCCTTAGCTTTTCTTCAAAAGCCTCTCCATGCATGGCCAGGTCAATGCTATACACCCAGTAATCTTGGGAAGCCAGCCTTTTGCCCAAAGTGATCAAATTTTCCTTGTCTTTGGACATTCCGTGTACTAGAACCAGCCCCCTGTTTGGCTTTGGCCCGTTAGGATTAAATATTTTTATTGCAGGAACTGCTCCGGCAATTACAATATACTGTGTGATTATGCCGGGAAAATCATTGCTTTTGGAAGACTCGAGAACTTTCTGTCCATAATTAATGCTTGCAATGGCATATTGCTGAAGCCTTTTAGCGTCTATGGAGTCTTGATAAATCCATTTACCTGCTTCGGCCTTCAGCACATTTAGCCTATTAATCAAATCATCAAAATTACCAACCCTTTTAATCATGTTAAGAAAAGATATATAATGGCCAATCCTATGCAGCCTTCTCGCTTCTTCTATCTCCAAATCAACTTCTATTGTCAAAAAATCATAGAGGTCTTCTTCATAATCTTTTGTAAGTGTATATATCCTTTGCCTTAGCCGCTCGAGCGCCTCTTTACTTGGATTTTTATTGAGCATGCTTATAAGTTCATCAATCTCTGAGAAAAGCTGAGGCTCTTCCAAAGTATGTTCCCCTACTCTGAAAGCCTTTCTTGCAACCTCTTTGTCCAGATATTGGCTGCTTCTTAATTTCTTCAGCACAAAGCCAAAAGGCGCCCTTTCTCTTCTTAGCTGGCTCTCTCTTCTTCTGTTGTATCTCAGAACAGAAAGCGTATTTGACCTGAGAGCCCCCCCAAACTTCTCCAGCTCTTTCTTAAGAGTTATTGAATTTATTTTTCTGCCTTCCGCCAACAATGACCTTATCCGGTTTAGGTTATTGATTTCCTCCTGTTCTGCCTTTCTTTTTGCATCTTCCAGCTTGCGCAATGCCGCTTCTGCAACCCCGATAAACTTATTCACTTCTTCCCTTACCTTGTTAGCGTCTACAGTTCCATTCTTCTTGAATTCCTGCATGAACAAGGCTAATTCCAAATCTATCCTATCTTCATATTTATCTTCAGAAAAAAGGTCCCTGCTGTCAAGGACAAGGCCGCGAAGCATATTAGCATCAGAGGCTATTATTTGATTTCCAGGCCGCGCCATGCTTGGCTTTTTATCAAAACAATTTAAATATGTTTCTAAAATCGCTTGCCCGGGAAAAGTTCAGAATTATTGCTTTGTAATGTTGTCAATCTCTCTCATCAAAGTCTCAACAATCTTATCCTTTTCCAGCCTGGCAACAATTTTGCCATCTTTATACAATAAGTTGGTATTTCCAGCGCCCCCTACAATCCCCAAATCAACTTTCTTGCTCTCCCCTGGCCCATTGACAGCGCAGCCCATTATAGCAATATGAATCGGCTTCTTTATTTTTTCCGTCCTGTTTTCAATCTCCTCAACAAGATTTATTACATCAACATGTGTTCTTGCGCAGGTTGGGCATGAAGTTACTTCTACACCTTCTTTCCTCAGCCCCAGTGAGCGCAAAATTAATTTTCCTACCTTAACTTCCTCTTTAGGCTCTTCAGAAAGTGAAACCCTTATCGTATCCCCAATGCCTTCTGAAAGCAAAATCCCCATCCCCATTGACGACTTAACAGAGCCGGGAATCTTGCTGCCTGCTTCTGTAACGCCCAAATGCAGCGGATAATCAGTTTTCTCAGCAAACAGCCTGTATGCATGCACCATTCTTGGAACATCAGAAGCTTTCAATGAAACAATAGTATTGTAAAAATCAAGCCCTTCAAGAATTTTAACGTGCCGCATTGCGCTTTCTGCCATTGCTTCCGCGCTATAGCCATATTTTTCAAACAAATCCCTCTCCAATGAGCCCAGGTTAACTCCAATGCGCATCGGCACATTATTTTCTTTAGCGGCATTAACAACAAGCCTGACTTTTTCCTCATTTCCAATATTTCCTGGATTAATCCTTAATTTATCAACATGCTTTGCCGCTTCCAGCGCAATCCTATAGTCAAAATGAATGTCCGCAACAAGGGGAATAGCTATATTTTTTTTAATTTCTTTTAGGGCATAAGCAGCTTCCATTGTCGGGGCAGAAACCCTTATTATGTCGCATCCAATTTCCTCTAGCCCATGTATCTGCTCTACAGTATCTTTAACATTAGTCGTGTCTGTTGTAGTCATTGATTGCACAGGTATTGGCGCATCTCCGCCGATATGCAATTTCCCAACTTTTACTTTTTTTGTTTTTCTTCTTTCAGCCATTTTAGTCCATTAATAATTTTCAAGAGAAATCCGACACCGCCAGTCCCAGACTGGCGGATTGCTCGCTCCCTTCGGTCGCTCGGTCGGATTTCTAAGAATACAAATATTCCTACAGTGGCAGTATACTCCTACCATCAGTTAAAAACTGATGGAATATTTGTATTCAACCAATAGCACCATTAACAAGTATAGCAGATTAGAATAATAGCGGTTTTAAAAATGTTGTTACTTCAGCTTCCTCAAGCCCGTTATCGGCTTCCTTCCCATATAGCCGCCTTCAACCTCATGCCAGAAATTTATTCCCATCTCTCCTAATTTCCAGCACAAGAATATTTCCCTCCCGTCAAACATTGAATAGAAATCAATAATGCCAACTTCATAATCCTTCACTATGCAGCCCATTTCCTCAAGTGTCTCTATTCCCAAGAAAAACTGGTAGGACAATTTGTGGAATTGCTTGTTTATTTTTGTCACTTTCGCCAAATTCTCATAGTCATCCTCATAAACCTCTATTTCAATTGTGCTTAGGATGTCCAAAGCCTTGTTTAAGCTTACAACTTTTCTCAAAATCCTCTCAATCTTCGGCAGCAAGGCTTCAGCCTCTTCTATTGTAAAATATTTTTTTGAGAACTCCTGCGCGAGGTCTTTGTATTTTGGCATTATCTATTTTTAATTTTCTGAAATATTTAAGCTTTTTGAATGGCAGCATTGAAACAAAGCATTAAAACAAGCTATGCTATAGAGAAATGCAATGATTAGTTTACATTTATGGAATATTTTATCGTCGGTTCGTACATGGAAACAGTTCGACTAATTATCGCAAAGGTCTATATTATTTTTTTGACGGGCTTTTTTAACAATCTTTAAATAGTATTGGAAGATTGTATTCTTATGAAGCACACCCTAAAAATAACTCTCCTGCTTATACTGTTCTTTTTCATTGCGCAATTTGTGGGGCTCGCAATAGTAAGCAAATATATCCATGTTGAAGAGCGTGTTGATCCTGCAACCAGCCTCCCAGTTAAGGAGGTAATTGCAGAAGACCTTCCATTTAATTTAGAAAGGCCGCAGGTAGAGCAGTCTTCTTCTTACATTTGGATAATAGCAGCAATACTTATTGGGACCGTAATTTTGCTGGTATTAATAAAATTCAAGAGAGTGATGCTGTGGAAGCTTTGGTTTTTTCTCGCTGTTTTCTTTACCATGGCAATTGCATTTTCCGCGTTTATTCCCCAAAAGATTGCAGCAATGCTTTCTTTTGCGCTTGCCGTAATAAAGGTCTACAAGCCTGTTCCAATTGTCCAGAATTTCACAGAAATTTTTATTTATGGAGGCTTAGCTGCAATATTCGTTCCGGTAATAAACATTTTTGCGGCATTCATGCTGCTCATCATAATATCTATCTATGACATAATTGCTGTAAGGCAAACAAAGCATATGGTAACACTTGCCAAGTTTCAGGCTAAAACAAATGTTTTTGCGGGCCTTTTCATGCCATATGGGCAGGGAAAAGCATCGGCAAAGGAGCAGGGCATTATTCCTGGAAAAGACAATGGCAGGATAGCAGTTCTTGGCGGCGGAGATATAGGCTTCCCTCTTTTATTTGCAGGCGTTGTTCTAAAGGAGCTGATGCTTGAAAGCGCATTCCCATTAGGATTCTTAAAATCGCTAATAATTCCTGTTTTCGCAACGATTGCCCTGTCTTACTTGCTGGTTAAAGGAGAAAAAGACAAGTTTTATCCCGCAATGCCATACATTTCAGCAGGGTGCTTTCTTGGGTACCTTACAGTGTTTATGATTATGTAAATTAAAAAAATAGAATGAAAAATTACATCTTATTTTCCTGCCCCTTATCTTCCTCTTCCTGCCCCTCTTCATCAGTTTCAAGCTCAGTCTGCTTTTCATTAACAACTTCTTCAACTTCCTTAAAAACTTCCTGCTGCTCAAATTCATTCACCCTTATTCCTTCCTTTCTCGCATATTTATACAATGTTTTCTGGCCCTGGTCAACAGAATAGCTCAACGGGTTTACTATCATGCCGTCAGTCGCAGCTATGACCTGCACATTTGTTTCTTTCTGTATTTCCCTCACTTCATATACAGGATCTGCCTTAACAAAATTGATGCCAAAGTGCGTTATTATAGCAAGCCTTGGCTTGACTCTCTGGATTATCTTTATTGCATCTTCCTTGCACAAATTGTACCTGTCTTCTTCCTTTTTTAAGCAAGGGACATTCAGAATTAATACATTCGAGTTTTCATATTCTTCAACTGCTTCCACGCTGTACATTGTATCTCCGGAATAAGTTAAGGTATATTCTGGTGTTATAAACTTAAAGCCGATTGCATTCGGGTCTGAATGCTTGGCCTTTAATGCAACAATTTCCACGTCGTTTATTCCGACTTTTCTTCCTGCTTCCAGGGCAATAAACCTTTCCAAGAAATCCTTGTATCTTTTTTGCAAAAAGGGCTCATAATTGGCGGTTCCGTTTATTGCTGTCTTGTTTGCAACCAAGATGCCGTTCCTGTCAAAGCCGCCGTAAGTCATTGCATCTATAACCGCATTTATGTCATTGCAATGGTTAAGATGATTATGGGAAACTAGCACAGCAGTGTTCGCCCTTAAATTAATGCCAGCTTCTTTTGCCATTACCAAGGCTCCGGGCCCGGGGTCTATATGAAACTGGTCATCGCCTACCTGAAGAATAATTCCCCCAGATGCCCTAAGCTGCTTGCCTACAACCTGGCTGTCCCCTCCCGTCCCTAGAAATATTATGCTGGATGTAATTTTAACCCCCCCTAAGAGCTTAGGTGGGTTTAGCAATATAAAGTTTTCTATGGGATTGCAATATTTTCAATCAATATCCCTAAGAGCTTAGTTTCTCCTCTTCCCTTACAATCCGCTCAATTTCTTTTTTGCTGACAGAGCAGCCATTAAGCTTAATGCCCCAAAGCACGCTTTCCAGCAAAGTTTCTTTAGAGTTGGGCATATGCGCAAGGTATTTGTCCAAAAGGCCTTTTTCGTAGGATATTGTTGCTAATTCAGCAGACCTTATTATTTTAACATCCTTTGTTATTTTTTTAAATTCTTTTAGGGCATCTTTATTTTCTGTTATTTTTGTATGCAGATTGTGCTCAAGGATATGGCGCAGCTTCTTCTGGTTTTCAATTAAAAGCCTTGTCGTCCTCTCATCTACAACAAAAGCATCTGCCTTTTTTTGCAGGTATAATGCTATTGCTGACATTTCCGCCTCATGGACAAGAGTCATATTGTGGCCAAAGGCGCTGAAGCATCTATTTGCAATGCTTAAAAGATTTAAGGTATCGTTCTGCATGCTGCCATTGCTTATGACCTCCAATGTGCCGTTCTCAATGTAATGCAAAACCTGCAATGCCTCAAACTTGTATCTTTTTGTTTTGTTAAGGGGCACATCCACAAGCTCCCTTCTAACCTGCTCTGTTATGAAAAAATTCGCTTTGCTCATCTCTTTTAGCGGATCAAGGAGCCACAAGAGGTTATTCATTGTCAGGCTTATGACCGGGCCCGTATCAAACACAAGGGCTTTCATGAAAACAGCCCCCTTGCAAACTTTATCCTGCTTTTGAGGTCAACGCCGGGCGCATAGTCTATAATTTTGGTTTTTCCCATGTAGTCCATCAAGTCCCATTGCGAAATTCCCATGACTTCTGCTGATTTTGCGCATGATACGCCATGCTCGCACAATTTCGAGCCTTTTTTTATCTGCGCATTGTTTATCACTTCCTGCACATACAGCTCCAATTTGCTGTCGATTTTTGATATAAGCGAGAAAAGCCTTTTCATGGCATCATTAAATCCCTTTTCGTTATCATTTTCCAGGTTATCTTTTTCAACAAGGAATAGATTAAGCATCTCCTTATATTCATAGCTTTCCTGCGGGTACCTCGCCATTATTTTTGAAAGTGCATAGACTAATACGGCTAATGAAACAGAGCATTCATCCTGAAAAATTGATGCATTGTGAATAGTATGGTTGCTCAGCTCTTTCAGCTCAAGAATATCTTTGTCTTCTTTTTTTTTCAGTATTTCAATAACCCTTTCAATAGCCTCAAGAGCATCCTGCCTTATTTTTGGGTCCATATTCTAATCCTGATTTTTTGGTTTGTCAAAAACCACCCGTCAGAAACGGGTGGCATGATATGATAAGCAGTAAGCCATCCTGTATATAGACGATGGTTTTTGAGCATGCTCGGAAATATACCATATTGCACAGGCACATCGGACTTGCGTCCATCAGTCGAAGACTAAGTGTATATTTCCGACATATTAAAGCTTTCTTTTATTTTCGCTTGGTATGATTTTTCTAAAGCTTTATGGATTATTTTAAATCGAAAAGTATATAAATTCCTGCTTGAATAGCACAACTTAAGAGTAAAGATACAAAAAGGGCGTAATATGATTAACATTGTGAAGTCATTCATAAGCAAAGTTCTAAATACCATTTTCAAGAAAAAAAAGAACTTCAAGCTGGGGCTTTATGGCCCGCCTAATGGAGGAAAGTGCGTAACTCCTGACACTGAAGTAGTGCTGGCTAACGGGAAAGTGCTGCCGATAGAGGAGTTGTTTGATCATGTGAATGGCCAAAAGGGCCAGTTTGACCTTAATGCTAATTCAGAGGTAATAATTCAATGCGATGACCTAAACTTGCAGGTGCCAAGCTTTGATTTGAAAGAGCTTAAAATAGTTAATAAAAAAGTAACGCATCTCTATGCACAAAAGTACAGCGGGATTATTTACCAGATGAGGACGAGCAGCGGCAGGGTAATAAAAACCACCCCAGTGCATCCTTTAATAAGGCTGTCAGATACCGGTGTTGAAAAAACGAGAGCCGAGGATCTCAGGCTTAATGACTCCATAGCAATAGCGCAAAATTTGAAGTTGACTGCTGTTTTGCAGCTAAATTCTGTTATACCTCAGATGGTGGCTCTGGCAGATGGAACTGTGCAGGCTATTTCTGCTTATCATGAACCAAAGATTATAACAGCGCCAGACACAATCACGCCAGAGCTGGTTAGGTTTGTTGCCTATGTGTTGAGCGAGTCCTACCACACTAAAAACAGAATAATTTTCTCAAATTGTAATGAAAAATTGTTATCAGACTTTGAGTATGCTTCGAAGAGCCTCTTCAGGCTCACACCCATAAAACGCGTAAATAAGGGCGTACCGCAACTTGAGCTTAACTCCAAGAGCCTCACGGATTATTTGCAGCTTACTCTAGGCCTAAAGCCGGCAACTTCTGAGTTTAAGTCCGTACCAAACCAATTCTTGGGGCTTCCGGACCACTTGTTAGCAGAATTTTTGAGGATATACGCAGATTGCGAGGGTTCGGTCTCAAAGGAATTCAGGAAGAGTGGAGCTTCTATTGAGATAGCCAGCAAAAGCAAGAAGCTGCTTGAGCAGGTCCAACTAATGCTTAATAGGTTCGGAATTGTAGGGAAGTTCATGCCAAAAATTGTCAATGGCGAGCTTTACCATCGGCTTTTAATAAGAGGTTCAGAAAATCACAGAAGGTTTAGGGATTCTATTGGATTTACAATTCCATATAAGGCTGAAAGGTTGGCTGAACTATGCAAGTTAGGCGACAAAAGAAACGCTTATTTCCTGCCAATTATGAAACTTCTGGAGCGCATCAGGAAGCAGTCCGGATTTACACAGGCAGAATTTTTCCTTGATGATAAGCACGTGGCAAGAATGGCCAGAGACAATAGGATAACCGCAACTAGGTTAAGGCGCATTTCAGAGAGGCATCCGCATATAGCAATAGCCCGGAAGTTGGCAAATTCGGACGCTCAATGGGACCGCATTATTGAGATAAAGGAGATTCCTTATGATGGATTTGTTTATGATATGACAATTGAAGATACCCACACCTTCCTTACCTCTTCAGGTATAATAGCGCACAACACAACCCTGGCAAACAGGGTATGCAAGGACTGGCTTGGGGAGGATATGGGCTCTGTTTCCAATATTGCGCATGAGACAAGGGAAGTGCAGATTAAAGAGCAGGTAAGCATAAAGTCCAAAGGAAAAGAGCTTACTTTCAGCCTTGTTGATACACCCGGAATAGCAACTAAGATAGATTTTGAGGATTTTATAAGAGCCGGCATGAAGGAAAAACAGGCAAAGCAGCGCGCAAAAGAAGCGACTAAAGGTGTCATAGACGCGATAAGATGGCTCGATGAGATGGACGCGGTTGTAATTGTCCTGGATGCAACAAAAGATCCCTTTACACAGGTTAACATAACTATTGTTGGAAACCTGCAGGCAAGGAATATCCCAGTTTTAATAGTCGCAAATAAGGCTGACCTGAAAAAGGCAGACCTAAAAAAAGTGCAGGCGGCATACCCACAATACAGCGTAATAGGGATTTCGGCAAAATATGGCGACAACATTGACCAGTTTTACGAGGCCCTTTTTGCAATTGCAGGATGAATCATAAAAATTAAGGGTTATCTATTAAATAAAAGTTAAGATAAGCAAAAAGCACAGTTAAAAGCAAAATTAAAATTTACAAATAAAAAAAAGAGGTAAGCATTAAAAAATGGTAACATTGCAATTTGTCCCTTACCATGAGATAGAAGAGCTCGGAAGCGCGAGAAGGGTCAAGAAATTAATTGACATTGTTAAGGGCAACAAGATAGTGGTTTTGCAGGGCCGCCTTAAAAAAGAGGAAGAAGGCGATTTAATAGCCATAACAATGGAGGAGATAGGCGACAAGTTTAAAGGAATAGAGCTTGCTGTGATAAACCCTGGCGACAAAGATGTTACAGGTTTCAAAAAAGTACGGGACAGCTTTTTCGGATACCTATTAGGAGACAGGCAGGGCATAACTATTATAGGGCCTGCGACAATTGTAAAGGAAATCAAGAAGGACCCCAATAAGATTGAGTTGTTCACAAAAGAAGCCCAGAAGAAAAAGAAAAGGTAAAATAAAAGAGAGAATGTAAAATAGATATAAACTAAGATATGGCATAAATCAGAATAGAAAAAATACATGTATGCATAAAAGTTAAAAATTCACGCCAAAAAATCCAAAATCATATATTTTATCATTTCATTTATTCTTACTGTTCAAAAAAATAGTTCAGTGGTAAAAATGCCTCACCAATGCGTAAGATGCAACACATTTTATGATGACGGAGCAAAAGAGCTCCTTAAGGGATGCTCATGCGGCGGCAGGCTTTTCTTCTTTATAAAAAAAGAGAAGCTTGAAGAGCTTAAGAAAGTCTCTGATGGGATAAGCCTTTCTGACGAAGACAAGCAGCAGATAGAGCAGGATATCTTTGACCTTGTAGGAAGCGAGATTGACCGCGACCAGCCTGTTGTTCTTGATTTGGAAGCGATAAGAGTCCTAAGGCCGGGAAAATATGAGCTTGATTTGGTGCACTTGTTCAAGAAAGAGCCTTTGATATTCAAATTGGAAGATGGAAAGTACATGATTGATATTGCGCAGAGCTTCCAGAAATTTAAGAAAAAGTGACATCATGTTTTTGAAAATTGCTTAATCTTCAATTATAGAAGTTTTATTTTTAATCGCCAAACCATTTATAAAAACAAGAATTAGCTTACCACAAAGTCTATTTCTACTTTCTGCAATGATGGGGTGTATGCATTATTTTCTGTCTCAAACTCTGCCTTGTACTGGAAGTAGCGGTTCTTTTCCAGCAGCAAAGCATAAGTTGCTGCATCGTTAAAGCTGCCGGTAAATATTTCCGCATCA
>Ga0209211_10006322_pt1 | contig 17213 bp, 17 predicted proteins | sample RifGroA2_FD_183992 | JGI IMG/M metagenome (GOLD analysis project Ga0209211, IMG submission 183992) | Groundwater microbial communities from Rifle, Colorado, USA - Groundwater A2 (SPAdes) (version 2) | ecosystem: Environmental > Aquatic > Deep subsurface > Groundwater | place: Rifle, Colorado... | reverse complement strand
AAGAAGATGCCCGTTATGATCAGCTCAAATTAGGCATGTGAGCCAGCGCCTTTAGGCGCATCACGTTTTTGCCCCTTTGAGGGGCTAATAGAGATAAACCCCCGGCTTTGCCGGGGGTAACTTAATTGTCCAATTTGGCGCGACTTGGCTGCAAAAGCTAAAATACAAGTTGAATATTCCGGATTCATTCGGTAGAATCCGCGCTCTTTTGAAAATCGGTTGGAGTAGAACCATGGCGCGTGTATGTCAAGTGACGGGTAAAGGCCCGATGGTTGGGAACAATGTTTCCCATGCAAACAATAAAACCAAGCGTCGTTTTTTGCCTAATCTGCAACGTCGCCGTTTCTGGGTTGAGAGCGAAAATCGCTGGGTCAGCCTGCGTCTGACCAATGCTGCGCTGCGCACCATCGACAAGAACGGCATCGAAGCCGTTCTGTTCGAAATGCGCGCCCGTGGCGAAAACGTTTAAGGAGTTAGCAAATGCGCGAAAAAATCAAACTCGAGTCCAGTGCCGGTACCGGTCACTTCTACACTACGGACAAGAACAAAAAGACCACCCCGGAAAAACTCGAAATGAAGAAGTTCGACCCGGTTGCTCGCAAACATGTAATGTACAAGGAAACCAAGCTGAAGTAATTCAGCCTTGTTCCAAATACGATAAAACCCGCTTCGGCGGGTTTTTCATTTTTCGGCTGTGCGGATGGACATCAAATTACTATGTGTTAGCCTAGCCATTGAACAGATCGATGACAGATGAACGGACAGACAAAACTCAAGCAATCAGATGCAGTAATTCCCGCTGAAAAGAGCGGTTTGCATCCGCGCAATCTGCATCGCGGACGTTATGATTTCGAGCTGCTTGTCACCAGTTGTCCTGCTTTGGCGAATTTCGTCGCCCCGAACGAATATGGCAATAAGTCTATCGATTTCGCGAACCCGTCTGCGGTAAAGGCGCTCAATCGGGCGTTGCTGAAGCTGGACTACGGCATCGAGGGTTGGGACATTCCTGCGCACTATCTTTGCCCGCCGATCCCGGGCAGAGCCGATTATCTGCATTACCTCGCCGATCTGCTGGGGGATGGTGGCAGCATCCCCCGCGGGCCTTCTGTGCGGGTGCTCGACATCGGTGTCGGAGCCAACTGTGTCTATCCTCTGATCGGTCATCGTTCGTATGGTTGGCGCTTCGTCGGTAGCGACATCGATCCGGCCGCGCTCGCGAATGCGCAGTGCATACTTGATGCGAACGGACTGAGCGAGGCAATCGAATTGCGTTTGCAGGCATCGAGCACGTCGATATTTACAGGCGTGATGAAGCGGGACGAGTTGTTCGAGCTGACGATGTGCAACCCGCCGTTTCATGCATCGCTGGACGACGCGAGGGCGGGGACTCAGCGTAAGTGGCGCAACCTCGGTAAACAATCTGGAAGGCAGCCTGTGTTGAATTTTGGCGGGCGGAGTGGCGAGTTGTTTTGCGAAGGCGGCGAAGAGGCTTTCATCGGACACATGGTGGCGGATAGCGCCAGACACGCCGACCGTTGCTTGTGGTATACCTCGCTGGTCTCGAAATCGGCCAGCTTGCCTGGCGTTTATCATGCGCTGAAGAAAGTCTGTGCACTGGAGGTGCGGACGATGGAGATGGCGCAGGGACAGAAAAAGAGCCGCATCGTTGCGTGGTCGTTCCTGGACCGCAGACAACAGATGGATTGGCGCGCGCGCCGACAATGACGGTATATCAGACAGGGAACTGAATGCATATGGGATATTCGACAGCGGTATGGCGCGATGAGTGAACATCCTCGCATCGAGTGGGACGAGGCAAGCGAGCATTGTTCCGCGCGCTGGCGTGCAGAAAGTGGCTCGCTGCCGCCGAAACGGGTGACCGTCGCGGACGACATAATGAAGGCGGATGTCGCTTACCGGCTGGCTTGCGAAGGTACCGCGCTGCTGTGGCGCGGCGATTTCCAGAATGCGCGCCAGTTGCTGACCGCGTTGGCGCGTCGCGTCGAGCGCAAGCCGCGCAAGACTGTCCCGAGCAAGGTCGAAGGGACTTACGCGCAGCCTGCCGAGGCGTTCCATTTGCATCGTCAGGCGCAGTCACAGCGTGCGCGGGTGCTGGCGATGCTGCTGGTGCCTCTCGACGGCGATTATGGAGTCCCACTGCGGCGCGCACCGGACGTGCGGCAAGCCTGCACTGAGGCTTGGGGCGAAGCGGATGGGCTGCCGTCGGTGGTTTCGCTACGCGAGTTACAGGGACTCATCGGCGCGCACGAATGGCGCAAGAAGGGTGTCGAAATTCCGGTGCTGGGCGCGCGCATCCATCCGTATTACGGCGTGTTCTCGCCGCTACGCGGTGAATACGTGCAATTGGTGAACGCAGCGCCGCTACCTTCGACCGAGCTGGCGTTCGACATCGGCACTGGCAGCGGCGTGCTCGCGGCGGTGCTGGCGAAGCGCGGCATCAAGCGCATCGTCGCGACCGATCAGGATTCTCGCGCATTGGCTTGCGCACGCGAGAACCTGTTGCGGCTGGGGGTGAGCGAACAGGTCGAGGTGGTGCAGGCCGATTTGTTTCCGCAAGGACGTGCGCCGTTGATCGTATGCAACCCGCCCTGGGTTCCGGCACGGCCCAGCTCGCCTATCGAATATGCGATATTCGACCCGGACAGTCGCATGCTGCGCGGCTTCCTGAATGGGCTCGCCTCCCATCTGTCGCCAGGCGGAGAGGGCTGGCTGATACTGTCCGATCTGGCCGAGCATCTCGGGCTGCGCAGCCGCGATGAGTTTCTTTCTTGGGTCGATGCAGCAGGGTTGAGGGTCGCAGGGAGGATGGAGACGAAGCCGCATCACTCCAAGGTAGAGGATGTTAGCGATCCGTTGCATGCGGCGCGTGCGGCGGAAGCCACTTCGCTGTGGCGGCTTGCGGGCAAGGACTGAGTGCTGACGTGCTTCGGCGGGAGTGGCGTTAGTCGCAGCACCGCTATTTGCGGTGCGGTTTATCGCGGGTAAAGCCGCTCCCGCACTTTTATTCTGCATCGTGTCTCGTTAAAGAAATCAATGGGTTTGCCGATGTTGCCATTAACACAGGAGCAAATCATGGACTTGATCGGCAGTGTCCTTTCTATCGAGAACAGGTTGGGTAGACGGAAATCCAGCCAAGGGAAGGACAAGTCTGCGCAAAAACACATTTGCCCCGAAATCCCGGACGAAAAAACAGCAGATGCGGATGAACTGCATGTCGTGCCGGAATACGATGCCTATATCGGACGGATAGTCGATACGACGGCCTAGCGGGTATGGCAAAGATGCCTCCCTGATCATGAATGTCATCACCATTCCCACGTCTTACTCTGTTCTCGCAAGTGCGTCCTGTGCTTGCTAGCAGTTGTCGCCCGAGCTTTTCTCGGCGTCGTCGATCAACCCGCCTGCTTCCGTAAACAATCTCCCCTCAATAGATGTAAAGATTTTCATGTGAATGGTGGAAGCAAGCTTTCCAGCCCATCAGGATATGCGCTTGTCGGATTGGCATTTCAGAGGCCGCGTCAAACGCGATATGGTTATATAACTGATTGGATTAATGACTGATTCTGCATGTTTCTGCGGTATGGCACGGAACTTGTTATTACACACACGGTAAGCAAGGATGATTTTCCGTTTTGGGCGGACGGTTGATTGTGCGTGAGTTGCCTGTGCTAATAAAAGGGAGAGCAGAAATGTCAGTCGAAACATTCTATGAAGTGATGCGGAGGCAGGGGATTTCGCGCCGCAGTTTCTTGAAATTCTGTAGTTTGACCGCCGCATCTTTGGGATTGGCGCCGACGATGGCACCCAGGATCGCGCATGCGATGGAAACGAAGCCGCGCACGCCGGTGATCTGGCTGCACGGCCTGGAATGCACCTGCTGCTCCGAGTCGTTTATTCGTTCCGCACACCCGCTGGCGAAAGACGTGGTGCTGTCCATGCTCTCGCTGGATTACGACGATACGCTGATGGCTGCCGCCGGATACCAGGCCGAAGAAATCATTGCCGAGGTGCGCAAGAAATACAAAGGCAACTTCATTCTGGCGGTGGAAGGTAACCCGCCGTTGAACGAAGATGGCATGTTCTGCATCCATGGCGGACGCCCGTTCGTGGAGGTGCTGAAAGAAACCGCCGCCGATGCCAAGGCCATCATCTCCTGGGGCTCCTGCGCTTCCTGGGGTTGCGTCCAGGCCGCCAAGCCTAATCCGACCCGCGCCACCCCGGTGCATAAGGTCATCACCGACAAGCCCATCATCAAGGTGCCGGGCTGCCCGCCCATCGCGGAAGTGATGACCGCAGTGGTCACATACATGCTGACCTTCGACCGCATCCCCGAACTGGATCGCCAGGGGCGTCCGAAGATGTTCTACGGTCAGCGCATCCACGACAAATGCTATCGCCGTCCGCATTTCGATGCCGGCCAGTTCGTCGAGGAATGGGACGACGAAGCGGCGCGCAAAGGTTACTGCCTGTACAAGATGGGCTGCAAAGGCCCGACGACATATAACGCCTGTTCCACCGTGCGCTGGAACGGCGGCGTGTCCTTCCCGATCCAGTCCGGTCACGGTTGCATCGGCTGTTCCGAGGACGGTTTCTGGGACAAGGGCGGGTTCTACGACCGCGTCACCGACATCAAGGAATTCGGCGTCGAGTCCAATGCCGACAAGATCGGCGGAACGGTGGCGGGGATCGCCGGTGCGGCAGTGGCGGCGCATGCGGCGGTCAGCGCCTTGAACAAGGCGCGCAACGGTAAGAACGATCAGAACAAGGGAGACAAATAATCATGTCAGCTTATGAAACTCAGGGCTTCAAGCTCGACAACTCTGGCCGTCGCGTGGTGGTCGATCCGGTGTGCCGTATCGAAGGCCACTTGCGCGTCGAAGTGAATCTGAACGCCAACAACGTCATCACCAACGCCGTCTCCACCGGCACGATGTGGCGCGGACTCGAAGTCATTCTCAAAGGCCGCGATCCACGCGACGCATGGGCGTTCACCGAGCGTATCTGCGGCGTGTGCACCGGCACGCATGCGCTGACTTCGGTGCGAGCGGTGGAAGACGCGCTGGCAATCCAGATCCCCGAGAACGCCAACACCATCCGCAACATCATGCAGCTGAACCTGTATGTGCATGACCATTTGGTGCACTTCTACCATCTGCATGCGCTGGACTGGGTGGATGTGGTGTCGGCGTTGAAAGCCGATCCTAAAAAGACCTCCGAGTTGGCGCAAAGCATCTCCGACTGGCCACTGTCCTCGCCCGGCTATTTCCGCGATGTGCAAAACCGGCTGAAAAAATTCGTCGAATCCGGCCAGCTCGGCCCGTTCAGCAATGGCTACTGGGGCAGTCCCGCGTACAAGCTGCCGCCGGAAGCGAACCTGATGGCGGTGACGCATTACCTCGAAGCGCTGGATTTCCAGAAAGAGATCGTCAAGGTCCACACCATCTTCGGCGGCAAGAATCCACACCCGAACTGGCTGGTCGGCGGCGTGCCCTGCGCGATCAATATCAACGACACCGGCGCGGTGGGCGCGATCAATATGGAGCGGCTGAATCTGGTCAAGAGCATCATCGACCGCAGCAAGGAGTTCGTCGAGAAGGTGTACATCCCCGACCTGCTCGCCATCGCCTCCTTCTACAAGGGCTGGGGTTACGGCGGCGGCTTGTCTTCCAAGAACGTGTTGTCCTACGGCGACATTCCGGGCAAAGCCAACGACTACAGCGCCTCCAGCCTGCTGTTCCCGCGCGGCGCGATCATCAACGGCGATCTCTCCAAAGTGCATGCGGTGGACTTGCGCGACCCGGAGGAAATACAGGAATTCGTCAATCACTCTTGGTACAAGTACGCCGACGAGAGCAAAGGCCTGCATCCGTGGGACGGCGTCACCGAGCCGAACTATCATCCCGAGGGGCCGAACTTCAAGGGCACGCGCACCAGGATCGAGGCGGTGGACGAAAGCGCCAAGTACTCGTGGATCAAAGCGCCGCGCTGGAAGGGCAACGCGATGGAAGTCGGCTGCCTCTCCAGAATGTTGTTGGGTTATGTGCAGCCCCAGCAATTCCCCTTCATCAAGGAAACCATCGACAGCGTGTTGCACAAGCTCGACCTGCCGGTCGGCGCATTGTTCTCCACCTTGGGGCGCACCGCCGCGCGCGGCATCGAGACGCTGTACTGCGCCGACCTGCAATCGCAGCAGTTCGACAAGCTGATCGCCAATCTCAAGGCGGGCGACACCGCGACGGCCAACGTCGAGAAATGGGATCCGTCCACCTGGCCCAAGGAGGCCAAGGGCGTGGGCTTCACCGAAGCCCCGCGCGGCGCACTCGGCCATTGGATCAAGATCAAGGACGGCAAGATCGACAACTACCAATGCGTGGTGCCGACCACCTGGAACGGCAGTCCGCGCGACCCCAAGGGGCAGATCGGCGCATACGAGGCGGCATTGATGGACACGCCGCTGGCCCAGGCCGATCAACCGCTGGAGATTTTGCGCACCCTGCATAGCTTCGACCCCTGCCTGGCATGCTCGACCCATGTCATGTCGCCGGAGGGGCAGGAACTGAGCAAGGTCACGATCCGCTAACGCGCACGGAAAGGAGTCTGTCATGTCAGTCAAATCACAAGACGATGAGTCGGCGATCACCGCGGCGGGCAATACGGTTTATGTGTACGAGGCGCCGGTGCGTATCTGGCACTGGCTCAACGCATTGAGCATCGTGGTTATGGCGATCACCGGGTATCTGATCGCCAGCCCGCTGCCCAGCGTGGCGGGCGAGGCGAGCGATAATTTCCTGATGGGATATATCCGCTTCGCCCACTTCGCCGCCGGCTATGTCTTCGCCGTCGGTATGCTGGTGCGGCTGTACTGGGCATTCGTGGGCAACCACCATGCGCGGCAGTTGTTCATGTTGCCGGTAACCGACAAAAACTGGTGGGCCGGACTGGTGCAGGAAATGCGCTGGTACATGTTCATCGAGAAATATCCGAAGAAGTATGTCGGGCATAACCCGCTGGGCCATCTGTTCATGTTCATGGCCATCACACTGGGCGGCACGTTCATGATCGCAACCGGATTCGCGCTGTACGGCGAAGGCGCGCAGGAAGGGCATTGGTCGCATACCCTGTTCACCGGTTGGCTGATACCCCTGTTCGGGCAGAGTCAGGATGTGCATACCTGGCATCACATGGTCGCTTGGGGCATCGTCCTGTTTATGATTCTGCATATCTACACGGCGATCCGCGAAGACATCCTGTCGCGCCAGACCATGATCAGCACCATGATCAGCGGTCAGCGCACCTTCCGGGAATAGCGGGGAAAACGGGTGGCCGGCATCGCAACGGATGATCTGGCGACTTGCCTAAGGTGGGATCGAACGCGGGAAAAAGCCCGCGTTTTTTCTGGTCTGCCCCGCGCGCGCCGGTTCATCCCGGCCACTTCCTTGAGTCCCGCTACCTGACGCCGGGCAAAATATCTCAGGATACCCTGGCTATCGCACTCGGCATCTCGCGCCGCCGCATCAACGAACTGGTCTGCGGCAAACGCGCGGTCACGCCGGACACCGCGGTCCGTCTGGCATTGCATTTCGGCACGGACGTAGCCTTCTGGCTGGAAATGCAGTTCGCCTGGGATTTGCATCAGGCGAGGCAGATGTACTACAGGCGTGCAGAGGGACTGATGCTGTTACAAACCTAAAATGTTACAAACCTAAAATAGACAACTTATTCAATGCGTGTTACGTTGCTGAGTAATTTTACTCGGTAATGTAAATGCGATGATTTACAAGCGTCCACAAGAACAGGTTCTCAAGCAGCGGTTAGGCGAGAAGGTACATTTCATCAACATACTGGCAGGCCCGCGGCAGGTCGGTAAAACCACGATGATCCGGGATGTTATCGAGCAGAACCCGGCGCAGGGATATTACGTGTCGGTCGATGAAGAGCTTGGCAATGTTTGGGCGACAGATATGCCCGGAGATGCATCGACTGCCCAGTCTCCACCGCAAAAAAAAGATGCCGCATGGTTGCAATACCATTGGCAGGAGGCTCGAAATCGTCAGGCTAAATGGCAAGAGAAGCAGAAGGCTGCCATCTCCGCGCAAGCTACATTTCCAGACGAAAATTTCGTGTTCGCCATCGACGAAATCCAGAAAATCGAACAATGGTCTGACGTGGTCAAGGGGCTATGGGATAGCGACCGCGCCAAAGGGCTGAACATGCATGTCGTGTTGCTGGGCTCGGCTCCGTTGTTGATGCAGAAGGGGCTTTCCGAAAGCCTGGCAGGGCGATTCGAAACCATTACGGTCAGTCATTGGGGCTTGACCGAAATGCAGCAGGCATTCGATTTCAGTTTGGAGGAATACATCTATTTCGGCGGCTATCCGGGTAGCGCTTCGCTGATTCGTGAAGAGGCGCGCTGGAGGAAGTATGTGCGGGACAGCCTGATCCAGCCCAACATCGAGAAAGACATTCTGCAACTGGTGCGCATTAAGAATCCGATGTTGCTCAAGCAGCTTTTTGAATTGGGCTGCCATTACTCCGGCCAGGAATTGTCGTTGACCAAAATGATTGCCTCACTCAATGAAGCCAAACATACGGAGACTTTGGCCGACTACCTGAACTTGCTGATGCAGGCAAAGCTGCTGGCCGGATTACACAAGTTCGCCGAGCAGGAAGTACGCAAGCGCAATTCAGTGCCGAAGCTGAATGTATTCAACACTGCGCTTATGTCCGCCACGCAGGACTACACCTTCGCCGAGGCGCAGGCTGATCGCAGCTATTGGGGCAGGTTGGTGGAGAGTGCGATAGGTGCGCACTTGCTTAATACCTGTGATGAAGATTCCCGGCTTCATTACTGGCGCGACGGCAATCAGGAAGTCGATTTCGTTATATCCAAGGGCAACAAACTCTGTGCCATCGAAGTGAAGAGCGCAGCCAGGTCGGTGCCAGTCCGGGGCCTGGATGTATTTGCCGAGCGCTACCCTCGCGCGAAGAAAATATTGGTCGGCGCCGGGGGCGTGTCTCTGGCTGAGTTCTTATCGCATCCTGCCGTCGATTGGCTGGGGTAATGCAGATGCTTCATTTCGTTCCGCGCAAATGCAGCACCAAGGAAGACGACCCGTCCAAGAATATTCTGGCCGATGCAGAGTATTTCCGGCAGTTGGACGCTTATGTGTTGCTGGGCGATCCGGGAGCGGGCAAGTCGCGCCTGTTCACGGATGAGGCGGAGAAGACCGAGAACGGCTACTACCTGACGGCGCGCGACTTCATCGATTTGGAGCGTGAAGAATGGCGGGGCAAGGTATTGTTTATCGACGGCCTCGACGAAACCCGCTCCGGCCGCAACGATCCGCATACCCCGTTGGGCGCGCTGCGCGGCAAGCTCGATAGACTGGGGTGTCCCCGTTTTCGTTTGTCCTGCCGCGCGGCAGACTGGCTTGGCAACAGCGATGCCGAGGCATTGAAATCCTGTGCGTCGAACGGAAAAGTCACCGAACTTTACCTGGAGCCGCTCGGACACGAACAGGTTGTTGAAATCCTCCAGCATGACGATCGCGTCCAGAACGCCGAACTGTTCCTGGACAACGCGGGCAGATTCAATCTGGAAGGCCTGCTTTACAACCCGCAAACGCTCGACATGATGATAAACGCCGTGGAGGGCGATACATGGCCGACCACCAAGCTGGAAGTTTACGGACTAGCCTGCAAGAAACTGGCGGTCGATGCCAGGGCACTGCGCCAGCCATACACGATTCCCCAATTGCTGGATGCGGCAGGCTGGCTGTTTGCGGTGCAACTGCTTGCCAATGCCGCAACCATACGGGCAGGCAATTCCAAAGCCAACGGCGAAATCGGCTTGAGCGATTTAAGTGCCACGGACGACAAGGTGCATCAGGCCGCGCTGGGAACTCGTTTGTTCACGAATCTTGCCGGCGATGAATACAGCTATGTCCACCGCAGTGTTGCGGAGTATCTGGGAGCAAGGTTCATTGCCGAAAAAATCAAACAAGGTTTGCCTGCCAGTCGCATTTTGGCGCTGACTACCGGCTGCGATGGCGGAGTCGTGGCGGCGTTGCGCGGCTTGATGGCTTGGCTGGCGGCGCTCAACACGCAAGCGCGAGACCGTATGATCGAAATAGATCCGCTCGGCATGGTGTTGTACGGCGACGCACAACTATTTTCGCCGGAAGCCAAGGTGTCGCTGCTGGAATCGCTGAAGCGCGAGGCGGCAAAGATCGGCTATCTCAATTACAACTGGGGTACGCGCGCATTTGCCGCACTGACCACGCAGGACATGAAGCCGCATTTGTTGAGGTTGTTTGGCAGTCCGTCTCGCGAAAAGCCGGATCAAATCGTATTGGATTGCGTGCTGGAGGGGCTCTACCGTTCCCCGGCAATTCCTGGATTGCAAACGGCATTGCTGGGGATTATTCGTGACGTGACGCATTGGGAGGGCGTGCGGGTAAGCGCGCTACAGGCTTTTACGACCCAGTATCCGGAAGAGCATGAGAGCTTGTTGCTGCTTGCCGAAGATATACGGCTGGGTAAGGTGGAAGACAATGATTTTCGCCTGCTCGGTTTGTTGTTGTATCGCCTGTTTCCGCAGCATATTTTGGCCAGCGATATTCTGCAGTATCTGCAACTCGGTCGTGGTTTCGGTTCGGTTTCCCACTACGAAATGTTTTGGGATAGCGAACTTCTCCTGCGCGTGTCCGATGCCGATTTGCCGATTTTGCTGGATGCCGTCAGCGCAATGAATATCCCGTATTTGAGAGGGCAGATGGTGGACAGGGAAGCTGCTTGCATGGCGGTAAAGCTGTTGGCCCGCGGACTCCGGGTTCATGGCGAACAGGCTGAGGTTGGGCGTTTGTATCGCTGGCTATCCATAGGGGAGGACGAATTCGCTTTCGATCATCTGGATAAAGAGTGCGGGCAGCAAATCAGGGATTGGATCGGCTCTCATCCAGAGCGGTATCTGGCTATTTTGGGGAAGGGCATACACGGTATCACCGATTTTGAGAATGTCTCTTCTCAGATTTATCAGGTAGCTCAGCGACTTCACGGTGCCAGAAGGCCTAGGAACATTGGGTTCTGGTGGCTGGAGCAGGCGCTTGCTGCCCATGAGGCCAAGTTGCGCGAAGAGTTTTTCTGCCAAGCCTTCGGGGTGTTGCTGCATGAAAGCGAAGGAAAAGAGGGGTTGTCTCTGGAAGTCTTCGAAGAATTCATCGCGCAACATCCCGAGTTCGTCGATGCATATCGAAATGTCATTCAATGCGATTTGGAAAGCCAAAGTTGGCGGCAGGAGCATAGTGCGCGCGCGAGCGAGATGAAGCAGGAGCGCGAAGCCGAACTGGTGGCGCGAATAAGATATTTTCGCGAGCATAAAGCCAGCATCGAGGATGGCAGCGCTCATCCGCGGGTATTGCATCATCTTGCGGCGGCATGGTTCGATTTTTTTGCCGGGAGCAACGGCAAAGCTGGAGACGAGCGCTTGTCCGAATTGTTGAATAACGACGATGAACTGATCGTTGCCGCAAAAAACGGTTTGCACAAAATATTGGGTCGCCCAGACCTGCCGCCTGTCGAAGAGATATTTTCACTGGCAATCGAGCAGCGCCAGCATTTTATCCGTCTGCCTTTCCTCGTCTGCATGGAAAAACTTTACCAGGAAAATTCAGCCATGATATTTACGTTGAGCGACGAGCTCGCGGAGAAATCATTAGCGTTCTGGTACACCTATGGCGCGGGCAACGATCCCGCTTGGGTCAAGCCGCTCAGCCTGTCTCGCCCGCTGTTGGCGGCGAGGGTGCTGACCGAATACGTTCGTACCATGCTGGCGGGCAAGGTGCAGCACATCACCGGACTGTATCGACTCGTTCACGATCCCGATTATCGGGATGTTGCCAGGCTGGTCGCTATCCCGCTGCTGGAAAGCTACCCAATTCGCAGTAACCAGCAGCAGATTTCCGCGCTGGAATATTTGCTCAAGGCGGCGATTGCCTGTGCGGATAGGGTAGCCTTGCTGGAATTGCTTGAGAAAAAGTTGGCGCTGAAAGGGCTGGATGTCGCTCAGCGCGTGTACTGGCTGGCAACGGGGCTGATCGTCGCGCCCGAGATTTACGAACCCATTGTGCGGAAGCAAGTCGGCGGCAAGGTGGTGCGCATCAATCATCTTTCCGCATTCATGTATTCGGGGTGGCACAGGAGTCAGGAAAAGGATTCTGTTTTACCGGTTACGAGCATGGGTTTGCTGATCGAGTTGCTGGGGCCGCGCTGTACGCCGGGATGGGCGATGGGGGAGGGCTTCGTTACTCGCGCCGATAACGAAAGGGATTATGTGCAAGCCTTGCTGAATAAGCTGGGCAGCATGCCCGGCGAGGATGCCGGGCGTGTGCTGGGCGGGCTGCTTGTCCAGCCGAGATTGGTCGCTTGGCACGACGTTATTCGCAGCGTGCAGCAGACTCAGCAGGTCAGTCGGCGGGAGGCGACATTCCGGCATCCGGGCATCGATCAGGTCATTCAATCGCTGGATAATCACAAGCCCGCGAATGTGGCCGATCTGGCGGCGCTGGCCTCGGATTTTCTGGAAAAGCTGGCAGTCGAAATGCGCACCAGCAATACCGATAGCTATAAACGATTCTGGAATGTGGATAGTTATAACAAGCCGCAAAATCCCAGGCCGGAGAACAGTTGCCGCGATTATCTGGTCGAGCGGCTCAAGCCCTTACTGGCTCTTTTCGATGTCGAGGTGCAGCCGGAAACGCGCGAAGCGGAATCCAAGCGTGCCGATATTCGTCTGTCTTTTAGAAGCAATGGCGAGGCATTTCATCTGCCCATCGAAATCAAGCTGGATCACAGCCCCGACCTGTGGCGCGCTATCCACGAGCAATTGATTCCGCTGTATACCATTGCGCCGGAAACGGGCGGGCGGGGGATTTTGCTGGTGATCTGGTTCAGCGATCCCGGCAAAAGATCGTCCGCTCCGCCCTCCGGCGCGAAGCTCAAAACGGCAGATGAACTGGCCCGCAGATTGCGTGACTTACTCTCACCCGCAGAAGAGAAGCTCATAGACGTGTTTGTGCTGGATGCATCGAATCGGAGTGGTTGAATCGCTCCATAGCAAACCCAAAGTGGAAAGCAACTTTCCACTTATGCCTTCCGCTTCATCCCCACGATTGCTTAATCAATTGATTATTAACGGCTAGTCTTTTCCCGATGGCTGGCATGTCTTCTGCTGTGTTACGGTGCTGGTAACACTGGAGAGGTGACGTGAAAAACACTCAATTGTTGGTGCTGGGGATAGGCAATATCTTGTGGGCGGACGAGGGCTTTGGCGTGCGTTGCGTCGAGGCGATGAATGCCGCTTATTGTTTCGGCGACGATGTGACTGTGCTCGATGGCGGCACGCAGGGCTTGTACTTGTTGCCGTATCTGGAAGAGGTGCGCTATCTGATCGTGTTCGATGCGGTGGACTATGGCATGCAGCCGGGCGAGATGGTGGTCGCGCGTGACGACGAGGTGCCGCGCTTCATGGGTGTCAAAAAGATGAGTCTGCACCAGACCGGGTTCCAGGAGGTCATCGCCTGCGCATCGCTGGGCGGCAAGCTGCCGGAATCCATGGTGCTGATCGGCGTGCAGCCCGAGCAACTGGAAGATTTCGGCGGCAGCCTGCGCGACATCGTCAAGGCGCAGATACCGCGCGCGCTGGAAGTGGCGCTGGCGCAGATCGAGCAATGGGGCATCCCCTATGAGCGGCGCAGTTCGCCGGTGGTGGACGACGAGCATCAGCGCGCGTTGCAGATGGAGCACTACGAAGCGGGGCGGCCATCCGCCGAGTTGGCTTGCCGCTACGGCGACGAGCGCGTCATGAGCGGGCAGATTTGATATGTGTATGGGCATACCGATGCAGGTGTTGGAAGCGCACGAGAACAGCGCAATCTGCACAGGCCGTAACGGCACGCAGCTCATCAACACCATGCTGCTGGGGCAGGTGGAGGTCGGGCAGTGGTTGCTGACTTTTCTGGATGCGGGGCGCGAAGTGATCGATGCGGAACGGGCCGCGCTGGTGAATGCGGCGCTGGACGGTTTGCAGGCGATGGCCGATGGCGGCGAGGCCGATTGGGATAGTTGCTTCGCCGACTTGGTGAATCGCGAACCCACGCTGCCGGATTTTTTGAGAAAGGATGGCGCATGAACGAGACGGTTGAGTTTGCGGCGGTGCGCGCCGCGGAGATGAAAGCGAGTTTCGACAGGTTGCTGGAGCGCTTGCGCGCGCAGAGCAATATTTGTTTGTTGAACGAAGCGGGGCTGGAATCCTTTATCGCCGCCAAGGGCGACGGCATGGTGCTGTTCACCCAGGAGCCGGATCAGCAGCCCGAAACCTGGGATGTGGCGGTGATCCTGCCCGAGGTGCTCAAGCAGACCGGAGATCGATTGCGCGCCGCCATCGTGACGCCCGATTTGGCGCGCAAGGAAAAAGCGCGCTTCGGCATCGCGCGCTGGCCCTCGCTGGTGTTCGTGCGCGACGGCGAATACGTGGGCGCAATCGACGGCATGCGCAACTGGGATGAGTACCAGCGCGAAATCGCCGCCATGCTGAACAAACCGCCCGGACGCGCGCCCTCGGTGGGGATTCCGGTGATGGCGGCGGGCGGGGAGTCTGCTTGTCATTAAAGCCATAGTCCACGAAAGACACGAAACAAACCCGCAACCATCCGGCCATCAGACTCACGAATCAATCGTTTTTATTTCGTGTTTTTCGTGGATAGAAAGGGTTTTAGGGAGGCGAAAATTCCAAAAGTACCGTTAATCGTAATTCAACATCTACCCCATCCCCCACCTAGCCTCCCCCTTGACGGGGGAGGAACTCAGTCCCTTCCCCTTCAAGGGGAAGGTTAGGATGGGGATGGGTTGGTTTTGATTCGGCGGAGTGGAATTCATAAATGGTACTTTTGTAAATTCCCGTTCCCTTACTAGTTCAAGGAGCATCACATGCTGAAAGAATTTCCCATCCCCGTCGTCGTCGCCGGTCCCGGCTCGCAGCCGGAAGAAGACTCGTTGCAATACCTGCCGATGCCGGATGCGATGGCGACTTTCGCGTTGCCGATAGCTGATGTCGAGGCCGATCCCGCAGTGCTGGCCGAGGCCTGTGCGGTGGTCGAGCAGTTGCGCGACCGCATGTGCGCCGCGCCGCTCGGTTCGTCGCCTATCCCCGTCATCGAGTTGCTCGACAGGGATGCGGATGTCGTGCGCCTGCTCAACCAGACCATGGGCGAGGGCGAAGTGAGTATCGCCGTGCGCGGCTCGGCGCAATACCGCATCCAGGAGACCGTGTTCGCCAGCGTGTGGCGGGTGCGCGAATATGCCGCCGATGGGCGGCTGGTTAGCGACGCGCTGATGGCCTGCGCGATTCCGCCCATCGTCCAGCAATTGGCGCTGGACGGCGCAACGCTGGAATGCGCCATTCCGGAAAGGTCGGGCGGGCTGATGAATTCGCCCGCGGTACTGGCCGAGATCGCGCACAAGGCCGCAACGCGCAAGACCGGTGATGCGGCGCATGTCGTCAATCTCACGCTGCTGCCGATGTCGCCCGCAGACATGGATTGTCTGGTGCAGACGCTGGGTGTCGGCACGGTGACCATACTCTCGCGCGGCTACGGCAATTGCCGCATCGGCAGCACCCGGCTGTCCAACGTGTGGTGGGTGCAATACTTCAACAGCATGGACACGCTGATCCTGAACACCCTCGAAGTCTGCGACATGCCGGAAGTCGCGCTGGCCTCAAGGGAAGACCACGAGGACAGCATCGAGCGCTTGGGCGAGTGGCTGCAAGTCATGCGGGCGACGGAAGCGGCCTGAGATGAGCATGTTCGAAGGCTCGTTCCTCGGCGATAACGGCAAACTATCCGACGACCAAGTGATGGAATGCGGCATCTGCTGGCAGGTGTACGACCCGGCGCAGGGCGACCCGGTGTGGCAGATCGAGGCGGGCACACCGTTTTCGCAACTGCCGGAGCACTGGACCTGCCCGAACTGCGACTCTCCCAAGCACAAGTTCATGGTCGCGAGCGCATGAGTCCGAGCGTATGAGCCCAAGCGCATGAATCAGGCCGCGCAAAAATTGCATGCGGTATTCGCCGACATCGCCGCCACGCGCATGGCGGGGCTGCCGATTTGCAATGCGGCGCTGCGCGTCGAGGTGGTGGGCTGGCGCGAATGGAATGGGCGGCATGTGGCGGTGCTGGTCACGCCATGGACGATCAACCTGATGTTGCTGCCGGGCAGCGAAACGCTGGCGGCCTTGCCGCTGGATGCGAAGCAGACCTGGATATTCCCCTCCGGCAGTTACGATTTCATGGGCCTGAACGATGCCGCGCTGGGCGTTTGCCACATCTGCCCGCTGGTCTCGCCGACACTGCATATCGCCACGCAAGAAGACGCCGTGAGCATCGCCGAGCAGATCATGGAAATGCTGTTTGTCGGCGAACAGTCCGACCAGCTGCGCGATGCGGAACGCAAGGAGTCGCGGGAAGCGGCACGTCTGAACGGCGAAAAAATTTCGGATATCCCGTTGTCGCGGCGCGATTTCCTGCGCGGCTTTTTGATGGAATCGTAACGTCGATGGATACGGGAAAATTATCCTTGGTCGTGACTTGGGACGGCGCATCGGTCGGCGCGGTGGCGGTTCGTTCGACGCGCCCGCAGGCGTCGGTGTTGCTGAAGGGCAAGACGCCCGCGCAAGTCATGCAACTCGTGCCGCTGCTGTTCAGCGTATGCGGACATGCGCAGGGTGCGGCGGCGGAAGCCGCGTTGCGCGCCGCGCGGCAAATCGAACCGGGCGATGCTATAGCGTCGGAGCGCAAGATACGTTGCGAAGTATTGCAGGAGCATCTGTGGCGCATGCTGCTCGATTGGCCCAAGGTGTTAGGGTTGCCGCAGCATGAAAAACTTTTTGTGATGTGGCATGGGATGCTGCGCGAAATCGCGGCAGGAAATATGGACATGGCCGGCTTGCGGCGCGAATTCGAGCGCGACTGGCTGGGGATGTCGCTGCCGGACTGGAGCGAACTTGCAGATGTGCGGGCATGGTGGCGCGAGAGTAAGAGTCCGGCGGCGCAGTTGCTGGCGGAATTGGATGAGCAAGCCAGCTGTATGCGAACTACCTCCGGATTGTTGCCGGCGTGGACGGCAGAGCAAGC
>Ga0209211_10006321_pt1 | contig 17214 bp, 17 predicted proteins | sample RifGroA2_FD_183992 | JGI IMG/M metagenome (GOLD analysis project Ga0209211, IMG submission 183992) | Groundwater microbial communities from Rifle, Colorado, USA - Groundwater A2 (SPAdes) (version 2) | ecosystem: Environmental > Aquatic > Deep subsurface > Groundwater | place: Rifle, Colorado... | reverse complement strand
AAGCGGCCTTGAAAGAAATGCTGGTGCCGAGCTTGATTCCGGTTTTAGCTCCTATTCTGATTGGTTTAATTTTAGGGCCTTTGGCTTTAGCCGGTGTTTTAGTCGGCAGCATTTTAACCGGGCTTTTCCTGGCAATATCAATGACTTCCGGAGGAGCAGCCTGGGATAATGCCAAGAAATATATTGAAGAGGGAAATTACGGCGGCAAAGGATCTTTGTCCCATCAGGCCGCCATTACCGGCGATACTGTCGGCGATCCTTACAAAGATACGGCTGGTCCGGCAATCAACCCCATGATTAAAGTTATTAACATTGTTGCTTTGCTGATTGTCGGTTTTCTGGTTTAAGATTTCTAAAATATAGTTTTTTAAACAGCGAGCAGAGCGCGCAGGATTTACTTTCTAACAGTTTTTTGCTATACTATTGTCATGAATTTGATTCCAACCGTTATAGAAAAATCTCAATTTGGCGAAAGAGCTTATGATATTTATTCAAGGCTCTTAAAAGAAAGAATCATATTTTTAGCCGGACCAATCAACGACATGGCAGCGAATTCAATTATCGCTCAAATGCTGTTTTTGGCTTCCAAAGATCCGGGCAAAGACATTCAAATCTATGTCAATAGCCCCGGAGGTTCGATTACGGCCGGTCTGGCAATTTATGACACCATGCAATATATTAAACCGGACGTTTCTACGGTTTGTGTTGGCATGGCTGCTTCGATGGCCGCGGTTTTACTGGCAGCCGGGAAAAAGGGCAAAAGATTTGCTCTTCCCAGTTCCGAAATCCTGCTGCATCAGGTCGCTGGTGGAGTCACGGGCCAGGCCGTTGAGATTGAAATTACGGCAAAGCAGATTCTCAAGATAAAAGAGAAAATAAATCAGATTCTATCAAAACATACGGGCCAGACATTAGCAAAAATAGAGAAAGACACTGATCGCGATTTTTATCTTTCTTCTGAAGAAGCTAAGATTTATGGCCTGATTGACAAGGTCATTAGAACAAAATCTTAAAACTTTAAAGACCCGGTTTTAATGCAGCAAACCTAGTCAGTTTTTATCATGAATCAATTAATATATATTGTTGCAGCTGTTTTAGCTTTAGCAAGCGGTGCGGTTTTGGGGTATTTTGCCCGTCAGTCAATCGCCAGAAAAAAGATAGGCAGCATTGAAGAAAAGCTTGAAAAAATGATTTTTCAGGCAAAAACTGAAGCAGAAACCATTCTTTCTGAATCAAAGGCAAAATCCCAGAAATTAATCGAGGCCAGTCAAAGAGAAACTGAAAATCGCCGGCAAGAAATCTTCAAAGCAGAAAGCCTGCTTTTAAAAAGAGAAGATCTTTTCGATCAAAGAACGAGTCAATTAGAAAGCAAGGAAACAGATTTCTTAGGGAAAGTTGAAAAATTAAGGGAGATCAAAAAAAATATTGAGGAATTGTCAGAAAAAACAAAACAAGAATTAGAAAGAGTGGCCCGGCTGTCCAGCGAAGAAGCAAAACAGGAACTTTTTAAAAAAGTAGAAAATGAATCTCAGCGGGAAATCTTAGAAAAAATGAGAAGACTTGAGGAAAACGGGCGCGACCAGTTCGAAAGAAAAGCTAAGGAAATATTAGCCATAGTAATTCAAAAACAAGCTTTGTCTCAAGCTCAGGAGATTACCACCACGACCGTCGCCCTTCCCAATGATGAAATCAAGGGCAGGATTATCGGCAAAGAGGGCAGGAATATCAGAACTCTGGAAAAATTAACCGGAGTTGAGGTGATTATAGACGAAACTCCCCAGGCTTTAGTCATTTCCGGTTTTGATCCGATCCGCCGGCAGATCGCTAAAACTGCTTTGGAAAAACTCATTCAGGACGGCAGAATCCAGCCAGCCAGGATTGAAGACGAAGTGGCTAAGGCGGAACTCGAAATCGCCAAGCAGGTTAAAGACGCCGGCGAAACCGCAGTTTATGAAACCGGCATTATCGGCCTTGATCCTAAACTTGTCCAGCTTCTGGGAAGATTAAAATTCAGAACCAGCTATGGCCAGAATGTTTTACTTCACTCAATGGAAGTCTCCTTTCTGGCCGCGGCTTTGGCAGCTGAAGTCGGCGGTAATATCCAGATTGCCAAGAAAGCCGGTCTTTTGCACGATATCGGCAAAGCCGTTGACCAGCAGATCGAGGGTTCTCACGTTGATATCGGCATTAAGATTCTAGAAAAGTTCGGAGCTGAAAACGGAATAATTTTAGCCATGAGGTCTCATCACGAAGATTATCCTTATGAGAACTTAGAATCAATACTGGTTCAGGCGGCTGATCAGATTTCCGGAGCCAGGCCGGGAGCCAGAAAAGATACGGCGGAAAACTATTTGAAAAGGTTGGCCGACTTGGAAAAGATTGCCACCGATTTCAATGGAGTGGAAAAAGCCTGGGCTCTGCAGGCGGGCCGGGAGATAAGGATTTTTGTCAGGCCGGAACAAATTGACGATTTAACCGCCAGAAAAATGGCAAAAGACATAGCCCAGAAAATTCAGGAAGAGTTAAGATATCCGGGAGAAATCAAAGTGAATTTAATCCGTGAATTAAGAATCACCGAGCATGCCAGATAAAATAATTATAAGAGAATTACTAAACAGTAAAAAATCAGGCTATATCGCCTCAGCCGTAATCTCTGCTTTGGTTGTTTTTCTGGTTTGGTATTTATTCGGCTAACAAGCTTTGTTTTAAAATAATTTGTTTCTGAAAGAAACAAAAGGCAGCTTCTTTTGAAAGCCGCTTTTTGTATTTCTGAGCGAGTGAAGGGAGTCGAACCCTCGTATCTTGTTTGGAAAACAAGCGCACTAGCCGTTGTGCTACACTCGCGCTAGCTAGTTTCAATATCTGTTTATCATAAAATCGCTTGAAAGAAAAGAAACTTAGAAAAAAAATAAAAACAATGCTATGACAAATCATGGATTCGACATATCATTACATGTTATAATCTTTTATATGGAAAGAAACGATTTTAATTTCAGGATCGCCGGCGAAGCAGGCTATGGTATTGCTTCAGCCGGTTTGGTTTTTGCCAAGATCGCCCTAAGATCCGGTTATTTTGTTCTTGATTACAGCGAATACCCTTCTCTAATCAGAGGCGGGCACAATGTTTATAGCGCCAGAGTTTCAAAAGAGAAAGTCTTTTCTCCATATTTGCCAGTCGATTTTCTCATTGCTTTAAACCAAGAGGCAATCGATTTTCACAAAGATCAATTGTCTCCTAAAGCTATTGTCCTTCTTAATTCAGACAAGGCTTCTCCTTCTGTCTTGAAAAAAGGAATTAAGCTGTTTTCCGTACCGTTGATAAAATTAGCCCTGGATAGCCATGGCAGCGAAGTAATGATGAATAATGTTGCCTTGGGAATCGCTGCTTTTTTATTAAAAGCCGATTTTTCAATTCTGGAAGCAGCCATTAAAGAAGCTTTTGCCTGGGCCACAGCAGATATTGTTAATTTGAATATTAAAGTAGCTAAAAAGGGCTTCGATTACGCCAAAGATAATTTAAGCGGCGGGGAAGTTCCTTTCAGCCTGTCAAAAAGAGCTCTAAAAGGAGCTAAGCTCCTTTTGTCTGGCAATGATGCTTTTTGCCTGGGAGCGATCAAGGCCGGCTGCAAGTTTTTTACCGCTTATCCGATGACTCCGATTAACTCAATCATCACTTATTTTGCCAGCAAGGCCAAAGAACTGGGAATTGTCTATTTTCAGCCCGAGGACGAAATTGCCGCCATTAATTCTGCCCTGGGCGCGGCTGTTTGCGGCTTAAGATCAATGACAGCCAGTTCTGGAGGCGGTTTTTCCTTAATGGTTGAGGCTTTAGGCATGGCCGGCATGACGGAAACCCCCTTAGTCATTATTGAGGGCCAAAGATCTGGTCCGTCCAGCGGCATGCCGACTTGGACAGGCCAGGGAGACTTAAGATTTGTTTTGACAGCTTCCCAGGACGATTTTCCAAGGGTTGTTTTGGCTCCGGGAGATGTCGAAGAGTGTTTTTGGTTAACGGTTGGCGCTTTTAATCTGGCAGAAAAATACCAGTTGCCAGTCATAATTTTAACTGACAAATATTTATCTGAAAACCGCCAGGCCATTGAATTAATTGACGAAACCAAAGTAAAAATTAACAGGGGCAAAATCCTCTTTTCAAAAGATTGCCCTCAAGACTACAAGAGATACGGCTTTACGAAAGATGGCATTTCTTCCAGAGCTTTTATAGGTCAGACCAAAGAACCTTTTTTTACCACTTCCTATGAACATGACGAATTTGGTTTTGCCAGCGATGATGCGGAAAACCGGAAAGCCATGATGGAAAAAAGAATGAAAAAACTGGAGACCTTGGAAAAAGAAATGCCAAAACCAGTAGTTTACGGATCCAAAAAAGCCAAGATCGGCTTGATTTCCTGGGGATCAAACAAGGGGATAATTCTAGAAGCCCAGAAAATTCTGCAGGATCAGGGAGTCAAGACTGATTTTTTGCATTTAAATTTTCTGAATCCTTTTCCAGCTAAGCCGGTGGCTGAATTTTGCCAATATCGCCAAACTCTGTTGATCGAACAAAACATTAGCGGCCAATTGGCTGGATTGATCCGGGAAAAAACAGGCCTTAAAATAGAAAACCAGTTTTTGAAATATGATGGCCGGCCATTTTATCCGGAAGAAATCGCTGAAAAAGTAAAACAAATGTTATGAGCAATGAATTTAGGACTCAAGCTAAAATTATCTGGTGCCAAGGGTGCGGTAATTTCGGTATTTTAACCGCTCTGGAAAATGCCTTTAAGAAACTGAATTTAAATCCTAATCAGATTGCTGCCGTTTACGGCATCGGCTGCCATAGCCACATGGCTAATTATTTGAGAGTCTATAATTTTGAAGGAATCCACGGCAGAGCCTTGCCGGTTGCCACCGGCGTTAAAGTTGCCAACAGAAGATTAAAAGTTATCAGCATTACCGGCGATGGCGATCAGCTGGGAGAAGGCGCTAATCATTTGGTTCATGCTTCAAGAAAGAATCCGGATATTACTTGCTTGATCCATAATAATCAAATATATTCCTTAACGGTCGGTCAGGCTTCGCCAACATCAGAAAAAGGAATTAAGACAAAAACAACCCCGCAAGGAGTAGTTGATCAGCAGTTAAACTCCTTGGCTTTGGCGATTGCTTCAGGGGCTACTTTTGTGGCGCGCAGTTTTTCCGGTGATATTCCCCACTTAACTAAGATTTTAGTCGAAGCTATTAACCATAAGGGTTTTTCTTTGATTGATATCTTGCAACCCTGCATCAGCTTGAATTATATCAATACTTTTGCCTGGTATCGTGAAAGAATCTATAAACTGGAAGAAACGGGGTATTTGCCGAATGACAAAAACCTGGCTTTTGCCAAAGCCCAGGAATGGGGGGAAAAGATTCCGACAGGCGTCTTTTACAAAGAAAAAAGGCTCACTCTCGAAGATCAGCTTTTGGATAAAGATACGATTTTAGCTGATCAGCCCGTAGATATTTCAATCAAAGATCTGTTAAAAGAATTTCTCTAATTAATCTTTTAATCTTTCATCTATCTTTTTTACCAGTTCGCTGGGATTATAATCAGTCTTCAGCAAGCAATCTTCAGCCCCCAATCCTAAAGCTTTTTTAAAGCTGCCATCTTCTTTCAAAGCGGTTAGGATAATAACCGGAGTATTGGGGATTATTGATTCTTCTTTCATCATCTGCAATATCTCAAAGCCATTGAGACCGGGCATTAGAATGTCTAAGATAATCAAATCCGGTTTATGCTCGATAATCTTTTCAATCGAGATGAGACTGTTATATACAGAAATAACCTCATAATCTTTCTGACTAAAGGCCTTAAACAGAATATCTTGATTCACCTTATCGTCGTCAATAATGAGAATCTTTTTCATGTTTTAGCCGTTGTTTGTTTAGCCTAACATAAAAGGGAATTTGCGCAATATGCTGAACTGGTTGAAAATACTGAGCGAAGTCGAAGTATCGGGGTACTCGGACTCGAACCGAGACTAAATCCTCCCAAAGGACTCGTGCTACCATTACACCATACCCCGTTCTTTTCTTTTTTTAACATCTCTTTTATCTTTGGTCAATTTTCCTGGGTGTGATATGATTAACGTAGTTAGTCGAAAAACCGAACATGGATTCTAAAAACTTTCTTGATTCAATCAATATTGCCAAACAATGCAGAAAATATAATCTCTCTATTTGGCAATGTCCTCAATTCTTGTTTTTAATATTAGGGCTGGTGGTGATTACTTCGTCGCTAGCTATTTATTTTATTGGCATTCATTACAGCGACGATCCGGAAATCGTTGCCTTAATTATTTTGTTCGTATCTGCTTTTCTGATAATAATTTACTTCTCAATCATTAAAAGTTTTGAAAGGCTGGCCGAAGTCGCCAAAATGAAATCAGAATTTGTCAGTATTGTTTCTCATCAGTTGCGGGCGCCCCTGTCCAACTTAAAGTGGATAGTTGATCTGCTGATCTCTGGTAAAATCGAGCACGTCTCCGAAAAGCAAGCTGCCTATTTGCAGATTTTAAGAGAAAATAGCCAAAGAATGGAAGGATTAGTCTCTGATCTTTTGATTGTTTCCAGGCTTGAAGCCGATAGCCTGCCTTTCAAGAATACGAAGACTTCTTTAGTAAAACTGGTAAAATCTTTAATTTTAAGGGTGGAGCCTTTTATCAAGGCTTCTAATATAGAAATCAAATTAACCATTGAAGAAAATCTTCCGGATATTCTCTTTGATTATCAAAGAATGGAACAGGCCGTTGGCAATATTTTAGATAATGCCGCCCGCTATATTAAAGGAAAGGGCAATATCGAAGTTATTCTTAAAAAAGAAGAGAATTGGCTTTGCCTTGATATTAAAGATAATGGCATCGGCATACCCAAGGAAGATCAAAAGCATATTTTCCAGAAATTCTTTAGAGCCAGCAACGCTGCTAAAGTTCAAGCCCAGGGTTCCGGCCTCGGCCTTTACATCGCCAAGTCGATTATCGAAAAATCAGAGGGCAATATTTATTTTGTTTCCCGGGAAAACGAAGGTTCAACGTTTTCAATTAATCTGCCGATTAAATAATTAACTATGTTTTCATTTAATCTGCCGATTAAATAATTAACTATCCTTCGGCAAGCTCAGGACGCTTCGACTTCGCAAATTATTCAAAGAGGATACTTGCGCTGAGCGAGGATTGAGCGTAGCGAAGGACAAGTCGAAGCGTGGAAAAAATCTTATTCATTGAAGATGAGGCCGCCCTGCAAAAGACTTTCGGCGATATTTTAGGAGCCGAGGGCTTTCAAGTAATTTCTGCAATTGATGGCGAGATCGGTTTGCGTTTGGCCGAAAGCGAAAAACCAAATTTAATTATTCTCGATTTAATACTGCCAAAACTCCATGGTCTGGAAGTGCTGAAGAACTTAAAAGGAAATAAAGAGACTCAGAATATCCCGGTGATTATTTTGACTAATCTGGGCGATCTGGAGAATATCGAAAAGGCCCTTGAATTAGGAGCTACAACTTACATGGTCAAGTCAGATTATACCCTGGACGATATTATCGAAAAAGTTAAAAAAGCAATTTCTAGCTAATTAATATGAGGGTTGAGCCCCAACAGCTTAAAAATTTCCTTTTAGACGCAAATTTAGTCAAAGAAGACCAATTTGACGAGTCTTTGAAGATGAGCCGGGAAACTGGGCAGAAGATTGGCGATGTTTTGGTTTCCCGCGGTTTTATCAAGCACGAAGAGCTGGCCAAACTTGAGGCTTATATTCTTGGCATCCCCTTTGTCAATTTGGAAAAAGAAAAGATTGATATCGAGGCTTTAAAAATTATTCCAGAACCGATTGCCAGGACTCATAATATCGTTTCCTTTAAAAAAAGAGGCAATACTTTGGAAGTTGCCATGCTTGATCCAGACGATCTTGGCACCATCGACTTTATTAAAAGAAAAGCTAATTTAAAAATTCTTCCCCGTTTAACTACAATAGAAAGCATTAAAAATGTTCTTAGGCAATATCATCAAAGCCTTGAGGCGGAATTCGGTTCAATCATTCGAAAAGAAGCCGGGGCGATTAAAGCTCTTCGAGAAGAAGAAAATGCGCCGGAAACGGCAGAACTTGAAAAAGTAGCTGAAGAGGTGCCAATTATTAAAATAGTTGACACTCTTTTAAAGCACGCAATTTTACAGCGCGCTTCTGATATTCATATTGAACCTTTTGAAAAAGAGGTTATGGTCAGATATAGGATCGACGGCATTTTAAGAGAAGCAATGATTTTGCCGAAGAATGTTTTGACTGGCATTGTTGCCAGAATCAAGGTGCTTTCTAATTTGAAACTTGATGAGCATCGCCTTCCCCAGGACGGCAGATTTAAGGCCGAGACCGAAGATTACAAATATTCCATTCGTGTTTCGATTTTGCCGGTTTTTGAAGGTGAAAAAGTAGTAATGAGACTTTTAGCTGAAAACACCGGAGCCTTGACTCTTGAGGAGCTGGGTTTAAGGGGAGAGGCTTTGGAAGAAATCAGGATTAATTTAAGAAAGCCAGTCGGTATGATTTTAATCACTGGTCCGACTGGTTGCGGAAAAACCACTAGTCTTTATGCCATGGTGGAGATCTTGAACACCCCGGAAGTGAATATTTCAAGCGTTGAAGATCCGGTTGAATATCGGATTCCGAGAGTAAATCAAACTCAGATAAATCCTAAAATTGGCCTTACTTTTGCTTCGGGCTTAAGATCGCTGGTCAGGCAGGATCCAGACATTATTATGGTTGGCGAAATCAGGGATGAGGAGACTGTGGGTTTGGCTATCAATGCGGCTTTAACCGGTCATTTAGTTTTGTCCACTATTCACACCAACACTGCGGCCGGAGCTATCCCCCGTCTTATTGATATGAAAGCCGAACCGTTTTTAATTTCTTCAACTTTGAGCGTGATTCTGGCTCAGAGGTTGGTGAGGCGTCTCACCGACGACAAAATGGCTTACAAACTTAAGCCCGTCGAATTAAAAGAAATGAAAAAATACTGCAACTTAGACAGAATCATGCAAATCTTAAAACAAGAAAAAATAGTAAAGGAAAATGATGACTGGGGGGATATCAATTTTTATAGGCCGAAAATATCAAAAGAGCGCCCGGAAGGCTATCGCGGCCGGGTCGGCATTTATGAAGTTTTGCCAGTCACGCCTTCGATTAAAGAAATGATTGTCAAACAGGCAACCGCGGATCAGATTCAAGACCAGGCCAGAAATGAAGGCATGATTACCATGATTGAAGACGGTTTTATCAAGGCGGTTCAAGGACAAACCAGCATCGAAGAAATCTTAAGAGTCATAATTGATTAAAAATCGTTTGTTAGATGCCCCGTTATTCCTATATTGCCAAATCCCAGAAAGGAGAAACCAAATTAGGGTTTCTTGATGCTGAGAATGAAACAGAGCTGTCTGAGAGCCTTCGTCAAGAAGGATTGTTTTTAATTTCTTATGAAACAGAAAAGAAGTCTTCAAGATTAGAAAAATTTTCCTTGGTTTTTGGTCAAAGCGTTAAAATTTCAGACAAAATCTTTTTTATAAGGAATCTTCAGGTAATGACATCGGCCGGAGTCTCTTTGCCAAGAGCGATTGGCACTTTATCTGCGCAGGCAAAAAATAAAAACTTCAGCAAGGCATTGATAGATATCCAAAAAAAAATTATTGATGGCGGCAGTCTGTCTCAAGGCCTGGCAGATTATCCGGATATTTTCCCGGAAATCTTTCAGAATATGATTAAAGTTGGCGAAGAGTCGGGAACCCTGGAGCAGGTTTTAAAAAGCCTGAGCCGGCAGCTGGAAAAACAATACGATTTAAAAACAAAAATAACTGGAGCCTTGATTTATCCCTTGGTGGTGGTTTCAGCCATGATTGCTATTGGCTTTGCCATGTTAATCATCGTTGTTCCTCAATTGGCAGCCACCTTTGCCGAGTTGGAAATATCTTTGCCTTTTACCACCAAGATAGTCATCGGCCTAGGCAAGTTTTTAAATGAAAGATGGTATTTCTTGCTATTAATAATCGCGGGTGCTTTTATTTTTCTAAAACAGATTTTAAAGATTAAGCCAGTTAAAAAATTCTTTGATAAAATAGTTCTTAAAATCCCGGTTGTTTCCAAATTGATCAGTGAGATAAATTCAGCCAGTTTTACCAGGACTCTCGGCTCTTTAATGAGTTCGGGAGTGCCGTTGGTTCGATCTTTAGAGATTATCTCGGGAACTTTCGGCAATATTTATTTCAAGGAATCATTGCTCGAGGCCGCAGAAAAGATAAAAAAGGGCGCTAAGCTTTCAGATTCTTTAAAGCCTTATAGCGGGCAGGATGCCCGGTATACCGAATCTTCGATTCGTTATCAAAATCTGTATTTGCCGATTGTCGTTCAAATGGTTGAAGTTGGCGAGGAAACCGGAGAAACCTCGCAAGTTTTAGAGCAATTGGCAGTTTTTCTAGAAGAAGAAGTTGCCAATACCACCAAAAACCTGGCTTCTTTGATTGAGCCATTGCTAATGCTAGCCGTAGGCGGGGCGGTTGGTTTTTTTGCCATTTCTATGATTCAGCCAATGTATTCAATGCTTGAGGCAATTGAATAGCATATAATGCAATGATTAATTTTTCTAAAGCATTCACTTTTATAGAAACGTTGATTGTCATCAGCATTATTGTTTTAATTATTGCCTTGACCATTCCTGCTTTCCGTTATTTTCAGACAGAATCAACTTTGAATAATAATGCCCAGGAAATTATCAGCGCTTTAAGACTGGCTCAGAGCAAGACAATTGCTTCTGAAGCCAGAGACAATTGGGGAGTTTATTTTAATGCCGGTTCATATGTTTTATTTAAAGGAACCAGTTTTTCTGCTCGCGAACCCGTTTACGATAAGACTTATGAGCTTTCCAAAAAAGCAGAGATTTACGAAATTGACCTTATCGGGGGCGGTTCGGAAATCGTTTTTGAGAGGATCAGCGGAGCTGCCCTCGATTACGGCAGCATTTATTTGAGATTGAAAACAGAGCAGGACAAAAACAGGCAGATTTACATTAGCGATGCTGGCCAGTTTCAGCTTTCAGAAATTACTATTCCCAGCGATTCTGCCAGAATAAAAGACGTGCGCCATATTCATCTTGATTATAGTCGTCAGATTGATGTTAACAGCGAAAAAATCATTCTGATTTTTGACAGCGACGGCAGTCCGGTTCAGCAGGAAATAGATATAGCTGATAATCTTCAAGCCAGCCAGATTTTTTGGCAGGGCGAAGTATCGGTTAATGGTTCTATCCAGAAGGTAAAAATTCATACCCATCGATTGAATAGTTGGGATACTCAATTTTGTATCCATCGTAGCGGTCAGGATAATAACGAGACTTTAGTGATTGATATTTCCGGAGATGGCGCCGTTTCTCCGGATTTAGTCAGCTATGATGCCCAGGGAACAACGGCAACAACGGGAAATTCTATATTTATTTCAGATGTATCAGCCCAATAACATATAATGATATATCAGTTTATTAGCTGTTATAATCAGCATAAAAAACAGGGAATTTCGGTAATAGAAATACTGATTGTGGTTTTTATCATTGGCGCTGCTCTGGCCAGTTTGATTACAATAGCTAATTTATCTTTAGTCGGAGCGGTCCAGGCCAAGAGAACGGTTCAGGCAGAAAGTTTAGCCAGAGGCATGATTGAGTCATCCCGGAATTTTCGCGACGGCACCAGCTGGAATATTAACGGTTTAGGAGGGGTTGTAATCGGCGTCCCCTATCATTTTGAAAAATCGGAAGATTCTCAATGGCAATTGTCTCCGGACGCAGATAATATCCTTGGTTTTTCCAGCCAGCTGATTTTTAGCGATGTTTTCCGCGATACCAGCGACAACATTGTTGAGCAAGGAGGCATAAAGGATCCTGACAGCAAAAAAGCAACCGTTACTGTTTCCTGGCAGGAAAAAGGCAGGAGTCACCAGGTATCTTTATTCGCTTACTTTACCAATTGGCAATGAAAACACAAAAACCAGGATTTACAATAATGGAAATAGTTGCTTACATCGCAGTGCTGGCGATTATTATTGGCGCCGTTTCCAGCTTGTTTTTATGGACAGTAAAAATTCAAAAAAAAGCCAGAGCTATTCAAGAAATAACTGATAATGCCAGAGTTGCGATGAGGGCTGTTTCCCAGGAAGTCAATGAGGCAGAGGATATTTATCTTCCGACCAGTATTTTTGACTCTGATTCCGGACAGCTGTCTTTGGAAACCGGCAAACACCTTGATGCCGGGGAAACTTCTTCTTTTCTTGATTTTTATCTTTGCGGAGACGCTCTTTGTTTGAAAGAAGAAGGTAAGGAGTCAACGGCTTTGACTTCGGATAAAATTAAGGTCAATAAATTAAAATTTACAAAGATTATCACCGGCGGCCGCAAATCAGTTGAAATAGAGCTTAATATTGGATCTAAAAGTGATGCCCAGGTAAATATCGATTTAATTTCAACGGCTTCTTTAAGAAATTATTAACATGCTGAAGAATTCAAAAAAAGGATTTGCCGCTTTTTATCTGACTGTGCTGGTTTTAATGACAATGATAATGATGGGTGTCAGTTTTTTCATTCTTTTCCGCAATTCAGCCGATATGGCTGGAAATGCGGTTAAGTCCTCGCAATCATTCTTGATGGCTGAGTCCGGATTGGAAGACGCGATCTTTAGGATAAAGAAAAACAAGCAATACCAGGCCACTTACAGTTTTAATTTGGAGCCAGGGTCTGTCTCTTTGATCATCAGCAGCTTAGGGAACGCCAAGAATGTTGAAGCTTCGGGAAATTCCAGCCAAAGAATAAGGGTTGCCAGCGCGATTTTAAATATAGAGAATACGGTTATCTCTTTTCATTACGGCGCCCAGATAGATAAGGGCGGCCTGGAGATGGCCAATAATGCCAAGGTTGTCGGCAATGTTTATTCCAACGGCAGCATTTCCGGATCAGGTTTGAGTTCGCAGGTAACCGGAGATGCCTGGGTGGCAGGAAGCTTATCTGCCCAGCCAGATCAGCAGTGGACAAGCAAAGATTCTGATTTCGAATTCGGATTAAAAAAGGATAATGAATATTACCTTGATACTGCTCAGAGTTTTATTCCCTCTGTTTCCGGAAAAATGAGCCGAGCCGTTCTTTATCTAAAAAAGTTTGGTTCTCCTCCAGATCAGACAGTCAGGATCTTGGCTGACGACAACGGCCAGCCCGGCAAAACAGTTTTAGGCAGCGGTACTCTCATTGCTTCCCGGGTGACTTCCGTTTACAGCTGGACAGATATCAGTTTCGATATCCAGCCAACGCTAGTGATAGGGCAGGTTTATTGGCTTATGGTTGATGTTTCTCGTAACGACAGTAGTTATTGGGTTTGGGGCAGGGATTCGAACAACGGTTACGCTTCTGGTTCGGGAAAATACACTCAGGACTGGTCGGCTAGAGGAGTTGTTTGGAAGAGCGCTGGCGGCGATCTCAATTTTAAGATTCTTATGGGAGGAGAAACCCCCACTTTTATAAAAAACGTTTTTGTCGGAGTCGACGCCCATGCCAATCAGATTCAACAATCGTCAATCGTCAGGGATGCTTATTTCCAGACGATTGACCAGGAAACCCAAGTTGGCGGAATTAAGTATCAGGGAGTTGAAGATTCCCCCGTTAAAGATTTGCCCATTTCTTTAGCCCAGATTCAAGCTTTAGAAATAATGGCAGAATCAGGAGATTTAATTCAGGGCGATTATCATCCCCAGCCAGGATCTTTACTGGGTCCGGTTAAAATAGAGGGTAATCTTGTTTTTCCCAGCAATAGTTTGAACAATCCAGTCATAATTTCAGGTCCGGTTTGGGTCAAAGGAGATATTTCCGGTGGCAATAATTCAAAAATTAAACTGAAAAGCGATGCCGATTCTGGTTTTGCCATTATCGCCGATGATCCCCAGGACCAAGAGAATAAGGGCAGAATTTCTTTATATAATAATGTCATTACCGAGGATTCTGCTTCGGGTTATCTGCTCTTGATTTCAACCAATAAATCAATGGATTCTGCAGATCCGGCGATCCTGATTTCAAACAATGTCAATAAAGACACCCCCGCCTCTATAGTTTTCAGCCTGCAGGGATTAATAAAAGTGCGAAATAATGCTAAATTTAAAGAAGTATCGGGTTATGCCATGGAACTGGAGAATAACGCAGAGATTGTTTACGAAGAAGGGCTGATCAATAGCAATTTTTCCGCGGGGCCCGGTAGCGGCTGGATAATTAAAGATTGGCAAGAAACAGAATAATATGTTTGACTTATTAAATTTAAAAACGGAAGCTTTCGGATTAGACATTTCAGATTCTTCCGTAAAGATCGCCAAGCTTGAAAGAAGGGGCAAAGATTTTGATCTTGCTTGTTTTGGCGAAGAATTGGTGCCGGAAGGAATTATTGAAAAAGGAGAGATAAAAGACGAACCGGCCTTGGTAAAGATTATTAAAAAAACTCTAGCCAAGGTGAAAGGCGAAAAATTAAAAACCAGAGAAGTAATTGCTTCTTTACCAGACGAGAAAACATTTTTAAGGGTGATCCAAATGCCCAAAATGGCGCCAGAAGAGTTGGCCAAGGCTGTTCTTTTTGAAGCCGAGAATCATATCCCGATTCCCCTTAAGGATTCATATTTTGATTTTGAAGTAGTCGATCCGATAGTTGACCATTTAGACCACTGCGACGTCTTAATAGTGGCTGCGCCTCAAAATATCGTTAATTCATATACTAGAGTAATAAGGCTGGCCGGTTTAAACCCAGATGCTTTTGAGATTGAATCGTTATCAATCAGCCGAGCTTTAATAAAGAATTTAATAACCGTAAATCAAATTCTCTTAATAGACTTTGGGGCAACCAGAACGGTTTTAATCGTTTTTTCCGGAAGATCAATCAGATTTACCAGCTTACTTTCTTTTTCCTCAGAAAAATTAACTCAGGATCTGGCCTCTGGTTTAAAAATAAGCATTATAGAAGCAGAAAAGATAAAAATAGATTATGGATTAGAATCAAAAATTAAAGTTCAGCTTCAAGAAAAAACAGGCGATTTCAATCTAGAGAAAGAAATTACCGAAGACGAGAAAATTCTTAATGTTTTGGATTCGTCGTTATCTCAGCTAGTTTTGGAAATAAAAGACTTTCTCGATTTTTATTATTCACATCGAGGCCATGAGCATTTGCCGCCAACAAGAGATGAGATAAAAAGAATTTTAATTTCTGGCGGCGGTGCTAATCTTAAAGGATTTGATCGCTATTTGGCTAAAAAACTAGGAATTTCAACAATTATCGGCAATCCTTGGACAAATATTTTATCGGAACCGGAAAATCGTATTCCAGAAGAATATTTAAGAAGATCGCTTTCTTATACTAAAACCCTTGGATTGGCTTTAAGAGGAGTTTTGTCAGAGTAAAAATTATAAAGATGATAAATCTATTACCGCCAGAAGAAAAAAAAGAAATCCTGATTAAGAAAAAATTAAAACTTGTTTTAATCTTTGAACTGGGTCTTTTGTTATTTTTGATTTCTGCTCTGTTCATTGCCTTTTCCATTGCCATATATCTTAATGGCGAAATCAATTCTGAGAAAATAGCTGTTTTTCAAAAAGAAGAAGACATTGACTTAACAACTATTGCTGATTTTCAGAAAGAGATAGAAGCGCTGAATAACAAGATAAAGAACGTCGAATCTTTCTATAATGAACAAACTTATTTGATTCCGATTTTGGAGAAAGTTTCCGAAAAATTGTCTGGCCGCAGCTATCTGAATAATTTCTCTTTTACGAAAAGCTCTAAAACCTTGAAAATCAATCTGAGCGGTTTTATTCCGACCCGAGATGACCTTTTAGCTTTTAAAAGGAATATTGAGAGCGATAAAGATTTTGAGAATGTTAATTTCCCACCGGGAAACTGGATTTCTCCAACTGATATAGAATTCTTTTTAAGCTTTGAATTAAGTCTTTTAGCCTTGAGCGAAAATGATTAAAGACAGCTTTTGGAAAAAGTATTCATCAAATCTTATTCTCGGCTTTATTGATATCGGCCTGATTGTCTTTATAATCTTTTTTCCGGCCAGAATAATTATTGAAGATATTAATGAGCTTTCTTCTTTAAGAAAAACTCTTTTTTCTCTCGAGGAGCAAGAAGATAATTTTAACAACTTAAACAAAGGTTACCGGATTAACCTCGAGACCATAAAAGGGATTGATGATTCTTTTATCAACAGCGAAGAGCCGGTAGATATTTTAACCTTTATTGAGGATTTATCTGAAGAATTGAAGTTATCGACGAGAATTACTCCAACCGTTCCTCAGAAATCTAAAAGCGATGCTTGGCCATCAATGATTTTTAGGCTCTCTTGCAAAGGAGAGTCAGAAAAGTTAATAGCTTTTTTGGAAAAGTTAGAAAATAGCAAGCACCTGATGGAAGTGACGGATATTAACCTTAAGAAGGCGAAAGTATCAAGTGTTCCCGGCCAGGAAGGAAACCCTAGTCAAATTGAGGCGGAATTTACATTAAGAGCATACGTAAAATAAAGATATGGAGCTTAAAATATATAAAATAATCGATACCAAAACGAAATTTTGGTATACCAGCAGCTATAAGGAGAAGATAAAAAAGGCCTTTCTGTTCTTCAAAAACCTGCCTTGGCTAATTGGAGAAAATACTTTCCCTTTTTTCATAGTTATGATTTCCATAGCTGTTATTCTTGGAGCTTTCTTTTTTGTAAGAAATGTTGTTCTGATAGAGCGTCGCATTCCCATAGTTTCGTCTCGATTGCCGGTTCTTGACGAGAAGGCCGTTAAGGGAATTTTAGGCAGTTGGCATTTTCGCCAAGATAAATTTGATGGCGTCAACAGCAAAACTTATCCGAATCTCTTTTCGCCGAAGAGCGAATAACAAGCCCTTGGTTTTTGTTTCTGAGCTTGAAAATATGGGGGAATCATGATAATCTAATTTTGAATTAGAGTTGCCCCTATAGCTCAACGGATAGAGCACTGGTTTTCTAAACCGGTGATAAAGGTTCGATTCCTTTTAGGGGCACCATCAGTTGTGGATATTATCACAGAGCAATGTCTTTACGTAGTTACTCAGCTGGATTATAATGGAATAATGGTAAAAAAGAAATGCGTCATTTGTA
>Ga0209211_10006317_pt1 | contig 17222 bp, 14 predicted proteins | sample RifGroA2_FD_183992 | JGI IMG/M metagenome (GOLD analysis project Ga0209211, IMG submission 183992) | Groundwater microbial communities from Rifle, Colorado, USA - Groundwater A2 (SPAdes) (version 2) | ecosystem: Environmental > Aquatic > Deep subsurface > Groundwater | place: Rifle, Colorado... | reverse complement strand
CCCGAACGAAGGCGACGGTTGTTTATGTAAATTTCGCCTTCGTGAGCAATTGTTTAGAAAGAGAATAACGTTGCTCTCGGAATTCTCATACCATCTTGAGGTTTTAAGACGTGGTGACTCCTTGAGCACATCCGAGAATCCCATTTAATCCCTGCTAAAGCAATGGAATTTGCATAAAGAATTAGGATTCTCGATGTTTTAATGTCTTTGGTTATAACCAAAACTATTTTAAGCGGATAAAGCTCATTTCTTTATTTACATGAAAAAGAGATTTAAGATACAGAGGTTTTTGATAATTAGGTTACTCTTCCTAATGAAATCCTTGTCTACCCAACTCCTCACCAAAACAACCCAATCAAGGAGCCCGGGTATATTTAACTTTTTTGCTTGCAGGAAGAAAGCTGTCAAAACAACTGGGGAGTCTTTTTTGATTTCTGCAGGGTTTATTTTTTTTGCAGTGTTTATAAGCCAATTCATGTTTGCGGCAACTTTAAGTTGCAATATCATTGATGCAGATAATTGCGCTTCTCCGAATATAACTGTTTTCAGGATGCTGAATGATACTTCAGGATATTTTAATGCCCATCTGCAGAACACTTCGCTTTCTGGATATAGCCCGATTTATAATTATTCTTTATGCTGCTCTTCTGATTCTACTTTAGGCAGCTCCTGTTCAGAAGCAGTTGTCCTTAAGCTCTCAAATTTTACTAATGCCCACGCCCAGTTTGGAAATTATACTGGTCCGAACACAACTTATGATTATAGCAGTTGCTTGTCCGCAAGTCCTGGAGAGGTGATGTGTACATATTCTTCCAGCTCATGCACTGCTGGATATTCCTGCGTAGCTAGCATGGCTTCAAGCGAGGCATGGGCTGCTAATCAGACAAATGCGCATGTTGGACCTTGCAGCGAATATGATATGAAGGTATGCTGCAAGGTTAATTCTCCCCCTGTAATCTCTAACGTTACTTTGAACTCTACTTATGATACAAATTATACTTATGAAAATTTGACTGTTTATTTTTCTGAAAGTGATGATGATGGGGATGCATATACAAATGTTACTGACTGGAGAAAAGGAGAGGTGAGTATTGCTGTTTTGAATATGGCTTTTAACACAAATACATCTTCTACTGCTAGCGGGGCAATCAGGGATTATTCAAGTTTTGGGAATGATGGCACTTTAGGCAATGGGGTAGCTTCACAAGCACCTGTATGGACTAGTGGAGGCAAGGTTGGAGGGGCATATGAGTTTGATGGGTTGGATGATCGAATAATAATCACAGGGCTTGAGGACAATCAAACTTATGGCGGAACATACGGAAATGTGACTGTGACTGCTTGGGTAAGACCCACTAATAATAATAGGTATAATATGGTGACTAGGGGTTTGGGAGGATTTTCATATTTAAGCGCAGGATATACGAGTAGCGGCGGAAAACTGAGGGCAATGGTCAAGGATACAGTTAATGATGTTAATAATTGGCCTACTTCTACTGGAACAATAAATTCAGGAGAATGGAGCCATATAGTCTTTATCTTTGAAGGGGGAAGAGGATATAAATTTTACATTAATGGACAATTAGATACAGAGACTTCAAATCCAAATCTTAGCTTAACTAATTATTATTCGAGTAATAACGGTTTAGGCGGACTAGTTGATTCTACTTCTTATTTTAATGGTACGATGGATGAAGTGGCGATTTTCAATAGGAGTCTGAGTGCGGGACAGATAAAGGCAATATATAATGCAGGAGTTGGAAACAAATCTGTGCAGATGATGCATAGCGATGAGACTACAAAGGGAGAGGTCTGGAGTGTTGCTGTGACTGGCAATGATGGATTTGATGATGGCACAACTGTACTGAGCAATAGTCTTACAATAAGGGGGAGTGTGCCAAATGTAACATTGCTTAGTCCTCCTGATGGGAATGAAACGCGATCAAGGGCGCCCTTATTTGAGTGGAATGCAACTGATTTTGACGGAGATAGCATGACTTATGAAATAAACATAACTGAAGTAAAGTTTGCAGGACAATTTGTCTGCGATGATGATGTTTACGCTTATCCGGGTGTGATGAACTATACTCCTGCTTCGGACTTAAAATGCTTTTATGATAATAATTATTATTATCTCTGGAGTGTAAGGGCAAATGATAGCGACGGGTTTAGTGAATGGGCAGGCCCTTGGAAGCTTAATATGACTGCTGTCGTGGATATGAGCATGCCTGTGGATTTCATATCTTTCGGCCAGCTTTCTTTATTGCAAGATGATAATACAACTGATAATTCTCCTGAGCCTTTCAACCTGCAGAATGATGGGAATGCCCTGATAAATGTAAACGTGACTGGCACAAATCTTTGGGATTCTATCGCAAATCCAAATGAATACTACAAATTTAAGATAAATAATAACAGCGCGGAATTAGGGGCTTTTAATTGGAGCAGTTCTGCGACTGTCTGGACATCATTGCCTTTAGCAACATCTAACGCAACAGGAATCATGGGGCTGAAATATCAGAACGCATTTGACAGCGCAATCATCGATATATTAGTGCAGGTCCCTCCCGCAGAGCCTCCTGGAAATAAAACTTCGACAATAACTTTTATGTCGATACTGGCGGAATAATATCATGATCAAAAAACAAACCATACTAAAGATTGATTTACGGAGAATTAAGTTAGTTTTGTTGCCCTTTGCACTTAATTCTTCGTCCAGAAAATTTACAAAAGCAGCAACACCATTAAGTAAATTTTCTGTAATAATGATAGCGCTCATTCTTTTAGCTATCGCAGCATTTATAGGGTATTTTAGGCCTTTGATTGTATCACCAGTCGATAACTTATCCACTACAGAAACCTCAATCTTGTTTTCTTTTGAGAAGGGAGATTATATCGTTTTGGACGATAATGAGCAATTTAGTTCTCCTGAAAGAATTTACGCCAGAAATAATCTTGTTTTAAATCTAAAACCGGGTGTTTATTATTGGAAAGTTGAAGGCGCTTTGCAAAGTGAAGTAAGGAAATTGAATATTGAATCTAGGGTGGAGCTTAAGCTTGTGGAGAATAAGGGAGGATATGAAGTTGTCAATTCAGGGAATGTCCCATTAAATGTCAGCGTTTATGAAAAATCCAGGATGACTGGAAGTGTCATTGCGGATGTGGGAGAAAATGTAGAATCTCGCGGGGATGAATATGTTGGGAGGCAAAATGCATAGAAGAAAAGTAGTTCTTGCAGTAATATTCTTGTTTCTAATTATCTATAGCATTTCAGGGGTCTTGGCAATAGGAGTCACTCCTGGAAGGACAACTCTTGATTTTAGCCCTGGGCTTAAAAAGAATGTGGATGTGACTGTCATCAATTCGCAGAAGTCTGATGTGGAATTAAGCATAAGTGTGCAGGGGGAATTAAGCAAGAGCATTTCATTAAAGCAGACTTCTTTAAAAATGAAATCATCGGAAGAAGAGAAAAAGATTTCTTTTGAGATTAACCTTCCAGAAAAATTGGAGCCGGGATTGCATACTGCAGAGATAGTGATAAAGCATAAGTCTGTGAGGGAAGCCTCTGGACAGGCAAATATAAATACTGAATTGGCCGTAGTAACTCAAGTCTCTGTTTATGTGCCATATCCTGGAAAATATATCGATGCCCAACTTTCTATTACTGGAGATGAAAAAAAGAAGAAGTTTGTCATACCTATAGTAAACAGGGGTGAGCAGACAATCAATAGTGCGAAAGCGCAGATACAGGTATATGATTCCAATGGAAAGCACTTAAGAAACATTGAAACAAATTCCATCTCATTAGAGCCTTCTGCAAAGGGAGAACTTTATGCTGATTGGACTGTGAATGTCCCGAAAGGAAGATATAATGCCAAGGCAACAATAACTTATGATGGAAATGAATATCTAGTAGAGAAGGAGTTTGATGTTGGCGAGTTTGTTTTGGACTTGATGCAGGTTTTCATCAAGGATTTCAGGCTCGGGGAAATAGCTAAGTTTAATTTAGTTGTCAGGAACAAATGGAATGAGCCTATTTCAAGGGCATATGCTGAGATGAAAGTATTTGATGATGATTTTAATGAGATTGCTGATGTGAAATCTGCAACTTACGATATTCCTGCAGGAATGAAGACTGAAATGGTATATTACTGGGATACAAAAGGCATTTCTCCTGGATTATATGACGCTAACATAATTCTTTATTATGCAGATAAGAAAACCCAGCAGGACCTTCAACTTGATGTGCGGAGTGATAGAATAGATGTAATTGGTCTTGGAAGAGTTATCACTTCTGAGACAGGCTCAAGTAACAAGGGGCTTGTTACTATTTTAAGTGTCATAATCGGGTTCTTAATATTAGTCAATATATTATGGTTCTTTGTTTTAAGGAAGAGAAAGAGGAGATAAGAGCTTAGCTTCGTAAAGCCTAGATAATAAATTAATGTCTTCGGCAGTCCTGCAACATAATTATCACCTCAATACACATCATCAACGTCTATCTCCCTAGACATGCAATAACTGCGGTTTGTAAGCCACTTATAATTGAACAGACTCTCTTATTTTCTATTCCATAATTTCTAAGTAAGTACAAGAGGAGATAAGATTTATATATATGCTTTCGTTTTTAGACGTAAGTGCCAAATGAGAACGGAAAAAAATGTGGTTTTTTTGACAATAGTTGCAATAGCTCTTTCTCTGATTGCTTTAAAGGTAAATTTTTTTTCTCAGACAAGTGGAGATTATCTTACAGGTTTTGCTACAGCAGGAAATACAACTTTAGGGAAAGTAAATTTAACTGTTGAATCTGGATTAATCATAAATTTTACTACGGATGTCATTGACTGGGGATCTGGCAGAGTGGATACCGGTGCAGATAATGCAACGCTTGACACTTCGAAAAATTCAAGCGATACCAAGGTATTGAATGGAAATTGGTCTGGGAGCTTTGGCAATAGGACAAATGGGCTGATTCTTGAAAATATTGGAAATATTAATGCAACTTTATATATTAAGACGGGCAAGAATGCCACTCAATTTATTGGGGGAAATAACCCTGCTTATCAGTACAATATCACAAATAATGAGACTAGTAGTTGTGGGCAAAATGAATCCACAACAGGTAATTCTTCTTATGAAAACTATTTTGGGTTAGGGCTGTATTATGATGTCAACCTTACAGCAGGCGACGGGACCAGGATATGCGACTGGTTTAACTTTGATGATTCTAAAGATGTCATTAGGATAGATATACTTTTGAGGGTTCCCAGCAGTTCTAATACTGGAGATTTAGAGGATAGCATAACTGCGACTGCATACTCTTCTGGCTGATTTGGTTTATTTCATTTATAGAGAATTCTGATAATTTGTCCGGAATATAGCGAAATGACAAAATCATCAGAATTCGTTGTAAAAGAAAGTCTTGACAATCTTGGAAATGGCAATCTTTCAGGTAGGGCCTGTTTTGATTTTCGATGAAGCCTCTGGAGAAATCTATAAAAAGCTTGTGATTTTATTATATTGATGAGATTGAAGAAAAGAGGAGTAGGGATAGTAGTTTTTGCCTTTATTTTCATCTATTCACTTGCAAATGTTCAGGCAGTTATTGGGATCTCTCCAGGATCATATGAAGTAGATTTCAAGCCAAATTTGAAGCAGAACTTTCGCTTCAATATCATTGGGGATGATTCCATGAAATTCAAGCTTTTTGCCGAGGGAGACTTGGCTGAATATGTTACAATATCCCCAAGGTCTTTGGATAAACCTGGAAGCGTGCAGATTTCTTTATCTTTGCCTGAAAGTGTAGAACTTCCTGGAGAAAATGTAATTTACATCAATGCTAAACAACAACCTGCAGGTGGAGGTGGTGGAATTCAGCTGCTGGGCAATGTCAAGGGGATAATAAAAGTGCGAGTGCCTTATCCGGAAGAGTTTGCTACAGCAAGCATAACTGCTACAAGTGCTAATGCAGGGAAACCTATTGATTTGAGAGTCACTGTGAATAACCTTGGAACTAAAGATATTTTCACTAAAATTAATGTCGACATTCTTGATTCCAATAATCGCTCTGTAACTTCTATCCCTCTTGGGGGTAAGGAAATACCCAGTTTATCTTCAGAAACAATGAAAACTCAATTAAACACTGAGGGGTATCTCCCAGGATATTATCGGGCGCGAGTGATTGTTCAATATGGGGAAGATAGGGTGGCGGATGCAGAGACTATATTTAGACTTGGAGAGTTTTTCGTTAATATAACAGGACACTCTAATGATTTTAACAGGGATGTGCTTAATAGATTTGATATAGGGGTAGAGAGTTTTTGGAGTGACCCTATAGAGAAAGTTTATGCTAATATATCAATCATTAATTATTCACAGATAGATTTTGTTACCTCTTATATTGACCTGCAGGGTTTTCAGGCGTCTACTTTGTCAGGATATTTTGATACGACTGGAATAGAAGAGGATAGATTCTCAGCCAGAATAGTGGTCAATTATGGGAATAAAACAACTGAGAAAGTAGTAGCTTTACAATTTAAGAAAGAAAAGAACAAACTTATGTACTCTCTGATAGGCATACTGGCTGCTTCCATAGTAGTATTAATTCTTGTCTGGATGATGGCTCGGAGGATGAGAAATGGCAAGCACAAAAAAAGATAAACTTTTCTTAGCCTTGTTTATCCTTATCTTGATTGTTGCCCTTTCTTTAATATATTATATTTTTCATTCCCTTCCATTGGAACGGAAAGTTATAGGGGCGAGATTTATTGTGGGAGAGACTCCGGGATTTGATCTTAATTCCAGCGAAGTAATATTTGGGAGAGTGCCTCCTGGAGGAGGTTCACAAAGAAAGATTACATTGCAAAATGATCATGATTTTGCTGTGGAGGTTCGAGCCCGCATAAGCAGGAATCTAGCTGGCTTTGTTAGCATTAAGTCTCCTTTTATAATTCCGCCTTATAATTCAACTGTGGCTACTGTGAATTTAAATGTGCCTGCAGACGCGGCTTTTGGAAATTATAGCGGCAAGCTCATGTTTGAGATACGGAAAAAGTGATTGGACACCGATCAATTTTAGTATATAAAGTATAAGTGGCTTACAAACAGCAGTCATCGCATGTCCGGGGGATAGACGCTGATGATGAGTATTAGGGCGATACAGCAATTCTGATAATGTCGAGACACTAAGAATTACTAAAAAATTCTTAGGGCGCTCAAGAATCTCAAAGATTCTTGACGATTTCACAAAAGAATTCTTGCGCACCTCAAGAATCTCGAAAAAGATTCTTGATGGCTATCAGAAACACAGGGTTTCTGAGGCTCGAAAACCGAAGGTTTTCTCAGTTTTGCCATTTTGCGGCAGAATCCGCTGTACGGTAAATTCTCAAGAATTTTCCGTAATTATACAATGAATTGCAGGACTGCCCAAAGCACTAACTTATCCATAATGGAACTAGGGTTTTGGTAATGGATTATGCCCATACATAATGTTTTTATACATTATTTTGTATTCCTTAGGATGAGAGGTTTCGCTGTTAAGGCTATTTGCGTGTATATATTTATCTGTGCTATTTTTATAATTCTGCCTTTCTATTCTTTTAAGATACATGGGTATGGAATTACAGGCTCACTTTCCATATTTATCAATGGAGTGCCGATGATTACTATCTATAGTCCTGAGAATGCCACTTACTTTTTCAGTATTGGAAGCAATTATACTCTTGATTTGAATGTTACTGCAGCTAGTGGAAGTGATATTGAAAGCTGGTGGTATAAACTGGAAGATTTGTACCACGACACTACAGTATATGAAAAAGTTATTTTCACACCAAACATTACTTTTGACGCTGTGCGAAGGTCGAATAGAATCACTGTTTTTGCAAATAATACCCAAGGCGAGGAGGGCAATGCAAGCGTGATATTTTATATTAATGTTCCAAATTCACCACCTGTATTGGAGAACATAACTTCTCCTTTGTATGCCTGTGAGGATTCATCATTTAACTATCCATTTAATATTACTGATGTCGATGAGGATGAGCTTACTCTGGATTTGAATCCTAAGGATCCTTTCTTTGTCTTCCCTGCTTATTTCGATAATCATGTTCCTCCAGTGATTTCTGCGATTGTATCCGGAACATTATCTAAATCAAATGTTGGCCTATATAATGAAACTCTTTCAGTAACAGATGGGGTGCTTTCAGACTATAAGCAATTCCTCATTCATGTCATTGAGATAAACCATAATCCTTCCATAACTGATCCTGGAGTCCAGACTGTTTGGGATAAGGGGGAGAATAGTAGTTTATATATTGATTTCTGGGCAGACGATTTTGAGGATGGAAATGAAAGCGGAGGTAACCTTACTTATGCCCTTTACTTTTTGAATGAAGGCTCCTTTTTCAGCATAAATTCTTCTACAGGGATTATAAACTGGACAGCTGCTCCTGATAATGGAGGCGTTCATAATCTTACTGTATGCGCTTGGGATCTTGGGTTAAGCAACCCTCATGATAACATAGGTTTCTGCAATAGCACAGGGGCAAGTATTGCGGGATGTGTTAATTTTAGCCTTACTGTGACTGATGAGAATAGGCCACCTTATTTTGTTTCTTATAGGCCTTTAGAGCGGAATTTTTCAACAGGGACTGGAGAATCTTTGCAGTTTAATGTGACTACTGGAGACCCTGATGGGACTATTCCTGATATTTATTGGTATATCAACGGAGTTTCTGGAAGAAACAAGACTTCTGGAAGTTTAAATGATACTTTTAATCATAGTTTCTCTTGCAGCGAGGGAGGATTCCATGAAGTAAAAGCTGAAATAACGGACGGGCTGCTAAACGCCTCTGTTAACTGGAGTATCTTTGTAGATATAATTGGCTGTCCGATTTTGCCGGGAGGCGGTGGTGGCGGAGGCGGTGGCGGAGGCGGTGGCGGAACAGGAGCTCCAGAATGTGAAAATAAATGGGTTTGCCAGGATTGGAGTGTATGCCAAAACTTGGAATTTTCATATGTTGGAGGGAATATTTCTGAGAAGGATTACTCAGACTTATTAGTTATGTGCAGTCTCTTTGGAATGGATAAGAAAGACTGCGGCTTTCAGGTAAGGGGATGCAAGGATCTTAATGAATGCAACATCTTGACCAGGCCGCCAGAAGTACAGGCTTGCTTTTATACAAAATATCCTAGTTGTGAGGACGGATTTAAGAACTGCCATAATAATGGGTGCGAACTTCTAACTGATTGCGGAGGCCCTTGCCAGCCTTGCCCAACTTGTTCAGATGGCATTAAGAACCAGGAAGAATCTGGAGTAGATTGCGGGGGGCCTTGTCCGTTCTCCTGCCAGGACAAGGAAAAAGGAAAAAAGAAGAAATTTAATTACGCTTTAATACTGATAACACTATTAATTTTAATAGTAGTAATCGTAATAATAATGAAGGTGATTCAGATAGTAAAAGTCAGGAGAGAATCAAAGAACCTTCAATGGTATAGATTAAAATGAAAAAGTTAAAAAGAGAGGCTTATTTTGGAATAGGGTTATTTGCTTTATTTGCAATTTTTCTGGTTGGAAACTCTGTTGCAAGCCAATCAGGTTCGAGTGGAGATGCTAATCTGACAGTTTGGACTCTTGGAACTTCTAGCGGAGAAAATCGCACCATTTGTAATTCTTCTTATCTTTGCCCTAAAACAAATGTAGATTGGGATTTTTATTTTTACTCGAATTATACAAACTCTTCAGGAAATGTCATAAATAGCTCAGATGGCAATTGCAATATCCGATTTAATGAAACCGGGTCATTTGGTTCGTTCATATCGATGCAATATAATCTCTCTTCTTTTCTTTGGCAGCACAATCAGAGTTTTAATTATAAGGGTAATTTAACTTACGATATAAATTGTACAAGTGCATATGGCAATATTACTCTTAATGAGATATTTAATGTGAAAAATACCGGCCCTAGAGAAACAGGTTTATCTTTCTCAACATCTGCGTATGAAGATTCTTTGATAACTTATGATTTTAGTAATAATATGACTGATGACGATTTTAATGATATTCCTTTGTCTTATTCCATGGAAAATATTACTTCTTCTAACAATAATAATACAAATTCTTCTTTTTATTCATGGATTTTTATTAATTCTACTGGAATGATAACTTTTAATGCAACAAATAATAATCAAAACGGAACAGAATATACTCTTGTTATCAGAACTTCTGACGGCGGGGCAGTGCCTGCTTTTAAAGATATTTCGGCCACGATAACTGCTGTTAACGATGCTCCTAATTTTACCAATCTTACTGACAGATATTTCAACATATCCACTTCTTCTGACCCCTATACATTTGAATATTTAATCAATATAACAGATGAGGAGGACAATATTCCTTTTAATTTAAATATAAGTTTCCTGGAATGCAGCGTCGCTAATTGGTCCAGCAGGAATTGCAGCACTTCTGATGGCAGGGAATTATTCAATAGCACTCAATATGATTTTAATTCTACTACAGGGGTATTGAATATCAGCTTTTCCCCTCAGAGAAATGATGTAGGCAATTACACTATTAATTTTACTGTCACTGATTTAAATAATGATGTTCTGCCTTACAATGCTTCAACAAGCAAGGTAGTTTACTTTAATGTGCTAAGCAGGAATACTGCCCCTAGTTTTACTTATCTTTGCGATAATGAGCGGAATGGCACAGAGGATTCAGAAATTACATGCTATATCAACGTTACTGATTTTGAGGAGCAGAATAATGTGACTTATTCTGCTAATTATAGCTGGTTTAAATTCAATGACACTGTCTTGAATTATTCTTATGGAAACGTCACTTCTCTTGCAAACCTTACTGTAAATTTCAGCTCTTATGCAATTGTTAATTTCACTCCCGGAGATGAATCTGTGGGGAATTGGAGCATCAATATATCGCTGTTAGATACAGGTTCATATGGAGATGCTTCTAAGATATACTCCCAATACATCAATTTCACTATCACAAATGTGGATGATAATCCTGCTCTTTACACTATCGGACACCTAAATGGAAGCGATGTTCTTTATACCAGCAACGTTTACCAGATTTCTGTGAATGCTTCTGATGATGACATCTTGATAATTGACAAGGCTGTTTACAATGAATCTTTGAATTTTACTGCAAATGTCAGCTGGATTAATTTTACCACAATAAGTGTGGGAGATAACAGCACTAATTTAACAACTGCGTTTATGAATATTTATCCTAACTCTTCTTTGATAGGGAATCATAGTGTTTTAATTAATGTCAGCGATAGGGCTAATTTGTCAAGTTCACAAACAATAATGATTGAGATAAACGGCAATACTGCTCCGGTCTGGGGCAACATGTCCTCAAACATAACTGATTTGGAGGACAATAGGATTGATATTAATTTAACAGCAAATATAACTGATGATGAAGGCAATCTAATTAATTTTTCATATGTCAATCTAAGTTATTTCCCTTCATTTTCATTTAATTTGACTACTGGAATAATGAATTTTACTACGAATGACCTGGATGTTGGGCGCCATATCATCATTATAAACGCTTCAGATGGCATTGCCCAATCGTCTTTAACATTTAATTTTAGCATAGTTAATTTAAATGAGAGCCCTTCTATTTTGACCACTTTGGATGGAGTGAATGTTACTCTGAATGGCCTCAGAATAAATACGACGGAAGATACTCCTGCGCGTATTTACCTGCTTGTTGATGATGAAGACTTGAAAATATTGCAGAAAGCATATTATAATGAATCCTTAAGTATTACTACTACGGTGGTTAAAAATGATTCTTTATCTAATTTATTTACCTTCACCTCTTATCAGTATCCATATATTTCTAATAATAGGACTCAATATATTGCTACGTTCACTGCAAATAAATCAGACGTAGGAAACTACACTGTAACTGTGAATGTGACAGATATTTCCGGCCTTAATTCTTCGCTTTCATTTAATCTTTCTATTGCTGAAGTGCCGCATCCCCCAACCCTGTATTTTCCACAGAGTTTGAATTACTCAATATATGAGCGGTTTTATCTAGATGTAAATTCCAGCGACCTTGAAGATGGAGAGGAATATCTTGGGTTAAATAACACTAATTTTACATATTCTATAGAAAATTTAACTGCAGGGGGAAATTTTCTGGCGATAAATGAATCTACGGGTATAATCACAAATCTTTCCGGAGCATCAAACTTTTCATTAAACCAGAGCCAGGATTATGCAGGTAGCTGGACTTTTAATGTGACTGTAAGAGATACAACTGGCTTGAATTCATCACAAATATTTAATCTTAGAGTTTATGATTATCCACAGATATTTTCTCCTGCTTCAAGCTATATATTTAACCTCACTGAAAACCTGACATCTTCCATTAATTTCACAGTAAATCATAGTGTATTGGATAACCTTAACTATTCAATTTACATAAGAGGAAATATTAAGGCTTCTGGAGTGTCTTATGGGAACAATTCAATGGTTTATCTGAACATCACCCCTAATTGGACCGATGAGACAGGGGATTGCGCAGGCAGTGCCACACTTGTATTGAATGTGTCTAACCAAAAATTGAGCAATTCAACAAGCTGGAATCTGAATATCGCTCATGTTAATTACCCTATCAGAAGGGTAAAAGATATTAGCGTTGGAGGGAGCATAAATATAACTGGTACAAGTCCTATCATACTTTATCTGAATGAATATTTTGAGGATATTGATGTTACTGATGCTTGTCATAACCAGACAATTGGGTTTAAGCAGATATTCATTTCCAGCAATGATAGCAATGAAAGCACAATAACTGTGGGCATAAATAATTGGACAAACATGTCAACCCCTTCAATAAATTTCTCTTCTGCAGTGAATGCCACCTCATTTTATTATCTTAATGTGAGCGAACTTAATGAATCTAATAGTTCAGATATATTAAATATTGGCCAGAGCACTAATAGAAGCAATACTTTTATCATCACTATTATTGAAAGCTCAGCCGTTGTAGAGGTTCCAACTACTGGCAGCAGCTCTAGTTCTGGGAGCTCTGGAGGGGGCACAACTGAAGTTCCGGTAGAGGCGAACCCTATTTTATTAAAATTGCTGCTGCCTGATCCGGTTTCTATAGATTCCCAGGGGAAAATCATACTTCCCATATCTTTGATTAATGGAGGGGTTATTGATTTGAGAGAGCTGACATTATATAGCGTAGTCTCTATTAATGGCAGCATAGCTAAAAATGTCAGCGCTTCATTTGACAGAGATTATCTTGCGATTCTTTCCAGGGACACGAGTGAGAATTTCACTTTGACAGTTGATGTGGATACTGAACTAGAAGGATTGTATGAAATTACAGTCAATGTAAGCGTTAAGAATCCTGAATATTTTGATTGGGGTAAAATTTACATGAATGTAAAGAAAGGGACTTCTATCAAGGAGAAATTTGTATTTATTAGTGAATTGATGGTTAGCAATCCTGAATGCTCAGAGATTAAAGAACTTGTGGATAGGGCCAAAGAGAGCCTTGACAAGGGCGATTTTGAACTTGCTGTTGGACAGTTAGATGAGGCAATTAACGCCTGCAGACAGGCTATTGCGCAGAAGCCTAATCCAAGAAGCAGGTCATTTACAGAAGAGAGATTGTTAAATTATGTCAGTTTAGCAACTATTGCATTTTTTATAATAGGTATAGCGTATTATCTTTATAGGAGAGGAAGGTTCATGCAGGAGGTAAACTTTGATGCGGATCTTACAGAGAATTAGGTTAATTTTGCCACTTTTTGCACCGCATTATCTGTCCAGAGACTTTCCAAAACAAGCAACACAATTAAGGAAACTCTCTGTAAAAAGGTTTAAAAGTAAAATACCCTATTTATTAATCAGAGGTGCTTATGGTTGAAGAAATTGTTTCTGAAAAAAGAGTCAGCAGCTATAAAGTCAAAGAGATATCAAAGACTTTATTCCAGATGAGGAAAGAGGTCTCTAAAGTAGTATTTGGGCAGAGCGCACCTATAGACTCGCTTCTTAGAGGGCTGCTTTGCAATGGACATATTTTATTAGAGGGGGTCCCAGGAATAGCAAAGACTCTTTTAATCAAGACCTTGGCGCAGGTGACCGGATGCTCTTTCAAGAGAGTCCAGTTTACTGCAGATATGCTGCCAGCAGATATAATTGGGTTCATGACTTATGACCCTAAAAATGGATTTCAGATTTCTAAGGGGCCTATATTTGCAAATTTCATAATAGCTGATGAAATAAACAGATCGCCGCCCAAAACACAATCCGCAATGATTGAGGCAATGCAGGAGAACCAAGTGACTATTGGAAAAACCACTTTCCAGCTGCCTACTCCTTTTTTTGTCATGGCGAACCAGAACCCTATAGAAAACGAAGGCGTGTATTCATTGCCAGAGGCGCAAATTGACCGTTTTTTATTCAAGATAATCATCGATTATCCTGACATTGAGAGCGAAGAAAAGATAATGTCCGAGAATACTACTCTGAAGAGATTTGAAGATTACAATGTCAGGTCTATAACAACTGCCAATAAAATAGTTGCAATGCAGAAGACCACCAATGAGATTTATTTAGATCCTAAAATAAAACAGTACATCCTTAGAATTGTTAAGAAAACTCGGGATAAAGATTTTGAGACTGGCAGTTATATTGACCTTGGATGTTCTCCAAGAGCAAGCATTGCTCTTTATATTGCTGCAAAGTCCGAAGCTTTGCTGCAGGGCAGAAACTATGTAATTCCAGCAGATATTCGGGTAGTTGCCGAGGATGTCCTTAGGCACAGGTTGATTTTATCTTATAGGGCCCGGGCAGATAAGATTACCCCTGAGAAAATAATAGGAGATATCTTCAAGTCTATTCAGGGCGGAAGGTAGTCATGGTAGATAGTAAAAAATTAAATATTGACGTCTTTGGGAGTATTGAGCAGTTATTTTCCATAATCAAGGAATTTGAGACCAAAAGAAAGGATTATAAGCTTTTTTTTAGGGGCAAGAGTTTTGATTTCGAGACTTTCCGGCAATATTATCCGGACGATGATGCTTTTAGCATAGACTGGATTGCAAGCGCCAGATATGACAAAGTTTTAGTTAAGCAATACAAGGAAGAAGAAAAATTGACAATTATCTTTTTTGTTGATGTAGGGGATAATATGATTTCAGGTTCAGGTAATAAACTTAAATGTGAATGTGCGGCGGAAACAGTGCTGGCTCTTGCTTATCTTGCAATAACAAAAGGTTATAGGATTGGATTAGTTTTATTCAATGAGAAAGTCAAACTTTTTTATCCTCCCAAGGGCGGAAAGAGGGCTTTTTTTTCTTTTTTAGACATTCTATCGGATGGAGCTAGTTATGGGGGAGGATCAGATTTGAAGAAATCGCTATCTATTGTTGAATCCTTTCCCCATTATCCCAGGGGGGTTGCAGTACTTGTCTCTGATTTCATTAAAATGGATGAGACTATAAGGAACAAACTCTCTTTGCTTTCTCTCTCCTTTGAAACTATCTCTATAATTGTCAGAGACGCACTGGATAAGGAGCTGCCAAATGTTTCCGGAGAGTTTGTTATAGAAGATATCTCAGATGGTAGGCAGATGATATTTGACCCAAGGCTTGCAAGCCGGAGATACAAGGCCACAATGAGCAAGCAGGAGCATTTTGTGAAGGAGATGTTCAATTCCTCCGGGATTGATTCTCTGGAAATAACGCCTAATGAACCTTATATAATAAAGCTGGGGCAGTTCTTGCATGAACGAATTAAAAAAGGAGATTTCAGGAAATGAATTTATTCTTTTTTTATCCGCAGTATTTGTTCTTGCTTTTCTTAATTCCATTGCTGATATTCTTGCACTGGGTTTCTTTAAGGATGAGGAGAAAAAGAGTTTTGAAATTTGTAAATTTTGATGCTGTAGCCAGGATAAAAGGCATAGAGGTTTATTCTAGGAATATAACTTCCCTAGTCCTGACCATTTGTATATTGTTCCTGCTAGTCTTCTCTATAGCAGGTCCGACTCTGGAATATGAAGCAAGCACAAGTTCTGTGGCGTTTGTTCTTGCAGTAGATAATTCTAGAAGCATGGAGGCCCAGGATTTCCTACCCACAAGATTTGATGCGGCAAAGAAAAGCGCAATATCTTTCTCTAATTCTCTTCCATTAGGAACTTCTATTGGAGTCCTTTCATTTTCGGGAAATTCAGTCATAGAGCAGGCAGTTACAAGAGACAGGCTGTTGATTGAGAGGGCGATTTCAAATCTGGAATTTAGTTCTGTTGGGGGAACTGACGTAATTGAAGCAGTCAAAGTATCTTCGGATATGCTCGACAGATATCCAAAGAAAGCGGCAGTGATAATTAGTGATGGCCAGATTAATGTGGGCAGTATAGAGGGGGCTATTGATTATGCTAAGGAGAGAGAGGTCACAGTCCATACGATTGCTGTTGGGACAAGAGAAGGTGGAAAAACTAGCTATGGCCTTTCTCAATTAGACGAGGATTCTTTAAGGTCACTTGCCTATAATACTGGAGGATCTTTCTTTTTTGCAAGCGAAGAGAGGGAACTTACTTTATCTTTAAGAAAAATTGCAGAAGTCAAGCCAGGAGTAGTTACAAAGGAGCTGAATAATTATTTAATGCTGCTGGCTATAGTCTTGCTATTCATAAAATATGCATTAGTAAATGCCAGATTGATGGAGTTTCCTTAGGGAAAGTTGAATCTGCGTATCTGTTTAGGTAAAAATCCATCTAAATACAGAGAACTGCGTAGGTTGTAGCTTATTTTGTACGCAGTTCTCTGTCTGGATAACTGCTTTCTCGAGTGCTAGAAGTAGCGCAGTTATCCATAATTATAAGAAGCTGACAAACCGCAGTTACCGCATGTCCTAGGAGATAGACGTTGATGATGGGCATTGGGAAACTATAAGGGCAAATTCCGAATTATTATCTATAACTGCTGATAATCTATTTTACCAATCTGTTTGCGATTATGATTCTTAACTTTTCATAAATAATATTAAATTTTAGTATAAATTAAAAAGAATTTGCCAATTCAATGTTGGAGATTATGGAACTTCTGCACTACTGGGACAAGATTTATAGCTTAAAATAGCACTTTATCGTCATGAAGAGAGGTAAAGAAGCACTAAAAGAACTTTACAATTTTGAGGGCTTTTCATTTAGTGAAATTTGTAAA
>Ga0209211_10006316_pt1 | contig 17223 bp, 17 predicted proteins | sample RifGroA2_FD_183992 | JGI IMG/M metagenome (GOLD analysis project Ga0209211, IMG submission 183992) | Groundwater microbial communities from Rifle, Colorado, USA - Groundwater A2 (SPAdes) (version 2) | ecosystem: Environmental > Aquatic > Deep subsurface > Groundwater | place: Rifle, Colorado... | reverse complement strand
AAATAAAAAATGAAATATCAAAATGATAAACTACAATGTAAAATCTAAAAATTAGGATGATTTGTTTCATTTATAATTAGTTTTTGGTATTTAATTTTTTCTTTTTACACATGGCTTCTATAGAAGAAATTAGAAACGCACGGCTTGAGAAACTTCAGGCACTGGATGGAAAAGGAGTTAATCCTTACCCCGCGACGACAGAGAGAGATTGCGCTCTCACCGAAGCGACAAGGTGGTTTAAAAAACTTTCCAAGAAAAAAACCGTCGCGCTGGCCGGCAGAGTTATGTCCTTGCGCCCGCAAGGCGGATTAATTTTTTTCACCTTAGACGATGGCACCGGCCGTTTCCAAGGATTAATTAAAAAAGACTCCGTAGCGGGTGATGTTTTTGATTTTTTCTCGCAAGTTGTTGATATTGGAGATTTTATTGAAATTCACGGCTCGCTTTTTCTAACCAAGCGAAACGAAAAAACCATTGAGGTGAAAAGTTGGAGAATGCTTGCCAAAAGTTTGCGACCGCTTCCTGAAAAATGGCATGGACTCCAAGATGTTGAGGAACGATTTCGTCACAGATATCTTGACACTTTGATGTCGCCGGAAGTCAAAGAACGTTTTATCTTGCGTTCAAAATTAGTCAGTGAAATCCGCTCGTTTTATAACGATGCCGGTTACCTTGAAGTAGAAACACCGCGCTTGCAAACTCTCGCGGGCGGGGCGACCGCGGAACCTTTTATCACGCATCATAATGCTCTTGATATTGATTTTAACCTCACTATCGCTCAGGAGCTCTATCTTAAAAAACTTCTCGTCGGCGGATTCAACAGGGTTTATGAAATCGGGCGAAAATTCCGCAATGAGGGCATTGATACCACTCACAATCCGGAATTTACCATGCTTGAATCTCAAGAGACTTACGCCGACGCGGCATCTCAGCGAGAGTTTACCGAAAAACTTTTCAAGCATGTCGTTAAGAAACTGTTCAAGAAAAGCAAGATCATGTACGGCGGCCAAGAGATTGATTTCGGTAAACCGTTTACCGTAATTACCTTTTTTGACCTTCTTAAGTGCCATGCTCTTATATCGCATCCGGAAACCATCAGTCGCGAGGAACTAACGCTTAAGGCAAATCAACTTGGCGTGGAAACTGTGGCTTCAGAATCGCTTGAAAAAATTATGGACAACATCTACAAAAAAACCTGCCGACCCAAGCTGGTGCAACCGACATTCATCATTGATTACCCTGTAAATTTCAACCCGTTCGCCAAAAGAAAAGAAGATAACCCGAAACTCATTGACCGTTTCCAGCTTGTCGCCGGAGGTATTGAACTGGTTAACGCCTTTTCGGAATTGAATAACCCGATAGACCAAAAGGAGAGATATCTGGAACAAGATTCAAAAAAGAAAAAAGGGGAGCGTGACATCGCTCCCTCGGACTTGGAGTATCTGGAAGCCATGGAATACGGGATGCCGCCAAACGGAGGCATCGGCATTGGCATTGACCGTGTGGCTATGCTTTTGACCGATGTTAAAAATATCAAAGAGGTGATTCTTTTCCCGACCCTTCGGCCGAAAAATGAACAGATTTAATATGTAGCATAAAATATTAATAAAATTTCCCTCTCCGTACGAAAACTATATTTTGGTTTATAGGAGGTGACATTGTTCAACATCAAACTGCTCCAGAAATTGCTAAACAAAGGGGAATTGACCGAAAGGTGGCAGAACGCTGTTTAGCCGACCGTAACGGAGTGGTTCCAATGTCGGACGGGACAAGTAGAAAATGCTCAGAATTCCTAAAACAATAAAGAGGTAATTTAAGAATTTTATTGCAACGCCTTTCCCCATAAGGGGGCTTTTTTGTTATGCACAGCTTATCCACAGTTTGAGTTGTGGCATAGTGGAATAAAGTGGAATATAATATGAAACAAGTGGGAAATGGTGGTACACATAATGTGAAACATATTTTATGAAAATAGAAAAAAGAATTTACAAAGTAGTTTGCAAAGGAAAGCGATTTTCTCTTTTTTTGAATATAAGTAGTGGTATCCAGTGTCGTCAAAAGATTCGTGTAATAAAACTAAATCCTAAACCCTAAACCCTTCCTAGTTATGTTAATCGGCGAATACACACATACAATTGACGATAAGAACAGACTTTCCTTGCCGGCAAAGTTCAGACAGGAGATGGGAAAGAAAATAGTACTGACGCGGGGACTGGACAAATGCGTGGCGATTTTCACTCTTAAGGAATGGCAGAAAATCGCAGGCAAACTTTCCGAGAGCAGCATGCTTCAAGCCGACAGCCGCAGTTTCAACCGTTTTATGTTCGGAGGCGCCGTGGAAACGGAAGTTGATTCCATCGGACGGGTACTCCTTCCAGATTTTTTGAAAGCATGGGGCAAACTTCAAACAAAAGTAGCGGTCATTGGCGTTCAAAGCAGGGTGGAAATCTGGAACGAGAAAGCGTGGGAAGCCAACAAAGAAACGATTGAAAAGCAGGCGGATACCTTAGCGGAAAAATTAGGGCAAGTAGGGGTACTTTAATTAGAAAGTTTAGAAGTTATGAAGTTTAGAAGTTAAGAATCGGAAACTTTCAGCGAATGAAATGAGCGGAACTTATAAACTATGCCGCATATACCAGTTCTTTTAAATGAAGTAATAACGGGTTTGGACATCAAACCGAACGACGTATTTTTTGATGGCACGATAAACGGCGGCGGGCACAGCGAAGCGGTGGCAAGAAAACTTGACGAGAGAGGCGTAATTGTGGGTACGGACCTAGATATAAATGCCATTGCTAAAGCGAAAGAAAGGTTAAAAGAATCAAAGGCAAAAATAATTCTAAGACAAGCAAGTTTTCGAAACCTTGATTCCGTTCTTGCTGAAACTAAAGTAACGGCAATGGACAAAATTCTTCTTGACCTCGGGCTAAGCTCAAATCAGCTGGATGAATCGGGTAGAGGATTTTCCTTTCAAAAAGATGAGCCGCTTCTGATGACTTTTAAGAATAACCCCGGACCGACCGATCTCACTGCCGATGAAATCGTCAACAAATGGGATGAAGTAAATATCGCTCAAATTATAGAAAGTTACGGCGAGGAAAGATTCGCTAAAAAAATCGCCCACGGCATCGTCATTGAAAGGCGCAAAAAGGAAATCAAATCAACGGCAGAACTCATAGAAATCATCAAGAAAGTTTTACCCAAAAGCAGAGCTTACAAAAAACTTCATCCGGCAACCAAAACATTCCAAGCTTTACGCATTACCGTCAATGATGAAATCGGCGCGTTAAAGGAAGGGCTAAAAAAAGGATTTGAACGTTTAAATATAAAAGGAAGAATGGCTGTAATCTCTTTTCACAGCACTGAAGACAGGACGGTAAAAAATTTCTTCAAATGGCTTGCAAATGAGGAAGTGGGGCGAATAATCACAAAAAAACCGATAACCCCGTCAAAAGAAGAATTTTCTGAAAATCCTCGGTCTCGCAGCGCCAAACTTAGAATCGTTGAAAAAATTAAAAATCCCTAGTCAATCCAAGTCGATAAGAGAGTGGGATACAAAACAGGTAAAGTAGACATATTTGATTACATATGGTTGATAAAATTAAAAAAGAAATAAGAAACCGCAATAACATCTTTTGGTTTTTAATCAGTGGTGTGATTATTTCGCTTGGATTATATGTCTATTTCGTAAGCCACACGGTATACGCCCTAGTATTGCGACAGAACGCGGAAAAAACCATCGCCAACCTTGAGATAGACATTTCGAAACTTGAAGCGTCCTATCTTGACCTAAAAGCGCAAATTACCGCCGACCTAGCCCGGTCTAAAGGTTTTACCGATATTTCGTCGGCTACATTTATTTCCCGGAAATCTCTCGGTAAAAACTTGACCATGAACAATGAAATCTAATTCGGTTTTTCGCATCCGCGTCATTTCAGGAATTATTTCGTTTATAGTTATAGTTCTCCTAAGCAAGCTCTACGCCATTCAAGTGGTCTCCGGAGACGATTTTCGTCTAAAAGCGGAACGCCAATACCTTCACCCGAACGAAAATACATTTAATCGGGGAACAATTTTTTTTAGAAACAAGGATGAATCGGTCGTCGGAGCGGCGATTCTTAAAACCGGGTTTACCCTTAGCGTTAATCCTAAAGCTTTGGAAAATACCGAGCAAGTTTTTGAGAAAATAAATAAAATAATTCCAATTGACCAAAAAGCGTTTTTAGCGCAAGCGGCTAAAAAAGACAGCTTATACGCGATTATCGCCAAAAAAGTTGAAGAAGAGGCGGCAAAAAAAATTGAGGCTCTGAAAATCAACGGCGTTCTGCTGTACAAAGACCGGTATCGTTTCTATCCTTCCAAAAGCCTCGCCGGTAATGTTCTGGGTCTTGTTGGATACAAGGGGAATGTTCTCGCCGGCCGTTATGGTTTGGAGAGTTACTACGATGACACTCTGTCTCGAAATTCAAGCGATTTATATTCTAATTTCTTCGCTGAAATTTTTTCCAACATCAAAAAAACCGTAAATTCAAAATCAAAATTTGAAGGTGATATCTTAAGCGCAATTGAACCGACAGTGCAAGCCTTTCTTGAAAAAGAGTTAGTGGCCGTGGAAGATAAGTGGCGCTCAAAAAGCAGTGGGGGGGTAATTATGGATCCGAAAAACGGAGAAATCTACGCAATGGCCAATTATCCGGCGTTTGACCCGAACTCATTTCAAAACGAGAAAGATCCAGGCATTTTCGCAAACCCTATTGTGGAACATGTGTACGAAATGGGTTCTATCGTCAAACCTCTGACTTTGGCTGCCGGGCTGGATTCCGGCACCATCACCGCGGAAAGCACTTATGTTGATAACGGTTTTTTGATACTGAATAATTCAAAAATTTCAAATTTTGACGGCAAGGCCCGTGGCACGGTAAACATGCAAACCGTATTGAACGAATCGCTCAACACAGGTGCCGCTTATGTCGCCGGCAAAATGGGAAAAGATATTTTTTCCGATTATTTCCGACGGTTCGGCCTTGGAGAAGAAACCGGAATTGACATGCCGAACGAAACTCCGGGGCTTATTGACAATCTCAGGAGTCCGCGCGACATAGAACACGCCACCGCTTCGTTCGGTCAAGGTATCGCTATGAGTCCGATAATCACCATCCGCGCCATGAGCGCTCTAGCAAACGGAGGTTATCTCGTGACTCCGCATTTGATAAAACAAATAGATTATAAAATTGGGGTAAGCAAGAAAATCACATATGACAAAGGGCTTCAAGTAATCAAACCGGAAACATCCGAGGAAATTTCCCGAATGCTTGTGAATGTCGTTGACAAAGCGCTTCTAGACGGCAGTGTTAAAATGAAAAACTACAGCATTGCCGCCAAAACAGGCACGGCCCAGATTGCCAAAGAAGGAGGTGGAGGGTATTATACTGACAGATATTTACACTCATTTTTCGGCTATTTTCCCGCGTATAATCCTAAATTTATTATATTTCTCTATACTCTTGAGCCAAAAGGTGTTGGGGGCGATTTTGCTTCTCACACTCTCACTGTACCTTTTATAGAAACAACGAAATTTCTGATCAATTATTACAAAATTCCGCCCGACCGCTAAGGCGGTTGGTGTAATACTAATTTACTAATGAATACGAATCTACAAATAACTACGAATAAGAAAAAAGAATTAGTAGCTATTCGTAGTATTAGTATATTGGTATCGATACAACAAACATGAAGATGTTGTTTAAAAAAATAATCGTTATCATCCTCACCTGGGAAGCTCGTTTGGTTTTGTTGCGATACAAACCAAAAATTGTCGCGGTCACTGGAACCGTCGGTAAAACCTCCGCCAAAGACGCTTTATACAGCGTGCTTGCCGGACATTTTCCCACCAGAAAGAGCCACAAAAGTTTTAATGGCGAGATTGGCGTACCTTTGACGATTCTCGGATTGCCAAACGGCTGGAATAATCCATTTATTTGGCTCAAAAACCTCCTTAAGGGTTTTTTCCTTTGTCTTCCTATACCCCTTACCCTAAACTCTAAACCCTTCCCCTCGTGGCTCGTTCTTGAAATTGGCGCCGACCACCCGGGAGACATTGAGCGCTTGGGAAAATGGCTTGCTCCCGACGCGGTTGTTGTAACCCGTCTGAGCGAAGTGCCAGTCCATGTTGAATTTTTCAAATCGCCTAAAGAAATTATCAGAGAAAAAGGGTTTTTGGTTCAATCGCTCAAAGACAGCGGTATTCTATTTTTAAACAGCGACGACAAAGATATTATAGGTATGCGAGATTTAAAACGTAATTGTCGTTTGATAACCTATGGCATTGAACAGATGTCTGATTTTCAAGCTTCAAACATTGAAATAACTTATGGGAAGAATAGCCATAGAGAAATGCCATTGGGAATTACTTTCAAAGTAAACCGCAACGGCAATTCCGTACCCATCAATTTGGCCGGCGTATTAGGACGCCAACATATCTATCCCGCGCTTGTTGCTGTCGCGTTCGGCGAAAGTTTGGGGTTCAATCTTGTTAGCATGGCGGAAAGCCTCACAACCTATGCCACGGCGCCGGGCCGAATGCGCGTCATTGAAGGAGTAAAAAAATCAACCGTGATTGACGACACATATAATTCCTCTCCGGTCGCGGTAACGGAAGCACTGCGAACTCTAGCAGAAATTAAAACGCCCGGAAATCCTTCTGATCAAAACGTCGCTCAAGGCGCCGCTAAAATTTTGACTGGGCGGAGAAAAATTGCCGTTTTAGGCGATATGCTTGAGTTGGGACAGTATTCCGTCAAAGCCCATGAAAAGACCGGTAAAGAAACGGTCGGGGTAGCGAATATTTTGGTAACTGTCGGTCTTCGAGCTCGAGACATTGCCATGGGCGCTCTTGATAATGGCATGGATGAAAAAAATATCTTTCAGTTTGACGACTCAACTGAAGCCGGGAAATTTATACAGGAAATTGTTAAGGAAGGAGACATTGTTTTAGTTAAAGGCTCTCAAGGCATGCGCATGGAAAGAATTGTGGAAGAAATTATGGCGGAACCCGAAAGAGCCAATGAACTGCTTGTACGGCAGGACAAGGAGTGGTTGCGACGCTAACGCGCCGCCGCAGACAGTCGCAAATTCACTCCTAGTCGCGAAACTTTTACGAAGTCCAAAAATTCAACACAAAAAGAAAAACTCCCTCGCAGTGAGAGAGTTGAGAGGGTAGAGATAAATGCCATGCACCCACGCTCACTTCCAGATTCCCAAATACCGCCCCTCTCGCCAAAGAAATGGCAGAAACGACACCTTCTTATAAACCGAAAGGACCGGGTCGTTTGTGTATTTCAAAAAATCAACCCTGAACTCCGCTTTCGGTTCCCGAAGTTGAATTTCTTCCACCTGTAGACCAAGTTCTTTCGGCAGTCTCGGCAACGGAGGATAAAATCCATAGTACACCCCTGCCATCTCCTCGTACCTTTGAAGCGGGACACCGACCCAGTACGGCGTGTTCCACCGGTCAAACACTGGCCAGAGGACTAGCGTGGCGGCAACGAGGCACACAGTCGCCACGATTGGCGGCCAACAAAAGAAGGCGAGCAGAGAGAGCGAAACATTTCCGAGCGTTATCACCTCATACATCCCAAATATCAGTCCGAGCCACATGAAAACAGAGGCGGTGAGGAGTCCGGCAAGAATTCCTCTTTCAAGCCCTAATTGATACTCTCCCCGCCACCAAAAGGGAATATGCCGCCTTAGCTTTTCGTCAAGCAGAACCTTCCATTTGTATTGGCGTATGAAGGCCGGTTGAAGCGGGGTACCTCCCGCCAGCCGGATCGCGCTATCAAGACGCGATTCGTTTTTTGGGGGAGCGGGTAATGTCGGTTTTCGGAGCGGTTTGGTTTGTGTAGGAACTATCTGGTTTGTTGTGTTCATCAGGTAACCTTTCTCTTTGGTTTCCGAATTTAGGGTTTCCAAATTCAGTTTATCACTGCTCAATTTGTTGTCAACATATCGCGAGCCTGCTATCATCAAACCGTCGGTCCTTTCGTCTAGCCAGGTCCAAGATCCCAGTAGCAAAGCGAAGCTTGCTACGGGATAAGTGTCAGATTCTTTGCCCCCATAGTAAATTTTGACAATTTAATGTGGCCTCATCGTCTAGTCCGGTCTAGGACGCCAGGTTCTCATCCTGGAAACCGGGGTTCGAATCCCCGTGAGGTCACCAGTTTTGAGTATAGCTAAAAGCTGTGACCTCAAGCGAGCAGATTATTTCAATAATTTTCATAAAAATTATTAAATACTTCACTATGTCATTTGAACACGCAAGTAATCCAAGCGACGACAACGAACGGCTACGACTCAATAACGCCATGCAGATTGGGCTTATGCGGAAATATTTCGGTTTTGACGCGCAAAATGAGCAAAAGTTGCAATGGGTTAAAAAATACGGCTTAGAATTTCATAAACTTATTTCCGAACAGCCGGAACTTTTAAATATGTTCCGAGACAATCCTGATAAGACTTTGGAACAAGCGGAGGAATTTTTGTATTTGCGTCATAAAAAAGAAAAATGAAAAAAATCATTTTAATTTTTTGTCTGGCATTCGTCTTAAACTTTATCTGGGAAAATGTTCACTCGCTTCTTTACGCGAGTTATAAGAACGGCGCCATAACGGAATTTATCCTGCTTAGGGCAACTTTGGGCGACGCTGTAATCCTGACATTGTTTTCATTACCGTTCATTTATCTGTCATATTTTAAAGGCAAAAAATGGTTAATTATTCCCGTGGGAATTGTCATCGCGATTTTGATTGAGTTATACGCCCTTCAAACGGAACGTTGGGCGTATGATAACGCCATGCCGATTATCCCGCTTCTCAATGTTGGACTGACGCCAATACTGCAACTTGGTTTCCTTGGTTATCTTGTTTACGCAATACTGATTTAAAATATTTTCAAGTTGAGAAAGTTTGTGAAGTCTTGCTTTTTTAAAGCTTTAAGCGCAATATGGCGAATAGCGATCAGAGTACCTCATGCTTATGAGAAAAGCTTTTTTGTTCGTTGAAACTGACTCAACGGTAGAACCTTCTCCCGGCAGTGAGCTTACGGATACGGCAAACATAATACTCTTACGCGGAGTTGTCGTAATAACGCCAGCAATGATTGGCTCTGGAGTCATTCTCTGGGACACCATCATCACCTCTCTTTTTCTCGTTGGAAACTTTAGCAAAGTAAGTATACTGCTTTCAAGAGGAAAAAAGATGCCCGCATTTGTTACCGGCAGAGACGAGAAAAACAATCTTGCAAAACTTCGCCCTGCCTGTATTGAAAGCCGTGATAGCCCAAGCAACACATTTGGCACACTTGCCAGGGAACTGATGCCTCATAAGCTCGACGAGGCCGGACCGCGAGCGATTGGCGATCCGCTTTTGGTGCTAAACAGCAAAACTGGAATACCGAAAGTGAAAGTCGCGGCGATGTTTTATAATGTTTGGGTTGGAACACGATGGGAAAATGCCTGGAAGATTGATTCCGGCGCCCCGCGCGGACTTATGGGAAGCGGGATATGGAATGAAGATGGTAAGTTCGCGGGCGTATCTCTCGCAACCAGAATACCAACACCGATGTATTTACGGGAAACAGCCGCTAAAGCCATTGCCGGGAAAAGCAGTGATAAGGTTGTTCCGCCAAGATACATCAGTAGTCACCCGGTGTATGCCTCTCCAGCAAAAGCGGTTCTTGACTTTGTGGAAACAAAATGAGTATCGGTAGGCGGTTCGAAACGATTTTGACCGCCTTTTTTAATGTTTGCAAATTACAAGCTCTGCCTGACAACAAACGGAGCTTACTGGCAAATATTAAAAACCACCACGATTAAGTGGTGGCGCTCTGGGAAATTGGAGAACTATTCGCCAGCCTCTCGGCGGGGGTACAAAGAAGCGAAATGGATTTTACAGGCGAATGCAAAGCGCACATTGCGGGATTTCTGCAATCACTCCTTGTGTGATCATCGCTAGTTGTACATTCCTTGCGCGAATTGGGATTACCGTGAAAATCGCGAGATCCAATTTCAATTTCCATAAGCTGATTTCTATATCTATAAGTAATGATAAACTACTTAACATCATAATAGCAAAGGATAACTAATATGAAATCGGCAATTTTGAGAAAAAAATTTTTTAATCGGCCGACGGCTGTCGTAGCCCGAGAGCTTCTGGGAAAATATTTGGTCCGCAAAATTAGGAATAGGGAAGTGGCGCTTAAAATAACCGAGGTAGAAGCGTATGACGGGCTGAAAGATAAGGCGTCCCACGCCTCGCGCGGCAAAACTGAACGAAACACACCGATGTTCGGCCCGGCCGGACGTTTTTACGTTTACTTTGTCTACGGCATACATTGGATGCTCAACATTGTTACCGGCAAGAAGGGCTTTCCGGCGGCCATTCTCATTCGGAGCACAGCGGAAATAAGCGGACCGGCTCGGCTGACAAAAATTTTGCGAATCGGAAAAAGTTTTAACGGCAAACCGGCATTATCAAAAAGCGGGTTATGGTTTGAGAATAGGGGAGAGATAATCCACCGCGGAGAAATCAAAAAGACTCCGCGAATTGGAGTGGCATACGCCGGACCGGTGTGGTCTAAAAAACCTTACCGTTTTGTTTTGACAAAAAGAAAACCCCTCCGAAGAAGGGTTAGGGTCAAGAAAAACTGACTTAACGGACAAAGGTTGTTGGCGGGCGGTTAATAAATGGGTGACATCTCACGGGTTTGCCTTTCCACCTTTTTTGGGGAGCAAGGGGCGGCGGTTTGGGAATGTCGGAAGGCATGACAGGAGCAGGTTCCGTTCCGTTGGACGACAAACCTATACTTTGCAAATATCGCAAAAGTTCGGGATAGCTGAGACGTTTTCGAAACCTTGTTTCCGCAAGACAACTTCGTGCCATAAGTTTTAAGTTTTGTGTTGATGTTGCGCCTGTTTTTTGACAGGCAAGTACCCGCACAACAATGTACAAGCACTGCGATATAGCTTACAACTAACAGCGAAAAAGTAAACCCTCCCCCGCATCGTGAATCCCCCCAGCCCCAAAGGGCGGGGCATCTTCACTTTGAGAACCCATCGGTTCTCAACGCTCGAAGACTTGCTACTTTCCGCCACGGGGAAATTCCTTCGCCTATTTCCTGTTCGCTTCGCTCACATCGGAAATTGTCGCTTCGCGACACCAGATGAAAATCGGTCAACCGATTTTCATTCCCCGACCCTCTTCCTTATAAATTCCGCATTCATCCCCACCGCAAGCGGTGGGGATTTCTGCGATTTTTATTAAATGTATGTCACCTTGAATTACAAAACCAGCTTCCGCAAAAAAATGGGGTGTTTGAAACAACCCCAAGTTTAGACCCTTTAGTCTGCCGTTGATTGCTCCATCATAAGCAACTAGACGCCAACACTAAACATGCCGGTTGTCTTCATCCTGTCTGTCTTCAATTTTCTTAATCCAGCCGTTAAATTTAGCCGGCGTATCATTCTTGGAAACTTTAGGTCTCTTGGCCGGTATTACTTCTGGGTGCACTTCGGGATGATTAACGGCATCCCTCATCATACCTGCCAATTTCTCGTATCTATTCATGGTTAAATGATAAGTGTTTCTAAAACTATTATACCATCAGGAAAAGAGTTCGTCGACCACCGCCTTAACATCGACGCCGTCCGCTTTGCCTTTGAGTTCTTTCATGAGAGCGCCGATAAAGACCCCGAGCTTGGATTTATCCGTAATGCCCAGTTCAGTTTTTTTAGCTCCGGCTGCCTTTTTAATTTCATCTCTTGACATCATTTGGGGGAGATATTTTTCAAGCACGGAAAGCTCGGCGCTTTCCGCGTCAACCAAATCCTGTCGTCCACCCGCTTTGAATTGTCCAATGGAATCTTTGCGCTGTTTTACGCTTCGCCTGATAACCGCAAGAGCTTCCTCGTCCGAAAGCTCTTCGGTCGGTTTTCTGGATTTGGCAACAAGTTCGTTGGTAAAAGCCGCTACGAGACCTCGCACGACCAAGAGCCTCACCTGATTCTTGGTAAGTATTGCCTGCTTGATTTCATTTTTAATATCAACATGTAAAGACATAGTAATTAAACAAAAAGTTAAAATTAAAAAGAAGACAGAACAATATAATTCAGTATTCTACCATATTGGGCTTCCGCTTGCTATAATGTCCGCATGGACCAACTGCCGTTTATATTTATCGCTATTCTCTTAATCGGCAATGGGATGCTCGTTTGGTTTGTGGTAAAAAAGAATAAGGAAACGCAGAAACCTGACAACGATACCGGATTAAAGCTTATTTTACAACAAATAAATGAACTGACGCGGACGATGGACTCTAAAATTGGAGAAACGACTAAAGCGATGAATGAGTCTGTCAGAACCCAATTCGGAGAATCGGCAAAACTCATCAGAGAAGTTACGCAGGGACTCACCAAACTCGACGAAACCAATCGTCAAGTGGTTTCTTTCGCCGACCAGCTTCAAAATCTCCAGGATATTTTGAAAAATCCTAAACAAAGGGGTGTCTTGGGGGAATACTATCTTGAAACCCTTTTAAAAAATGTTTTGCCTCCCGGAAACTATCAAATGCAATACGGCTTCGCCAATGGGGAGATTGTTGACGCGGCGGTATTTGTCAAAGACAAAGTAATTCCGATTGATTCAAAGTTCAGTCTTGAGAATTACAATCGTCTGATTGAAGAAAAAAATCCCGCGGAAAAAGAAAGGCTGGAAAAACTTTTCGTTGGAGACCTAAAGCTCCGCATTCAGGAAACCGCCAAATACATAAGACCGAGCGAAGGCACGATGGACTTCGCTTTTATGTTTATTCCTCACGAAGCGATTTATTACGACCTTCTTATCAACAAAGTGGGGGCGGTAAGCGAAGATACGGAAAATTTGATTCAGCGGGCGGCCAGTAAATATAAGGTGATTATTGTATCACCAACATCATTTTTGGCGTATCTTCAAACTGTCTTGCAGGGTCTCAAAGCAATGCAGATAGAGGAAACCGCTAAAGACATCGTAAAAAGAGTGAATGATCTCGGTAAGCATTTGAAAAGCTATGAGGAGTATCACAACAAGCTCGGTAATTCGCTCGGAACCGTTGTCAATCATTTCACGAACTCAAGCAAAGAATTTAAGAAAATCGGCAAAGATGTGACAAGGATTACGGCTATGCCGGTTGAGTTTGAACCGGTGGCCATTGAAAAACCCGACAACGCCGAATAGAAAATGTAATGCAGAGTTTGTTGCTCCAATACATAAATCTTGAGCGAGTAATGCTGTTTTTTGATTAATATGATAAAATCGGCAATGTGTTGCCCTTTGTAAACCCCCACACCTTGACCGCATGGCGTTAAACCCTGCGGCAAGACCATCCGAACCCCGCGCGCCCGCCTGCGTTCGGACACGCACGGGTAGGCAAGCGCAGAGCATTCAAGATGTTGGGATAAATCGGAGCAAAGTATTGCCGATGTAGCTCAGTTAGCAGAGCACCACTTTCGCCCACCTGCCTTGAGATGCCGAAGTAGCTCAGTTGGTAGAGCAACCGATTCGTAATCGGTAGGTCGCGAGTTCGACTCTCGCCTTCGGCTCCAAGAATAAGGCATGTTGGGCAGGTAAAGTGGTTATCACCAGTGCAACTCTGGCCATCGGCTCCAACTGGATAGGCGCGGTAGGCGTTATAAGTCCAACTAAAAATGTCAACCGAACTTTTTTTTACCAATATCGGTTTTACAATCTCGGTACTCGTAAGCTTGGGAGCCGGAGTTTCGGTTTATTTGAAAGGGAAAGATTTGGCTCCCAACAAAGCGTTCTTCTTTCTCATGTTGGCGGTTGGAATTTTTCAAACTGCTCATGTCGTCGGCATTAACATTTCAGACCCTGCTCTTTCAAGATTCTTTTTGATGTTTACGGTGGCTACTATTTTTACCGCGTGTTTTACGGCGCAGTTAGTTTTCGCGGTGCTTGGTGAATTGTCTCGTCGAAAGGCAGATCTGATTGTTATGTACGCAATCGCTATTTCTTTAGTTTTGTTCTTTGTATCAAGACCGGAAACGTTTCTCTTAAATTCATCGCCGAAGCTGTATCTGCCGAACTATTACGTACCTGGGGACTATTATTGGATCCTAATCGCCTTTTTTGGATTATCAACAGTCCATTTTATGTCCGTATTGATAAGCGCTTTGCTCAAAAGCCGAGATCCGATTGTTCGAAATCGCCTAAAATATTTCATGCTAAGCATCATACTCGGTTATGTTGCCGGTTCGTCGGCCTTTTTTCTGGTTTATGATATTCCGGTTGATCCAATCTTCGCGATTCTTATAGGTCTTCACACAATTCCTTTAGCCTACGGCATTTTAAAATATGAATTGATGGATATTCGCGTGGCGGCAAAACACGCTTTTGTTTATGCGGTCGCGGTTGGTTTGGTCAGTTTCATAATCAATATCATCAATCTTGGCAACAATTATTTTCTCACTCGTAACCCAAATTTTTCTCCTTGGCTTCTGCCATTTTTTTCAAGCATAGTTGCCGTTGCCATTGGTACGTTTGTTTGGAGAAAAATTAAGGAAGTTGAAGCGTTAAAGTACGAATTTCTCACGGTAATAACTCATAAGTTCAGAACGCCTTTAACTTATATCAAATGGTCACTTGACGAACTTCGCGGCAACCCAACGCCGGCTGAACGCGATCGTTCGGTGGAACAGATAAGACGGGCAAATGTTAAACTGGTTGAACTTACCAATGTTCTCATTGACATGTCTGAACTTGACGACGAGTAATATACTTATCGATTTGAGCCGGTTTCGCTTTACGATATCGTAACGCGCTCGCTGGAATCATTGAACGGTGAAATTTTCCACAAAAAGTTAACCCTTGAAAAGTTTTTTGAATCGACAGACGTAATTCTTGCTGACAGCCGCCGTTTGCAATTTGCCATCCAGGTATTTCTTGAAAACGCGGTGCTTTATAGCACTAATAACGGATCAATCAAAATTTATCTTCAACGCAACGGCACTCATGTTAATTTTTCCGTTAAAGATAGCGGTATCGGCATTGCCAAAGAAGAATTACCTCACATTTTTTCAAAATTTTTCAGAAGCGCTCGAGCCAAGGCGGTCGATACGGAAGGCTTCGGCGTCGGTTTATTTATGGCTCGGAAGATTGTTGAACGCCATGGCGGGAAGGTTTTTGTGAAATCAGACGGTATCGGCAAAGGTACGGAGTTTTTGATTATTTTGCCGGTGAAGCGTAAGTGAACGAAAAGCTCTGAGCAGAAGCTCCCCGCCTGTGAACCTCGCACCTTAATAGCAGAGCTTTAACCTTACAACAAAACGCCGCCAAACCTTGCGGGCCTGTCTGTGTTGGGCCTGACTGCGAGCGTACTCGTTAAGGTAGGCACGCAGACAAACACAAACTTAAGGTGTTCAAGGTACTGGGGTAAAGCCGTAGCGCGGGTATTTATAAATAGGCAAAAAGATTGCTTTTTTGATAATTTACCGTATGATGGAAGCTATTATGGAATTCGCGGTTATACAAACTGGCGGCAAACAATATAGGGTCTCCGTGGGAGATGTCGTTAAAATTGAGAAAATTACCGGCACTCACAAGGTAGGGGACAAACTCTTATTTGATAAAGTATTGCTCGTAGATAACGGCAAAGATACTACTATAGGAACGCCTTATATTCCAGAAGCAAAGGTGGAAGCGACAATTGCTGAAATCGGCCGTGACAAAACAATTGACGTGATTAAATACAAACAGAAAAGTCGCTACTTCAAGAAAAAAGGCCATCGCCAACCTCACTTCAAGGTAAAAATAGAATCTCTTACATAAAACTCTCCGGCAATGGAGAGTTTTATGCAGGCGTATGAAAAATCTTCGCTCAATCGTGCATACAATTAGAAATACCCATTCTGTAAAAATAGTGCTGGGTTTATTATCCGCAGACCGCTTTCCTCCTCGCAGACAAGCTTTGGGGTATTTGGCGGGCGTATAATAAAAATCCCCGCGAAAGCTTCAGAAACTTTCGCGGGACGTGAAAATTCTAATTATCAAATCGGCGCCTTTTTGTACTCGCCATTTTCCCACACCAACCCATTTTGGTCGTGAATAGCCTTAATTAGGCTGTGGGGCATAAAAAAGATCGCTTCTCCAACCTCAAAAGTCAAACCTGGTTGGCGTACGGGTTGCCTCACACTGCCACTCTCCACAAAAAACGCGCCTCCTTGCCGTTTAAACTCCCGAAACCGGTAGAAATACGGGGACAAATTGCGCAAGGCCGGTAAAACCGAAAATGGAGCTCTGATTTCCCAACAAGCGGGCGTGTTCAGACATCTGACGGTAATCATTTTTAGTTAATTTGCAGAGGTTAAAGAAAGTCCACTTTCAATTGTAACAACACCTAGAGGTAAATACCACTACTCTACATCTCGCTTCAAAGCCTTGACACAAGCATTGCGTATGAGATTATAGAATAAGAACTTCGTGGGCACCACAACCCCTCAATTTGAACGCCTCCCTTTTTTCTTCTGTCGCCCGCTCGGGCGCTTTTTTCGTTTCAGTTCGCGCGCACACGCTTCATCCGGTGTCAGAAACCCAAGGCATTCCATGAAGCGGCAATTCATTTTTTCTTCCAATTTTTTGATGAAATACTTTGAATATCGGGAGATGTCCGAACTCTTTGGAATGTATCGGCGCAGAATTTTGTTCAAATGTTCAATGCTCGGTTTTTCCCACGGAGAGCGGGGGTGGCAGAAGTAAATCGTTACGCCGAGTTTTCTCTCCAATCGCTTATGCTCCAATAATAATAGGTCGTTGTCGAAGGTAATGCTTTGCATGCCGGAGTATCTCTTTTTCATCCGTACAAGCGCGCGCTCCACATTTGCCACGGACACGGGCAGTATACGCTCCAGCAGCGATTTACGAACTTTGCGGTCGGTGAGAGTGAGCATGATTCCTTTTCCGCTTTTGCCGGAAACGATGAAATCTCCTTCCATATGCCCGAGGCCTTTTCTGTCGTTGATTCGCTTGGGTCTTTTGGAAATCATCCGTTTGCCATCCGTTTTTGCCTTCGGCGGACGAGCACGACGCTTTTTCTTGAAGATTTTCAGAAGGCAGAATCGCTGGAAGAGCTGAACTCTAAAATTTGTAATTGCCAAAATTGTGTACTTGGAAAAACGAGAAC
>Ga0209211_10006313_pt1 | contig 17229 bp, 11 predicted proteins | sample RifGroA2_FD_183992 | JGI IMG/M metagenome (GOLD analysis project Ga0209211, IMG submission 183992) | Groundwater microbial communities from Rifle, Colorado, USA - Groundwater A2 (SPAdes) (version 2) | ecosystem: Environmental > Aquatic > Deep subsurface > Groundwater | place: Rifle, Colorado... | reverse complement strand
CTTGCGAAGTTTTGAAAACCAAGGAGTTTACTATAGTAAATGACTGTTTTCAAAACGAGCATAACGAAAAAATCGGACATTATGGACAGACACTAATTATAAATGTATAATTTTACCCCACGCACATTATAGCAATTTAACAATGTAGTAATGTAACAATGTAGCAATTTATTTTTACTTTTGCAGTTGAATAGCAAAATTATTTTTGTAAAAATTTTTATCATGAAGAAACAATGGATGTTTTGGGCTTTAGCTTTTTTAATAACATTATCGGCAGCATATTACCAAAGAATTACAGGACCAACTTATCCCCGAAAAGGAACTTTAATTAATAACAATACTATTTTAAAATATAAACTTACTCGTTCGTCTGATACTGGAAAAGATTTAAATATTAAAATTCCTATAACAAATAACACTAAAGGTTTTTTGTTTTATAAAAGATACAACACTTCCGATGATTTTACAGTTATTGAAATGAAAAACCGGAAAGACACTTTAATTGCAGCAATGCCATCTCAGCCACCTGCCGGTAAACTTTATTATACAATAAGATTAAAGCCCGAAGGACAAAACGATTGGGCTACCGAAAAACCTGTTGTTGTAAGATTTAAAGGAACTGTTCCAGCGTGGGTTCTTATTCCGCATATCTTCTTTATGTTTTTAGCAATGTTTTTTTCAAATTTTACTGGATTGCTGGCATTAGGTAAAAGAAATAAACAAATGAAATATGCAGTTATTACATTAGCAATTACAATAATTGGTGGTTTGTTTTTAGGTCCGGTTGTTCAAAAATATGCTTTTGGAGAATTATGGACAGGCGTTCCTTTTGGATGGGATTTAACCGATAACAAATTGCTCATTGGTTTTATTGGCTGGCTTGTTGCTGTATTTGCCAACTATAAGAAAGAACGCCGTGGATGGTTTATTTTTGCTGCTATTTTAACTCTCATTGTGTATAGTATTCCGCATAGCATGTTTGGCTCGCAACTCGATTATAATAGCGGAGTTATAAAACAGGGCTAAACAATTTAAAGTTGACTTCTATACTGAGAATGGTAGTTATTAAAATATTTTTTTCAAAAATATGTTTTAAATTTGTGATAATAATTAACAAATAAACAGGAATAAATGTTTATAAACGGTTGTAAATGGTTAATGTGGGATAAGGTGTATAAATAAACGAGTTAGAGGCAAGTGTAGCAATGACAAAAGATATTGATGATAAAGAAGCGGTTTTGCTTAGAATTTGTAGAAATCTTCAATTCTTTGAAACAAAATTTTGAAATAAGCGTATAATGTTTGATTGAATATTGACTGTAAAGAATGATTAATTTACAAATTAAAACTTTATTACCATGAAAAGGATAGTTATTTTCTCTGTCTTTCTGCTATTAGCAGGTTATTTATTTTCTCAACCAGTTGTTCAATTTGATAAGACTTATGGAGGCACCGGATGCGAAAACGGACGATCGGCCAAGCAAGCACCAGATGGTGGTTTTATAATGATCGGTTCTACAAACAGCTATGGCTCCGGTCAAAACGACATTTACCTTGTAAAGACTGACGAAAACGGTAACGAACTATGGTCACAAACTTATGGAGGACCGGGCAATGAGGCTATAGGTTGGGCTATGAAACATAACATAATACTAACCACCGATGGGGGATTTGCAATTGCGGGTCATACTACCTCGTATGGAGAGGGTAGTTGGGATATGTGGCTTATCAAAACTGATGATTCCGGAAATGTACAATGGACTAAAACCTATGGAGGTCCATCAAGTGAAACTTCAAACATAGTAAAACAAACATCAGACAGTGGATATATAATAGTTGGTAGCACTTGGGGGTTCGGTTCATATTACAATGATGTGTTTTTGGTTAGAACAGATAGCGTGGGTAATTTGATTTGGCAAAATCATTATCCGGTTCAAGCCTATGAAGAAGGCTCGGCAGTTGTGGAAACATCAGATGGTGGCTATCTGGTGACAGGTGTCAGCTATAATCCTCAAACAGCTTTTCTTTTAAAAGTTGATGCTGCCGGTAATCAGGAATGGTTAAATAAATTTATGCCGGGCTGGGGTTTTTCAATTGAACCGACAAGTGATGGCGGTTATATTATTTGCGGAGTAACCGGCAGTGAATCAATGCTGGTAAAATTAGACTCTAACGGTATAATTTTATGGACGAAAATTATTGATGGCCCCGGAGCAAATAACGCCTATTCCATTCAACAGCTTTCAGATGGAGGTTATATAGTAGCAGGCGAAACAAACGGTTTTGGAAATAACTGGGATTTTTATTTGTTCCGTACAGATGAATTTGGCGACACGCTCTGGACAAAAGTTTTTGAGGATGCAGGCAACGATTGGGCTACCTCCATTGACGTTTGCGCCGACGGCTCTTACCTTGTTGCAGGTTTTACAACCTCTTATGGTGCCGGATGCAGTGATTACAGAATGATGAAATTGATAGAAACTGTTAATCATGGCTTTATTACAGGTAGGATTTATAAAGACGATAACGATAATTGCATCTTTGAGACAGGAACAGATGCTGCCCTTATAAATCAGATTATAGTAGCGGAACCAGGTCCTTACTACGGCTTTACGGATAACAACGGCAACTTTTTACTTGAAGTTGCCCCCGGTAATTATACAATAAGACAAACAACCACAGATAATGATTTGTACGGATTGCAGGACTGCCAGAGTGATTCTATATATTCTGTCTCTATATTATCGGGAGAAACCGCTTCACAAAAAGATTTTGCTCTAAAGCAAATAAAAGGTATCTGCGAAGGAACCGTAACAACTCTTGTTTCCTCACCATTTGAACAAGGCCCGTGTACAGTTCCCTTGTCTTTATCTTCGCCTTGTCCGGGATTTTTACACCAATACTGTTTCACCATTACCAACACAGGAACAAGCACAATAGGCCCGGGTTCGTATATTCAGGTAAATTTAGACCCGAATATGACCTTTGCATCCGAAGTATCCAACTCATGCACAGGCGACCTGACGGGCGATTTCACTAATCCCACCACTCCGGTGTGGACGATACAAAATGCCAGTTTACTGAACAGTACCGGTGATTTCTGCGAGGTGTGTTTTAATGTGAATGTCGCATTTCCTGCTCAACCATCTTATTCGACTACTGCTACATTTAATGTAATATGCGGACAGCAGACAGATACAGACTCGGAGACAGAACTTGATTATAATGCCTGTAGCTGCGACCCCAACGACAAACTGGTATCGCCCAAAGGATGTGGCCCGTATGGTAATATTGCAAAGAATGAAAGTATTACATACCGCATTCGCTTTCAGAATGTAGGTACAGGTCCTGCTCATAACATCACTATTATTGATACGCTTGATAGTAATTTTGACATCAGCACTTTTTACCTGCTGAACAGTAGCCATTACATCACACATATTCAATTAAATCCCGGCAATGTTTTAACGGTTACTTATGAAGGTATTGAATTACCCGATTCGATAAGTAATCCCGAAGGAAGTCATGGCGAGTTCTTTTTTGAAATTACTCCGGTTGCCGGTCTTCCGGACGGTACGCAAATAACTAACAGAGCTGCTATTTATTTTGACAATAATCCTCCAGTAATTACAAACACTACATTGAACACTCTTTACAATGTACCTAAACCATCTGCCGAATTTGTCTATGAAAGAGATTGCGGAAGCATTGACAATATTTATAAATTTACTTATACCGGTGGTACTTCAGATAATGCTTCATTTTATTGGAATTTTGGTAATGATGCAATGCCTTCTTTTTCCACTGATGAAAATCCCGATACCGTAGTATTTAATAGTACCGGTTTAAATGAAGTAATACTCACTGTGGAACGTTTCGGCTGTACTGCCGTCTATTCGGTAATAATAGATGTACCTGATGTATATTGCGGCAACGGCAAGAAAATTCTTGTCTGTCATATACCGTCTGGTAATACCGGTAATCCGCAAACAATATGTATCAGTCCGAATGCTTTACCGGCACATCTGGCACATGGCGATTGTGTAGTTGCTTGTATTACTTCAGTAGAAAAGAAAGATAATGCAAAAAACAATAATGAAAATACTGTTAATGTTTTATCAGAAGATGTTTTTATAGCATATCCCAATCCTTTCAGCACTAATACGGTTATCAATTTTTCAATATCTGAAGAAAGTCATGTTTCGCTACAGGTTTATAATTACTCAGGACAGAAAGTAGTTACACTATTTAATAAACCAGCGATTGCAAATAAACTATATAAAACTGAATTTACCACAGATAATTTACCTCAAGGCATCTATCTTGGTGTACTACAGATAAATAATAAAACTAAGGTTATTAAGTTATCGCTTATAAAATAATTCTAATAGTAATTTAAATGAAGTCATTAGTTTTATTATTATGGTTTTTATGTGCTGTTAATTTGCTTCCTGCACAAGTTATCCCCTACGGTGTTTCTTCTGATTCAATTGTTATCAACACGCCACCAAATACAGTAATAGAAGAAGGTGTTTATTATATTTACTACTACAAACCTCTAAACTATGATAGTATAAACAGTCCAATTTTATGGTATGTGCATGGTACAGGAGGTACAGGTAATGAAGGTATCACTGTTTTGCAGGGAATAGCTGACAGGAGAAATGCGTTGATTGTTTCCCCTACTATGCATATTGGTGCAGGAGGCTGGGCATATGTGAGTGAATGGACAGTAGATACTTCTACTGGTTGCAAATCTTTAACATACACAACGCAAATCTTCACACAAATTTATAGTCATTTTTTAACGAGAGAAAATAGAAACAATATTTCTATATATCTCACTGGTTTCTCTCAAGGAGGGCAATTTGTTACGCGATATATGCTAATAAGACAATTTGCTCCCGATTCCATTCCCATTGTAATGTCAGCCTCCGTTGATCCTGCTAATTACACATTATGTACAAATATGTTTAACAGTACTCAAATGCTATGGGCATCATATCGTTGTGGATTAAGTGGGGTAGAATATGTTTATGGTGGGTGTAGCGAAACATCATGGCAGTGGAATACTATCCCCGTAGCCTCTCTAATTTGCAACTCTCACGTTAAACAATACTATAACGAAAACTATGCGGTTTTGGTTGGCACTCTTGATACTGCTACTTTTCAAGGATTTTGTCCCGGACAGGGTGGAGATAACCGATATGAGAGGGCAATTGCTTTTTATAATTTCTCAGATACTAATGCAATATCACGAGGTACAACCCTGCAATGGCAGTATGCAGTAATACCCGACGTGGGGCATAACGGATATGCACTGTACAACACGCCCGCAGCAGGCGACAGTATTCCCATTGCAGAACGGATGTTGTTTGAAACACCCTGGCATTCTGTTCCCAATTTTTCTCCGGTGGCTGCTTTTTCGTATATTGATTCCGCCCTCACGGTGAGTTTTGCGGATAACTCGCAAAATGCGGAAAACTGGCATTGGGATTTCGGCGACAGTATTTTTTCTAATGAACAAAACCCCCAACATACATATACAAACAACGGAACATACACGATTTGCCTGGCAGTGGGCGATAGTTGCATATCTGATACGGCCTGCATGGATATTACTGTTAATAATGTCAGTTTACAGGAGAATATTCAAATAAATAAGATAATGATAATATATCCCAACCCTTTCATTAAAAATTTCACTGTGGAGTTTATGTATAAAGAATGGTTTACAGAACTTGATTTTATAATCTATGACCAAACAGGACGGAGGATTAAAATGACAGAAATTAAAAATACTAAAACAATTATTTACTGTGGGGAATTAAACGAGGGAATATATTTCTATGAAGCACGAAATAATAGTTCAAACATATTTCAGAGAGGAAAACTAATACTAATAGAAGAATAAAATTAAAACAAAATCGTTAATGAATTTTACATCAGCCTCTAACAGCAAGGCTTAGCACAATAGCGGATTCAAAGCGTATTTGGGAGTATGGGAGTTTTTGTTTAAGTTTGTAGTGGTTTGACAGGGAAGTGTTTCAAAAACCGCTACTGTGCCAAGCTTCTACCGTTAATAATTTTCAATCTTCACAAACTTTTTTCAATTTATACAAATTCTTAATAAGTTTACAAATGCAAAGAATTAACTTGTTTAGTAAAGGTTTAAAAATAAAATTTTTTAGTTTTGTCTCTTAAATTATCTTTGTATAACAAATATTTTATGGATAATATAAAAATGGTTGACTTAAAAAGTCAATACAATAAAATAAAATCGGAAATAGATATAGCAATTTCTAATGTAATTGATGATACCTCATTTATTAAGGGCGAAAAAGTAAAAATATTTGAATCTGAATTAGCAAATTATTTGGGAGCAAAACATATTATTACGTGCGGAAACGGAACCGATGCTTTACAAATTGCTTTAATGGTATTAGGTTTAAAGCCCGGTGATGAAGTAATTACTGCCGATTTCACTTTTATTGCAACTGCCGAAGTTATTGCTTTAATGGGGCTTATTCCGGTTTTGGTTGATGTTAATCCTGACACATTTTTAATTACTCCTGAAGCAATAGAAAAAGCAATAACACCACACACAAAAGCAATAGTTCCGGTTCATTTGTTTGGACAATGTGCCGATATGGAATCTATAATGCAAATTGCAAAAAAACATGAGCTTTTTGTAGTTGAAGATGTTGCACAGGCAAATGGTTGCAATTATAAATTTAAAGATGGAAAAATAAAAAAAGCAGGAACCATTGGTGATATTGGTTGTACATCATTTTTTCCCTCAAAAAATCTTGGATGCTTTGGCGATGGGGGAGCATTAATAACAAATAACGATGAACTTGCAAAAAATATTCGTTCAATTGCAAATCACGGAATGACAGTTAGATATTATCACGACCAGATTGGAATTAACTCCAGATTAGATACAATTCAGGCAGCAATTTTAAGTGTAAAACTTAAATATCTTGATGAATATAACAAATTGCGAAATAATGCTGCAAAATTTTACGACAAGCAATTATCAAATATTTCTTTTTTAAAAACACCTGTCAGAGTTAGCTGGTCTGCTCATATATTTCATCAATACACATTAATTGTTGAGGAAAATAAACGCGATTTGCTTCAAAAACATTTGGCAAATAAAAATATTCCAAGCATGATTTATTATCCTGTTCCTATTCACCGGCAAAAAGCTTACAGTAAATATAATTTTAAAGACGAAAATTATCCTGTTACCGAAATGTTATCATGCAAAGTGTTATCGCTACCTATGCACACCGAATTAAGTGAAGAACAATTAAGTTTTATCACCAATACTATTAACGATTTTTTTATTAATTTTTAGCATACTATATTCTCAATCCCAGAACAGTTATATCATCGGTTTGTTTATTGTTACCTTTCCAGTTTTCTATAGTAGTATTTAATAATTCATTTTGTTTTTCCATTAGTAAATGAGCATTTTCGAGAATTATTTTTTTAAATTCCCTGTACATAAATTTTCGCTCATTTTTACCGCCAAATTGGTCGGCATAACCATCAGAAAACAGATATAATGAATCGCCTTTATTAATTTTAAATTCATGATTAGTAAAATTATTCATTCGTTCGTAAATAGAAACAGGCATATTATCACCTTTTAGTTCCTCTAAACCTAACAACAAGGGGGCATGCCCCCTTGTTTCAAAACCTGTTAGGTTTTTTTCCTTTGTTATGTTTTTTGATACTCTTACAATATAAATTGGATTATTAGCACCAGCAAATTGACAATCCAAAGATGTTGTATTTATTACAACTAACGAAATGTCCATTCCATCTTTTTGCTCTCCTGTTTGTCCAGTTTGTTTTAAAGCATCAATAATAGAAACTCGTAATTGATCGAGTATCTGCGATGCTTGAACTATTTCTTTTTTTCGAACTATCTCATTTAAAAAAGATATTCCCAACATGCTCATAAATGCACCAGGAACACCGTGTCCGGTACAATCGGCAACAGCAATAATTAACAAGGGGGCATGACCCCTTGTTGTTAATTGGGCATGCCCCCTTGTTGTTGTTTGAGTTGCCCAGTAAAAATCGCCACTTACTATGTCTTTGGGTTTAAACAAAACAAATGATTCAGGTTCCAAATTTAAAGTTCCAAATTCCAAGGGGGCTTGGGACTTGGAGTTTGTGTCTTTGTATTTGGAACTTAATATTTCTTTAAAGTTTGGCAGTAACGCTTGTTGAATTCGTTTTGCATAATTTATGCTATCGGTAATATCTTTCTTTTGTTCTGTAAGAATATTATTCTGTAAACTTAACTTATCGCGTTGTGCCTCAATTTCATCGCGTTGTGAAATAATTTCTTCATTTTTTTGCTGAATTTCTACATATTGTTTTGAAAGAATAATATTCGCCTTTTTCTTTTGTAAAAACAATCTCGAAATAATTACAACAAACATTATTATAATTATAAAACCAAAAATAAAAGTATAAATAACCATCTTTTGTTTTTTAGTTTCAGCATTTTTACGCGCAATAGTTTCTTTGTCTAATGCTTTTTGTTTTTGAAGTTTATCAATCTCTAATTGTTTTTTTTCTGCTTTATATTTAGCTTCCATTTCGGCAAATGCCTGAGTTTGTTCTTCTTTAAACATGCTGTCATTTGTAATAATGTAAATGTTAGCATACTTTAGAGCTTGTTGTGCGTTTCCTATTGCTTGATATGCGTCTTTTAAATATAATGATGTTTGCTGAATTGTTAGTAATGCGTTAATTTCGTTTGCAATATTTATTGCCTTCAAGCCATATTTTATTGCTTCTGCATAATGTAAAGTCTTTTTGTTTTTAGAAGTAACAAGTATATCTGCAATGTTACTATGAAATTCTGATATATTTGCCAGCACAGTTGCCATCCCATTTTTGTCACCAATTTCTTTATATATATTTAAAGATTTTTTATAATATTTGAAAGCTGAATTAATTAACCCATTTTGCTCGTTTAAATTTATTTTACTATAAAATATTTGGTCTGTAAGTACATTTGCCATGTTTCCATAACAAAGTGCCAATCCTTGCTTATCGTTAAATTGTTTACTATAATTTATATACTTTTGATAATATTGAATTGCTAAATTTAAAAGACTATCACTTTTTTCCAACTTAAAATTTTTATAATACTCTTTTTCAGAATATATTAATCCCAGATTGTTATAGCAAGACATTATGCCAGAAACATCATTAAGCTCTTCTCTGATTTTTAAAGACTTCTGATAATATTCTATTGATTTATCGTACAAACTTTGATAATAATAAGCAATGCCAATATTATTATAACACACAGCTATAAACTTTTTATCATTGAACTCTTCACTTATTCTTAATGATTTTAGAAAATTGTCAATTGCTTTATCGTAAATACCTTTATTTGAATAGACTACACCAAATCTCGAATAGCAAGATGCTATGCCTTTTTTTGAGATGATTGTTATATTTTTATCAGATAATTTAGAAAGTCCTGAAAATATATTCAACGATTTTTGTATTAGCACTAATGCTGTATCGCATTGACTTTTATACAAACAATAAACCCAACCAATTGAACTTAAAGTTTGTGCAAACTTTAATTTAATTTCAGGGTTTGATATAAATGCTTTTGAAAGAGCCAACGACTTGTTATAAAAATAAATAGCAGAATCGGGGTTAAATAATTTATATTGTTCGCCAATTAAATATGATAAGTTCGCTTTTGATGTATCAGATTTTTCTTTGTTATACTTCAATAATAATGAGTCTAATCTTGTTTTTTGAGCAAAAGAAATATTGCACAATAATATTGAAAGACATATTATTAAAAGGGGTAATATTTTTTTCACATGATAAATTTGATTACAAACATAGCAAAAAAAATATTGTTTAATTTATAAACTAAAAGTTATTATTTCTCAAACTTATGTATTCTCAAATTTAAAACTGAACCTATATTTATACTATCATTGTTTAAATTATTTTTTTTCTTTAGCTTATTTAATTTTATCCCATAATATTGAGAAATTGAATACAATGTTTCATCTTCTTTTACAGTATGAGTGTTTTTACCAAACTCAGCTTTATTTCGTTTTGGCTGAATATAAATTACCTGTCCCTGCTTCAATATTGAGTCATTTGTTAAATCATTATATTTTAACAACTCCCAAGTAAACATATCTAGTTCTTTTGCAAGTACATCAGGCGTATCGCCGGTTTTTGCCAAAATATATTTTATACGGTTATTTAATTTTATTTCGCGACCTGAAATTGTAAAAGAAAAACCATCAACATCACTTAACTTTTGTTTTCTGTTATGTTTTACATTCGTGGTATCTGAATTATTAATATTAGTTTTTTTACCTTTATCAAACTCGTACAATTTGTTATCTTCAATTATTTTAATTAAAAGCTCGGGATATTTCGGATTTGTAGCATAACCGGCTTCTTTTAAACCCTTTGCCCATCCTTTATAATCGCGAGAACTTAGATTAAACAAAGCTGCATATCTTTTTGTGTTAACTAAAAAATCGCTATGGTCATCGAACGATTCTTTTGCAGAAAAATATTTTCTGAAACATTCATTTTTGTCATCATCATCTTTATAAACTTTATCGCCAGTCCATGTGCTATGGCATTTTATTCCAAAATGATTGTTGGCTTCGCTTGCCAGCCAACTATTGCCATCATCCGATTCCAGACATGCCTGCGCAAGAGTTATGCTTGCAGGTATTCCTGTACGTTTCATTTCTCTAACTGCCCAATCGCTGTATTTTGCAATATAATCGGCACGGGATATTCGTGTTTTCTGTGAAAAAGATGTTAATTGAATAACAAATAACAATGTAAAAACAAATAAGTTTTTCATTTTCTGTTTTTTGCGTAATAAATTTACTTGCAAAAAACACAGCAAAAACAAATATTTAATAATTTTATAAAGAAAGTGATGTTGAAATCTGAAAAATCGAAAAGGTTAATCTTTTATTATCTTTTTGCAAATTGTTCCATCTTTTGTAACAAGCTGAAGAATATACAAACCTGATTTTAGTTTGCTCAAATTAATTTTAATAGTTTCAGATGCGGAATTATTATTGATTATCTCCTGTAATATTAACTCTCCTGAATAATTGAAAAGTTTAAAATATTCGGAGTTATTTAATCCTTCTATTATTAAATTTTGATATACAGGATTTGGGTAAACTTTTAAATTTGATTCAAATTTTGGTGAGATATTAGTTAAATGGTTTAAAATAGTGTCCCCATTTAAAACTAAAAAAGCAAGTAATTTGTAATATTCAACTTCAAAATCCTTAACTTCAATAAGATTGTATCCAACGCCCTGTGTAACAATGCTACGATAAGTTTTACCATTTATTCCTGGTAGATATTCAATAAGTAAATCTTTATTCGCATTAGTATCGTTATATTCATAAGGACAAAATAAAAGTTCAGGATTGGTTTCTTTGCTAATTCTTTGCAAACTATCATTAAAAAATGTTGTTGAAAATGTTTTATCCCAGCTACCTTGATATATGTTAATAAATTCAAAAGAATGAGTATCGAAAAAGTTAATGCCAAAGCCAATATAATTTTGTTCTTCTTGTATTTGATAACTACTATATGAAGTATCAAAATAATATTTTAAATCATGAGTAAATGGTCCATTATAAAAAGTAACTCCACCGTTATCCCAATCTTGATACATACCATCCCAAATACCTGAAATAACAAAGTGAAGAGAATCTATAAATGAATCTTTTTGAGTAATTACATATTGGTCAGTTAAATTAAACGAGCCACCAGGATTTATTGAATTGTAACTATATCCAAATTCATCACCAACATTGTAATTAAAGATATCAAAAAAATCAGGAACTTTTATCCCGGTATTTATAAGCCCTTCAATTCCAATTAAACGATAGTATAAATTAGTGCCAAAAACAGCAGGGAATTTTACAACTCCATAATTTTTTGAAAGAACAATTGAGTCACCTGTTGAAAGAATAATTATTTCTAATGAATCGTTCATTCCTAAAACTAAACCTGTTGTTTTATCAGATAAATTAGCTGTTATAGAATGAATTGTATCGAATAACCAGTTTGAACCGGAATTTAACTGCGGATATAACGCCCAGCTTGCAGTATCGTTAAGCCAACTTGAAAGCGAAAGCAAATTCCAATTAATTTTTCTTTGTAAAAATTGTGGCTGATTTCTAAAAAATAAATTATTGCTATAACCAGGATATTGTTGATGAATCGAATCTATATAATTTATACTGCAAGTATCGCATGGTCTTACAACCCGATTTAAAAAGTAAACCGAATCTGTTCCATTAAAATCTATTGAATCAACCCAAACCGAAAAAATAATATGCGAAGTATCACAACTAAAGTTGCTTGTTATTCCTGTTTTTACTGGTGCCCAGTTTTGTGAAAACGAATTTGTTGAAATTGCAATTGTTTGAATAATAACAAATAATACCATTAAAAGTTTAAATTTTGTTTTCATATATTATTGTTTCTACAAAAATACAAATTATTCATTAAATTATAACAACTAAAATTATAAAAAATATTTAAAATAATTTATACCTTTGCTTTTCAATCAAATCCCAAAAAGCAGTGAAGCAAAAAAAGCTTACAATATCTTATACCGAATATAACAGCGAAAGCGAACTTCCCGAAAGCATTAAAAATCTTATAATTAATGCGAAAAAAACTGCATTAAATGCTTATGCTCCCTATTCAAAATTTATGGTTGGTGCTGCGGTTTTACTTGCAAACGGTAAAATTGTTACGGGAAATAATCAGGAAAATTCGGCTTACCCTTCGGGTTTGTGTGCTGAAAGAGTCGCTTTATTTTATGCCAATGCTCAATACCCAAAAGTTGCAGTTGAGGCAATTGCTATTGTTGCACTTCAAAATAAAAAAGAAGTTTTAAATCCTATATATCCCTGCGGTGCATGCAGGCAAGTTATTTTAGAAAGTCAAGGAAAACAAAAAACACAAATTAAATTATTTTTTGCCGGGCAAAACTGCATACACAGTGTTGATGATGCATCTAACCTGCTTCCACTAGAATTTGACAAAGAATCTTTAAAAGTTAAATTATAATTTTAGGAAGCTTTTAATTTCTGCTAAATATTTTTCTTTATCAGCCGATAAGTTATTATCGCCGTTGCTGTTTTTAACAACGTAAATTGATGAAATGCTGCTTCTTATTTTCATTAGTTCTTTTATGTCTTTAGGTGTATAAACCAAATCTTTATCGCCAATAATATACAAAACACTGCTTAATTGCCCTCCTTTACTTTCGAGTGCATATTTTGGTTCGCACTCAACCTTATTGTAGCCAAGTGGAACCAACACATCAATATTTTTAGCTTCTTTTAAGCGGGTTTTTGCTAATTCGAAAGTTGTATAAGGCGAATCGGCAATTATAGTTCCCAGATTACGGTTTGCCCCAACGGCAATAGAAAGTCCGGCTCCCATGCCAACTCCATAAAGGTGAATTTTTGGAATACTCGTTTTTTCTTTTTTCAGATAATCAACAACTGAATTCAAATCTTTTTGAAATTGAGAATAAATGTAAAAATTTGGCTTAATTTCAAAATCGCTGCTTGTGCCAAACCCGCGATAATCATAAGCTAATACATGGTAACCCAGCGAAAGAAACACAGAAACCTGCTCCATCAAATCAGACATGTTTCCATTACCATCGTCGCTTAAAACCATTATTTTATAAGAAGTCTGACTCGATGGAAAATACCATGCATTTAAAAGCAACCCATCATCAGTTTTAATTTTAATTTCTTCGTAATTCATTCCAAAATCTGATGGTTTTACCGAATATGTTCTAACTGGATTTAAAGCAATTACAAGGTTAACTTGAGTTATAACTAATGTGATTAACAGAGCAAATATTTTTTTCATGATTTTAATATTAAATATTGGCATAAAAGTAAAAAAAATGATAATAATGATGAACCAACTTTTAAATTAATTTATAAACAAATATACATAATGCTTATTATCAATGTATAGCTATTTACTATTAAAGTTAATTTAACTTATAAGTTTTAAAAATCGGATTGTTTTTACCTTCTTTTTTGTATTTTTGCGACTTATAAAATTTTAGAAATGGATAAAAATACTGTAATAGGAATTATATTAATTGTAGTAATATTTGGAATTTTTGCATGGGTTAATCAGCCTTCAGAAGAAGAAGTAACAAAAGCAAAACAACAACGCGATTCGATTGAAAAAGTAATTAACGACTCTTTAAAAACTGTTGCACTACAACTATCAACAGTAGAAAATTCAGTGCCAACTTTAACTTCTAATGATTCTGCAAGTCAAGTTTTACCTGATTCGTTAATAGAAAAAAAGAACGAAGATATATATGGCGATTTTAGCAAAGCAGCAGAAGGAACAACAAAATTCATAACATTAGAAAACAATAAAATAAAAATAAAATTTTCTACTTTAGGAGGGCGTCCATATTCTGTAGAATTAAAAGAATATAAAACTTACGACTCGCTTCCACTTATTCTTTTTGATGGCGATTCTACAGTTTTTGGACTTAACTTTTTTTCGCAAAATAAAAGTATTTCTACAAATAATTTGTTTTTCGAGCCAAATACTTCCGACAGTCTTTTAAAAGCCGTTCAATCGTCACAAAAAATTACAATGCGTTTAAATGCCGGCAAAGGACAGTACCTCGAATTTGTTTACGAACTCCCGCCAAACTCTTACAAAATGAAGTTCAGAATTAACACAATTGGTTTCGATAAAGTTATTACCAATAATGCAAATTTTATGTCTTTAAATTGGGATATATTTGTTAGTCAGCAGGAAAAAGGGAAAGATTTTGAAAACAGTTACACAACTGTATATTATAAGTACCTTGATGATGAAGTAGATTATTTGTCGGAAACAACAGACAGTAAAGAAGATTTACGTACAAAAGTAAAATGGCTCGCATTTAAACAGCAGTTTTTTAGTGCAGTACTTATGGCAAATGATGTTTTTTTAAGTGCTACAGTTAGCTCTAACAAATACATTGGTTCGCAAAAACGCCTGATAAAAATATTTAAATCTGAAATAACAATACCCTTTGATAGAAAACCAAGCGAATCGCGCGATTTAACTTTTTACTTCGGACCAAATCACTATAACACATTAGCTAAACAAGAAATGCCCGATTTAGAAAAACTTGTGCCTCTTGGCTGGGGAATTTTTGGCTGGATTAACAGATTTGCTGTTATTCCTATTTTTAATTTTCTCGGCGGATTTATTGCAAGTTATGGTTTAATAATATTTCTTTTAACACTCATTATAAAGTTAGTATTATTTCCACTCACATATAAATCATATCTATCAACAGCAAAAATGAAAGTGCTTAAGCCACAGATTGATGAAATAAATGCCCGCATTCCTAAAGATAAAACAATGGAACGACAACAAGCCACCATGGCACTTTATAAAAAAGTGGGAGTGAATCCGTTAGGAGGTTGTTTGCCAATGGCACTTCAAATGCCGATTTTATTTGCTATGTTCAAGTTTTTTCCTGCATCAATAGAATTACGTCAGAAAAGTTTTTTGTGGGCAACCGATTTGTCGTCTTATGACTCGGTATGGAACTTTGGTTACGACATTCCATTTTATGGCGACCATGTTAGTTTGTTTTGCTTATTAATGACCGCAAGTACAATAATATATACTTACCAGCAAAATAAAATGAACCCGCAAAGCACAAGCATTCCCGGTATGAAAGTTATGATGTATCTTATGCCGGTAATGTTCTTGTTTATGTTTAATAGCTATGCTTCCGGCTTAAGTTATTATTATCTTCTCGCCAACTTATTTACATTTGCTCAAATGTATTTAATTCGCCGCTTTGTTGACGAAAAAGCAATTCTTGCAAAACTTAATGAGAACAAAAAGAACCCTGTGAAGAAAAGTAAATTTCAGGAACGGTTAGAGTTAATGGCAAAGCAAAGAAAACTTAAAAAGTAAATTTATAAAAGTTACGAGTTTAAAGTTTCGAGTTTCGGGTTTCGAGTTTGTAGTTTTGGTATTTAAAAGTTCATTGTCATTCATAGTCATACAGTTGTCATACATAGTCACACAGTTGTCATTCATAGTCATACAATTGTTTATCGCCAACCGCTTACTGCCTCCTGCCAACTGTTCACTATTTTATGCTTTGATATTTGGTATTTAATTTTCTTTTATAAGGTTCATCATAAATAACACAAAATGAGTTTCTGGAAAGAATTTGGTTTAGGGTTTAAAACTTTTTTTGAAGCAATTGGTTTTGTTTTCTCAAAAGGTCTTTGGTGGACTTTAATATTTCCTTTAGCACTTAATATTTTACTTTTATGGGTAGGAACTGAATTTACCGATATAGCAATAAAAAAATCGCAAATATGGTTATTAAATTTAGCAAATCTCAATTCAACTTCATGGTATGCTTTAGCTATTAAGGGCTTTATCAGCGGTTTTATCTGGCTATTTGTTAAGATGCTCTTCTTTTCAATATTTTTATACTTTGGTGGATATATTATTCTAATATTAATGTCGCCTGTTTTTGCTTATTTATCCGAAAAAACCGAAAAAATAATTACGGGTAAAACTTATCCTTTTAATGGTGAGCAATGGATAAGAGATATAGTAAGAGGAATTTTAATAACATTGCGAAATATATTTTATGAACTCTTAATAATTATTCTGATTTTTATATTTTCATTTATACCGGTAATTGGGTGGTTAGTAGCTTTACTAAGCTCAATAATATTATTTTTTGTGTCAGCATATTTTTACGGATTTTCGTTTATGGATTACTCATTGGAACGTAAAAAATTAAATATTAAACAAAGTGTAAAATTTGTACGGAAAAATAAAGGAATTGCTGTTTCGGGCGGTTTAATTTTTGCTTTATCAATGATGTTCCCATTTTGCGGAATGTTAATAGCACCTTTTGTAAGCGTTTTTTCTATTGTAGGAACTACGATAGCTATTCAAAAAATTGGGGATAAATAATACAATTAATATTTTTGCTTGTAGAATTTTAGTGAATAAATTGGCTCATTTTTGTGTATATTAACAACCATTTTTACTGTTTTACCAATACCCATTCCTTTGTTTGCCCGCTCCAGCTTATTTTTAATATGTATTCGCCGCTTGGTGAACCTGATAAAT
>Ga0209211_10006312_pt1 | contig 17233 bp, 20 predicted proteins | sample RifGroA2_FD_183992 | JGI IMG/M metagenome (GOLD analysis project Ga0209211, IMG submission 183992) | Groundwater microbial communities from Rifle, Colorado, USA - Groundwater A2 (SPAdes) (version 2) | ecosystem: Environmental > Aquatic > Deep subsurface > Groundwater | place: Rifle, Colorado... | reverse complement strand
TACACCGAGCACCCGGACGGACGGGGCCACAACCTGGGCATGTACCGCATCCAGCGCTTTGATGACCGCACCACCGGCATCCACTGGCAGATCCACAAGGGCGGCGGCTACCACTACCATGCCGCGGAGAGCCGCAATGAAGCCCTGCCCATGACCCTGTTCATCGGGGGGCCGCCGGCCCTGATGCTGGCCGCCATCGCCCCCCTGCCGGAAAACATCCCGGAGCTGATGCTGGCCTCCCTGCTGCTTGGCGAAAAACTGCCCATGACCCGCGACCCGGCAGGCGGTCATCCCTTGGTTGCCCACGCCGAATTCGCAGCCAAGGGGTTCGTCCCGCCCCATATGCGCCGTCCCGAAGGCCCTTTTGGCGACCATTACGGCTACAATTCGCTAACCCACGATTACCCGGTCTTCCATATCGAGCGTCTCTACCATCGCCGCGACGCCATCTATCCGGCCACGGTGGTGGGCCGTCCCCGGCAGGAGGATTTTTACATCGGCGACTATCTCCAGGACCTGCTCTCCCCGCTCTTCCCCCTGGTGATGAACGGGGTGCGCCAGCTTAAGACCTTCGGCGAGACCGGCTTCCACTGCCTGGCCGCGGCCAAAGTCAGCAACCGCTATCCCCGCGAGGCCTTTGCCGCCGGCCTGCGCATCTTGGGCGAGGGCCAGCTCTCCCTGACCAAATTCCTGATCCTCACCGACGGCGAGGTCGAGGTCACGGATTTCAAAAAACTCTGGGTCCATGTTCTGGAACGGATCAACTGGCAGACCGATCTTTTCGTCTTTGCCAATGTCTCCCAGGACACCCTGGATTACACCGGCCCCTCGGTGAACAACGGCTCCAAGGCCATGATGATGGGGCTGGGCAAGGAGCCCCGCCGCATCCTGCCCGAGTCCTTTCACGGCCAACTGCCCCAGGGCTGCGCCAGGGCAGAGGTCTTTCTCCCCGGCACCCTGGTGGTCCAGGGGGAGAGCTTTGCTGCGCAGCAGGAGCTGCCCGCCCGCCTGGCCCACTGCCCGGCCCTGGCCGACTGGCAGGTGGTGGTGCTGGTTGACGATGCCAAGGCAGCCACGGAAAATCTCCAGGAATTTCTCTGGACCGTTTTCACCCGTTTCGAGCCGGCCGCGGATATCCATGCGGCCGCAACCAAGCTGCGCCGCTTCCACCCAGGCCTGACACCGCCCATTATCTTTGACTGCCGCCTGAAGCCCTGGTATCCGGAGGTTCTTGCCGTGGATGAAAAAACCCGGCGTCTGGTGGATGAAAAAATCAGCGATATCCTGCCGCCCCGCTTTCGCTGACCCCATAAATTTTACGCGCTTTTCTCTTAAAGATTGACGACCCTTCTGCCGAATAGCTATGATATAGACAAGGCAGGCAATCAATAAGCATGGAGTGCCCATCATGAAGATCACCGCAATTACCCCTGGCCAGCAGGATGTTTCCACACTCGGCAAGAGCTTCACCTCGACCACGGGGCCATCTTTTCAGGATATTCTCGCCAATGAAATGGCCGCAGCCAAGAACCCGGCCACCACAGCCATAGCCGCCGCTGCCACCATTGCACCGATCCAAGCCGAGCTCAGGCTGAACGGCCTTAGTCTGGCGGAAGACACCATCAGCACTCTGGAAAAATTCGGCGACGCCTTGAGCAACCCCTCTTTTTCCGCCCAGGATCTTGAGCCATTTGCCGCAGCCCTTGAAGATGAAACCGCCGCCCTGGTCAGCCTGAAAAATCAGCTCCCGGAAGGCACCCCCCTTTCCTCTTTGCTGGAGAGGGTGGCCACCGCCTCGTATGTCGAGGCCGCCAAGCTTAGACGCGGCGACTACCATGCCTGAACCGCTGTTGCCCTTTGCCGGTCATCTCGCCTCTAAGCACCTGTTTTCTTGCCGCCCCATTGCCGCGCCCTGCCGCGCCTGATCCCCTATAAGCACGCTCTCATGCCCGAAGAACGGCTGCAAAAAATCCTGGCCAAGGCCGGGATCGCCTCCCGCCGCAATGCCGAAGAACTGATCCGCCAGGGAAAAGTGACGGTGGACGGCAAGGTCGTCACCGAAATGGGCTGCCGGGTTGACCCGGACAGACAGGTGATCGCCTTTGCAGGACGCCCGTTGCGCCTGGAGGAAGAAAAGATCTACCTCCTGCTCAACAAACCGCGGGGCTATGTCACCACCCTCCACGACCCGCAGGGCAGACCCATTGTCTCCTCTCTGCTCACCGGCATCACCAGCCGGGTCTTTCCCGTGGGCCGCCTTGACTTTGACACCGAAGGCGCCCTCATCCTGACCAATGACGGTGATTTTGCCGAAAGCATTCTCCACCCCCGTTTTGAAATAAAGCGCACCTACCAGGCCACGGTACGCGGCCTGCCAACCTGGGAAAAAATCCGTGCCCTGGAGGAGGGCATCGATCTTGAAGGGAAAAAAACCTGGCCGGCCAGGGTCACTGTTATCGCCCAGGAACCAGCCGCTACCACCCTGGAAATCACCATCCACGAAGGGAGAAAACGGCAGGTCCGCAAGATGTTCGAGGCCATCGGCCATCGGGTTCTCACGCTCAAACGCATCGCTTATGGAGGCCTGTCTCTTGGCGCCTTGCCCACCGGCAAATACCGGCGGCTCACCACTGCGGATCTCGCCCTTATTTCCTCTTAAAAAAAATCCTCTTTACAATTGAATACTTAGCTGTTTAAGATGTTTTATCTTGCTGTATTTAATCTTGTTTTTTTAACGGCGGCACATCGGAGAAGGACGATGAACAAATCGGAGTTGATCGAGGCACTTGCGGAAGAGATGCATGTTCCCTTGCGGGACGCGAGTTCGGCCGTAACCACCATCCTTGATGCCATGGGCGATGCCCTGGCCAAGGGCGAGAGCATAGAAATCCGGGGCTTCGGCAGTTTTGTGGTCAAGGAGTACGACTCCTATTTCGGTCGCAACCCGAAAACCGGAGAAAAAATCAAGGTCAAGCCGAAAAAACTCCCCTTCTTCAAGGTCGGCAAGGAACTGAAGGAACGGGTCAACGAATCGGCTGATTGCACCCAGAGGGTATGAGTTTCGTATGAGCAGGCAAGCTGCTCAACTCAGCTTCAATCGCCGCCCTCCTCCTGCCCAGGCCCTATGATCTCGCCGACGAGATCATAGGGGTGAGCCTCGGTGATCCGCACGTCCACAATCTCCCCCGGGTTGCCAACTCCAGCATTGATATAAACACAGCCATCTATCTCCGGGGCTTGAAAACGGGTTCTCCCTTCCAGCAGGAGATCGGTTTCCCGGCTTAAGCCTTCGACCAGCACCTTTTCCATCCTGCCAACCATGGCCTGATTCCCGGCAAGTGAGATCCCGCTCTGCAGCTCCATGAGCCGCTGCCGCCGCTCGTTCTTTTCCTCTTCGCTGCAGTGACCGGGCAGATTGTAGGCGGCGCAGCCCTCTTCGTTTGAGTAGGCAAAGATCCCGACATGCGCCAACTTCTGCGCCTGCATGAATTCGGCAAGCTGCCGCACATCCTCCTCGGTCTCGCCTGGAAAACCCACCATGAAGGTGGTCCGGATGGCGGCTTGGGGGAGGATAGAGCGGATCAGCGCCAGGAGTGTTTCAATCTGCTGGCGTCCATAGGGCCGGTTCATGGCCTTCAACACGGAATCAGACACATGCTGGAGCGGGATATCCAGATAGGGGACGATCCGGGGATTGGCCGCCATAAACTCAAGGAGCTGGGCATTGACCCGGGTGGGATAGAGATAGAGCAGGCGAAACCAGGGGATATCGCTTGCCGCCAGCAGGGCGTCCAGCAACTCAACCAGGTGAGGGGCGTCCGCGCCAAGGTCATGGCCATAGGCGGTAAGATCCTGGGCCACCAGAGTCAGCTCTTGCACCCCGTTTTCCCCTAGCATCCCCACCTCGTGTACCAGATCAGCAATATGTCTGCTGCGCAGACCGCCGCGCAGGGAGGGAATCAGGCAATAGGTGCACCGGTTGGAGCACCCCTCGGTCACCTTCATATAGGCCCGGTGCGCCGGAGAAGAAAGCTTGCGCGGCAAGGTAGAGTCCAGCAGGAAAATGGGCGGGGCCAGATGCACCTGCGATTTTTCCTCCTGGCCAAGCCCCTGCAATCTGCGGACGATATCCTGGGTTCCCTCGGTGCCGATAAAAAGATCGACCTCGGGTATTTCCTTGGCAAGATCAGCGCCGTAGCGCTGCACCATGCAGCCGACCACCACCAGCTTCTTTTCCGGCCGCCGCTCCTTGACCTCGGCCAGAGTCAGGATCTCCTCGATCCCCTCCTCCACGGCGGACTGGATAAAACCACAGGTGTTGACCAACAGCAGATCCGCTTCTTCCGCATCCTCACAGGGGACGTAGCCGGCCTCAACAAGCAGGCCGAGGATGAGCTCCGTATCCACCAGATTTTTGGGACAGCCAAGACTGACAGTAAAAAAGGTACGCATCATCGCCTCAATAGTTTTTTGCAATCTTCGGGTATAAGTTTCGTTTGAGCAGACAAGCTGCTCAACTCAGCTTTGCACCCAGAGGGTATAAGTTTCGTAGAGCAGACAAGCTGCTCAACTCAGCTTTATGCTGCGGTCAGGGCGCCGACACATCGGAAAAGTTCGGCTACCAATTCCTGCGAACGGTTGCGGAATTCCTTGCTTTGAAAAGCAGGCTGCCAGGGATCCTGCCATAAAAGATCAGAGACCATGAGCACGGCGGCCAGCTCAACTTGGCGAAAGGCCGCAACCTGCATCAGTGCGGAACACTCCATATCCACGGCGAGAATTCCCTCTGCGCCATAGCGGACAACCTTTTCCCTGGTTTCGCGGTACAGGGCGTCGGTGGTCCAGATCGGCCCTTCTCTGAGCTTTTTGCCCCGGCCGGCAAAAAAATCCTTCAGATCCCTGCGCAACCGGAGAGAGGATTCAACTCTTTCCGCCACAGGATAATGAGCGGAGGTTCCCTCCTCGCTGATGGCCCAAGTCGGCAGCACCAACTCACCCACGCCAAGGTCCGGCTGGAGCGAACCGCACCAGCCGAAGACGATGATCCGGCGGGCCCCGAGGGCGATAAGCTTTTCCAGGCAGATCACCGCCATGGGTGCGCCCACCGCCGGCCCGGCCCAGAACATGGGGGGAGATTGAGCAAGATAGAGGTTGCTGTGAAACAGGAAATGCCGGGTCCAGCCGTCCTGGCCTGAGAGCTGTGCCGCCACCTGGCGGGCCTCGGCTGGATTCACCAGCAGAAGCCCACAGGCAGGAAGCTGCGGCTCGTTTTTGCCACGACATGGCTGGACAACGACTTCGCTCATCACCGGAGAACCCCAGAAAACGGAAAAGGCCGCAGGGGAATCCCCTGCGGCCTTACAAACCTAAAATATCGCGGACGGTTTACTTAAGCAACGGATTGGCAAACAGCAGGATCAGGGCGACAACCAAACCGTAAATGGTCAGGGACTCGATCAGAGCCAGACCGATGATCATCGTTACAGTGATCTTGCCGGAAGCCTCCGGGTTGCGGGCGATACCTGAGCAGGCACCGTTGATGCCGGCACCCATACCGATCCCGCAACCAAATGCGGCAACACAAACGGACAGAGCAGCGGCAAGGCAGATCAAGGCAAGGTTGGCAGCGGGAGCTGCGGGGGCGGCTGCCGCCATCATATCCGCGCCATGCTCAGTAGCCATAGCCACGGTAGCCAGAGCCAAAACCATCAATACTGACAACATTCCTGCTTTCTTCATCGTACTTCCTCCAAATAATTTTTTATAATTGGCCTTCTTCATTAGTTCACAAGGAACCGAATACCCTTAACCGCCACAAAATAACCGTACTTTCTTGAGCCTCATGCAGTCAGGACTGATTATGCCGGTAACGACATTTCAATAATTATGGTTAATCCTGAACAACGGCTTATTTAATGAGCATGCTCCATGGCTGCGGAAAAATATAGAATGGACAGCAACAGAAAAACCAGCGCCTGGACAATGGAAACAAACACGCCCAGACAAAGAATCGGCAACGGCGCAAAGTAAGCACCCGCCAGCATGAAAAGTATGCCCAGCAAGGTCTCCTTGGCCATGATATTGCCAAAAAGACGGATGGAGAGAGAAAGAATCCGGGAGAAATGGCTGATGATCTCGATGGGAAGCATAAAGGGAATCAACCAGGGAATGGGTCCGAGAAAATGCTTGATATAGCCTATACCATGAAATTTCACGCCCAAAATGTGGGTGGTGAAGAACACGATCAGGGTGCAGGCCAGGGTGATGTTGATGTTGGAGGTCGGAGACATGAAACCCGGCATGAGGCCGATCATGTTCGCCACCAAGATATAGATGGCAAAGGTGGCCAGCATCGGAAACATCATCCTGGCTCCTTCCTTGCCCATGTTGTCTGCCATGAATCCCTCAAGGCCGCCGATAATGACCTCCCAGAAATTCTGGCCCTTGCCGGGCACCAGGGACATCTTGCCCAGGGTCAGTTTCGGGACAATGATCAGAAAGAGCATGACCAGCCAGGTGTAAGTCATGTGCGGAGAAACCAGCTTGGCAAGCAACGTGTCCCCCACCGGACCGTGGGGAACGGGCAACCCCAGACTCTGCAGAATCAACGAGATAAACAGTATTGGATGTTCCACCGTGCGAAGCCTCCTAAACCTTTACAGCTTTGTCGAGTAAATACCTTTTGCTGCGACCATGACGGCAAGCCCTATACCCAAGAGTACGGTGGACAGGCCAACCAGCAGAGCGAGGATGTTAACCAACCGGTACCTGACCAGAAGAAAGAGAACCCCCACTACCACGGACAAACGCAGATAATATCTTATAAAAAACAACGGCTTGACCGCCTCAAGCGGACCGGCCAGGAGCTTAAGCAAATCCTTTTTCAAAAACAGAAAACTTAAGTTTGCAATCGCTCCCCCGATAAAAACGGAGAGGGCATGAAAGCCTGAATATCCCAACCAGCCCAGACCGGTGAGTACCCCCAGCAACAGCCAGTTAAAGACCATGACCTTGCCGAGCGACACCTCGCCCGGTGATCCCGGAAAACCACTGGCCGCCATCAGAGATCCTTCCTGCTGGCCATGTCATAAAGATTTTTGAAGGCCGCCGCCACCCCGAACCCGAGAAAAATCAGGGTCAGCCAGGGCGAGGTTCTGTCGCCAAACACCTTATGATCCAGATAATAGCCAATGCCGACTCCGATAAAGATGGAGAAGGCCATGGTCATGCCGATGGTGCTGAACTGAGCCAGCAACCGCATTGTATCCTTACGGTTACTGGACATCTTCACTCCCTGTCGCGCTGTATGGCAAAATGATCCATCCATTTACAACCGATAGGATTCCTATCATGGCATCCACCCAAAGTCAACGGCTTTTTTCTCATCCAGCCAACTTTTTGAATGAGCATTCAGTTTTCTCCAAAGCCATGGTCAGCTCGGCTTCGCTCTGGGCGGCGGAGATAAAAAGAGCCTCGAACTGGGCGGGCGCCAACCAGATCCCCTGGGCCAGCATCTGTCGGAAATGTTGGCCGTATCGGGCCGTATCCGCCTGCATGGCGGTCTCGTAATCAACCACCGGCCCGGCCGTAAAAAAAGCGGTCATCATGGAGCCCACCCGATTAAGGGTGATCTGGCCGGGAAGGTATTTTTCCCCCAGCTCGTTCAACCCTTGGGCAAAACGGGCCGCCTTTTCCTCCAGTGCGGCGTAAAAACCGGGTTGCGCCAATTGGCGCATAGTGGCGGCTCCCGCCGCCATGGCCAGAGGATTGCCGGACAGGGTTCCGGCTTGATATACCGGGCCAACCGGGGAAATCATATCCATGATTTCCCTTTTACCGCCATAGGCCCCAACCGGCAAGCCGCCGCCGATGATCTTGCCAAGGCAGGTAAGATCGGGCAGGACACCATAGTATTCCTGCGCTCCGCCCAGGGACAACCGCAGACCGGTGATCACCTCGTCGAAGATCAGGACGATGCCCAGCTCGGCGGTAAGAGCGCGCAGCTTTTGCAGAAATCCAGGCTGCGGGGCAACAACTCCCATGTTTCCGGCAACCGGCTCGATGATAACGCAGGCAATGTCCAGCTTTTTGTCGCGCAGGGTCTTTTCCAGAATCTCCGGATCATTGTAAGGAATGGACATGGTATTTTTGACAATATCCTCCGGCACTCCGGGACTGCCGGGAATCCCCAGGGTGATGACCCCGGAGCCTGCCTTGACCAGAAAACTGTCAGCATGCCCATGGTAACAGCCGTCAAACTTCACCACCAGCTTGCGGCCGGTGTAACCCCGGGCCAGCCGGATGGCGCTCATGGTCGCCTCGGTTCCCGAGCTGACGAAACGCACCTTTTCCACCGAGGGCAGGGCCGCAATCACCAACTCGGCCAGCTCGATCTCCAGAGGAGAGTTTGCCCCAAAACTGGTGCCGTCCCGCAAGGTTTTTTCAATGGCCTCGACCACAGACGGATGATTATGGCCAAGAATCATCGGCCCCCACGAACAGACAAAATCGAGAAACTCATTGCCGTCCACATCATGGATCCTGGAGCCGGCAGCCCTTTTGACAAATAGAGGCTCGCAGCCCACGGATTTACAGGCCCGCACCGGGCTGTTCACGCCGCCGGGGATAAGCTGCTGGGCCTTTACAAACAGGGTATGCGATTGATCAGTCTTCATGCTCATGGTCTCCTTGCCTTCTCAATAATTGCTGGTCCCGTTTAAAGAAAAACAAGGACACCTTTTAATGACAATGATGCGACGCCGAAACCTGCGTTTTCTCTCTCCGACGAGCGAAAAATATAGCAGGCCGCCGTCACGCTGTCAAAATTCTTTCCAGGCCAAAATCCCCTTCCCCAAAAACCCTTCACTTTTCAGCATCCTTTCCCTTGACATGACAAAGCGGTTCATAGCAATATGAGGGTCAGGAGTAGGCAAATAGCAAAAATTATTTTCCCTGCAGCATCATACTCAGGAGGCGCCATGGAAATACATGACCCGAATCTGCATCTGAAACTTATGGAAATGTGTGATTGTTATCTTGGCACAGACTATGCCGACACTATTCAGCAGGTGGCGGATGCCCCCTCCGCCGACACCCAGGAGGACGCGCTCCGTTATCTGGCCCTCGCCCTTCTCCTCACCCTGACCGAAGAGGCCCGCCAGCTTTCCCTCAAACGAAAAAAAGACAAAATTACCGTCACCATCAAGCACGATGCTGAAAAAATCGCCCTGCGCCCGCCGACTCGGCCGGTCTTCGACAGGATCATCGCCATGATGCGCACCATCATCCATCTGGATGAAGACAAAGGGGGGTTACCGCTGACCCTTGGTCTTAAAAATGACCAGATCGAGGTCCAGGTAAAGATGGAGCGCACTGCGGACAAGGAAACCCTCAAGGTGAAATTTCCCGAATTGGACTGACAGCTTCCCCTCGCCCTGTCAAGGCGCAACAACTGCCTGTTTTGCCTGCATCAGCACCTGACCATAAGGAGCCGGTAATGACCAAGGAAAAAATCGGGACCGAAGAAATAGGGCCATGGGAACTTAAGGACCTGCCTGTCGCTCCAGCCGGGACCAATCCCACGAATGCCGATCTGCAAAAAATCATCCGCAAAAACTATCGCGAACCCATTGCCGACGCTGATGCGGTCTGCGCCAAAATCGATGGCCGCACCCACCGGGTCTACGATATCGACAGTCGCGGCCTGGGCCTCATCGTCCCCTCCCTGAGCGTATTTCTGGCTGGCGCGTCCTACAACATCACGCTACATCTCGGCGACAACACCATTGCTTTCCAGGGAAAAGCCACCCATATCTCTCGCCACGGAATCTCCGGCGAGTGCCTCTGCGGCATCGAGTTTATCGACCTGAACCAAAAGGACGAGCACACCCTGCAGCAGTTTCTGGCCGCCCACCACGCCCGGCTCTTTGGCGGAACCAGCCACCTCGCCGACCTTGGTCGGGATTGAATCGTAACCTCTCCTGGATCCAAGGAAAAATGGCGGCAAAAGATAAACACGACATCATGGATGCGCTTCTGAAAGGCTTCGTGGAAGAAGCGACGCCTGAGGCGCTCTCCCTTGCCAAGCTGATTCATTGCCCGGAAGAAAAAACAAGCTCCAAGCCTCACGCCGAAAAACCGCCAGCCCCTTCTTCCCCAACTCAAAAAGCTAGCGAAGACAATAAGAAAAAAACCACCCACTACCTTTCCGGAGAGATTTTCGCTGATCTGGATGAGGCGCGGGATAAAATAAACGAACTCATGCACCAGCGCGCGGAATCCAAGATTTCAAAGTCACGGATCGTCGATCAGGCACTCAGGATGATTCTTAAAGAGTTTGAGGAAAAAGGCGAGAAAAGCCGCCTGATCAAAGAGATTACCAAAGGCCTTCACCAGAAATAACCAGAAGTTAGCCGCAATTGGCTTGGAGACTTCGCCATGATTATCACTTGCCCTCATTGCAAAAAACAGCACAATATCGATGAAAAAAGAATCCCGCCCAAAGTCAAGATGGCTCGCTGCCAAGGCTGCGGACAACAGTTTCCCCTCGATATTCCGCGCGGAGAACCATCTCCTTCCCCACTCCAGCCCGCCGCAATCAAGACCGCCCCCGCTCGAGCTCCCGGCCCCACGACTCCGGCAAGCCAGAAAACCCGAAGAATCGGCGTATCCCTTAGCAAAGGGGGAGTCGGCAAAACCACCACCTCGGTGAATCTCGCGGCCGGATTAGCCCTGGCCGGCAAAAGGGTTCTCCTGGTTGACACCGACACCCAGGGACAGTCGAGCTTCATGCTGGGAGTAAAGCCAAAAGGCGGCCTTACCGAGCTGGTGACGGAAGAGCTTCCCCCCGAGGAGGCAATTGTTCAGGCCCGCAAGAACCTGTGGCTTCTGGCCGGCGGCAAATCCCTGGCAGGCCTCAAACGTCTCATCGACCGCAAGGATTACGGCGGCGAGCTGACCATTGCCCAGGCCCTGACCCCGCTGGAAAAAGATTACGATTACGTCGTGGTGGACACCTCGCCTGGCTGGGACCCTCTCACCGTCAATGTTCTTTTTTATGTCAACGAACTGATGACCCCTGTTTCCCTGGAAGTCATGTCCATCCAGGGGTTTGGCGAGTTCCTGAAAAGCATCGCCTCCATCCAGAAGTTCCGCAAAGAGATTAGCCTCCGCTACATCTTGCCGACTTTCCGCGACATGCGGGTAAAAAGAGGCGGCGAGTTTCTGGAGGAGATTGAAAAAATTTACGGAGAAAAGGTCTGCACCCCGATCCGCTACAACGTCCGGTTATCAGAGGCTCCGGCCTATGGGCAGACCATTTTTGAGTTTGCCCCCGGGTCCAATGGCGCCCAGGACTACCGCGAGCTGGTCCGCAAGGTTACCGGCGAACCGGATCTTTTTACCTGACCCGCTTAACGCCGCAATCTATTCTATAAATACCCAGCCCGCGCCTCCGTGCCGGCCAGGAAAGATTCCGCCCATGGATTTTGAAAGCAAGCTGATTCCCATTCTGCGCGAGGGAGTAGAGATCGTGAAGATGATCTCTTTTAAAAAGCTGAAAGAGGCGCTGGCCCAAAAACATCCCGACCAGGAAAATGCCTTCATCACCAAGCTTGCCGGGGCGCTGATCAATGCGATTTTCGGCGCGCCAACCCACGAGGAGCCATTCGCCGTCTTCGCCCGGAACCACGCAAACCTCATTGCCCATGAACAGGCCAAGGTGGGAGACATGCTTGCGGAGCTGCGGATTCCTCTCACCGATGCCCTCCGCATTCAATCCCTGTGCGACCACCAGGAAGGCCAGGACAGCACCACCACCCTCCAGCAGGCGCAAGATCTGGGAATCCTCCTGACTGACCGCGACCTGCCCATGCCCCACAGCTTCATCGAGCTGGTCCGCAGGCTGGGCAGCAGCTTTGGCCTGCTGTTGCCTCACCAGGCCAACACCGGAGGACCTGCTACGCCTTCAAAATCCGCCCTCAGCCCTCCAACTCGTATTTCTTGATCTTGCGCCAGAGAGAGACCCGGTCAATACCCAGGGATTGGGCAGCCAGGCTCTTGTTGTCCCCATGTTCCTTCAACACCCACTCGATATAGGCCCGCTCCTGATCGGCAAGGCTCGGAATTCCGCCGCTTTTTCGGCGGAAGGTCTGAAAGCAGGCGCCGCGCAGATCTTCCGGCAGGTGACCGACCTCAATGGTGTCGCCGCTGGCCAGAGCCACCCCACGCTCGATGATGTTTTCCAACTCCCGGACATTGCCCGGGAAATCGTAGCGCAGCAGAATATCCACCACCTCCGGCTCGATGTTGCGCACCTCTTTGTGCATCAACACCCCGTATTTCCTGATAAAATGCTGAATCAAGAGGGGCAGGTCATCCTTGCGTTCCGCCAAGGGCGGGATGTTGAGCGCCACCACGTTAATCCGGAAGAAGAGATCCTGCCGGAAATGCCCCAGCTTCACCTCTTCCTGCAGGTTTCGGTTGGTAGCCGCGAGAAAACGGACATTGACCCTGATCGGCGCAACCCCGCCCAGATGCATCACTTCTTTTTCCTGAATCACCCGAAGAAGCTTTACCTGCATGGATGGCGACATCTCGGTGATCTCATCGAGAAAAAGGGTGCCGCCATCGGCCATCTCCACCAGCCCCTTCTTCGTTTCCACCGCCCCGGTAAAAGCCCCCTTCTCGTGACCGAAAAGTTCATTGGCCAGCAATTCCTCCTGAAAGGCTCCGCAATTGACGGAAAGCAGCGGGCCGTTGCGGCGGTTGCTGCAGGCATGGACAAAACGGGCCAGCAGTTCCTTGCCAGTGCCCGACTCCCCGCAGATCACGACATTGCTGTCCGAGGTGGCGACTTGGCCGGCCGTGGCCAGCAGTCTCTTCATCCCGGGGTTGTCGGTGATAATCCGGGCTTCTCCCTGAAAAACCTTGAGGTGTTCCCGCAACCTGCTGTTTTCCCGCTTGAGCCTGGTTTTTTCCAGAGCTTCCCGCACCACTTTCCTGACCTCATCGAGCTTGTATGGCTTGGCAATATAATGATAGGCCCCACCCTTCATGGCCTCGATGGCGGAATCCACCGTGGCGTAGCCGGTGATCATGATCACCTCGGTGTCGGGATACAGCTCCCGGCTGCGCTGCAAAATCTGCATGCCGCCAACCTTTTCCATCTTCAGATCGGTCAGGACCAGATCAAAGATATTTTCCTCCAGCAGATGCAGGGCCCGGGGTCCGCTCTGGGAGGCGGTGATCTCATAGCCCTCTTTCTGCAAAACATGCTTGAGGTTGTGCAGGGCTATTTCTTCATCGTCAACGACCAAGATCCTTGCGGGATCGTCATTTGTAACCATGTTCCTGTTGCTCTCCCGGTAGCCAGATAATAAAGGTGGTGCCAAGGCCGGGCCGGCTGTCCACGGTGATGCTCCCGCCATGCCACTCGATTATGTCATGCACTATGAACAGCCCCAGGCCGGAGCCCTTGCCCACATCCTTGGTGGTGAAAAACGGGTCGAAAATCCGGTTGACATGTTCCGCATCGATCCCCGGCCCGTCATCCTCGATGAGAATTTCCACCTCGTCAAGCCCGGTACCGCAGCCCGTGCCAAGGGCGGAGACCCAGATATGTCCGTGACCTTGCACTGCGTCGATCCCATTTTTGATCAGATTGAGCAGAACCTGCTGCATCCGCTGCTTATCCACGATGATGAAAAGATCCTCCGGAATGTCCACGGCAATGACCACTTCGCTGGGCGCGTGTCCCCGGATGAGCAAGATAGTTTCCTCCACCAGCTTCTTGAGGAGCAGCTTCTCCTTTTTGAATTCCTTGATCCGGGAGAATTCCAGCAGGGTGCGGACGATATCGCGGGCCTTGTCCGCCTGAATCTCGATCTGGCCAATGAGATTTTTCTTGAACTCCACATTATCCTCGGCAATCTCCTCGCCGAGGATCTGGGCCGAGGTGGAGATATTGGACAGGGGATTGTTCAGCTCATGGGCCACCCCGGACAACAGGGTGCCCAACGCCGCCAGTTTTTCCGATTGCACCAACTGATGCTGGCGCATCTGCAATTCCTTGGTCATCCGGTTAAACGCCGTGAGCAGCGAACGGATCTCCTGCTCCCCTTCGCCCACCGCAACCTCGACAAAATCACCCTGGGAAATTCTCTTGGTGTATCCCTCGAGAAGTTTCAGGGAACTCACTACCTTTCTGCCAAGTAGGGCGGCAATGGTAAGGGCAGAAACAAACAGGCAGACCATGGAGGCGAGAAGGATCTTCTGGGTGGTTTTCAGAAGAGTTTTGATTTTCCTCTTTACGGCATCCCTGGTTCTCTCGCCGAATTCGGTAAGCTCCTTGCCAGAGGAGCGAAGCTGCTCCTCCAGCTTTTCCTGGGTCCGGCCACCGCCCGAGTAATCCGCCCCGAGAACAATATTCAGATAATAGCTATGTAGACGGCCCATCTGCCCGTTATAGGCCTCAATCACCTTTCCCAACTGCTCCAGTTCCGCACCGGAAACCGCCAGCCGCAAGGCCGCCTCATTGTTGCCGAACAGCCCCCGGATTTTCTTCCAGTAGAGCTGGTTTTCCTCAAAATCCTTTTCCTGCCGGTAAAGAAAATAATTCTTCTCAAACCTGCGCAGCTCAAGGGTTGTATTGAAAAAATCCTCAATAACCTCGCCGAAGGAAACCTGCTCCTCCACCCGCTTGACGATGCCATAAGTCAAAACGGCTGAACCCACCATGAGGGTGAGCAACAGGTAGAAGCCATAGGTGATTTTCTTGCGGATACCGAGGTGAAACATGCTCTGCCTTCCTTTGCCGCAGGGGCGCCGATTTCCCCTGCCACTTTGTTCTGCAAACGCACCATACCCCCAGCGAAAAACAAAGTCCAGAGGTTGCATTTGGCAACACTGGATTTCTTGTTGCAACACTATGTCATCTCATTGATTTAACTAGATATTATTTTTTTACAATAAATAACGTTGCAAAACAGAAACGTCACCCATCCCCCAATGAATTTAGGTAACTAATGGAAATAACATAAGAAAATATAAATACCCTAGTCTGGCATGCTTGTTGCTGAATGAAACAGACAACAACAGAGCAAGAATTATATCTCAGCACAACATACCCATAAAAAGGAGTCCCACCATGAATACCATCCTGAACCGAATCGATCGTCTGCTGATGGCCATTACCTTTGCCGAGGCCAACGAATCAGAACTCGCCAAGGAATTCCTTGGCCTCAGGAAACCGGCCTTGAGCAAACAGAGGAAGCAGACCACAAAGATGACCGGGGGCCAGGCCGTGGCGCCCCACACCGCCCATTGACCAGAGCAATCTTAACCTCGGAAAAAACCATGAGCGCTCTGACGACGATGTTCAAAAAACTTGAAGAAGCCATGACTGCGGCGACCTTTGCCGAAGCCGGCGAATTTGAGACGGCTCGCCAGTTCCTCACAACCAACAAGAATGCCCGCAAACGGGTGCTTTTGGGAACCGACAAGCCGGAGATTGCGACGAGAACCATCAGCTATGCCCTGCATCTCTGCCAACGCCTCGGCGGCTCCCTGGAAATTTTTCACATGCTGCACCTGCCGGAAAACGAAATGGTTTCCGGCCTGAGCCAGGAAAAAGAACCCCTTGCCGCCCTGAACACCGCTCTGCAACAAAAAGGCGTGGTCTACCAACCGGTCAGCGGGCATGGCTGTCTGGCGGATGAGGTGCTCCGCCATGCCGGCACCAGACGCGATATCCTCTGCGTTGTCTTCGATGCGCTGGAACCGGACGGCACGATCTGCCGCAAGGCAAAAGAAAACATGCTCGCCAAATTTCAGGCCTTGCATTGCCCTGTCGTGATGTACGCAGGGTCATCGGGAAGAGCCTGACCTCCATAACTAACACTAACTTCATATCAACAAGGGAGAAAAAATGGCCATCACCACCTTTGACAAAAACATGTCTGCTGTCGCCTTTGCCGAGGCAGGCGAACATGACACCGCCCGCCAGATTCTGGGCGCAAACGCCACAAAGCAGCACGGCAAATCCCCGGCGCCGGCGGGAAAGCGCAAGCCCTACCTGAAGACCATCATCTTCGGGACGATGTCGCTTACCGCCTATTATCTGCTCTTCACCAACGAAAAACTGGTCACCGAGATCTTCACCATGGGCGGTTGGCGCTGGGTGTACCCGGTGGGAGCGGCCTTCTTCTTTTCCTTCATCCACGGGGCCTTTGCCAGCAATCTGCTGAGCGCCATCGGTCTGGAAGCAAAAAAATAATTCAGCCGCCCTGGCTTATCTAAAGGAGACCTACCCACAATGAAGAAGTTATTGCTTATCCTCATGCTCACCCTTGCCCCCCTGTCCCTGCTCGCCCAGTCGGCCCTTGCCGCCGGAGACGGGCCGTCCAAGGATATGCTCAAAGGCATTATCACCGAAGTGAATGCGGCGGAGCGCACCATCGTCTTCCAGAAAGATGACACCAAGGAATTCGTCACCCTGGCCCTGGGCGAGAAGATGCAGCCCGAAGAGATGAAAATGAACCAGAAGGTGCTGATCAATCTGGACAAACATGCCGAGGCCGGCAATGTGATGAAGGATATCTCCATCATGTTCATCGATATGAGCGTCAGCAAGCTCCTGGCCCTGCTGGTTATCGGCGCGGTGGGCGGCTTGCTCTCCGGCTTCATCGGCTCCGGCGGCGCCTTTGTCATGACCCCGGCCATGATGTCCCTGGGCGTCCCGGGCGCGGTGGCGGTGGCCAGCAACATGTGCCACAAGTTCCCCAAGGCCATGGTCGGCGCCTACAAGCGCTGGAAATACGGCCAGGCGGACATCAAACTCGGCCTGGTCATGGCCGTCACCGCTGTTATCGGCGTACAGATCGGGATCAAGATCCAAAAATACATCCTGAATCAATTCGGCGGCGCAGGCTCCAACCTCTATATCAGCGCGGTTTTCATGGTTGTCCTGGTTTTTGTCGGCGGCTACGTATTCTATGATGCCTGGAAACTCGCCAAGGGCGGCGGCAAAGAGACCGTAAGCAAGCTGGCCATTGCCATGCAGAAGATCAACCTGCCCCCCATGATGCACTTCAAAACCGCCAAGGTGACCATCTCCGCCTGGATCACCATCCCGGTCGGCCTGCTCACCGGGATGCTCGCCGCCACCATCGCCGTGGGCGGCTTTGTCGGCGTCCCCGGCATGATCTACGTGATCGGCGCCTCCGCCGTGGTGGCC
>Ga0209211_10006311_pt1 | contig 17233 bp, 17 predicted proteins | sample RifGroA2_FD_183992 | JGI IMG/M metagenome (GOLD analysis project Ga0209211, IMG submission 183992) | Groundwater microbial communities from Rifle, Colorado, USA - Groundwater A2 (SPAdes) (version 2) | ecosystem: Environmental > Aquatic > Deep subsurface > Groundwater | place: Rifle, Colorado... | reverse complement strand
TTATTTCGGGCTTTGACAGACCGTTGAAAAAGGTTCGACCTTGCCTTCGGCTCTGAGGCTCAGGCTCGAAGAGAGGCTCACCTCGAAAGGCCCATCTGCGCCCTCGCAGTCTTACGCCTTCCGCCTAACGCCTCACGCCTGTTTTTGTTGCCTTGCCTGTTTTAGAATTTTGCTCTATTTTACGCGAAACTAACTTCGGCTGGGTCTCCCGATCCGGTCACCTCGTTGATTCCGCATTATCGCCCGGACAGGGTTTGTCCGGTCGGTACAGGATCTCCGCCACGTCCCCCGGACTCCTTGACACCGCCGACCCCCATTTTCCAAATTCCCCGTGTTCATTCACCGCCTTCACCCACTCGTCCAGCGAAGCCCGCTTGGTCTTATCTTGATCGCTCTCCTGGCCCTTGGTCTCAAGGACCAGCATAGCTCCGTCTTTTAAGCGGATGAGAAAATCAGGCCGGTACTTGTGAACCACGCCCTGGTAGATATAGAGCACTTCAAACCCGAGGTGATCATTCTTCACCCACGCCGCAACATTCTGGTTCCGGTCCAGCTCGAAGGCTTCCGTGGCCTCCCACGTGCTGTCATAGACACAGAAATTGATGTGGGATCTTTCGGTGTACTCGCACGGCTTTCCGGTGAACCAGGTTCTCATGTCGCCGGTGGAGAGAATAGGCCGTTCCGTGTCGAAGATCGGGATTCGGCATTCCGTGTTTCCAGGAATGATGCTCTCCCATATGTGCTGGACGGCTTTGCTCATGTTCAGGGTTATGAGAATACGGCGTCTTATGTCGTCCTGGTTAAAAAGGGGCGGGTTGATCTCGATTTTCCCGGAGGAGATGAACTGCTCCACCAGCCGGATCAGTTGGGCCAACAGATATTCCTTATTCCCCTTCCAGCCGGGCCTCATCTGGTCATAGACCTGACTGGCCTGTTCAAAGACGATCTTTTGCCATCTAAACTTTTTCCCCAGCTCCTCCAGGTCTATGGCCGAGATCTTCGTGACATCAGGCTTCCCGTCTATGATCGGAGCCATCTGCACCAGGGTGGGGGTTTCATAGGCATTCAGCTCAAGCGGCCTGGTCTTGTTCAAGTCCAGCCTCAGCTCAGGCCGGAATACGTGATCGATCCTGATGATATTCGGCCAGCTAATCTCAAAGTCTTTCTTGTCGTTTACCGCCTCTATTTTAGTCTTGGGAGGAGGGGGAGGCGGCGGCAGACCCTCCGTATCTCCCTCGTGCGGCAGGAAGGTAAACGGCACGCCGAAGATATTGACGTACTCCGGGTCAAATAAGCCCGTTTCTTTGTTGATTTCGTAAGACACCCGCCTGAGCCCGCGCCCTACCACTTGCTCGCAGAGTAACTGGCTCGTAAAGGCGCGAAGCCCCATGATGTGGGTGACGGTCCTGGCATCCCACCCCTCAGAGAGCATACCCACGGAGATTACTTTCTGAATGGCTTCGCCGGGCCTCCCCACCTGTCCGATGGTGTCCACTTTTCTTCTGAGCAACTCCCCTAGTTTCTTCTTTGTGAGCTTTCGGGCGGGCTCGTCTCCTTCCGCCTCCTCTTCCGGCTCGGGCGGGTTATCGTCATTTAACGAAACCGGCTCCTCTTCGGCCTCCGCCATTTCCAGAACCTTGGAGTCGATGTGGAGAATTTTTTCAGGATCGCAAAGCTCGTCGATCAGGATTCTCTTGCGTGTAAAAGCATAGTTCACCCTGGCCGCGGTCTCCGTCCGGTTGGCGACGGTAATCATGACCGGCGGGGTGCGAAGCCCGCTGTCCTTCCATGCCTTCGCCGCTTCAAGCCAGTCCCGGCCCAGGAGGTAGTAACCCACACTGACCAACTGGGGAAGAGGCTCCTGCTCTTGGGCCTTCCGGTTGAGATCGTCCTTTACATGCTCATAGATATGGTAGAGCTTTGATTTGTAGCTTTTCGCATCCGGCAGACCTTCATCCCGCACCACAACGCGGGGCGTCTTTACCAGGCCGGACTCGATCGCGTCGTTCAGGCCGAAGTCGCTCACGATCCAGCCGAAAAGGGCCTCCTCCGAACTCTGCTTGCCGGAGGGAGCGAACGGAGTGGCCGAGAAGTCGTAGCAGGTAAGGATTCCCCGCGCCTTATGGATTCGGTCCAACCCCCCTATCCATTTGGTAGCTTCTTCGATGTCTTCCTTCTTGACGCCTTTGACTTTGGACTCGGCTGGTATTCGCCAGGCGTGGTGCGCTTCGTCATTGATCACGAGCAGGCTACGAGCCGTGGCAATCTCCCCGAGAACTTCTTTGACATAAGCCTCGTCGCTCTTGGCCCCGCGCTTATCGACCGTCTTCTTTCTGGCGAGCTTCTCTTCCGTCTCCCAGTTAAGGCCGTGCCAGTTGCGGATGAGTACCTTTCCCTGGCGGAGCTTGCCGAGCAAGGCCGGAGGGACAATGATGAATTCGTCGTAGAAATTCCCTTTTCCCGCCGGAAGCAGGACTTGGAGGCGGCTTTTTACAGTCAAACCAGGAGCCACCACGAAAACATGCTTGGAGAAGCGGGCGTCCTGCGGATAGGTGACTTTGTTGATGACCTGCCACGCAATCAACATCGCCATGACGACGGTTTTTCCCGAACCCGTGGCCATCTTAGAGGAGAGCCGAGTGAATGCTCCCCCATCGGAGGGAATGTCGATGCCGACCTTGTCCGAAGCCGGGGCCTCCGTGAGCCAGATCAAGGTTTCAATCGCCTCAAGCTGGCAGAAGAAGAGACGGTTCTCTCGCTCTTCGGGGTTATGCCAGTGCTCCAGCAGCCGTTTGGTAATCCCCGTGGCTCCGGGATAACCCGCTTCCCGCCACGCCTTCACCCGCGGGCGGATCTGGTTTACCAAAGGGATTGGGACGAAGATGCCTGGATCGTCAAAGGCCTTGGAGGTCTGGGAAGCTATGACATAGCCGGCCGGTCTCCTGCCTTCTTTCAGGTCGAATGTCCGCGTCTCCCGGTCGTAGCTCCAATATTGCCGGGGCTCCCCGTAGGGTGAGTTGATGATCAGGTGGTCTATGGTGGGCTTGCCCATTAGTCGATCTCGATGATTCTAAGACTCTCGATCCCCCGATCATCCACGATCTTCACGGCCACGCGCTTATGCTTCCCAGACTCGAACGGAAGCGAGACTGTCCCCCGGTAGGCCTCGATCAGCTCTTCGTCGATTTCCGCTTTGAGGTTCTTTGCCAGCCTGGCCCATCCTTCATTCTCGCCAGCCATAGGAAAGAAAACCTGCTTTGGAAAAAGGCTTCGCCCGTCGTAATCGGTGTCCAAAAGCCAGATCGCGATTTTTTCATTCCCGCCGGACTCAATCGTTCCTGTCTTCGTGTTGTAGTAATCGAAACCCAAGACCTCGACTTTATATTTGCCTTTGTCCTTCCCGTCCTTGATTTTCGTGAGCCGTATATCCGGCTGGCCGATGAGCCAGAAGCTTTCGTTGCTCGCCCGCTTTTTCTTGAGATCTTCCGTCAGCAGATCGGCGTTCATCTGCGCTTTCAGCAGCACCACCCCAGGCCATTCCGTTTCATCGATGTCCTTCGCAGCCTCCGGGTCGAACTGGAAGGCGGCGAAAACGACTATCTTCGGCTTGGGAACAAGCTTCTGCGCCTCTTCGATGGCAAGCTCGACCTGCTTCTGTTCAAGCGGAGCATGCTCCGGGCCAAAGGAGATCACGACTCTTTGCGGTTTTCCGTAGATTCCCTCCGGGTCCTTGACCCTGTCCGCGCCCTTGTCGTTCGGCCTCGTCTCCGCTTCCGCGTGGAGCCACCTGGTTCCAGGCAGAGGTTCGACGCGAGAGAAAAGAATGTACTGCCCTCGTTTTCCTCGGATGCCCGTTCTTAACAGCTCATCGCGCCATTCAGCCTGGCGCAGGGTCTCCCCGGACCGGGCGATGGAATCATCAGGCGGCAGCTCCGCCTTTATCTCAAAGAGCGGTTTCACCACTGGCGCCGGGACTGCTTCCACAGTGAAAGGTCCGGTCACTCGCGCTCTTGAATTGTCCACGAAAGGCTGATCGTAGAGGGTCTCCTGATCCGACGGTTCGTTGTTGGCAATGGATTTCAACATGACATGCGGAACTGTCTTGTACTTGAATCCGCTTTCCACCCCTTCGTTGGGGTGTGCAAGTTCATAGTAATCAAAGAGAGCCGTCATCAAGCGCTGTTTTGCTAAAGTAATGGCCACTCTGGACGTATCGCAGGTGATCCAGCGTCGCCCCCACTGTTCAGCAGCGAATGCTGTTGTTCCGCTACCGCAGGTAGGATCGAAGATCAGATCTCCGGGGTCGGTGGTCATAATCATGCAGCGCAGGATAACTTTTGTTGAGGTTTGAACAACATAGTCTTTGTTTTGCTCAGACAATTGATCATTCCATATGTTATCAAGACTCTCGAACGGGAAGTCTGAAAAATACCTCACGTACTTTGGGCTATTCCCATAAACCTCAATCCTATTTGCAGCAACGAGATTGTCTGCGCCTGCCTGATTTGTCTTGAAACTCCCACTCTTGATTGCGAAAGTCTTTCCGAGAATCTCAATGCTTGCACCACTGCCGGACTGACTTCTAAGGTCCGTGAGCGTGTAGATCCTTGCATCTTTCGGCAAATTCGCCTCATTTAAAATCGCTCCGTCTCTTTTCTCCCAATCGCTTATTGAAAGTCTTTCGCCATTCGACAATTCAATCTTTGAGTAATACTCCTTGTAGTAATCGAAGCTCTTTTCGACAAAGAGGGGACGGTATTTGATGTGATTGATATCCTTACAGTACCAGAGCAGGTAATCGCCCGCCTTATCTAAAACCTTCTGCCCGAGTCCCGTGGTAGTCCGGAACGATACCACTCTGACAAAGTTCTTAGGGGTAAAAACCTCATCTAACAATTCCTTTACATGGTGCACGTTCTCGTCCGAAATCTGCACAAAGATACTTCCGCTTTCCGCTAAAAGTTCCCGAACCAAGAGGATCCTGTCCCGCAAATAGGTCAGATACGAGTGTATCCCCAACTCCCAAGTATCCCGGAATGCTTTTATCATCTCTGGCTCTTGGGTAAGATCCTCATCTTTCCCATCTTTGACATCACGCTTGTTTACAAAAGGCTGGAAGTTGGAGCCGTAGCGGATTCCATAAGGCGGGTCGATGTAGATCATTTGAACCTGCCCGGCCATGCCTTCCTTTTCCAGCAAAGAATTCATGACCAGCAGGGAGTCTCCGGCTATCAAGCGGTTCGACCAGTTGTGGGGATGCTTGTAGAACTCGATGGCTTCGCGTAGCGGGGGATTCTCTCCAGGAGATTGAAACAGGGACATTTGCTGATCCGCCTGCCCGTTGCGCTTCCGAACCGCTTCGACGATCGTGCGCGGATCGATCCGCTCGTGGACGTGAAGCGAGACCGTTGGGACTTCAAAGGAAGTCCGTTCCGCTTTCCCTGACCAAACCAACTGCGGATCGAGATGCGGATCGTAGGCGTATTTTTTCTTTCCGGTTTCCTTATCGGTCTCTGGTGTTACCAGCCCGACCGGAGGATTATTAACCCGCTTTTTGCCTTTGTGATCGTACTGGTCGATAGGTTTCTTCTTCGACTTCGTCGCCTTCGCCACTCGAGGGTCTCCCTTCCATCCGCTGTCTCCAGGGGAAGCTGGGTCGGATCACAACAATTTAACCCGCTTAGAGTGCGCCTGTAAAGCCAAAAGTGAAGGGCGTTTGGATCAAGAATTAGAACGCCAAAGGTCCCCGACGCCCTTTCCTCTCTCGTGCCAATCCCCGTTAGCTTTTTTCTTTACAATTCCCATAGGAGGCGGTAACATTCCGTTCAACGGCTTAGGCCGACCTGCCTGTCTGATCCCACAGGCATGCCCGTTTTATCCCCAATGCCACGTAGGGGATTCTGTCGGAACTCCGTTGTTCCCAGGCATTAGGGATAAAACGCTATACGTCTAGGTGTCTAATTGGAGAAAGGAGAATCACATGGCAAAGAAGAAGGTATTCGTGAGCTTTGATTTCGACAACGACAAGTCGCTCAAGGATTTGATCGTTGGTCAGGCGCGACTACCTGACTCACCATTTGAGGTCATCGATACTTCCCTGAAGGAAGCCGCCCCGATGAAGACTTGGGAGGACAAGGCTCGTGTTGCGATCAAGCGGTCAGAGATTGTGTTGGTAATGGTCGGGTCGAATACGCATAAAGCACCCGGTGTCCTCAAAGAAGTCCAGATGGCTAGAGATGAGAAAATACCCATCGTTCAAATGATCGGGCACAAAGATGGGAACTACACAGCTGTTCCCAACGCTGGCCGGCTATATGCGTGGAACTGGGACAACCTCAAGAACCTCCTGAGCTAGTGTCGAATGAGTGCCCTCAACCTCGACTCGCCCTCGGTTCAGAGCTACCTGGGGATTCTCCAAGGCGTCATCACACGGATGGCGACGAATAGCGCCAACGCAAAAGCATGGTGCATAGCGCTCGTTTCAGCGATCGTTGTCATCATCGCCGACAAGGGCCGGCCCGAGTACGTATGGATCTCATGCGTGCCCATCGTCTTGTTCTTCGCTCTCGACGCCTACTACTTGGGGCTAGAGCGTCTCTTCCGCGACGTCTACAACGGTTTCGTTCGCAAGCTGCATGAGGGCACAGCAACGGTCGAAGACACATTCATTGTCACTCCAGGCACCGGCGGCCAGATTTTCGGTGCCGCCGCGCGAGCGACGGGGTCGTTCTCAATTTGGCCGTTCTACCTCCTGCTCATAATCATGCTGTTGCTCGTGAAGGCGTGGGTCTTGTGATCGCGGCGACTAGACACCTAACACGATGCAGCGGACGGTCCGCTTCGCGGCCTGCCGCTGATCGCGAACGTTGAACCCCATAAAGAAAGGACAAGTCATATGGCCAGAAAAACTGTCGATTTCAACAAGACAGGCGTAGAGAAGCTCCCCGATGATAAACCAGTTATCTATAAAATCCTTACCGACAGTGGTAAAAATAACTACACTGGTGTAGCAAAACGCGGCCGCGTTCAAGAAAGAATTCAAGAACACCTTCCTGGCGGTAAAGATTATGTGCCCGGCACCAAAGTTCAAATCGAACAAATGAAGACCATCAACGATGCCGAACAAAAAGAGGTGAACATCATTTCTCGAACTAAACCAAGATACAATGACCAGGGCAAATAGGTTCTAACGACGGCTTACAGCGGCCCGCGCTGGCGCGCGGTCGCTGACCCCGCAGAGGGAAAAAGGGGACATTGAGAGGGAAAAAGGGGACATTGTACTTTTCGCGGGGAAAGGCGTGGGAGTCAGGTCTTGTAGTCACACATTATCGTAATGCAAGACGCGACCCTAAAATCCGAGGGTTACCCAGGAAAAATCCTACGGCCGAGCCCAACAATGATGCCCCGTGAAGATTCGGATGATAGTGTTCTGGCGCCTCTGACACCGCCGCAGCGCAGGGTCTTTCTCTCGTCCGTCTTTCAGGAAATCTCTCCCGACGGCGCAACCCAAGGTTATTTCAGGCTCCGGCGGACCATATACGACATCGGGGAACAGGAAGGCGTGCCGGTATGGGTGGCCGAAGTGGATCGGGAAGATCTCGGTCGTGACACGCCTTGGACAAAAAACCTTACCGCGTGCATTGAGGTTCTGATCGATTCTCCACTGCTAATTGTCATCCTTTCCCATCGGGCGGGCCGTCCGGTTGACCTCGGAGAGCTCGGCTCAGCCGCATCCAGCATATTCGAAGTTGAGCTATTTCATGCCTCTCAATGGAAGGTGCCCACCGTCTTCTATGTCGTAAGAGGCTACGAACCCGCGCCAGAACTCACGAATCTCATCAGCATCCTCAGGCTTCAGGAAAACAAGAATTGGTTCGTTCTCGATGAGAACGAGATTGAGCGCCACGTTCGCTCCCTTTTAAGGCATTTCAAGACGGGAACCCTTGCGGAAGATTGGGCTCTCCGAGCGATCCCTGACCGTTTGTCAGATGGGAAGTCGTTTGCCGCGGTCGAGCAGGAAATTCAGTCGGACACCCTCAGTTTTATCGGCAGGTTCGGGCCGCGCGGCCGTTCCGATTTCAATATGCGGCGTGTTGACCGCTTTCTCGGGCTTGCCAGGCAGGAAGCGGAACGCGGCAACAATGTCGATCGCCTAAGCTATCTGTGGATGGCAATGCGTGACCTTTCAATTGGGGAAGCATTGGAACTCGCACGCGCTGAAAAATGGGCCGAACTGTCCGAACAGTGGCCGTCAGTCGCAGCGTGGCTTGGTCTCCATGGGCCGCTGAATACGGGAGTATCAGCCGCGTTTCACACGCAAAACGACCTCAGGAGCCGCGGATTCTTCAGGGATCGGGAGTTTCCGTACGGACCATACGCCAGCGAATTCTATTCTATGGGGCTCGCCTGTGAGACGCCGCGGTGGCAACGGCGGCGTTTCGCTGCCGCAGTTCAATTGGCCTCAAGACACACAGCGTCACATGCGTATGATCCTTCAGGCGCCCTGGCGATCAGGGCAAGCGCAAAGCTGCGTCTTGCCCGGCTGGGAAGACCGTGGCTCGTTTGGAGCGCACTTTCGGACTACCGGCAGGTTTGCCGCATCAGAGAAAAGATCGGCGCCGACGATTCCGCTGTGGGCGAAGCCCTCGTCGAGTCGGCTTTTGCAGAATTCCAGGTCGCTCGTTTCATGCCCTGGAAGCGAACCAACGCTCTTGCCCGCATGCGTGAGGGCGTTGCTCTTCTGGAATCGAAGATCGTGCCTCCCAGGGTCGGATTCGTTGTAAGGGCAAAACGGAAATTTGCGCTGGCGCTGGAGCAGGCAGGATTCCGAGACGAAGCCGAGGCACAGAAAAAAGGCGCGGCTGATCTTGCAACGCGATACGGCATCCTCGGCCAGCTCAGACAGATGCGAGATCGCTGAAGCTTGCCCATCACTCTATTGAAAGGGTATGGGGTGATATTTGTGATTCGTGGTTTCGGGAAATTTAAAGGAGTCTTTTCACATAACCCACAGCATGACCTCGGAGCGCTGTCTATCTGTGCGGACACGCAGACAGGTCTCCCCGCGCACATAAAAGCAGACGCCACTGATCGATCACCAAACAACATTCGGCAACGCGGATGCCAGGCTCGCTCGTGGCTTCTTAGAGATCCTCCGCCTGGCCTGGAATTTCCGGGGACGGTATACTTCATTTCCTTTTCTTCCCCTTTTGCCAGCCGCGGAATCAGGTGTTTGACAATGTGAAGTCATCAGCCTAGACTTTGGGTAAATGGGTACAAAGCAAATCACAGTAAACGCTGAATGGGACCCGGAGGCCAAAGTCTGGGTCGCGACCAGCGATGATGTCCCCGGGCTCATCACCGAAGCCGACACCATTGAGGCTTTGGCAGAAAAACTCTCCGTCATGATCCCCGAGCTCCTGGAAGCGAACGGTGCTTTGGCAGGCAACGCGGTCCGCGAAGTGCCTATCAATCTGATTGCCCACCGCGAACAGGTTATCTCGCTCCGCGACTAAATGGCAGACTACTCGCCCGATGTGAAGCGGATTCTCCGGGCGAACGGGTGTTACTTTCACCGCCAGGGCAAAGGCGATCACGAGATTTGGTACAGTCCCATAACGAACCGCTATTTCCCAGTAGACAACAAGATTCTTTCCCGTCACACCGCAAACGGCATTCTTAGACAGGCAGGCTTACCGAAAGAGTTTTAATGTTTCGTTTGGGGTAGAAAAGGTACCGAATTTAAAGGGTCGGGGGTCTTTTCACGTAACCTACGGCATGACCTCGGAGCGCTGTCTATCTCACGCGGCCATAAGAGCAAATGCCACGGACTGATCACCAGACAGTATTCGGCAACGCGAATGCCAGGCTCGCTCGTGGCTTCTTGGAGATCCGCCGCCCGCACTGAGTAGTACGAAGCGCGTATCGAAATGCCTGTCCTGATTAGGCCCGCAGGGCCGTATCGAAGGGGTGAGAACACGAGGATGGCGCGATATGACTCACCCCTTCTATCTTATGGATGGCATTCCCGTCGTAAAAGACTCCCGAACAACCCTTTATCCCGCTTCGAGGTCATCAAGAAAATTCTTCAACACCTGGGCCTGTGGGAAGAGGCTCATGCCCCGGCGGATAGCGACCCCGCGAGAGGAGAGATCACCCTGGATCTTTCCTACAGCCAGTCAATGTAAAAAACCCTCGCCACCTCTCGGCGGGAGGCCATGTCCAGGTCTGTCTTAAAACCGAACTCGGGTTGACATAATAGGCCGTTATCGGATACTGTCGGCCCCAAAACGAGCGATGGGCAGCCGGTTTGCGCGTCCGAGTGCTCTGTAGGGCTCTCGGCGGCGGGCTGACGAGTGACTGTCTCGAGGACTTTTGGGTTCTTGGTGGCTATACCTCAAAAAGAAATTCCTATCATTTTATCATTTTGACTTTGCTAGAGCTTCCAGACTATAAGCCAAGGAGGGTCAACTGCTAAACCTTAATTTGGACAAGAGTGACTCGGACTATTGGATTTGTCACTGCTGCGGGGAGTTTAACCCGCGTGTTCCAAACTTGCGTTTAAAGGAGGTGTCTAATGGATTGGGAAAAAATTAAACTCGGTGCGTGGAGTGCCGTTGGAGGTGCGATCATATTAGCCATTGTCGGTTTCACCTGGGGCGGATGGGTTACCAGCGGCACTGCTGAGGCAAAGGGCAAAGAGATCGCCGCCGATGCTGTCGCCGCGCGCTTGGGATCGATTTGTGTCGCACAGTTTAACCGGGACCCGCAGAAGGGCGAGAAGCTCAAAGAAATGAAGGACAAAGATGTTTGGGACAAAGGCCGCTATATTGAAAAGCAGAGTTGGGCGATCATGCCGGGCGAGGATAAAGTCGATAGCAAGGTTGCCGATGCCTGCGCCAAGCAACTTACGGAGAAGCCCTCATAGAATTCCGGGCGGCGATTTCCGGGCTCTAGTAGGGTCCTAGGGTCAGGTCTAGTATCGTAGCTCATCTCGAAACAAGTCACGTCTTACCGGCCGCGCCGGAAATTCATAGGGGCCGGGGGTCTTTTCACGTAACCCACAGCATGACCTCGGAGCTCTGTCTATCTCACGCGGCCATAAAAGCCCTGTGGAGTATGGACCGCGACTCCACAGGGCAGGCCCGCTCGTGGCTTCTCGGAGATCCACCGCCTGGCCTGAGTAGGCCCGCAGGGCCGTATCGAAGGGGTGACAATGCGAGGACGGCGCGACATGACCCACCGCCTCTTTCGTATGGATGGCTCTCCCATTGTAAAAGAGTCCCTTATCCCGCCCTCGGTACCCAAAGTAAACTCAAAAAACGGTCACGATCACTACTACGGATAGCAGTTTATATCCTGTAGTCTATTCGTGCATTCGAGCAGCACGCTTCACAATAAAAACCTAAATCTGCTCTTGATTTTGTCCTATTTTATATGCAAAATGTGCATTACCAATACACGGAATGCCGCAAAACCATAAAAACAGCCTCAAGACGCTCGGACCTTTGGCTGCGTTGCTCGTAACTACCCTCCACGAGTGCAACCAGGTCTTGTTCGGAGTCAGGGATGTTAAGGCAATTACCGGCTTGGCGGATCCCTCAGCCAGGAGCTTCGTCCGCTCGCTCGTGGAAAGAGGTGTGGTGACCCGCCTCAAGCCCGGGCTCTTCATCCTTGTTCCCTTCGAGTTGGGGAAAGAAACCGAGTACATGGGCCATCCCTGGCTTGTGGCAAAGGCACTGGCCAGCGGGGATGACTATTATCTATCTTACGGCACGGCGATGGAGGCGCACCAGATGCTCACGCAGCCACAACTCGTGGTCTATGTGAGCACCCCTAATCCTAAACGAGCGCGCTCAATCATGGGGACAGAATTCCGTTTCGTCCGCTGCACGAAAAAACAGATCTTCGGAATTGAAGAGCACTGGGCAACAAAACAAGACAAGGTCAGGGTCAGCGATATCGACCGCACCATCATCGATGGCCTGAAGCAACCCGAGTACTGTGGAGGCATAACAGAAGTCGCCAAGGGTCTCTGGATGCAACGGGAGAAAGTCAATCCGGAGCGCCTTGTCGAATATGCGATCCGTCTCAACATCGGCGCTGTCATCAGGAGGCTGGGGTATTTGCTGGAACTCTACGAGCTGGGATCAGACGAAACAGCAAAGGCGCTGACGAATCGCCTCACGAACACCTACGTTCCTCTGGATCCTGTTTTGCCCAGCCAGGGAAAGCACCTCCACCGCTGGCGCCTTCGTCTGAATGTTGAGCCGGAAGAACTTTTATCGGTTGTAAGGATCTGACGCCTTGATCGCCCAGCGCAACCTTTCAGTCCTTTCCAACCGCCTGGCGAAGGCAGGGGAACGACGGATTCCTGAAAGTGTTCTTGAGCGGGATTATTGCCTGTCATGGTTTCTTGTAGGTCTCTCACGAAGCCCGCTTCGAAGCCGCCTGTTTTTCAAAGGAGGAACAGCCCTCAAAAAATGCTACTTCCCGGATTACCGCTTCTCCGAGGACTTGGATTTTACACTCGCGGAGAAGGTGCCTTTCGAATCCATCCGCAAGGATCTCGACGTTGCGTTTGAAGAGAGTTATCGCGACTCCGGCGTTGTACTCCGCTATGCTCGTTCTGACCGACAACCCCACGCCAACAGCCACACGTTCTACCTTACCTATGAGGGCCCTCTGGGAGGCTCTCCTTCCGGAAAAGAAGTAAAGACGGACATCACCATCAGGGAAAAAGTGATCTATCCTATCGAAGAGCGACCTGTGCTGCGGGCCTATGAGGAGTACGAAGACATTCCGGGAAATGCCGTCGTCAAGGTTTACTCACTGAAAGAAATTGCAGCTGAGAAGGTCATTGCTGTCTGCGATAGGGCGAGGAACGAACCGCGCGACCTTTATGACCTTTGGTATCTATGCGAGCAGGCCCACATGGACTTGGCGGAAGTTACTGACGCTATCGCGGGCAAGCTTGAGTTTCGCGGCCAAACCATTGAAACGATTCGCGGGCGGTTGGAGACTAAGCATGCGCGGCTCCAACGATTGTGGAGCCAGAGGCTGGCCGGACAGATGGCAAAATTGCCGGAGTTTGATGGTGTTTTTCGTGCTGTCCGGAGAGCTTTCCGTCAGGCCGGCATCAGCGCGAGTTGAGTTTCGATCTTTCTGATTTAGCACCCGCTACAGATTCCGCCTGGGGTTCGGTCTGCTCCATTGAGGTCACCACCAAGAGGAATTTAAAAGGAGTCTTTTCACGTAACCCACGGCATGACCTCCGAGCTTTGTCTATCTCCCCGCGGCCATAAAGGCTGATGCCACCGACTGATCACCAGACAATTTTCGGCAACGCGGATGCCAGGCTCGCTCGTGGCTTCGTGGAGATCCACTGGTGACAATGCGAGGACGGCGCGACAGAACTGAACGACCTGGAGACGCGCGGCATCTATCCCAGCCTTATGTTCTGCACGACAATGCCCAGGGTGGGCGCCCTCGAGAGGGGGCCATCCGCGGTAAGCAGGGGGGCATCGTACAGACGTGCCGCCGCCACATAAAAGGCGTCATAAGCGCTTACGTTATGCCGATGCCGCCAGGCTTCGCGGAGCAGAGCCGCGTGTGAAATGCGATCGATCGGCCAGGCCGCCAAGTCGTCCAGTGCCAACCGAGCCCGGCGCTCTTCGAGCCGCTGGCGCAGAACGGCGCGGCGCAAGACGGACAGAACCTCAACATCAAGAAGCTCGGGTGCAGCTAAAAAGGCCCCTTCAACGATTTCGGCGATCTTGCGACCCAGGGTCGTCCGCAGAAGGAATTCTGCGGCGACGGAGGCGTCAATCACGCACCGCTTCACCCAAGCTCCGCATCGCGCTGCTGCCGCTCCTCCTCAAGTAATGAGGAGGCAGAAGTGCCGAGCTCGGTCACTGGACGTTTGGCAAGACACTCCTCCCACTCGCTTCTGGCCAGCTCGCGCTCGATCGCGGAGAGCACAACCTCGCTGATCGTGCGTCTCCGTTTTCTCGCATGCCGCCGCAAGCGCTGATGTAAGGAACCGGAAATGTTTTTGACCTGCAGGTTTGGCATGACATGAATATGGCATGCTAGAAGCATGCCGTCAAGAACTGTGAGCCTCCGTTCGCTGATGGTGATTCACGGACAAAAGCCACTGGAAAAGTCCTCCCATCACGCCCCAGAAGATAATCAGGCCCGCCAGCGATAAACCCCGGAATTCCCACACGAGCTGAGACCGGGGGGGTCAAGACGGGGTGTTCAGGCAGACCTTTTTGACTTTTTGGGCCGTCGCCCTTCTCTGGGAAATTTAAACGAGTCTTTTCACGCAACCCACAGCATGACCTCGGAGCGCTGTCCATCTCACGCGGCCATAAAAGCAGATGCCACTGATTGATCACCAGACAATATCCGGCAACGCGGATGCCAGGCTCGCCCGTGGCTTCTTGGAGATCCACCGCTTGCCCTGAGTAGGCCCGCAGGGCCGTATCGAAGGACTGAGAATTCGAGGACGGCGCGACGCGACTCACCGCTTCTATCGTGTGGATGGCTTTCCCGTCGTAAAAAACTCCTTATTCCGCCCTTTTCTTTAAGGAACCTGGTCCGCCATACCGCCCGCGGTATCAATCTAAGTTGCCAGTGTCGCTTGGAAAATTGATTTATCGCGGCTCGTCCGCCGGCCTCAAAGAATAACTGGTGCTGCGCCCACCGCCAGGGTCCTTGGCAAGAATGCCATGATCAACGAGGTCCAGGATGTCACGTAATGCCGTATCCTGCGAACATTTCGCAATCTTCGCCCATTTGGATGAGGTCAGCTTGCCTTCGAACCCGTCCAGCAGCTTGTTCAGCATCAGATGCTGGCGGTCGTTGAACGATATGTCCGCATGCGCTTCCCAAAAACGGGCTTTGCGCAGAACGCTGGCAAGCGTTTCTTCCGTACCGTCAAAGGCACGGTCGAGACAACCGAGAAACCATTCCAGCCAGGACGTAGTATCAAGGCCGCCTTTCTGCGTTTTCTCCAAGATGTCGTAATAGGTCTTTCGTTCGATCCGGATCTGCGCCGACATGCTGTAAAAACGCTGCGGGCTCTGTTCGGAACGGGCCAGCGCCATATCAGCAATTGCGCGCGCAATGCGCCCGTTCCCATCCTCGAAGGGATGAATGGTGACAAACCACAAGTGAGCAAGCCCTGCCCGCAGGACAGGATCTGTATCATCTGTGCCATTGAACCATTTGAGAAACGCCGTCATCTCCTTCTTAAGACGCTTTGCCGTCGGTGCTTCAAAATGCACACGCTCCCGTCCGAGCGCCCCGGAAACGACTTGCATCGGTCCCCTGGAATCATCGCGCCACCGGCCAACAGGGATCTTCCTAATACCGCTGTAGCCCGTCGGGAAAAGCGAGGCATGCCAGCCGGCCAACCGTTCGGCGGTCAGCGGCGCACTGTATTTCTGCGTGGCGTCCAGCATCATTTCGACCACGCCCTCGACGTTGCGGTCGGCAGGTGCCAGCGCACCGACATCCATTCCCAGCCGCCGTGCAATAGAAGACCGCACCTGATCGCGATTCAGAATCTCGCCTTCGATTTCGGAAGATTTAAGAACGTCCAGAGTCAGGGTCTGCAGCGTTGCCTCCGCCCGCAACGAGAAGCCCAGAGTCTCCATCCGGCCGATCAGGCGCCCCTGGCGGTGGCGCAACGCTGCCAGCGGGCCGGCCAGCTTTTCCTGGTCCCACTGGAAATCCGGCCAGTCCGGCAATTCATGAATAGAGCGACTCATTCACCGCACCTCATGCGGAGAATATAGCATATAATCACCGCATCTTTCAACCGTGTTCACCGCGCTCTATGCGGAGAATACGGGCACTATTCACCGCAGCATATACTTGCTACTGTCCGACCGGAAGCGTTTGCCCCATCACCTCTCCTTTCCCCGGTTTCCTCAAAAAACACCTGATCCTGACCGAGCTTGAGCTTGGGGTTAGGGTACGGAATCCGGCGTGATATTTGTGATTCTTGGTTTCGGGAAATCTAAAGGGGGTCTTTTCACGTAACCCACGGCATGACCTCGGAGCGCTGTCTATCTGCCTGTGCGGACACGCAGGCAGGTCTCCCCGCGGCCATAAAAGCTAACGCCACTGATTGATCACCAGAGAATATGTGGCAACGCGGATGCCAGGCTCCCTCGTGGCCTAAAGGGCATAGAGGATCGAGTTGTTTTCTAAACCCTGAGGTGTTAGGAGAACGAGAAACATATTTGGAGGAACCCTATGCCCCAAAATCTGATCACGTCTGTAAAAAGAGAGATCGACCGGCTTAAGAAGGAGATAGGTCAGCGAGCTTTCGAACTGGCCGCTTCAAAGGATGAGCTAATAAAGCACCAAAGGGCCTATCGACTCCTGGCAGGCAGGGACACGAAGGCACAGCGACCGGGAAGAAGGCGTGGCAGGGCCAGAAGAACCACTCCGGCAAATTGGAATGCCATGTTGGATCAGCTTCCCAGCCGTTTCACCGTTGGGGATCTCGCCAAGGAAGCGGGTGCCAGACGAAAATCGTCCGGCTATGTCCGCCAAGTCGCGGTGAGGTGGGCGAAGCAGGGGAAGACCAAAAGGATTGGGCGGGGAAAGTATCAAAAAGTTGAGCAGGGTAAGTCGCGCGTTGCGGCGGCTTCCCAAAGGAAAAAATAATAGAGGCTTAGAATAGCTTAGGGGTCACTTTGTTTATTTCGTTTGTATTAGATTAGCCGGTCCAGCAAGGCCAGCGCTGGGCTGACTCGAATCCCCTCGGGAGTAAGATAGTCCTTGCTGCCGGTTCCCGACACCTGCCACGCCTCAGCCTCGGGGAACCGCGCTTTCAGGTAGCGAAGGCCCCGATCAACATCGGTGTCTGCCCACTTGCATTCAACAAGTAACTGCGGCCGTCGTCCCTCGACTACGACGAAGTCCACCTCGCGGTAATTTTCGACTATGGTCAATATTACTCACGGTGATTTTTGACCCTAATTGAAAATCGCGTCACTGCCAGAACTGTGGAATGGTGGAAACCGGGATGTTGGAACCGTGGAGTAATGGAATAACGGCTGCTCTGCCCATGCGCGCTTCCAGCTCATAGGGTTCACGCCTCGATGGGATTCTGCGGATTTGGCGGTTGGTATCCAGTTCGCAAGTTTGCCATAACCACCTTCCTGATCTTCCCAAGTCTGCAAAGATTCAACAGCTTGCTTCAACAAAACCTGGC
>Ga0209211_10006310_pt1 | contig 17244 bp, 17 predicted proteins | sample RifGroA2_FD_183992 | JGI IMG/M metagenome (GOLD analysis project Ga0209211, IMG submission 183992) | Groundwater microbial communities from Rifle, Colorado, USA - Groundwater A2 (SPAdes) (version 2) | ecosystem: Environmental > Aquatic > Deep subsurface > Groundwater | place: Rifle, Colorado... | reverse complement strand
AAGATCATTAAAAAATCCGGAAGTATTTGCTCCCGGATTTTGTTTTAACTAATGTTCTTGTTTTTTATTATTCCTGAACTTTAACTTGAATTTCAATTGTTCCTGCATCAGTGCCAGTAATTGCAACTACTTTAGCAATACCTTTTTTAGAAGCATTAGCAGATGTTGAAGCCGTTTCAAATACAACTACATTTCCAACTGCTAATTCGTTTACTTTTTTAACAGTAGTTAAACTTTCTGCAGCAGCAGCAACAATTTCTTCATCAGTAGTTGCTGCATCAAATTCTGATGCTGATAATGTTGATAAAGCCATTAAAGTAACATTTTTAGTATTCCAACCTGCTATTCCAGGGTAAATATCTTGGGCATCTGTAGTGCTAGGAGCGGCTAATGTTGCATGATTTGTAGCTCCATAGAAATAAACAAAATCAACTTTATCTGAATTTGTTGCTGCATCAGCAGAAGTATAAACAACTCCATTAACTGAAGCAAAAGAACTTCCTTCTGAAGCATTATATGAACCTAGTATTATATCATTGTAAGTTGTTATTGGGCCTGAAGAAGCAACAACTGTAACAGTTATTGTTTTAGTATCTGTTTGTCCATCTTTATCGGTTGCAATAAATGTATATGCATAAATTCCAGTACTTACTAAAGTAATAAATTCCTGACCTTGATATAAGTCTTCGTCTATATCAGTTTTTGGATAACCATCAAGATCGTTGTTTGTTAATCTGATTGTAAACGATTCTAAATCAGCAGAACCTTTTGAAACAATCCATTTAAAAGAAAATGCATGGTCAACTTCTACTGTAGCATCAGCAGTAATAATGTCGGTACCAGCAACAAATTCAATGGTTGGAGGAGTTGCTTCCTCGTCTTCGCAAGAAGTGAAAAATCCTACAGATAGAACTGCAAAAGCAAAAAATAATAATTTAATTGTTTTCATAATTTCAAAATTTAGTTATGTTAGTAAATAATGTTTTTATATTTTTAATCAAGATAATAAGATTAAACAAAAATAACAAAATTATTGCTTGATGGTTCATTAAATTGGATTTAATGAATTTTTCAATTGTGTTTTTGTTAGATGAAAAAAAAGGAACAAAAGTTGCAGTGAAAGAAAAAATTAATAATAGTTAAATTCCTAAACCATATTTTTTAATGAAACGATTCTCTTTACCTAACAATTTTTTATAAACTTCGTAAAATAAATTTGCGTTATTTAAATAAAACAAATTTGATTTTGAATTGTATTTAAACTATAAAATTTAAACCAATGAAAAAATATATTGTGATTATGTTATCGCTACTGATATTCAGTAGTTGTGATCTGTTGGAAGATCTTTTAGGTGATGGAGAAAATGGATTAAGTAGTTCGGAAATAGTTGAAGGTTTAAAAACTGCCCTCGAAATTGGAACCGATACAGCATCAACAGTAATGTCTGCAAACGATGGGTATTACAATGGAAGCCCTTTACTGGCTTTAATTCAATTACCCGATGAGGTTGAGCTTATTCGTTCTAAAATCAACAGTAATTCAACTGTTAAATTATTAAGTGAACAGGTTGGGTTAGATGACAAATTTGACGATGTAATTTTGGCGGTTAATCGCGCAGCCGAAGATGCAGCTAAAGAAGCAGCACCAATTTTTAAAGATGCCATTTTTAGTTTAACAATTAGCCAGGGATTAGATATTTTACAAGGTGTTGTTCCACAAGACGCAGGTACTAAAGCAGTATATTCTGAATTTGATTCTACTGCGGCAACTCAATACTTAAAATTAAAAACATTCGACAACCTTGTGGCATTGTATGCACCAAAAATAAATACATCGCTTGATAAAGATCTTGTTTTAAATACTTCTGCAAACGAAATATGGAGTACGTTTACTACAAACTACAATAGTTTACTATCAGTAATTAATAGCAACCCACTTACAAGTAGTTTAGATACTCAATTAGGTTTGCCATCAACAATTAATACCGATTTAGCAGAGTTTTCAACCGAGGTTGCCCTTGATGAGTTGTTTTTCAGAGTGGGAAAAGAAGAAAAAAATATTCGTAAAGATCCATTCAAATGGGCGAGTTCAATTATTCAAAAAGTATTTGGTTATGTTTTTGATTAAAAAATAATTTATATTGCATTTTATTCACCTAACAAAAAAGTAATATATGAAAACAAAAATTTCAATTTTTTTATTTCTATTCGCATTTATTATTTCACCAAAATTGTTTGCACAAGATGCAGATAAATTTCTTGGTTACTGGTTAACACAAGATGGTGATTCACAGGTTAAAATTTTTAAAGCAAAAGATGGAAAATATTATGGTGATATTAAATGGTTAAAAACACCAAATGAAACAGATGGTTCTGCAAAATTGGACAAAAATAATTCAGATGAAAAACTAAAAAAAAGACCAGTACTTGGATTACAAATTTTAAAATCATTTGAATACAATGCCAAAGATAAAGAATGGGTTGATGGAACCATTTACGATCCTAAAAATGGCAAAACCTACAAGTGTTTCATCCGTTTCAAAGAAGGAGATGAAAAGACATTGTTGGTTAAAGGTTTTATTGGATTTTCGTTGTTAGGAAGAGAAGTAGTATGGCAAAAAGAAGAAAAATTAAGAGAATAATAGATTTACAAATTTATTGAGAATACCCGCTTTTGCGGGTATTTTTATTTTATACCAAGATTTGTTCTAAAAGATTTAATCACATTAGAACAATATCATTGGTAAATGCCGATATATGTTTATAATCTTTTTGTAAGTTTACGAAACAAAAAGATAATTATAAACACTTATCGGTATCAATTATGGATACACAAAAAGTTATTGAAAACACCATAGGTTTTGTTAAAGGTAAACTTGAAGGTGATAGTTCCGGGCACGATTGGTGGCATATTTACAGAGTATGGAATATGTCACATAAAATCCAAGCTGTTGAAGGCGGCGATTTGTTTGTTATTGATCTTGCTGCTTTACTTCACGATATTGCCGATTGGAAATTTAATAAAAACGAAAGTGCTGGTTTAATAGTAGTTTCAGACTGGCTTGAAAGTCAAAAAGTAGCTCCGGATGTTATTCAAAAAGTAATTTACATTATTGAACTTATTTCGTTTAAAGGCGAAGGAGAGAATAATAAAATGGCGTTACTCGAAGGCCAAATTGTTCAGGATGCCGATCGCTTAGATGCAATAGGAGCAACAGGTATAGCACGTACATTTGCTTTTGGTGGTTGGAAAGGGAATGAAATGTATAATCCCGGAATAAAACCTGTTTCAAATATGAATTTCGATCAATATAAGAAATCAAACGGAACAACAATTAATCATTTTTACGAAAAGCTATTGCTGTTAAAAGATCGTATGAATACCAATACAGGAAAGAAGATTGCCGAAAACAGACATGCATTTATGGAGCTTTTCTTAAATCAATTTCATAACGAATGGGAAGGTTTAAAATAATTTTTTTAAATTCGTGAATACAAATAAATATTGCAAGAACTAGAAATTTATTTATGGGCTAAAGCCCAATTGTATTTTGTGTAAGACTAACCCCAGCCTTAAGGCTGGGGTTAAAAGGTCTAATTTACTAATGGACTTTAGTCCTGTCCCTTTTATATGACACTGGTGAATATGAATAGTATTATGAATATTTTCAAAAAGTACATTCTTGGTTTTTACGAATTGTTTTATCCCAATTTATGTGTTGCTTGCGAAACGCATCTCCTTAATCAGGAAAAGCTTATTTGTACTAAATGCTTGTATAACCTGCCTAAAACAAACTACCATAAAGAAATTGACAATCCTGTTTCTCAACTTTTCTGGGGTAGAACAAAAATTGAATATGCAACAGCGTATTACTTTTTTAATAAAGGAAGTAAATACCAGGACATGATGCATAAGTTTAAATACAACGGTTTAAAAGAAATTGGTTTTGAATTAGGTAAATCGTTTGGCTCTCAAATTAAAGAAAGTGTTTTTAATCAGGTAGATATAATTATCCCTGTTCCATTACATCCAAAAAAATTAAAAAAGCGCGGGTACAATCAAAGTGATTGGTTGGCAATGGGGTTGTCCGAATCTTTAGAAAAACAAATTGATACCAATATATTAATACGTGCAGTTGCAACAGATACACAAACCCGTAAATCACGTTTCGAACGCTGGAAAAATGTGGAAAATATATTTCGGATTACAAACCCTGAAATGTTGGAAGGTAAACATATTTTACTGGTTGATGATGTTGTTACTACAGGTTCTACTCTCGAAGCTTGTGCAAATGTTATAATGGAAATTAAAAATACAAAAGTGAGTATTGCTGCGCTTGCAGTTGCTTAAAAATTTTTGGCTTAAGCATCGTAAAGAAATAAAAGTTACAATTTTTAACTTTTAATAAATGTTGAATATCCAACATCGAACAGCAGAATGTCCAAGAAGTGCAACCATTTCGACATTCATTATGGGGTATTGGTTATTGGATATTTAAATCAAAATGATAAGTTTATTTCATTACAACTCCTTATTACATGTAGCTAATTAATGTCTGACCATAATGTCAATTATAGGGTATATAGGTATAAGGAAATAGGGAATGACAGGAAAAATCCTTATACCATATACCCCGATACCCCATACCTTTATACCTTTTTTACTTTTCCAATTCTCCCCAACGTTTCGAATCAATTTCAAATCCTGCAAGGTCTAAAATCCTGTTAACAACAGAATTAACGGCATCTTCAATAGTTTTTGGTTTATTATAAAACGATGGTGAAGCCGGACAAATGATTCCTCCTGCTTCGGTTATCAATTTCATGTTGTGTATATGAATAAGACTGTAAGGCAATTCGCGTGGTACAAGAATAAGTTTTTTACGTTCTTTTAATAATACATCAGCAGCACGGGTAATTAAATCGTCTGATGTTCCATTGGCTATTCGTCCTAATGTTCCCATTGAACAGGGACAAATAATCATGGTATCAAATTGTGCCGATCCTGAAGCAAAAGGTGCATAAAAATCGTTTGTAGAATATTTTTTGAATGGATATGTTGAATACGATTTGTCTCCAAGTTCATATTCCCATATTTCTTCGGCGTTTTTTGAAAATACAATTCCGATTTCCTGAATCTGGGAATCAAGGTTTTTAAGTTTGTCAAACAATAACTTGGCGTATATAGATCCACTTGCACCGGTAACAGCAATTACAATTTTGTGTTTTTTCATTATTTTAGGTTTTACCACTAACTGTGTGAAATAAAATTAAATTACCATTTTTAAACTAACCCTAGCCTTTAGGCTGGGGAATAACCCACAACATAATTCACGGGCTTTAGCCCTTCATCTTTATAAATCCGTGTTTTTCAATGAATTCGTTATACTCTTCCACATATGTCTTCTTTCTGTGATGTTCTTCCTGATGTTTAATATAATCCCTAACAGTATTTACTTGCGATTCGCTTACCGATACTGCATAATATTCATCAGACCACTCAAAATTTTTAACTATGATTTTATTTTTATTTATCCAAAAGGATGATTCTCCTTTAATCAATTGAATTACATCAGCAATACATTGCTTTGGGTTTAATGATATCAGACAATGAATATGGTCTAAATGATCGTTCATAAAATCAATATAAATATTTTTATTTGATGCATTTTCATTAATATGCTGCAATACAATGCGTTTATTTTCAGAAGTTAAAAAAGGAGTGTGCTTTTTTGTTCCCCAAACTGTGTGTACCCATATTCTAACGTATGCCATTACTTTCTTATATTATGGGCTGAAGCCCAATTGTTAGGTTGTTTCATTATCCCCAGCCTAAAGGCTGGAGTTAATCATAAGTTACTTTTTTTTGTTTCTACAATATGCTATTTTTTTTCTTATTGTTAGCGTCAGAAACTTATTTTCCAATATTTGCCAACTGATAATACAGAGTAAAAGTTAATACACTATTATACTGTCCTTTGTTCAAATAATAAGTTTGTTCACCCGGGTGATCTCTTACAGGTAAAATGGAATAATTGAAACGAGCATTAAATATTATTCGTTTCCAAAGTTGATATTCTAACCCGATTAATCCAGATAACTCGGTTTTATTAAATTCAGAGTCAGAAGGTAATTCTCCATATCCATCGTTTTCGGTTGATTTTTGTAAAAATCCGAAAGCAATACCAATATCAGCAGAAATTTTTGAGTGGAAATGATATTTTAAAAACAAAGGAATTTCAATATAATTGAGTTCCGATCGGTAGTATTCTTCAGGTATTTCACTGTTTGACTGGCTTCCCTTTTGAACGTAACGAAGTTCCAATTGAATATCCATATTTTTGTTCAGGTTGGTATAGGTGTAAATTTATGATAACCTCCCCAACTGTCACCATCGAGTTGTGTCATCGATAATCCTGCAAGAAAACCTCCACCAAACCGTTGAGAATAAATCGCTTGTGTTAAAAAAATCAGGATAAATAATATATAAAACCTTTTCATAGATTAATTAAATGGAATTTAAAAATACATAAAATATTTAGAATAATTTTAAACAGAAATGATTTGTGCATCTAGTAATCACAAATTCAACATGTTAACTTGTATATTATTATTTATCATTGTTTACATGGCATTTATATTTTATATTGGACTGTTTTTTTAACCTATGTATAATTACCTAAAATTTACTTTATGAAAAAATTTTTACTCTTACTAATTGTATTGTTTTTTATTCCATTTTTTGTAGAAGCACAATGCCCAGGAGGCGAAACAGGAATTGTTATTACTATAACAACAGATAAGTATGGCTCAGAAACAACTTGGACTCTTACTAATGCAATAGGTGATACTATTGTATTTGGCGGGCCATATACAGATGCTGAAAATACGTATATAACTGATACTTGTGTTATATTAGGAGAAGAACTTACTTTTACTATTAAAGATGAATATGGTGATGGTATTTGTGCTGGATATGGAGATGGATGGTATTATGTTGAAATGTTTAACTTTGTATTTGCTCAAGGTTGTGATTTTGGTAAAGAAGAATCAACAACTTTTATAGTAGCTACTCCACCGAATGTGAATGCTGTTTTAGAAGAATTAAATGTCCCACTATTTGTTAGTGCAGGAGAAATTGAAATTGATGGAGAATTTAGTAATAAAGGTATTGATACTATAAAAAGTATTGATATTAATTGGGTTATTAATAATGGAACAGTAAATACTCAGAGTTTGACTGACTTAAATATTCCAACTCATGAAACTTATGATTTTATACATAATGTTACTTGGAATGCTTCAGATTTATTATCAACAAACGATCTTAAGGTTTGGATTTCTAATCCAAACGGGACTTTAGATGAAGTTCCTAATAATGATACTTTAAGTTTGAACGTTTTTATTTTAGATGAAGTATCTGAAAAAAGAGTACTTATAGAACACTTTACAAATGCATCCTGTAGTCCATGTGCAAATCAAAATCCAGCACTAAGTGCTTTAATCGAAACAGGACTTAATGAATGGGAAGTTTCACATATTGCTTATCATACATCTTGGCCAGGAACCGACCCAATGTATACCTTTAATTTAGATAATGATCTTAAAAATGCGAGGGTTAGTTATTATGGTGTTGGAGGTGTTCCAAATGCAGTATTAAGTGGAAATAAATTTCAAGGTTCTCCCGCAGATGTAAAGCAAGATATGATTGATGTAGACTGGGCAAGACCAGGATTATTCAATATTACTGCTGATTTAACTTATGCAAATGATTCAGTATATATAAATGCAGAATTAACATCACTTGCAGATTTTAATGATGGAGAAATTATTGCACATGCTGTTTTAATTGAAGACTTAGTATATAGTTCTGCACCTGGAACAAATGGAGAAAAAGAATTTCCAGATGTTATGCGATACATGTTCCCTGACGTAAATGGAACAAATATAGGACTCCCAGCATATGATCAGGTAATAAATTTATCATTTAAACATAAAATGGATACAGAAGTTAGTGAAGAAATGGAATTGGTTGTTTTTATACAAAACAACAGTGATAAAGAAATATATGGCGTTTATCAGCTTGTTTCTACAACGGCACCTGAAGTAACATTTAATGTCCTAAACGGGGAAGAAGATGTTCCTTTAGATATGAATTTTTTAGTAAATTTTGATTTATCTGTAAGATATTTGGGAGGTGAAGCAATTTCAAGTGCAGACACTCTTGTATATTTAAAAGTAGATAGTATTGATGGTGAAGATGTCCCATTTACAACTATAATTGCAGAAACTAAAAAAATTATAACAATTAATCTCATTAATGACTTAGAACCTAAAACTACATATTTTTTAGGAATTGAAAATGGATTAGAAGGGTATAATGGAACTCCTGTTGCTGATAGATCTGTATCTTTTAAAACAACTCATGGAGTAGGAGTTGAAAAAATAGAAAGTGAATATAATACTGTTTTTTATCCAAATCCAACTAAAGAAGAGCTAAATATAAGTTTTTACAACCATAAAAATTGTGAAGTAAAAATAAGAATATTCAATGAATCAGGACAATTGGTGAAAATTTCAGATAAAGGAAAATTATCTGAAGGAAAACATAATATTATCTTAGATTTAAGTAAACTTAATAATGGATTATATTTTATTAATATTTTATCAGGAAATGAATCTATTACTCAAAAAATCCAAATAATTAAATAATACAAATTTTAAGAAATTGATTTTTGAGGATAGCTTTTTAATGCTATCCTCATTTTTAAAACAAATATTCAATAGAAAGAACATGAGAAAAATAATTTTAATATTAATTGTTATAATTAGTAATTCAACACTATATGCACAAAAAAACATTCCAAATGTTCAAATAAAATCGTTAAAAGGGGAAAATGTAAATACTATTGATTTATTCAATGACGAAAATCTGGTAATTATTAGCTTCTGGGCTACCTGGTGTAAACCATGTATTAAAGAACTTGAAGCATACAACGAAAACATTCAGGAATGGACAGCCGAAACAGGTGTTAAACTAACTGCAATATCAGTTGATAATGCCCGAAGTATGAGCAATGTTGCACCATTTGTTAATGGCAGAGGATGGGCAAATATTCAGTTTTATTTAGACCCAAACGAAGAGTTCAAACGTGCAATGAATGTTATAAATGTTCCTCACACCATTTTACTCGATTCAAATGGGAATATATTGTGGCAACATACATCTTATTCAGAGGGCGATGAGTATGAATTGTTCGAAGTGATTAAAGAAAAAAGCATGATTAAAGATGAAAAATAAACTCTGTAAAAAAATCATTCAGGTTTTATTCTTTCTTTTCATAGGATTAAGTATTAAAGCCCAAAATAATCAAGGAAATCTAAGCGGAAACTTTCAGGTTGATGCACAAATGTATCAAACCGATAGTGCTCATAGTGCTTATGCTCCTTCAAATAAGATGGGATTGAATTCATTTGCAAACCTGAATTATACATATGGAAACTTTACTGCAGGATTACGTTACGAAGGTTATATGAACGCAATGCTTGGTTTCGATCAACAATATAATGGAGTAGGCATTCCTTATCGTTTTTTAACTTATCAGAACGATGGTCTCGAAGTAACTGTCGGTAATTTTTACGATCAGTTTGGCAGTGGTTTAATTTTCAGATCATACGAAGATAAATCACTTGGAATTGATAATGCCATGGATGGTATAAAAATTAAATTCAATCCATTTAAAGGGATATATTTAAAGGGATTTACAGGCAAACAACGTTTGTATTTTGATTATGGACCGGGAATTGTTCGTGGAGTTGATGGCGAGGTATTTATTAACGACCTAATTCCATCATTAACCGATAATACAACAAAATATAGTATAGGTGGAAACTTTGTAAGCAAATTTCAAAAAGACGAAGATCCTATTTATAATCTACCCGAAAATGTAGGTGCATTTTCTAATCGGATTGGAGTTGTGCATAAAGGATTCAATCTGTCTGGTGAATATGCATATAAATATCCCGATCCATCATCCGACAATGGATACAATATAAAATATGGCGATGCTATACTTTTAAATGCTAGTTATTCAGAAGAGGGACTTGGAATATATGTAAGTGCGAAACGAATTGATAATATGAGTTTTCGCTCCGACATAAATGCACAACAAAATAATTTACAGATAAACTATATTCCTGCAATTACTAAAACACATGTTTATTCTTTGGCAGCAATGTATCCGTATGCAACACAACCAAATGGCGAAGTTGGTTTTCAGGCAGAGGTTAGTTATAACTTTAAGCCAGAATCGATGCTTGGAGGTAAATATGGAACGAATCTTTTAGTAAATTTCTCTAGAGTACATAACCTGAAAACAAAACTGACTGCTGATGCTACAAAATACACGTCAGATTATCTGGCTATTGGCGATGAACTTTATTTTCAGGATATCAACTTAAAAATTTACAAAAAATTCAGTTCAAAATTAAAAGCAGATTTTAGCTATATCAATCTGATTTACAATAAAGATAAAGTTCAGGGTTTATCAGGTTATGGAACCATAAATGCAAATATTGGTATTGCTGATATTACCTATAAATTTAAACCACGACATGCTCTAAGGTTCGAGCTTCAAGGATTATTTACTGAACAAGACAAAGGAAATTGGGCAATGGGTTTAATTGAATACACTTTTGCTCCAACATGGTTTATTTCAGCATCTGACGAGTATAATTACGGAAACGAAAAAGATAAATTGCATTACTATTATGTTTCGGCAGGTTATAAAAAAGGAGCCAATAAGTTTCAGTTAGGATATGGATTTAAAAGAGATGGTTTAGACTGTTCTGGTGGTACTTGTCGCTATGTACCTGCTTCGTATGGTTTAACTTTATCAATAACAAGTACATTTTAAAAGATTTAACATGACAAAATATAAATATATCATTTGTTTTTTGGGCTTATTCTTTGTTATCATTTTATCCTGTGATAAAATTGAAGAACCATTTATTGAATATAATGGTCAGTGTGGCGATGCATCGTTACCAGTACCAATAAAACAAATTTTAATCGAAGAATATACAGGTCACGAGTGTGGAAACTGTCCCCGTGGCGATGAAGAAATGGAGCTTCTTAAATCGCTTTATTGTGATCATATTATTCCGGTTTCAATACATGCAGGTTTTTTTGCTGATGTTAATTCCTCAGGGAAATATACCTACGATTATAGAACACAAACTGGTAATGAGCTTGACGAATATTTTAATGCTTCTGTTTCTGTTCCCGCTGCTTTAATTAATCGTAAACAAACTGGTGGCGATTATACATATTCCTATACTCAATGGGCAGGAATAGTTGAAGAAATGCTTCAAGAAAAACCTGTTATGGATATAAATCTGGAGTTAAGCTACAACATTTCTTCCAGAGTAATGACTGCTGATATTGATGTTGTTTTTATAGTATCAATGAATGAAAACCTTATGCTTTCTGTATATTTTGTAGAAGATTCTTTAAAATCGTGGCAGAAAGATTATTCACTCCCAACTGGGCAACAAGATATTGAGTTTTATTCTCATAACCATGTTTTACGTGATGCAGTTAATAGTGTATGGGGTGAATCCATTGTCAATGGACAGGTAGATGCTAATGATGTAAAAAGTAAAACGTACGACTACACAATTAATTCAGAGTGGGTAATCGAAAATTCGAGTGTTGTTGCTTTTGTTTATAAAAGCGATACTAAGGAAATTCTACAGGCAACACAAGAATATTTTGTTCCTTAAAATAAAAAAGAGGTTGTCTCAAAAGAACTTTCCATCGTCCGAAGGACATGGAAACGTTTTTATATTTTACTAATAAACAGTAACATATAAAACACGATAGAAAGTCCAAGGACGTTTCTATGTGTTTTGAGACAACCTCTTTTATTTAGTAATGATTCTTATTTTATTAATAATTTCTCTGTTTTAACTGATATTCCATTCACTTCAAATGTCCATAAATAAAGACCGGGATTTAATTGCGAAATGTCTGCTCTTGCCTGGGTCGAATTTTTATCTGTAATAAGTTCTTTTACTTTTTTACCAACAATATCATAAATAATAATTTTACCATCGGTATTTCCTGATATAGTATAATTAAAATATACCACAGATGTTGCAGGATTTGGATATGCAGAACTTATTTGATATTGATCTTTTATATCATTAATTCCAGTTACAGAAATATTATACTGGATATTAACTGATACAGAATCTGTTGTTTGATGATCAATATAAAAAGTGTATTTTATATTACTTATCCCTGATAATCCATTTGGTTTAAAATCACCGCTAAATGCTTTAATTGTGTCACCGGCTGCTACCGATAAATAATTTGTTGAACTATTTGTTGAACTACCATAACAACCATCCCAGCAAAAATAAGCTTCGCTTCCTGAAACGATTTCATTCGTATATTTTTTAACCCAAACATTGATGGTTGCTCCTGAAGTATTTTTTACATAAGCTCCAACTTCAATAGTTGATTCATCATAACTGCCTATGCGTATTAATGTTCCATTAGAAACATCAGATTTGTCTTCTGCATTTAATACCATTAAACTTTGTGACTGCAATTCAAAAATAGAAAATAAAAGGAGTGTTGTTAAGAGTAAAATTTTATTCATAAGTATAATAATTTATTTATAACGTCTCAAAAATAGTTGTTTGAATTTATTATTCCAAATTTATATTGTTTTGTATTGTTAGTCAGAAACTTAAGTTCTTTTCACAAACTTTAACATAAATTATTCGTACATAAGGTATAGTTTTTGTTAAATTGCATAAAAAATAAGCTTATGAGAAAATATATACTATCAATACTTCTTCTAATATTTTCAGTTTGTTTATTTGCACAAAATTCTGAAAAAGCAGATTCAATTACTACCAATGGAAATATTCTCCAAAAACAGGAATTAAAAGTTTATCCAAACCCTGTAGTTGAATATTTTTACGCCGACTATTCTATTGATTTTGTGAAAGATGCTAAATTGCAAATTTACAATACTCTTGGCAGAATTGTTATAAGTAAAGATTTAGAAGATAAACAGGGAAATGAAAAAATTTATGTTTCTGACCTTGAAAATGGACTTTATTTTTGTTCTCTTTTAGTTGATGATAATCGTGTTGTTACTAAGAAAATATTAATTAATCGTTAAAAACGAATTTACTTTTCAAATCTGTAATTAATGTCTGCACTCCTATGCAGGCATTTTTTTTTATGTAAGTAAGATTTTTAATTGTTGAGAAGCTGATATCGTTCGGGTCAATTAAGTAAATAGGTGTATTTGATGGAACGAAGTCGATTAATCCCGCTGCAGGATATACGTTAAGTGATGTTCCAATAATTACAAAAATATCTGCCATCTTACAGATTTCTGAGGCTTTGTTAATTGCAGGAACCGGTTCTCCAAACCAAACTACATGAGGTCTGAGTTGTGATCCCTTTTCGCATTTGTCACCTGTCTTTAGTTCCCAGCCAGAGATAGTATAAATTAATGATGGATCGGCTGTACTTCTCGACTTTCTTATTTCTCCATGTAAGTGCAAAATGTTTTTACTCCCTGCACGTTCATGTAAATCATCTACATTTTGTGTAATAATTTGTACATCGAAATATTTTTCAAGTTCAACTAAACCTTGATGCCCACGGTTGGGTTTCGACTCAATTACTTTCTTTCTTCGCTCGTTGTAGAAACGGATAACCAACTCTGGGTTATTTTTCCATGCATCAGGACTGGCAACATCAACAAAATTATATTGTTCCCAAATTCCACCCATATCTCTGAAAGTAGGAATGCCACTTTCGGCACTTATTCCCGATCCAGTTAAAACAACTAATTTTTTCATCAATGATATTTTAAAACAAAATACAAAATATTTATCTGATTCTGAAAGTTGTATGAAATTTTCAAAAAGATATAAAGTTCATTCGTTAAATTCTGCCGTTATTTTTTAGTATTTTAGCCAATACGTAAAAATAATTAAATATCTGATAATCGGGCACCTAATGATTGACCACAATACTATACAACGAATAATTGATACTGCAGAAATCGTAGATGTTGTTTCAGATTTTGTAAGTCTTAAAAAACGTGGCGTTAATTATCTTGGTTTGTGCCCTTTTCATAACGAAAAAACACCTTCGTTTACAGTTTCAGCAGCAAAAGGTATTTATAAGTGTTTTGGTTGCGGAAAAGGAGGTAGTGCAGTTAATTTTATTATGGAGCATGAGCATTTGGGTTATCCCGATGCGCTTAAGTTTCTTGCAAAGAAATACCATATTGAAATAATTGAAAAAGAACTTACTACCGAAGAACTTCAACAACAGAATGAGCGCGATAGTTTACTTGTTGTTACAAAGTTTGCCAATACGTATTTTCAGGAAAAATTACATAAACATTCCGATGGCCGTGCAATCGGATTAAGCTATTTTAAAGAACGCGGTTTTCGTGACGAAATCATTGAAAAGTTTGAGCTGGGTTATAGTTTGGATATTCGTGATGCATTTTCTAAAGCAGCTATCGAAAAAGGATATAAACTCGAGTTTCTAGAAAAAGCAGGATTTACTATTGTTAAAGATGATGATAAATTCGACAGGTTTCGTGCACGTGTTATGTTTCCGATTCATGGTTTATCGGGAAATGTTATTGGTTTTGGTGGCCGGGTTCTGAAAAAGGATGAAAAAACTGCCAAATATTTAAATTCTCCTGAATCAGAAATTTACCATAAAAGCAAAGTTTTATATGGTATGTTTCAGGCTAAAACAGCTATAACACAAACCGACAAATGTTACCTTGTTGAGGGTTATACCGATGTAATTTCGATGCATCAATCAGGAATTGAGAATGTTGTTGCTTCATCAGGCACATCGTTAACTGTTGATCAGATTCGATTAATAAAACGATTTACACCAAATGTTACAATTATTTACGATGGCGATGCAGCAGGTATAAAAGCTTCTATCCGCGGAATTGATCTTGTACTGGAGCAGGGTATGAATGTTCGCGTATTGCTATTACCTGAGAACGAAGACCCCGATTCATTTGCAAAATCACACAGCGCTTCAGAATTGCTTGCATTTATTCAAAAAAACGAAGAAGATTTTATTACATTTAAAACCCGTCTTCTTTCAAAAGATGCAAAAAACGATCCTGTAAAAAAAGCCAGTTTAATTAGCGATATTGTTCATTCTATTTCGGTTATTCCCGATGGAATTATACGTACAGTTTATATAAAAGAATGTAGCAACATTCTAAGTATCGATGAAAAAGTTCTCTATTCTGAAATAAATAAAATTCGTCGGAAAACAGCCGAAAGTGAAACTAAAAAATTTTCTTCCCCATCGGAGGTATATAAAACTGCAACTACTGCTGTACCTTCTTTTGTTGAAGGATATTCTGCCGAGCATCAGGAACGCGAAATTATTCGTTTACTGCTTCATTATGGAGATCAAATATTATATTCATATCAGGAAGATAAGTTTGATGAACCACGTCATGTTAAGGTTGCAGAATATGTTATTAATGAAATTCTAAACGATGATCTTGAATTTAAAAACCTGGTTTATAAACAGATTTTTCAGGAATATCTCGAAGGAATGGGTAATGATATACTTCCTGAAAGTAAGCAGTTTATTAATCATACCGATCTGGAAATAAGCAATCTTGCTGCAGATTTATTAAGTCCAAGCTATACATTAAGTAAGATTTTCAAAAAAGGTGGAATATTGATTGAAACAGAAGAAATGAAGCTGAAACAGATAGTTCCCGAAACAATTGTAGCATACAAAAGAAAAATATTAGAAATTGCCCAGCAGGATTCATCAGAAAAATTGCGTATTGCACAGGAAAATAAAATCACAGATGAAGAATTGAATACTATTCAAAAAGAATTTATGCTAATAACTTCAGCCATAAATGCTATTTCAAAAGATAGGGGATGGGTAGTGTTCAGATAAATTAAGCAATATTTATTGTAAATGAAAAGGTACTTCCTTTTCCGGGCTCACTGGTAACGTTTATTGTGCCACCATTGTGCTCTATAAATTCCTTACATAAGATTAATCCTAAACCTGATCCTTTCTCGTTTTGTGTTCCAAGGTTCGTGTAGTGTTGATCAATTCTAAATAGTTTTTCAATATCTTCTTCTTTAATTCCAATACCATTATCAGCTATTGATATTGTGCATAATTTATCATTTTGTTCACAACGAATTTCGATCTTTCCATTAATCTCTGTAAATTTTGCAGCGTTTGAAATTAAGTTTCGAATAACCGTGTTTATCATATTTTCATCAGCAAAAACATCTAATTTTTCGGGTAACAAGAGTGATAATTCAATTTTTTTAGAATCAAGTTTATTCTTTGTTAATTCAATATTTTCTTTAATAATACTTACAATATCAATTGTTTTTGGATTGAATTTTATGTCTCCCATTTGACTAGACGACCAGTCTAATAGGTTTTCCAGTAAGTTGTAAGTGGTATTTGACAACTTATTCAGTTCCGACATAATATGCTTTGTTTTTTCTTTATTAAATTCATCCAGATCGGTTAAAACGTATGAAGTAGAACTTACAAAAGCACTTATCGGATTTCGAAGATCATGTGCAATAATCCTAAAAAATTTATTTTTAGTTGCATTGCTAATTTCTAATTGATCTTTCTTTTTTACAATTTCTTCTTTCTGGCTTTCAAGCTCAATGTTTTTTGCACTTATCCATTCGTTAGCTTCTTTTAAATGCTCTGCCTGAACAAGAATTTCTTCGTTTTGCATTAATATTTCCTGGGTACGTTGCTTCACTATCTTTTCCAGATTGTCCTTTTCTTTTATTAATCTTTTTGTATAAAGTTTTACAATTAAAACAATGAATAATGTACTTAAAATTAAATAACCGAAGTAAGCTGCAAAAGTTCTATACCATGGAGGTAAAACAGTAAATTTATATTCAGCAACTCCTGTTTCAATATTGTAAATGTTTTTTGATTTTACTTTAAAAGTATAATTCCCTTCGTGAAGATTTGTATATTCCTTTTTATTTTCTGTACTCCAAGTGGACCAATCTTTAACAAATCCTTCAAGTAAATAACTATAAACATTTTTGTCTTCATCATCGTAAAAGGGAGATGCATAATGAAAAGTTAACGAGTTATCTTTAAATTTAAGAATTAAACCCAGGTTTACAGACGAAGATGGATCTACT